>Ga0224500_10001952_pt1 | contig 11597 bp, 7 predicted proteins | sample SF_Oct11_sed_USG_FD_168126 | JGI IMG/M metagenome (GOLD analysis project Ga0224500, IMG submission 168126) | Sediment microbial communities from San Francisco Bay, California, United States - SF_Oct11_sed_USGS_4_1 | ecosystem: Environmental > Aquatic > Marine > Sediment | place: USA: California... | reverse complement strand
CTGGGCGCAGGCCTGGCCGTGTCCGAAATGACCACCGCCGAGCCGCGCCTCTGGGCCACGCGCAAGTCCCGGCTGCGCATGGATCATGCCGATGAACCCGGCCCGGTCAGCGTGCAGCTGGCCGGCACCGACCCTGACGCGCTCGCAAGCGCCGCGCGACACAACGTGGCGCTCGGCGCGCAGATCATCGACCTCAACATGGGGTGCCCGGCGAAAAAGGTCTGCAGTGTCGCAGCCGGTTCCGCGCTGTTGCGCGATGAAGCGCTGGTCGGCCGGATCCTCGCGGCGGTCGTCGCCGCGGTGCCGGTGCCCGTCACGCTGAAGATCCGCACCGGCTACAGCCGGACGGAGCGCAATGCGGTGCGCATTGCACGGCTGGCCGAGGCTGCCGGCATTGCTGCCATTGCCGTGCACGGCCGCACGCGTGAGGATTTCTTCACCGGCGAGGCCGAGTACGAGAGCGTGGCGGCGGTGAAGGCGGCAGTTCGCATTCCCGTGATCGTCAATGGCGACGTGGACAACCCGGAAAAGGCCGCGCGACTGCTGCGCACGACCGGTTGTGATGCCATCATGCTGGGCCGGGCCGCGCTGGGCCGGCCGTGGATCTTCCGCGAGATCGCCCATTACCTCGCCACCGGTGTGCGATTCCCGCCACCCGATATCGAAGAAGTCCGGGAAATACTGCTCGGGCACCTCGCCGCCCTCCATGCGTTCTACGGCGAGCACCCCGGCGTGCGCATCGCCCGCAAGCACCTGGGCTGGTATTGCCGGGAGCTGCCGGGCGGGGCCGCGTTCCGGTCTGCCGTGAACCGCGTGGAGAATGCGGCCGAGCAGGCGGAGCTGGCCAGGCTGTTCCTGCACGGTCTCCCGGGCGAACTGGCCCGGGAGGACTCAAGAGCTGCCTGACAGCGGGGTCCTATGGCTCGCCAAAGCGGTAGCTGGCACGAACGCCAACGACGCGCGGAGGCGGCAGGAAGGCAAAGACGACTTCATCCCGCGGCTGCGCGCCGGTTCCACCGTACATGCCGTCGCGAAAATCCTGGTAGCGCTGGCCCCAGCGAACCGTGTCGTCGTCAAACACGTTGTCAGCGTAGAGCTGCACCGACCAGTCATCGGTCTGGATGCCAATCTGGGCATCGGCTATGAAGTTGGCGTCAACGTAGGCGGTATTGATCTGGTCGCCCAGCGAGCGCTTGCTGTCGTATTGGCCGGTCGCATTCACGAACCACTCGATGGTCTCGGTCAGCGAAGCCGTGTAGCTGGCCTGCACGGCCGCCGAGTGTTCCGGTACGCCGGACATCGGCGCGCCGCTGCAGTCGCCGGCCAGGTTGCCGCAGATGGCCCGGTCCTTGTTCGTAGGAATGTCGCCGCGAATCGCGCGGATCTTGGTGTAGTTGAAGTCCGTCCACTCCGCGTCGGTGTAGGCATAGGCCAGGGCGAGGTTCAGGCCTTCCAATGGGGACCACAGCAGGTCCAGTTCGATTCCCTTGGTTTCCGCCGCCCCGGCATTCACCACGCCGGCGGACGGGTAGCCGCTGAGCTCGCTGGAGACCGTCACCCCGACCTGCCGGTTGGAGTAATCGTTAAAGAACAGTGCCGCGTTTGCCCGCAGCTTGTTGTCCAGCCACTGGGTCTTGGCGCCAACTTCATAGCCCCACAACTCCTCCTGCTCGATGCGAGTCAGCTGCGGAACCGCGAACTGGGCGGTGCCGAAGCCCGCTGGCTTGGTGCCCTTCGCGGCCGAAACATAGAGGAGCACGTCGTCGGTCAGGCGATAGTCCACGGCAAGACGCGGGTTGATGGTGTCCGAGGTCTGGGAGTCGGTGGCCGGCAGCGGGTACTGGACTTCGACCAGGTTCTCAAAATCCGGCGGAAAGGCGAGCAGTGCCTGGCTGACCCGGTCAACTGTCGTGTTGGTGGACACCGTAATGTCGTCCTTGATATAGCGCGCTTCGGCGGTGACTTGCAGCTGATCCGTAATGTCAAAGCCGACCAGGGCGAACACGGAATAGCTGTCGGTGTCGCGGTTCGTTTCCTTGGGCAAGGCGCCGAGCCGGAACGAGTCGCGGTAGCTGCAAGCCGCCTGCAGTGGTTCCAATGCCTCGCAGAACGTGGGGAAGGCGTCTGCAACGTTGGGCGCGTTCAGCCAGAACAGCGACTTGTCCTGGTTCTCGGTGCGCTCCCAGAAGCCGGAGGCGCCGACCAGCCAGCGGCCACGATCCCAGCCGCTGGACTCGATCGTGAATTCCTGTTCGACGTACTGGGTGTCCGTTTCGTCCAGGTAGTCGTTGTCCAGCGAGCCGAACGAGTTGACTCCATTGCGGAACAGGGGTGTGCCAACCCCGTCCTGAAAGTCCACGTCCTCGTGCAGCCAGGCCTCGTTGTGGAGCAGGCTGGTCTGGGACTTGACCGTTACAAGATTGCCTGTCCAGTCGACCTTGACGTAAGCGAGCAGGGTGTCGTCGGAGCTGCCCAGGAACGGCGCGTCGTTGCGATAGGAGCGGGAAAGGTTGACGCCGTTTTCATCAACGCTGCCGACCGTTCCCAGCCAATGGCCGAAGTCCATCACGCCGTTACCGGTGCCGTCGTCCGTATAGCTCGGCGGGGTCCCGGGCGGCAGTGTGTCGACGCGAATCGGCACGTTGAATTCGTCGCGTACGGTCTTGTAAAAGGTATTGGCATTGGCAACCTTGGTCACGGCCCGCGGTTCGGATTCATTTTCCGAATAGCTGACGTTAGCCGTCACGTTTACGCTCTCCGTCGGCGTCCACAGTGCGGAGAGGCGCAGGCCATTACTTTCGCCACCGCCAAGGCCGACATTCGCGACGGGGTCTGTCGGGTTGTGGTTATCGTAATACCCGTCCCTCTTGTAGGAGCCAGCGTTCAGGCTCAGTGCCAGCGTATTGTCGATAACCGGGCCGGAAATCGAACCCCGTACATCGTAGATGGCGTAATTGGCCACCAGGTCTGCGTAGCTGGTGACACGCAGCCCGTCCATGGAAGGTTGCTTGGTGATGTAGTTGATCGCACCGGCGAAGGCATTGCGGCCGTAGAGCGCAGACTGGGGCCCCTTGACTACTTCCACTCGCTCGAGATCAAGAAGGCGCGAGTTCAGGAGCGAGGAGCCGCCACCCGAAGTAACGTTCTCTCCGGAAACGTCTACGCCATCCACGAGGATGGCGACGCTCGTGCGGCCACGCGTGCTGTTGATGCCGCGAATGGAGATGCGCGTGTCGGCCGCCGAGAAGGCCTGGTCGAACTGCACTCCCGGGATCAGCTTGGTGATGTCGGCTGTCGAGGACAGGCCAAGCTTTTCGATCGTTGCCGAATCGAATGCCGCCACCGAAAGCGGTATCTCCTGCAGGTTTTCTGCCTTCTTGCGGCTGGTGACGACGATTTCCTCGATCTGTGCCCAGCCGGCCACCGGTGCCAGAAATACGGGTATACCCAGGGCAACAGCAAATGCCGTGAACAGATAGTGTCTTGCGCGCAACGTCATCATCCTGCCCTATATTGCTGAATCGGCGTTGCGGGTCCGGCGTCGCCATCGACGGCGCAGGGCGGCGCCTGCCGCTGCGAACGCGCCGCCACCCAACAGAGCTCCGGCTGCCGGGAATGACTTCGCTACGGTTACCCGCACCTCATCTGTGGCCAGCAGCGCGCCGTTGTTAACCGTAAGCCGAATGGTGTAAGTGCCCAGCTGATCGAGTGCGGTAATGTCGAACGTTGGTGTGGCGGTGCTAGCGCCAATCAGGACGGGGCTCATGGCTGGGGGATTGCCGGAGAACGAGAGAATCTCCCAGCTGTAGGCCAGCGGCTGGCCGGTCGGATCGTTGCTGGCCGTACCGTCGAGGTTCACAGTGGTCCCGGCGACTATGAATGACACGTCCTGGTCGGGTCCCGCATTCGCAACCGGACCCAGGATGCTGGTTATCGTCACCTTGTCAGTGGACGAACTGCCGGGAAAGCCGTCGTCTACAGTCAGCTGGACGACATAGGTGCCCGCCACATCGGGAGTGAAGGTGCGAATCGGATCCCGGGGATTGCCCGGACTGTTATCGTCTGTGTCTGCAAGCACCGCGGCGGAGCCGGCTGGCCTGGATTCGAAAATCCAGGTGTAAGCGAGGGCATCGCCGTCGGCGTCCGTGCTGGCGCTGGCACTAACCGTACTCAGCGACTCATTGACCACCGTCTGGTCCGGGCCGGCATTGGCGACCGGGACACTGTTTTGTACGTTGGTGTCCGGTGGGCTGGATCCGCCATCGACGCAGCCCGCCAACAGGGACAGCAGCATCGCGACAGCGATTGACGGGAGCAGGGGCCTTGCGTGCATTAGGCGGCCCGTCCGGGAGTCCAGGGTGTTCGGGGTCATTGCTATCGTTCCAAATGGTGCGCGAGGAAACCGGTTGCTCGGGCTCCAGAGCCCGCAGCGCCTGAAGTTCGGATTATCTACCGGCATTCCTTCGTTTTATGTCAGGCGGTTTTTAACCCGACGGCTCCCGCAGTGCAAACAGCCCGGTCGCTGCGAACCGGACCACCACAATATTCCGGCCAGGACGCGCAAAACCGCTTATGCTCAGTTCCAGCCCGATGCGAATCGGGTCGACGGCACCGGGGCTCTGGAGGATAGAGTGGGCAAAGCCCCGGCGCCGCGTTCCCTTTCTGTCCAACCGATCCCGCCTGTGGGTAACTGGCTGAATCGGCAGGCATAACCCGGCGGGCATCTCATGCCGGGATCTTCCCGACAGTGCTCCCGCCCGCTCAATCTTCACGACCAGAAGACTTTCTCTGGCCGTATCTCTCAGGCCGTAGCCGCGACGACTTCCGAACCCGGTTTCGCTGATCTGAAGACGACCACGCTCGCCGCGACAAACATCAAGAAGACGCAAGCCATGATCACGCTGTACTGGAGCGGCTTTACCCAGACTTCCGGGTACAGTCCCCATCGCGAAAATCCCTCGATGGGTAGCCAGAGAATGTTGCCGGTTGGAATGGCATAGCGGAATGCCGCGCCCATTCCGCGAATCTTTGTCAGTTTGCCCACCAGGTAGAGCCCCCACCCGACGAAGCTCACCGTGATGACCATTGCCGCGATCGAGTCGTAGCCGATCAGCCGCGGGTCGTTGATCGTGATCGCGCAGAGGTAGATGAACCAGATCAGGAATACGGTTTCAATCGCGGTGGTTCGCGCATGCTGCCGCTGGTAACCCGCCGTCATGCGACCCGGCCGCAACTTGAAGTTACGGTGAAACCACATGAACATCCGGCAACGGGTATCCTTGTTGGCGCCGAAGAAAACCAGCAGGACGATGACGATCAGCGATGTGGCCTGGATCATCAGCAGCCCGGGCATCAGGATCGGCATGCCCTTGTCCGTGACGGGCTCGAGTTTCAGCCACTCGCCGAAGTACTTCCAGGTCCACTCGAAGAACCCCACCCAGATCAGGTTGCCTCCCAGATAGCCGAGGAGCGTGGCCTGGTTTTCCGGCCGGCTGAGGCCCTGCCAGACCAGGCAGACGCCGATGGTGCCCAGCAACATGGAAGCCATGGTGTCCAGCGCGGCCGACTCCGCCAGTATTTGCGACTGCAAAACGAACAGCGTATGACCCAGGGCAAGCCCGCAAAGCACGGCGATCAGCGCCAGCAGGCCACCGGCGGGCGAGCGGTCCAGGTCTGAAGCAAGAAACGGCATCGCTGTTATGTCGCGTCCGGGGCTGGCAATGATTTCGGTGAGGGAATGAAAACGCAGGCCTCCAGCAGGAGGCAAGGGTTCGGAGCAGGCAAATTCCCCGAACTCCCGGAAAATTCCCGGTCGGCGATTGGGGAAGCACGAAATGGACCTCAAGGTGCACCAGTGCTACCGTGAAACCGTGTCGATACCGCTCCAGATTCCGGCTCCCGCAAAGGAGCCGCTAGAGATATCCGGCGTCACCCCGCGGCGGCGCTGGCTGCCCTTCCTTGACTGGAACTGGCGCCACTTCCTGTTCTTTGTGGGCGTGCCTGGCGCTGTAGCTGCTTACGGAGCGCTAAATAACTGGACGATCCTGCAGCTCTCCGGCTATGAAATCGCACTGGCCTTTTACGCGAGCCACGCATTCGTTCCCTGGTGGACCAGCGCCCTCACCACGGCCCTGTGCATGCGCCTGCTCAAGCCGTGGCGGCCGCCGCAACTGATCATTCTGGCCCTCGGAAGCTTCCTCGCCTGCCTCGTGATCCTGCCGTATTCGAAGTGGATTACCGAGTACTTCGCGGTTGGCTGGGTGAGCGGGGACCCGGACGGCAGACTGAGCGGCGACCATATCTACAGCCAGGTGGGTTTCTGGGCGTTCACGGCGCGTGCCACCGTCATCTGGATCCTGGTGAATTTCGCCTTCGACCGTTTTCTCGGCCTGCCGCGCTGCCGTTACGACGCGGCGGAAACCCTGGCCGTCCAGCGTTCGCCGGGCGCACTGGCGGAGGATAATGCTGAAGCTCCGGCTGCTGCTGCTTCCGGACCAGCTGACGACAGTTCGTTGCGCTTCCTGCAGCGCCTGCCCGCCAACGTTTCCCCGAACGAGGTGATTGCGCTCAAGGCCGAGCAGCATTACATCAAGGTCTACACCGCCGACCGGTCGTTCATGACGCTCTACCGGTTCAGCGACGCGGTCGCCGAAATGGATCCCACTGCAGGGCATCAAGTGCACCGTTCCTACTGGGTGCGTACCGCTGCAATCCGTGCCATCAGGCGCAACTCGCGGAAATACTCGATAGAGCTCATCAACGGTCTGGAGGCGCCGGTCAGCGGCGCGAACCGCGGCCTGATCCGCCAGATTGCCAAGGCCCGCAATTTCCCTGTTCATTCGTTGCGCTGATTCGACGCCTCTCTGGCAACGTCATGACCGTGGCGATACCATCGCGCCGCGCGACGGGGGCCTGGTCCTGGCGCTCCCCGGGAGACGATTAGGTGTACATCACAAGCATTCGCCGCCATGCCGTGCCGGTCCTTCAACTGGCCGTTCTGGCGCTCCTGGCCGGCTGCGGGTCGCCGCGGGAAAAGGCCGCCGCTTATCTGGAGAAGGCGCAGACGCACTACGAGGCGGGCGACCTGATCCGCTCCCGCCTGGAACTGCGTAACACGTTGCAGATCGAGCCCCGGAACGCCAAAGCGCTTTATCTGATGGCGTTGGTTGATGAGCGTGACGAGAATTACCCGAGCGTACTGGGCAATCTGCAAATGGCGGTCGACGCGGATCCCGGCTTTGTCGATGCCCGGGTGAAGCTCGGTAACTACTACGCCGCAGGTCGCAAGGTCGCCGAGACAAGAGAGCAGGCCGACGCCGCGATGGCACTTGCGCCGAACAGCCCTTCCGTTCGCCTGCTAAACGCCTGGGCTTATTACGTGGCCGGGGACCGGGAGAAAGCCCTGGAAGAGGCGCGCGAAGCGCTCACCCTGGATCCGACGCGTCGCGATGCTGTAACCCTGCTGGCCGGCCTGCATGCTGAGGCCGGCCGGTTTGGGGATGCCCTTGCGGCGGTCGACAAAGGAATTGCCCGTGCCGGGAAGGACGGTGCCGAGAACCTGCGACGGGTGCGGGTTACATTGCTGGTCCAGGCGGGTCAGCCGGGTCAGGCTGAGAAGGAACTGAAAGGATTGGCTGCGGATTTTCCCGCGTCCCCAGCCTACGATCTGGCACTCGCGCGGCTTCTTGTTTCGCAAGACCGGGCGGCGGATGCGGCGGACACGATCCGGTCGCTGATAGCGCGCGATCCGGACAATGCGGAGTGGCGAGTGCAACTGGCCGGATTGCTGGTCAGCCAGAACAAGGCGGGGGACGCGGAAGAGAGCCTGCTGCAGGCGGTCCGGGAAACTCCGGAATCGAGCGCGCTCCGCTTTGCTCTCGCTGGCTTCTATGAAACCGCCCGCCGCCCCGAGGATGCCCTGAAGGTCTACGAAGCACTGGCCGCTTCGGGTCCGGAAACTGCCGAGGGTCTTGCGGCGCGAAACCGGATTGTTGCGCTTACAGCAACGAAGGACGGGAAGAAGGCTCGCGAACTGCTCGCCGGCATCCTGGCTGATGCGCCCGCTAACGTGGATGCCCTTATCTATCGGGCCGCTTTCAGTTTCCAGGACGACAATCTGCAGGAAGCGGTTGCGGACCTTCGCTCGGCGCTGGTCAGGCAGCCGGATTCACAGCGGGCGCTGCTGCTGCTGGCACGAACTTTCGTTCGAAGCGGCGAGGCCCCCCTTGCTGAAGATGCCTACCGCAAGCTGCTGGCGGTCAATCCGGTCAGCACACCGGCACGTACCGAGCTTGCCGCTGTCGTCGGCGGCCGTGGTGACCTGAAAGAAGCGGAGAACATATTGCGCGAAGCCCTGCAGTTCACGCCGCTGGATCAGCCGTCATCCAGCAGCCTCGTTGCCACCCTGATGAGCCAGGGCGATCTCAAGGGCGCCGAGGCCGAAGCACGCCGGATGGTCGACCTTGGAGACCCATCCGGTCAGGCGAACTACGAGCTTGGCCTCGCGTTTCAGCTGCAGAACAAAGACAAGCAGGCAATTGCCGCGTATCAGCAGGCGCTGGCGCAGAATCCACTGGCCGACCAGCCGCTGCAGGATCTCGTGCAACTGCTGTCGCGAACCGGGAAGGGCGCCGAGGCGGAGGCGTACCTCGAGAACCATATCAAGGCCAATCCCGATCACCTGACCGCGAAGATCCTGCTGGCGACGGTCTACCGGGACAGCGGGCGGACCGAGTTGGCACGGCAGCTGTTCAAGCAGATCATTGACGCGCAGCCCGCGGCGACCGGGGCCTACATCGGGCTGGCCGGGCTGTATCCGCCCGACTCGGACGAGAGGTTCGGGGTACTGGTCCAGGGCCATGCGAAAAACCCCGGGGATCCCCAGCTTGGCCTTGCCCTTGGTACCTCTCAGGAGAAACGGGGCGCCTACGAGGAGGCGATCAGGGTCTACGAAACGGTGATTGGGGCCGGCGGTGGCAACGATTTCATCGTGAACAACCTGGCCGTGCTGTTGCTGGACGTCCGCAAGGACGAAGCCAGTTACGCGCGCGCCCTTAAGCTGACCGCGGGCTTTGCGGAGGGCGCAAGGCACCCGCTAAACCTGGCGGTCCTCGGCTGGGCGAATTACCGCAATGGCAAGTACGCCGAGGCCGCGCAGTACCTGGAGCGGGCGATCGCCGGCAGCCCCGGCGAGATACCCCAGTTGCGCTATTACCTCGGAATGGCGTACCTCAAGGCGGGGAACAGCGCCGGTGCGGAGCATGAATTGCAGCGTGCCGTGGACACGGCCACCGCGACCGGGACCCGGTTTACCGGGCTGGACGACGCCAGGGCTGCCCTGAAGAGGCTCCGCGCCGGGAGTTCCTGAGCCGCCGTGCGGCGGATGACGTTATGTCCAAAGCAGCTTCCTGCCCGGCAGGGAAACCGCGTATATTTGCTGCCGTCTGACTGATAACGAGAAGAGCCGAAGCGCACGTACTTGCGCCAGGCAGGCCGCAGATCTGCTCTCGGGCTGAGGATAGCCAGAGTGGGGAGCACGAAACGATCTGTGACTTTTTCTCCCGGTCGGATCGGCGTGCTCTTGATCGACATGGACTCGTGTCCGCAGCGGGCCACTTGCCGGCTTCGGAGGGAACGTGTCGGTGGACGCACGGGGGAAGCTTAGCCAACACACTCTGGAGAACATAAATGAAGAAGATTCTCGCCGGATTCGTGCTCAGCCTGCTTGCTGGCGCCGCGTCCGCCCAAAGCACTATTTCCTTTCAAGTGGTATTCGACACCGTCTACGAAGCATCGGGATCGTTCGCGCCAAACCTGGTGGCGGTCGCTCCCGGACCGTTCAATAACTTTCAGCCGATTGCTGCGCCCACGCTTACCGGTCAGGTAGTCCTGAGTACCGTTCCCAGCGGTACCCAGATCACCAACATGAACGGCGCGCTGAACCAGATCACGCTGAACGGCAGCTTCTCGACGCAGAGCGGATTCTCGCCGTCCAGCGGGTGGTCCACGCACACCTTCAACGGCGCCACCTTCCAGCTCTACAAGCCGAACAGCTACATGGCCACGGACTTCGTGTCCAACCCCACGAACTGGCCGGTGTTCACGGCTACGGCGGCGGACGGCACATTGGCTGACCACGGTCCGGCCTCGATCTACGGTGGTGTCTGCCCGTACTTCAATTTCCCGGGCGTGAATTGCGCGAGCGCGCAGTCGGCGGGCACGGGCACGGGGACGACACCTTACGGCCTGTTTGCTCCGGGCACGCAGATCTACAATGGCGTTTCGGCCGCCTTCCCGACGCTGGCCAATGCCGGTAACTACGCGATGAGCAGCGGCACCTACAGCCAGACGACTCCGGGCGCAGGGCTCGGCTTCGAGAACGGCATTGACGCCTTTGCGTTCCAGGGCGTCCTCGATACAACTAATTCGCAGGGCAATGGCGCTTCCCAGCCGTACCCGGATGGCGTCAATGGCTTTCCGGGCAAGGTCCGGTTCCTGACGTTCTCCAGCTCGGGGAACACGGCGTACATGGTCGAGGGCCACATTGCCTACAACGTGGTGCCGGTGCCGGCAGCCGTGTGGCTGTTCGGCTCCGCGCTCGGCCTGCTCGGCGTCGCCCGTCGTCGGGCGACTGCCTGAGCCAGCGAAGGTTGCCCGCAGGGGCAGCCGACAGTGAAGTGCAATGAAGGCAGGGGCCTGCGCATGCAGGCCCCTTTTTTCTGCCGACTGGCAGCGCTCCTGGCTGGAGTGACGGGTGTTGCGCCGGCATATGCCGTGAGCTTTACCAACATCCTTGGCACAACCGTCGAGTTTCCGGCCGGGGCGATATCCTTTGCGGACGAACTGGTCGACTTTTCGCCGGGCATCATTTTCGACCCGGCGCGCGGACTCGACATCCCGCTCGCGCCGTATCTCGACGGCAACAATGTGCTGGGTCCCCCCGACATGGACCTGCTGCAGTCGCTCAACTGTTTTGACGGCACGCCAACGGTTGAGGACTGCAAGTTTGCATCCCTTGGCTCCCTCGGGTCACTGACGGTGCGGTTCACCGATAACCTGCTCACGGGTGACGGCTCGGCGAGCCCGGACCTGTGGATTTTCGAGGCGGGCCCTGCCGACCTGACATTCGTGGACATCAGTACAGACGGGATTGGCTGGTCGGGCGTTGGGTCAATCGATGGCTACACGGGTGTAGACCTCGACGCTTTCGGGTTTGGTCCCGGCAGCACTTTTGCATATGTGCGATTACGCGACGCGCCGGGTGGGCAACCGACCGGCGACACGCTTGGCGCCGATATTGATGCCATTGGTGCGATCACCACGGTTCCTCTGCCGACTGCGGGCCTGCTGCTCTTGTCGGCGTTGCTCGGTGTGGCTGGCCGCCAGTGGGCTATTACAGTGCCATATGACCGCGATCCGGTCTGAAACCGGCAGAGTTGGCACCATGCACCATGCTTGGCGTATATTTCACGCCATCGGCCGTGAGGACGGCCGAGCCTGAGCCAGGCGCAAGCCTTAAGGGAATACGACGATCCGCTCTCTCGCTGAGGATAGAGGCAGTTTCGGGAGCACCGAGAAACGATCACCGGGGACCCAAT
>Ga0224500_10001951_pt1 | contig 11597 bp, 13 predicted proteins | sample SF_Oct11_sed_USG_FD_168126 | JGI IMG/M metagenome (GOLD analysis project Ga0224500, IMG submission 168126) | Sediment microbial communities from San Francisco Bay, California, United States - SF_Oct11_sed_USGS_4_1 | ecosystem: Environmental > Aquatic > Marine > Sediment | place: USA: California... | reverse complement strand
GGTGGGGCCGATGTTCATTCTGCCGAACGTGGGACTCAACGAGTGGGGCCATGCGTTCTGGTTTGTGGATGAGCTGTTTGCGGCGCCATTGCATTGGGGCTTTGTGACGTTGGGCTGGTGCGGGTTGTTCGGAGCGGCGGGTGGAGTTGCGGCGCAGATCGTGAGCCGGATGTCGAATCTGGCGGACGTGGTCTGGAACAACGCGCCCAAGGCCATTCTGGATCCGTTCCCCAGCCAGGTGAACCCGAATGCCAAGGCCGGGTACTAAGTAACTGGGCGGATGCAGACTATATGAACCATAGGTCGGTATCGGCGGTTGACCAGGCACCATAGGGAACGGAACGCCTGGTCGGCCACGGCCGACTGAAATGACGGAGGATGTCAGTTATGTTTAGAACCGATGAGATTATCAAGGCTTCGAAGTTACCCCCTGAAGGGGTAGCGATGTCTCGAAAAATCGATTATATCTATTTCATTCCCATTTTGTTCGTCACTATCGTCGGGACCTTCCATATGCACACGGCCCTGCTGTGTGGCGACTGGGACTTCTGGCTCGACTGGAAAGACCGTCAGTGGTGGCCGATCGTGACGCCGGTTACCTTAATTACCTTCTGCGCTGCTCTCCAGTACTACAACTGGGTGAACTATCGCCAGCCATTCGGTGCGACGCTCTGCATTCTGGCGCTGGGCGCTGGAAAATGGATCGCCGTCTACACTTCCTGGTGGTGGTGGTCGAACTACCCACCCAACTTCGTCATGCCTGCTACGGCGATTCCAGGTGCCTTGGTTCTCGACATCACTCTCTTGTTGACCAGGAACTGGACGTTGACGGCAGTGATCGGAGCATGGATGTTCGCGGCACTATTCTATCCGAGCAACTGGCCTATATTTGCCTATAGCCATACGCCGCTTGTCGTTGACGGCGCATTGCTCTCATGGGCAGATTATATGGGCTTTATGTATGTTCGTACGGGAACTCCTGAGTACATCCGGATGATCGAAGTTGGATCGCTGCGCACATTCGGCGGTCACAGCACCATGATCTCCGCGTTCTTCGCCGCGTTCGCGTCCTCGTTGATGTACATCTTGTGGTGGCAGTTTGGGAAGTTCTTCTGCACCTCGTACTTCTACATCACCGATGACAGACAGCGGACCACCAAGGTGTGGGATGTATTTGCATTCGCCACTTTGGGACCACAAGGCGACAAAGCTAAAATTTCTGGGGGGAAAGCATGACTGCCAAACACGTCTTCAAACTGTGGATGATTAGACTCTGCGGGGTGGTGACGCTGGCAGCCACGCCGGCTCTCGATATTACCCCAGCATTCGCTCACGGGGAGCGATCGCAGGAGCCATTCCTGCGGATGCGCACTGTAAATTGGTATGACACTGAATGGGTTGGAAAGTCGACCAAAGTCAATGATGTGACAGAGCTGAAGGGCAAGTTCCACTTATCCGAGGATTGGCCTCGTGCGGTGGTGAAGCCGACCCGTACCTTCATCAATGTCGGGTCCCCCAGCTCCGTCTTCGTGCGTTTGAGCTCGAAGGTCAATGGAACGCCGATGTTCGTCTCGGGACCGATGGAAATCGGCCGTGACTATGAGTACATCGTCAAATTAAAGGCCAGACTCCCAGGCCACCATCACATCCATCCCATGTTTGCCGTCAAGGAAGCCGGTCCAATCGCGGGACCAGGTGGATGGATGGACATCACGGGTCGTTATGAGGATTTCACCAATCCAATCAAGACCCTGACCAATGAAACATTCGACTCGGAGACGATGGGAAGCATGACTGGAATTGCCTGGCATTTCTGGTGGATCGCTCTCGGAATCTTCTGGGTCGGGTACTTTGCGATCAGACCAATGTATCTGATTCGCGCTCGAGTCCTGGCGGCGTATGGGGACGAGATTCTGCTTGACCCCATTGACCGAAAAGTTGGTGTTGCGGTGTTGGTCCTCACATTGACTGTTGTGGTCGTCGGGTATATGGCTGCAGAAGCAAAGCACCCGATTAGCGTCCCGCTGCAGGCTGGTGAGGCAAAGATCAAGCCTATGCCGATCAAGCCAAACCCGCTGACGGTTGACGTTATTCATGCAGAGTACGATGTTCCGGGCCGCGCGTTGCGCATGGTTCTTCATGCGACCAATAACGGCACACAGCCGGTAACCATCGGTGAGTTCACAACAGCAGGTATCAGATTCACCAACAAGTTTGGTGCATCTCGGGTTGATCCAAACTATCCAGCCGAACTGGTCGCATCAGCCGGCCTGACGATGGATAACGAGGCCCCAATCCAACCTGGTCAAACAGTTGACATTAAGGTCGAGTCCAAGGACGTCCTGTGGGAAGTGCAACGGTTGGTGGACATTCTCCACGATCCGGATCAGCGCTTTGCAGGATTGTTCCTGTCCTGGACCGATTCTGGTGAGCGACTCATCAATCCAGTCTGGGCTCCAGTACTCCCGGTCTTCACACGGATGGGAGCATAAGCTAGTCTGGGTCTAAGGAAACGCCGGTTCGTCTCCATCACACGATGGAATGACGAACCGGCGTTTTTCTTTTCCCCCATTCTCACTCATTCGGCTCCCCCTCTCTCCACTATTTTCTCGTTGATCTCTTCATTTCTTTCCCAATAGGTATGTGACCTCCGTAGCCTTGTATCCGTTCGTGAATCTGGATGTGGCTCCCGACGAGAGCTATTCTGAATAGCTTCTTGTATGATTAACAGATCATCGGCACTTGCCTGGAACTTGCCCGTTCGATGGGGGTCCTGTATGATGCCAACTGTATTCTCCACTGCAGGATGAACAATCTTGAATGTAGCGATACTGAAAGCCTACCTGAGTTGCCACCCTCCAGATCACATTTGACATATGGAAGCTTCCTCACCCACTTCTTCTCCGGGACTCTGGTTCGATAGGGTCAAGCGCACCGCCCTCAGGCATTTTCCGAACACCAATACGGCCAGTACGCATCGACTACGCGATTATGCTATCGCTGCGTTTACATTCCTGAGCGTTGCCGTGAGTTCCTTGTTCGAAATCAGTGCCAGCGTCGAGCGACAACAGGCATTAGGAGCCTTGGCATGGGTTTTTCTTGGAGCCTTATTGCTGGGTGAAAATAAAGAAACACGGGTGCAGGTCTTGATTGCGGTCATATTTGCAACAGTGGGAGAGCATTTCGCCTCCATCTATATGGGAGGTTATACCTACCGATTCGAGAATGTACCGGCTTACGTCCCACCTGGCCACGGCATGGTGTACCTGACCGCCGTTGCCTTGGCACGATCCGGCCTCTTTGTACGCCATCCCAGAAAAATTGCTCTGTTTGTCATAGGCGTGTGGGGCACCTGGGCCATCTGGGGTGTCACCGGATATGCTGAACGCGGGGATGCGGTCGGTGCGTTGCTGTTTTGCATATTCTTAATCTGGCTGGTGACAGGCCGTTCACCGCTGGTCTATCTCGCTGCATTTTTCATTACGACATGGCTTGAATTGATCGGTACGACCGTCGGCGCGTGGCAATGGGCAGCCATAGACCCACTCCTGGGATGGGCACAAGGAAATCCCCCCAGTGGCGCCAGTGCATGGTATTGCCTCGTTGACGCGGTCGCCATTGGAGGAGCAGCGCCGACGTTGCGTGGAGTCAAACGTCTCTGTGCCTTGTACAGATTGAGCAGGGTCCTGAATCGAACCGGGTTCTCCTAACACTGATGCACATGCGTTCCCTAATACGCGCCATTTCCTATAGGTACAGACACCCGTCTGCTTGGCCCACATCGCAACAGATCTGTAGGAAATCACCGGCACCTGTTTCAACAATTGCAGGCGCACCGTGTTTCGTGCGGATCACCCAAATGATCAGCATAGATCGCTGAGTAGAGGACCTTTCTTGAAACAACCGGCGGTTGGAACAATCATCTCCTTGCAAGTTGGGCAACCACGGACCGTGGGGGGCAGAGAATCGTCCGATCCCTTCGATGAGGTTTGGACAACAGGGTTTTTTAAGCTCCCTGTCACCGACCCGGTCTGGCTTGGCACAACAAACCTGAACGGAGATGGCCAGGCGGATCTAAAGAATCACGGTGGCCCTGAAAAGGCCGTGAACGTCTATCCCGTCGAACATTACCCCTATTGGCAACAGGTGCTGGGAGCGGCCGAATTTCCTTTCGGATCGTTTGGGGAAAATTTCACGACAGAAGGGCTGCTTGAGACTGAGGTCTGCCTCGGAGACATGTTCGAAGTGGGATCGGCGCTCGTTCAGGTCTCACAGCCACGGCAGCCCTGCTGGAAATTAGCACGGCGCTGGCGCAGAAAGGACCTGGCCCTCCTTGTACAAGAGAGCGGACGGACTGGATGGTATTTCCGAGTGATCAGAGAGGGAACGGTTCAGGCTGGGTCACGCCTGACACTTGCAGAACGTCCCTGCCCAGAATGGACAGTGGCCTCAGCAAACGACGTGATGCATCGACGGACAGATGATATTCAAGCCGCTCAGAGCCTCGCAGTATGTCCGGCCCTTGCAGTCCGATGGCGTGAGACACTGAACAAGCGGGTTCAGACGAAGACGGTCGGGTCAACCACGGCAAGGCTGTATGGACCCAACCTCTAACACGCGCACAAAGTACAACCGCTCTGCAACAAGTCAGTCTATGTTGACAAATCAGTCTATGGTATAGTCCCGTGCCAACTTAAGAGGCTCACCGCATGAACGGCTCGACGCGCAGCTGCTCCCCTTCCGTTGTTGTGATCATTCTCCTGGGAATCATCCTCACTCTGCTTCCCTTGGGGAGCCGAGGTGATGCGCAATCGGAGGAAGACCAGCGTGCATTGTTTGATGCACTCAATAGTCTGTCGAGCGAACGGATGCTCGCCGACGTGCGCACGTTAAGCAGTCCGGCTTTCAACGGACGGCAAGCCGGATCCGCCGACGACCTGCGATCCGCACAATGGGTTGCACAGGAATTGACTTCGGCAGGGGTACAACTACCGCTCATTGACAACAAGGGAATCGCCTTCCCCTCTCCCAGGGACAAAGAGGGAGAGCCCGTTGGCATCATGGCCTCGATGGTCTCCACGCCACTCATCGAACCCAACCCGGTCGTTCGCACCGGCACAGCGGACCAGTTGGTCACAATGCAGTTGGATAGAGACTACCTCCCGGTCTTAGACTCCCCCTCTGCCGATCTCCAGGGTCAGGTCGTCTTCGTCGGTTACGGCATTGTCGATCCCGCTCAAGGAATCGACGATTACGCCGGCGTCGATGTGAAGAACTGCATTGTGCTCTTCCTGCGTGGCAAACCGGATCACTACCAAGGCTCCGTCAGCCACGCCGACAAGGTCCGCTTCGCACGAGATCGAGGAGCCGTAGCCTATCTGACCGCAACAGGGCCGATTATCAGCCCATATGAAACTCGCCGCGGCGCCACGGGAAGGCCCAGCGCATTGTATGGGCAGCTCTCCCCTGACCAAGCCCTCCCTGGCGCATGGATCAGCACGAAATTGGCCGAGACTCTCCTCGCCGGAAGCGGCGATGAGTCCAATCCTGACCACCTTCGCACCCTCCAAGAACAACTCAATAATGCCCCAGCAGCGCGATCGCGCCTCGTCAATCGATATGCCTCTCTCCATTGGAAAACCACGATAGCGGACGGCTTGCTGACGAACGTGGTGGGAATGATTCCTGGTACAGGGCCGGATACCATTGTCATCGGCGCGCATCGAGATCATTTTGGCCGCCCTGCAGGCCTCTTATTTCCTGGCGCTGACGACAATGCATCAGGAACGGCCATAGTACTGGAGGTCGCACGGGCCCTAGGGAAAATCGGTCTGCGTCCTCAACGGACAATCCTCTTTCTATCATTCAGTGGACATGAGAGAGATTCGCTCGGGTCACGCCTCTATACATCGAGACCTGTCATCCCCCTCGGCTCAACGAAAGCCATGATCAACATTGACCATGTCGGAGTGGGATACGGAGTGTTAATCCTCCGTGTCACAGAGTTGAAGAAATCCACGTTAAAGGAAGCAGGGTACGCGGTGGGTTTGGTACGCAAACTTGACTATTACGGATTCCTGCCCGGCGGCGACGACGAACCCTTCAAAGAGGCAGGAATTCCAACCGTCAGCATCGCAAGCGGCGGGGCCCACCCGCACATGCATCAGACTACCGACACCGCCGACACGATCGATCCGGAAATTTTGCGGAACATCGCACGGTATGTCCTCGCGCTCACCTGGCAACTGGCGAATACTCAATAGAATGTGCGCTAGAAATAGGGCCTGAGAGCTGGCCGATGCTCGGCTATTCACGTCGCGTTCGGATCGTGCTCTGGAACCTTCCTCTGCACGCTCAGATCAATGGCGCATATGAGCCCGTGAGGAATCCGGGAGCAGGCGGAACGACCGCAGAATTTTCCCGCCCTTGGTGCCATACGGTACGAGACTGTAGATATACTGGTCAGTCGCGAAATAGACAAACTCGTTGGGCGCAGGTTGCTGGCGGAGGGTAACTCTCAACCCTTCCTTCACGCCTGTCAGCCGAACCGGAGAGATCTCGCTGCCGGGAGGCAGCAGTCCGGCTGAGTCGAGCCACTCGTGCAGCAAGCGTTCCGGCGATCGCTCGAATACGCTGACAGTCAATCCCGGAGGTTCATAGCCTGCAACCTGACCGGCTGCGATGTCTTTCCGTTGAAAGCGCACACGCTGGACCGCCGGCGGCTGCGTGGCTGTCTGGATGGGGCCATCCGTGAGAAGCACATACTCTTTTGGATAGTATTTAACGGTAAAGCCATAGGTACGGTCAGTATGCTTCTCTCGGCTCTCCGTCTGGACGACAGGCGACGACTCTGTCGACGACTTGCCGATTTGCCGCACAGTGCTGTCGCAACTGGCCAAGAGGCCGCCCACGACAATCATCATTGAAAACCAACCAACTCGAGACAGGATCGTACCGTTCGCCATCTGATGCGCCCCTCGTGTTTGTTGCCCCTGTGTGTGAAGCCGACGAATCATCACGGCGATCTACCGATCAGCTAACAGAGAATGGAGCACAGCTGATTCGGCGCAATCTCGCGTGGTGCATCTTGCACGGAGGTCGCCAAGGTTGTCAATGCATCCGGTGCGCAAAGGGGCCTATCCGGTTAGATCGATTCAGCCGATCTCAGGACCGGTCAGGCTCAGGAACTATTCGCTACCGACGACAGTGTCGGCACTCAAATACGTCTTGCGTGGAGTTGAGCCCTGCGGACTGCCCTGAGCACTTCGGACTTACGAAACCGGCAGGCCATCGGCTCTGGGGCATGGATTCGAGGCAGGCCCGCATGTCCTTCGGATACTCCGGTCGGCCCATGCCCGCATCGTCTTAATAAGAAAGACCAACCGGAGTCACCCGTACGAAGTATCAGAGGGCATTTCAAAATTGAGTTCACTCAGAAGAGTAGTGCGCCCGCTTGACACTAGGTAATTTGTTATGTTACATGGCCTTGCGTGGTTTGAGTGAACGGTGGCATGGCAGACAACTTTCCCGGCATGTGGTCGTGCCTGGATAGTCTCTGTTGCCATCGTCGTGGTAGGGTTGGTATATTTTCTCCGATGTGGTGGCCCAAACGGAACACTACTGATGTGCCCCATGAGATAGGACCTCGTCGATAGACCACACTCACTAATTTAGAAAAATAAGGAGGCAGGAATGGCGGGAAGGAATTTTGGTATGGCGGTCATGATGATGGGGAGCGCTCTGATTCTTTCAGGAGGCATGGCTTTCGCTGAGGATGAGGCCCCATTGCCCCCGGTTCCAGCCGAGTATGCAGACAAACATATGCCGGCTGGAGGGTGGACGGATCCTAAGGCTATCGAAGAGGGAGAGCAGATTTACAAGGGCGACGTGAATCCGAACGTCAACTGTGGCAGCTGTCATGGCAAGGACGGTACACCGGTAAAGAAGGGTGCGCGGGATATGCGTGATCCTAAAAATATCTGCCGTTGGTCCGACAGTTTCTGGTTCTGGCGGATATCGGAAGGTATCGCAAAGACAAAAATGAAAGGTTTTAAGAACAGCCTGACGGAGGAGCAGATCTGGCATGTGATGGCGTTTGAGAACATGTTCTCGAACGGGGGCAAGCCGCACGACCACTCGTGTTACAAACCTTAAGCAGGCGGATAACGACAATGCCCTGAACCGGGGCTGAAACCATTCGGTTCGTCCCACTTCGTATGAGAGAAGAAACTACCAGGGCAGTTCAAAATCAAAGGAGGCACCATGTCTATTAGTTTTTCCCGTTATGTGCGCACCGCCGGATTGGTGGGCGCATTTATCATGACTCCATATCTCGGCATCAATGCAGGCGTGGTGTCGGCGGAGACCATCAAGGCCCAACTGGGATTTGCACCCAATGTTCCCCCTCCCATCAAGCGAACCGAACCCGCCAACATCGTGGTCAACCTGACAGCGGACGAGTGGACCGGTCCGCTGAGCAACGATAACAATTATGAATTCTGGGGTTTTAATAAGAGCGTGCCAGGGCCCATGATCCGCGTCATGGTAGGCGATACGGTTGAAATCCGCCTGAAGAACAGTAAGGACAGCAAGGAATCTCACAATATCGACTTCCATGCGATCACGGGACCAGGCGGCGGAGCGAGCCTGCTCAATAGCGAGCCAGGGCAGGAGAGCGGGGGAAAGTTTAAGATGATCATCCCTGGCGTCTTTTTGTATCACTGCGCCACCGCATCACCATCCATTCCTGAGCACGTTGCGAATGGCATGTACGGCACAATCATCGTTGAGCCAGCGGGTGGGCTGAAGCCTGTCGATAAAGAATTCCAGATCACGGAAAGCGAGTTTTATACGAAAGACGGCTATGCCAAGGGCGATACCTTGGAGTTTTCGTACGAAAATGGGTTAGACGAGCGCCCCTCCCATGTCGTCTATAATGGTCATGCGAGTTCGATGGTCAAAACTCCTCTTCGAGCCAAGGCCGGAGAAACCGTTCGGATTTTCTTCACCAACCCAGGACCCAACTTTGTCGACTCTTTTCAGCTCCTCGAACAGCCGTTCGACAGGGTGTACACCGAGGGTTCTTTGAACGCAGCACCGGCGGAGAATGTCAAGGTTGCCAAGGTTCCTGCAGGTGGCGCTGTCGTGGTCGAGTTTAAAGTCAAGGCGGGCACCTATACGTTTGTTGACCCAGTGAAGGATCGACAGAAACAAGGCGCCCTTGGTCTGCTGAAGGTAGACTAGAGGATCCAACCGACTAGGACATCTACAAGAGTCATCCCAAATCAAAGGAGGCGTCATGCCCAATAGTTTGTTCCATAACATGCGTCATGCCGGATTGATCAGCGCATTGGTCATGGCTCCGTGTCTTGCCATCAATGCAGGCGTGGTCTCAGCGGAGACCATCCAGGCCCAACTCACGAAGGCACCCAATGTACCCGCTCCCATCACACGAACCCAGCCCGCAACCGTCGTGGTCAACCTGGAAGCATCCGAGTGGGTGGGTCCGATTAGCGACGACAATAATTATGAGTTCTGGGGTATTAATGGAATGGTGCCAGGGCCGATGATTCGCGTCATGGTGGGCGATACGGTTGAAATCCGCTTGAAGAACAAGAGCGGCAGCAAGCAGAGCCACAATCTTGACTTCACGAAGGTCAGTGGCGCAGCCGCCCTGGTCAATGCGGAGCCCGGGAAGGAAGCTCAGATCACATTTAAGGCCGCTAACCAAGGCGTCTTTGTCTACCAGTCCTCCACTGCAGCGCCATCCAACATACAACATGTTTTGAGTGGCATGCACGGCTTGATCGTAGTTGAGCCGGTTGGTGGGCTGAAGCCTGTCGAAAAAGAATTCTATGTCATGCAGAGCGAATTCTACATGAAGGATGGCAAGAAGAACGATACCCTGGTTTATTCAGAGCAAAAGGTGAAAGACGCGGATGCGTCTTATATCGTGCATAACGGCCATATGACCGCGCTGGTCAAAGTTCCGCTCCGATCGAAAGTAGGAGAGACCACTCGATGGTTCTATGGCAATGCTGGAATCAACTTTGATTCTTCGTGGCACGTCATCGGCGAGATGTTAGACCGGGTCTGGCCAGCAGGTAACGTGGCAAAAGCGCCACTTGAGCATATCCAAAGCACCCTGGTAGAACCAGGTCAAGCGACCATAGGAGAATTTAAAGGCGAAATGCCCGGCACGTTTGTTTCGGTTGACCACTCGCTCTTCCGCACCGAAAAAGGCGCCCTTGGCCTGCTGAAGATAGATGGTCCAACCAATCCTGCCCTGTTCAAAGGGCTGTAGTCTACCGGGAACGGATCGTACCAGAGTAACGTAGCACGGGGAGGGAGAGGCGAAGCTTCTCCCTCCCCGTGTTACGATTGGGCATCCGACTATCTATGGTCGTTTCTCAGGCAACTTCGTGGTAAGACGATCTCCACACCGAGACCGCTACCATCAATGCTGGTAGAACAGATTGCTTCTGCAGAAGATATTGACAAAGCAAGGAGTCTCCTGATATTAAGCATGCGCTTAACGGGTCACGGATCTGAAAAATGTCCTATGCCGATTTTCGAATTTCAACCATCGACAATCATGCAGGAGGGTCGGCCATTTCCATTTCAGCGGCTTCCGACTTACACGCAAACACTTCTCCAAACCTAAACAAGCATCCCTCGCTGTGTGGTCTGATGTCGTGGATCACGCAGCAGTCCGGCGGTGCAACAACTTCACATACAGGAGGGTCGAGATGAAAAGCAGAAGAAGCAAATGGGTGAGCGGCATCGGGGCTGTTGGGCTGGCTGTCGGTTGCCTGGCACTGTCAGGTTTCGGCTCAGGAGTCACCCCTGCCGAAGCGGCTGAGTCGCAAAGCGCGCGGTTTACCGTGCTAGAGTCCATGAATAATGAAGGAGCGCTGGATAATGAGACGGGGCTGGTATGGGAAGTGATACCAACGAGATCGATGACAGTTTGGAAAAGCGCCGCCGGTATCTGTGCGAAAAAGAACGTCGGAGGCAAGAAAGACTGGCGTTTGCCCACACTCAAAGAGTTAGAGACCCTGGCAGATCACACGATCTATCCTCCCCCGGCCCTCCCGACTGGCCACCCATTCTCCAACATCGAGTTTCATGGCTATTGGACGTCGACGGAGCACGAAGACTATTCGTTTAGCGCGTGGGACGTAAACTTCGACTATGGCATCATCGGTAACGATTTTAAAATCAACAAGAACAATGTCTGGTGTGTGCGCGACAACAATTAGCATCAGAATTGACTCTTAGGTTATTAGCTGAGAAGGGGGTGGCGCAAGCCACCCCCTTCTTGTCTCTCCCCGAATCAAACACAGCGTTACAACTGAAAATCCTGTAATACTCGGGCTTCTCCGGCAGATCAGCATTGAGGCACTGACCAGCACTCTTGCGCGTCATTACAATGTCGTCCTGTGGATGGGGAAGTAGGGGCTGAGCCCTGTCAGAAGGTCAGGATTCATCAACCTATAAACGGCTGTAGAAACGTGGTGCTGCTACGGGATAGCCTCACTGGCTGCGGGTGAGCGGGGCATTTCTAAGCACGGCGGGACTCACCCTATGGGTGAAGC
>Ga0224500_10001949_pt1 | contig 11603 bp, 9 predicted proteins | sample SF_Oct11_sed_USG_FD_168126 | JGI IMG/M metagenome (GOLD analysis project Ga0224500, IMG submission 168126) | Sediment microbial communities from San Francisco Bay, California, United States - SF_Oct11_sed_USGS_4_1 | ecosystem: Environmental > Aquatic > Marine > Sediment | place: USA: California... | reverse complement strand
TTGCCGAAAAAAAATCGCGTCATGCTAGAAATCCATCACCTTGACGGCGGAACTGGCGTACTCGTCCGGCGGCTTTTCGCCGAACTGGATCTTTCCGTCCTTGTCCACCCACCGATAGAGCTCCGCAGTACTCGATGGTGATTCAGCCGACGGATCGGCGGGCGACTCGCTGGCGGATGCATTCGCCTCCGTGGCTGCCAGGTTGGCCGCTCCCCCTGCCGCATCGTCGGGGGTCGGTGCGACCTCCTTCGCCACGGGGGTCGGCGCGGACGAGCCGGCCGCCTTCGCATCGACGGATGGGGCCACGGGTGCCTGGGGGCCGCTGCCCGCCGCCGATCCGGATGCGCCCGGATCGCCTGTCGCGGGCGTCGCCGACACGACCGCTGGCGGTTTTGCGACGGGCACCGCTTTCGGTTCCGGCGCCGGCCGCGCGGCGGGCTCCTTGCCCGGCTCGGGCGGTGCGGAAGGTGCCGCCGCCGTCGCGACAGGCCCACCGGCGTCCGCCCCGGCTCCATCCTCCGACGGCGAATCCCGACCCGCCCAGTAGAATGCAAAGAAGGCGAGCCACGCCAATCCGCCGATCGCCATTGCGACGGTCCGGCCGATCCGTCGCGATGGCGCGGCGGCCTCCGCCGCACTGCCGCCAGGGGCGCGCGGGCCGTCGCGGACGGCGATGATCGGGTCGTCGCTCGGCACCAGTGCCTGCACCAGCGCCGTGACGTCGCCGAGCCGTTGTGCCCGGTCGAACTGCAATGCCGCCGCCAGCGTCTCGTTCTGCGTCGCCGTGAGGCCCGCCACCGGTTCGAGCTTCATGTCGCGAAAGCGCGCCTCGACCGCCGACTTGCGCTCGAACGGGTGCTTGCCCGTCAGCGCTTCGTACACCACGAGTCCGAACGCGTAGATGTCGTCGCGCGCATCCGGCTCCGCCGCGGCCAGGATCTGCTCGGGACTCGCATACGCATTGGTCCAGGCACCGAGTTGGCCGGCATCGAAGACCGTCAGTGCGGCATCCGTTCCCGGCACCGAGTCCTTCGCGATGCGCGCAATCCCGAAATCGATGATCTTGACCTCGCCGTTCCGCGTCAGGAACACGTTGGCAGGCTTGAAGTCCGAATGCACCACGCCGCGCGAGTGTGCGTGCTTGAGCGCGCTGCCGGCGCCTTCGATCAGCTGATGGGCGAGTTCGGGCGGCAGTCCGACCCCCGGGTGACGTGCAATGATCTTCTCGAGCGACTCGCCCTCGAGCAGCTCCATGACCAGGTAGACGTGCGGGCCGTCGCGATCGAAGTCGTAGACCGAGGCGATGTTCGGATGCGAGAGCTGCTGCATCCGGCGCGCCTCGCGCTGCAGCGAGATCAGCGCGTCGGGGTGGCTCTTGAAATCGTCGCCCAGGATCTTGATGGCGACGAACGGGTTGCGGTCGCGAGCCTCGTCCCGGCGCCGGTCGCGGGCCCGGAATACGAGGCCCATGCCGCCCTCGCCGATGGCTTCCTCCAGCACGAAGCGCTCACGCAGCACGTCGCCGACACCGATCCGTGCGCCGTGCATGTTGGTTTCCGCCCACTTGCGCCAGCCGCTCGAGCCACTGCCCCCGGTTCCCGGTGGACCGGCGGCGTACAGCGTCTCGGGCGCTGCTGAGGGACGAGACATCTCAGGCCGTGGAGAGGACGGACGAGACAACTCGGGCGGCGGGGCGGAAGGGCGCGACAGCTCGGGCGGCGGCGAGGAAGGGCGAGACATCTCCGGCGGCGGATTGGAGCGAGGCGTTGCGACGGGCAGGGGAACATCCGTTGCGGGGCGCAGCATGGTCTGGTCGCGCGGCGCAGCCGCCGCGGCGATCGCCGCCGGCCCGGGGCTCAGTGCGGTCGCGTCGTCGGACGAGAGTGCGCCGGTCGCGACGTAGCGCTCGAGGGCGCCGCTGATCGCAGCATCCTCGATGCCCTGCTCGTCCCGCGCACGACGCAGCGCTGCGGTCGTCTCCTCCAGGGTGGCCCGACCTTCGCAGAGTTCGTCAAGGATTTCGTCGACGCCGGCCAATCGTGTCCCCCCGAAAGTTGTGCGACGAGCCCTGCGAGGCTAAAGGCATCGGTCCGGCGTAGCAAGCTGATCGCGTCGGCGCCCTTACGCACGCCGCGATCCGCAATGCTCCGGTATGTTGCGCCGCAGGATGCCGGCGGCGACCCGTCGGGAACGATTTACAGTTGACAACCGTTCTCGAAAAGCGAATTGTCCACCTCTCGACGATTTCAACCCAAGAGTTGGTCCCGAGGCAGGGGGAGCGCGGGCGACGTCGCGTCGGCAACGTTCCCGTTACTTGAATTAAAACAATTAAGGGCGGTCGATGGACCCGGTCGTTGCGCGTCTGGCAGAAGCGATTTCTGCCGACAATCCCTGCGGGGAAGACCTCGAGGACACGCAGTTGCTGGCGTCGTTCGATGCCTATCGCCTGTTCGGGCAGATGGCGCCGCCGCCGGACACCACCGACTGGCGCGAGATCCGCGACGCGGCATTCGAGGCGCTCGGCCAGAGCCATGATCTTCGCCTGCTGTCGCACCTCGCGGCCGCCTCGTTGCGCACGGAGGGCCTGCAGCGCTTCTGCGACGTTCTGCAGGTCGCCTCGCGCTGGTTCAGCGACTTTCCGGACCAGCTGTTCCCGCGGGTGGACGAGGACGCGATCCTGCGCAAGAACGCGCTCAACGGCTTTTCCGATCGCATGGCGATGGTCGACGCGGTGCGTCGCCAGCCGTTCGTCTCGAATCCGCAGCTCGGCGCGTTCGCACTGCGTCACTTCGAGATCGCGAGCGGCAAGCTGGCGCCGAGCGAGGCCGACGGCGAGCCGCCCAACGAGGCCCACCTCAATGCCGCCCTCGCCGCCGCCGACACCGAGCAGCTCACGGCGATGGAAACGAGCCTCGCCGAGGGCATCGCGGCGCTGAAGCAGATCGACTCGGCCATGCGCGATGCGCACGGCACGGAGGGGGCGCCCGACTTCGACCCGTTGATCGCGCCGCTCGAGCAGGTCCGCAAGCTGCTCGCCGAGCAGCTCGGCACGCGGGCAGCGGATGCGGCGGCGGCCGTCGCCGAAGGCGCCGCGGAGGGCGAGCCGGGCGCGGCGGCCGTGATCGGCGTCGGCAGCATCCGTTCGCGCGACGACGCGGTGCGCGCGCTCGACGCGGTGGCGGCCTTCTTCCGCAAGAACGAGCCCTCGAGCCCGGTGCCGCTGTTCGTCGAGCGCGCGAAGCGGCTCGTCGCCAAGGATTTTCTCGAGGTGCTGGCCGACATGGCGCCGGACGGGCTCGACCAGGCGAAGCGCGTCGGCGGTGTGCGGGACGACGAGTAGCGTGGCCGGGCAATCCCGGCCAATGTGAAACATTCAGGAGGAGAGACCGTGGCAAAGCAAAGCAGTCAGAAGTTCATCGCGCGCAATCGCGCGCCGCGTGTGCAGATCGAGTACGACGTCGAGCTGTACGGCGCCCAGAAGAAGGTCCAGGTGCCGTTCGTCATGGGCGTCATGGCCGACCTGAGTGGCGATGCCAAGGAGCCGCTGCCCGGCGTCGACGAGCGCAAGTTCCTCAACGTCGACGTGGACAACTTCGACGACCGGATGAAGTCCATGAAGCCGCGCGTGGCCTTCAGCGTGCCGAACACGCTGACGGGCGAAGGCAACATGCAGGTGGACATCACCTTCGAGAGCATGGACGACTTCTCGCCGGCCGCCGTCGCGCGCAAGGTCGACGCGCTCAACCAGCTGCTCGAGGCGCGGTCGCAGTTGTCGAACCTGATCACGTACATGGACGGCAAGGCCGGTGCGGAAGAGCTCATCGCCAAGGTTCTCAACGATCCGGCGTTGCTGAAGTCGCTGGCCGCACAGCCGAAGCCTGAAGATTCGGGCGAAGGCGCCTAACCATTTTCCCCGGGGTGTTTACCAATGGCTGAGAAGCAAGAGCAAGTCGCACAGGCTGCGGTCCAGGAAGCGGACCAGTTCGCCGCCCTGCTGCAGAAGGAATTCAAGCCCAAGACCGACCGTGCGCGGGCGGAGGTCGAGAACGCCGTGCGCACGCTCGCCGAGCAGGCGTTGCGCGAGACGACCGTCGTGTCCGACGACGTCATCGGCACGATCAAGGCGATCATCGCCGAGATCGACAAGATGCTGTCCGACCAGGTCAACCAGATCATGCATCACGAGCGGTTCCAGCAGGTGGAAAGCGCGTGGCGCGGGTTGAACCACCTGGTGAGCAACACCGAGACGGACGAGATGCTCAAGATCCGGGTGATGAACATCTCGAAGAAGGATCTCGCCAAGACGCTGAAGAAGTACAAGGGCACGGCCTGGGACCAGAGCCCGATCTTCAAGAAGCTCTACGAGCAGGAGTACGGGCAGCTGGGCGGCGAGCCGTACGGCGCGCTGGTCGGCGACTACTACTTCGACCACACGCCGGGCGACGTCGAGTTGCTGGGCCAGATGTCGCAGATCGCGGCGGCCTCGCACGCGCCGTTCATCGCGGCGGCCGCGCCGACCGTGATGGGCATGGACACCTGGCAGGAACTCGCCAACCCGCGGGACCTGGGCAAGATCTTCTCCTCGCCCGAGTACGCGGGCTGGCGTTCGCTGCGCGAATCGGACGACGCGAAGTACATCGGCCTCGCGATGCCGCGGTTCCTGGCGCGCGTCCCCTACGGCGCCAAGACCAGCCCGGTCGAGGAGTTCGACTTCGAGGAGGAGACCGCGGGCGGCGACCACAGCAAGTACACCTGGGCGAACGCGGCCTACGCCATGGCCGTCAACATCAACCGGGCGTTCAAGCAGTACGGCTGGTGCACCGCGATTCGCGGCGTCGAGTCCGGAGGTGCCGTGGACGGCCTGCCGGTGCACACCTTCCCGTCGGACGACGGCGGCGTGGACATGAAGTGCCCGACCGAGATCGCGATCAGCGATCGGCGCGAGGCCGAGCTGGCGAACTCGGGCTTCATGCCGCTGATCCACCGCAAGAACACCGACGTGGCGGCGTTCATCGGTGCGCAGTCGCTGCAGAAGCCGGCCGAGTACACGGACCCGGACGCCACCTCCAACGCACGGCTGTCGGCGCGGCTGCCGTACCTGTTCGCGAGCTGCCGGTTTGCGCACTACCTGAAGTGCATGGTTCGCGACAAGGTGGGCTCGTTCAAGGAGCGCGCCGACATGGAGCGCTTCCTGTCCGACTGGATCAAGGACTACGTGCTCGGCAATCCGGGCAGCGCGGGCGACGAATTGAAGGCGCGCAAGCCGCTCGCGGGCGCCGAGGTCAAGGTGACGGAGATCGAAGGCAACCCGGGCTACTACGGCGCCACGTTCCACCTGCGGCCGCATTACCAGCTCGAGGGCGTGAACGTCACGCTCAGCCTGGTTTCGCGACTGCCCTCGGAGAAGACCGCCTGACATCTGGGAAAGAAGTGTCCCCCGGCGTGGCCACGCGGCCGGCGATCGAGGGACGACACTGGGGCGACACGACGACATGAAGAAGGAGAATTCCAATGGCTGTTGACATGTTCATCAAGATCGATGGGATCAAGGGCGAGTCGAAGGACTCCAAGCACAAGGGCGAGATCGACGTACTCGCCTGGAGCTGGGGCCTGTCGAACTCCGGCACCTTCCACGTCGGCGGCGGCGGTGGATCCGGCAAGTGCAGCATGCAGGACCTGAGCTTCACGAAGTACATCGACGCCGGGTCGGCGGACCTGCAGCTGTCGTGCGCCAACGGCAAGCATCTCAAGACCGCCAAGCTGGTGGTCCGCAAGGCCGGCGAGACACCGCTCGAGTACATCATCATCGAACTGACCGAGATCCTCGTGAGCTCGATCAGTACGGGTGGCTCGGGTGGCGAGGACCGGCTCACGGAGAACGTGACGCTGAACTTCGAGGAAGTCCACTTCACGTACTGGACGCAGGACGACAAGGGCGGCAAGGGCGAATCGAGCGAGTACAAGTACAACATCGCCGAGAACGTGAAGAAGTAGGCTCTCCGACACGATGCCCCGGTGCTCGAGCGCAGGGCACCGGGGCCGCTTTGTCATTGGATTCGAGGCAGGAGGGGAGCGGATGCCACCAGAAAGCGAATCGGGGTTGCGCCAGGGGGCGGAGGAACGCTTCCGCAGCGGCGACCTGGCGGGATGCCTGCAGGCCCTGCAGGACGCCGTGCGCAAGAGCCCGGCCGACGCCAAGCTGAGGATCTTCCTGGTGCAGGTGCTGATGGTCCAGGGAGACTGGGATCGCGCCCTCAACCAGCTGAAGGTCATCGGCGAGATGGAGGCCAGCGCACTGCCCATGGTCCACGCCTACAGCGCGGCCATCCAGTGCGAGCGGCTGCGTGCGGACGTGTTCGCGGGCAAGCGCAGCCCGTTGCTGTTCGGCGAGCCCGTGCCGTGGATCGCGCTGCAGATGCAGAGCGTGGCGCTGCTCGGCGAGGGGCGCGAGCGCGAGGCGGCGGAGGTCCGGGCCAAGGCCTTCGAGTCGGCGCCTGCGACGGCCGGAACGATCAACGGCGAAGCCTTCGAGTGGATCGCGGACGCGGACTCGCGCCTCGGACCGGTCCTCGAGGTGCTGCTGAACGAGGCCTACTACTGGATTCCGTTCGAGCGGATCGCCAGCGTGACCGTCGAGCCACCCAGTGATGCCCGCGACCTCGTGTGGCTGCCCGCGGAATTCAGGTGGACCAACGGCGGGGAGGCCATGGGGCTCATTCCCGTGCGCTACCCGGGTTCGGAGAAGAGCGAAGACCCGGCCATCCGCCTGGCGCGCAAGACCGAGTGGCAGGCGGCGGGCCCCGATGCCTACGTGGGCCTGGGCCAGCGGGTGCTGACGACGGACGGTCCGGAGATCGGCCTGCTGGAACTGAGGACGCTGCAGTTCCAGTCGGACTCGTGACCATCGCTCGATGGCGGCGCGATCGCGCGACTAGAGGAGCACCATGGTCGAGTTGAGCTTGAAGGACCGCCTCCAGCCCGCTCTTCTCGATCGCCTGACCGACGACGAGCGGATGGTGACCGTCTATCGCGTCACCCTGGACCCCGCCCGCATGAACGAGCACGGGGTGACCGACCAGGAGGTCGAGCGGGCGCTGGGTCTGCAGGGCCTGAGACGGATCAGCGCGAAAGGCGCCGCCCGCGACCGAGGCGCCGTGCAGGAATACGTGGCGGCCGGCGGCCTGTCGCGACAGGTCTCGCCAAAGTCGCTGCGGATCCGCGTCGCCAAGGATGCGCCCGACGTCGCACTCACCAGTCTGGGCGAAGTCGAGGCCACCACGGTCGTGAATTCGCAGCTCGAGTCCCCGGATCGGCGGGCGATGTCGATGGGCCGCCTGCGCGAGGCGGTGCTGCGGGACCTGCGCTGGCTGTTCAACGCCTCTGGCATCGACGACGTGATCGACCTCGAGCCGTACGCCGAGGTGCGGCGTTCGGTGCTGAACTACGGCCTGCGCTCGCTGGCGGGTCGTCCCGTCAGTTCCATCGATCCCGTCGACGTGGCGCGGCGCATCCGCGACGCAATCGGTTTCTTCGAGCCGCGCCTCAGCAACATCCAGGTCACTCCTGAGACCCGCGACGACGCGGTCGAGGGCATGACGCTCGCGTTCCTCGTCGAGGCGGAACTCTGGGGCCTGCCGATCGCGCAGCACCTGTCCCTGCGCACCAGCATCGACGTCGATACCGGGGACGTCTCGGTGACCGACCGCGCAGGCAGGCCCTAGCCATCACCATGGATACCCGGCTCCTCCAGTACTACAACCGCGAACTCCAGTACATCCGGGAGATGGGTGCGGAGTTCGCGGAGGCCTATCCCCGCATCGCCGCCCGTCTCGGCATGGACGGCATCGACTGCGCGGATCCCTATGTCGAGCGGCTGATCGAGTCCTTCGCGTTCCTCGCCGCCCGTGTGCAGCTCAAGCTCGACGCCCGTCACCCGGAGTTCACGCAGCACCTGCTGGAGATGGTGTATCCGACCCTGCTGGCGCCCGTGCCGTCGAGCGCGGTCGTGGAACTCGTGCCCACGCTGGCGGAGAGCAGCCTGAAGGAAGGCTTCGCGGTGCCGAAGGGCAGCGCGTTGCGTGCGCAGGTCGGCAGTGGACCCGGCACGAGCTGCGAGTTCCGCAGCGCCCACGACGTCGTCCTGTGGCCGCTGTCCGTGACGGCCGCGAAGTATGTCGTGGGCACGAGTTCGTTCGCCTCCGCCGGCCTGCGGCTCGATCCACGCTGCCGCGGCGCCATCCGACTCGACCTGCGGACGGAAGGCGGCGTTCCGCTCCGCGAGCTGCCGGTCGATTCGCTGACCTTCTTCGTTCACGCGACGGCCGATCTCGCGGGGAAGATCTACGAGCAGGTCCTCGCGAACGGCGTCGGAGTCGTCGTGCGGTCCAAGGGGAAGTCGCGCCCGGTCGCGCTGCCCGCCACGGCCTTGCGCGCCGTCGGCTACGAGGACGACGAGGCGTTGCTGCCGCTGTCGCCCCGCGGCTTCGAGGGCTATCGCCTGCTGCAGGAGTATTTCTCGTTTCCGGACCGGTTCCTGTTCTTTGCCGTCGACGGCCTGCGCAAGGCGCTCGCCGACCTGGACGGGCAGGAGTTCGAGCTGTTCCTGCTGGTCGATCGCAGCCTGCCGGATCTCGACAACGCGCTCGACGAGTCGCAGTTCCGTCTCAACTGCACGCCGGTCGTGAACCTCTTCCCCCGGTCGCTCGATCGCATCCACCTCGGGGCCCACGACACCGAGCACCACGTCGTGCCCGACCTGAGCCGGCCGATGGATTTCGAGGTCTTCGCGATCGATCGCATGCTCGGCGTCGGCTCCGGTGGCGAGTCGATCGTCGAGATCAAGCCGATGTTCTCGACGGACCACCACGGCAGCGAGGGCGAATCGCACGCCTACTACACGGTGCAGCGCCGCGCGCGGCTGGCCTCGGCGCGCCAGCAACGCAGCGGCGCGAGGACGAACTACCTCGGGTCGGAATGCTTCGTGTCGATCGTCGACTCGCAGCAGCGCGAGCTGTCGGGCGAGATCCGTCAGCTGGACGTCACGGCGCGGTGTACCAATCGCGACCTGCCGATCGGCCTGAGCTTCGGCCGGTCGCGGCTAGAGTTCGACCTCGAGGGCGGTGCGCCGGTGGAAACCGTGCGCTGCCTCGCCGGGCCGACCCTGCCGCGGCCGTCGCCCGCCTTCGGCGACACCGCGTGGCGGCTCATCGGCCAGCTGACGCTGAACTACCTGTCGATCTGCGACACCGATCCGGAACGGGGCGCGGAGATGCTCCGGCACCTTCTCGGCCTGTACGTCGACCCGAACGATCCGGTCGCACACCGGCAGGTCGACGGCGTGCGGCGGGTCAGTCACCAGCCCGTCGTCCGGCGTATTCCCGGTGGCGGACCCATCACGTACGGACGGGGTGTCCAGATCGCGGTCACCCTGGACGATTCGGCCTTCGAGGGCCTGGGGACGCTGCGGCTCGGAACCGTGCTGAACCGGTTCTTCGCCCGGCACGTATCGATCAATTCATTCGTCGAAACCCGGTTGCAGTCGGCTGCGCGCGGGGAGATCAAGCAATGGCCGGTCCGGACGGGCGCCCGTCACATCATCTAGAGGCGCTGCAGCAGCTCAGGCAGGAACCGCACCGGTTCAGCCTGTTTGCCGCGCTGCGCCTGCTCGAGCGCGTGGACCAGACGCGTCCGCGCCTCGGCGAGGCGCGTCGACCGGCCGACGAGTGGGTGCGCGTCGAGCAGCCGCCGCACCTCACCTTCGCCCCCAGCGACGTCACGACCGCCGAGCCTGCCCAGGCGGGCCGGCTTCGCCTCGGGCAGTTCGGCTTCGGCATCTTCGGCCCCAACGGCGCGCTGCCCTCGCATCTGACGGAGCAGGCGTTCGAGCGCCGCCGGCACCACGAGGACGGCGCGGTCAGCGACTTCATCAATCTCTTTCAGCACCGGCTGGCCACGTTGTTCTACCGCGCGTGGGCCGAGTCCGATCCGGTTGCCAGTCATGCGCGGCCCGACGACGACGATTTCGCGGACTACCTCGGCGCCCTGATGGGTCACTTCGACGACTCCGCGGCGGGGCGTGACTCGATCCCGGATGCCGCCAAGCTCTTCCGCGCGGGCCTGCTCGCGTCCGCCACGCGATCCGCCGCGGGGCTCGAGGCGCTGCTCTCCGACTACTTCCGGCACCGGATCGAGGTGCGCCAGTTCGTCAGCGGCTGGCTGCGCGTCCCGCCCGATCTGCAAACCCGCCTCGCGGCGGGCGAGTCCTACGCCGTGCTCGGCGTGACCGCGACGCTCGGCCAGAAGTCCTGGCAATGCCAGAACCGGTTCGAGGTGGTCGTGGGACCCTTGCGGTTCGAGGACTTCATGCGGTTCCTGCCGGGCTCGCGGGCCTTGCGATCGCTCGCCGACCTAGTTCGACTCTACACGTCGGGCGAGTGGTCCTGGCAGGTCCGCCTGCTGGTCAAGGATGGCGATGCGCCCGGCGTCTCGCTCGGACGCGTCGGGCGCCTGGGATGGACCAGCTGGCTCGGGCGCAAGCAGGGCGTCGCCGAGGACGTGGTCATTCACGAAGCACAAGCCGTGGCGGCCTGAGCCCCATCGGTACGCCCACGCCATGACAATTACAGACATTCGACGAATACAGGTGGAGAGACAGCATGAGTGATATCAGCCGGGTCGCTTTGTTCGGAAAGCTCAACAACGTCGGTTACAAGGCGATCGAGGGCGCGACCGTCTTCTGCAAGCTGCGCGGCAACCCGTACGTCGAGGTCGTGCACTGGCTGCACCAGATCCTGCAACTGCAGAACTCCGACCTGCACTGCATCGTCAAGGCGTTCTCGATCGATCCGGGCAGGCTGGCCAGCGACATCACCGAGACGCTCGACCGCCTGCCGCGGGGAGCGACCTCCATTTCGGACCTGTCGCCGCACATCGAGGACTCGGTCGAGCGTGCCTGGGTGTGGGCGACGCTCAAGTACGGCGACACGCAGGTGCGCACGGGCTACCTCGTCGTGGCCATGCTCAAGACGCCGTCGCTCAAGAACCTGCTGAACGGCATCTCCCGCGAGTTCGACAAGGTCAAGCCCGACCAGCTCTCGGAGAACTACGAGAAGATCTGCGCCGGTTCTCCCGAAGGGAGCCTCGGTGCGAGCGACGGGACGCACTTCGGCGGCCAGGCATCACCGGGCGAATCGAGCGGCGCCATGCCGCCGGCCCAGATGGGCAAGCAGGAAGCGCTGAAGAAGTTCACCGTCGACCTGACCGAGCAGGCGCGCAGCGGCAAGATGGATCCGATCGTGGGTCGCGACGACGAGATCCGCCAGGTCGTCGACATCCTGATGCGGCGGCGCCAGAACAACCCGATCCTCATCGGCGAAGCCGGCGTGGGCAAGACCGCGGTCGTCGAGGGTTTCGCGCAGCGCATCGCGCGCGGCGACGTGCCGCCGAGCCTGAAGGACGTGGAACTGCGTGCGCTGGACGTCGGCCTGCTGCAGGCCGGCGCGAGCATGAAGGGCGAATTCGAGCAGCGGCTGCGCTCGGTCATCGACGAGGTCCAGGCGAGCCCGAAGCCGGTCATCCTGTTCATCGACGAAACCCACACGCTG
>Ga0224500_10001947_pt1 | contig 11617 bp, 5 predicted proteins | sample SF_Oct11_sed_USG_FD_168126 | JGI IMG/M metagenome (GOLD analysis project Ga0224500, IMG submission 168126) | Sediment microbial communities from San Francisco Bay, California, United States - SF_Oct11_sed_USGS_4_1 | ecosystem: Environmental > Aquatic > Marine > Sediment | place: USA: California... | reverse complement strand
ACTTTAAACTACTCGAGCACCCCACAATGGGCAAAGTATATTATAAGTTTGATGGAAAAAGAAGAATCAATTTGTTTATTCGGGATGACCAGGTCGTGCAGGCTGTATTCACTGACATGGAACTGGCAAATGAGCGGAAAAGGAATGGCGACAATGAAGGTTCTGTCAACTAATGTATATGATGTTTGAATCTTGTGAGGTACGGAAGTTTCGGTTCGGCTTGAGCGTAATGGTTCTGGGGATAATGATGATGGCATGCTCTTCGCCAGAAAAAGCGGATCAACCACTATTCACACCGATCAGTTCTGATATAAGTGGTATCCGGTTTACGAATAACCTGCTTTTCGACAAGGACTTCAACATCTACACCTACAGAAACTATTACAATGGGGGAGGGGTTGCCCTGGGAGACATCAACAATGATGGCCTTGTAGATGTATACCTGACTGGGAATATTTCTCCCAATAAGTTATTCTTAAACAGGGGGAATTTCAAATTTGAAGAAATTACCGAAAAAGCGGGTGTCACCGGAAAAGCAGCCTGGTCAACGGGCGTGAGCATGGCCGACGTCAATGGTGATGGCCTGATTGACATCTACGTTTGTAATTCAGGGGATATTAAAGGTGACAATAAGCAGAATGAACTATTCATTAATAACGGCGACCTTACGTTCACTGAGCGCGCCGAGGAGTATGGCATAGCAGATCGTGGATTTACCACGCATGCAGCATTTTTTGACTATGATAAAGACGGCGATTTGGATCTTTATATCCTGAACAATTCTTATCAGGCCATTGGCAGCTTTAATCTCCGGAAAAATGAACGACCTAAAAGAGATTCTCTGGGCGGCGATAAATTTATGCGCAATGATGGAGGTAAGTTTATCGATATCAGTGAAGAAGCTGGTATTTATGGGAGTGTGATTGGTTTCGGACTTGGGGTTACAGTGGGCGACATCAATAAGGATGGTTGGTTGGATATCTTTGTGTCCAACGACTTTTTTGAGCGCGACTACTTGTATTTGAACAAGGGTGACGGCACATTCAAAGAATGTTTGACAGAAGAAATGAAGTCGATTAGCGGAGCTTCTATGGGAGCTGATTTGGCAGACATCAATAATGATTCATATCCCGATATTTTTGTAACGGAGATGTTGCCTAAGGAAAATGCGAGGCTTAAGACCGTTACTACTTTTGAGAATTGGGACCGCTATAAGTACAATCTGGAAAATGACTATTACCATCAGTTCACCCGGAACATGCTTCAACTCAGCAACGGTGACGGAACCTTCAGCGAGATAGGCAGGTTAGCGGGTGTAGAAGCCACGGATTGGAGTTGGGGTGCTTTGGTATTTGATATGGACAACGATGGGTTAAAAGACATCTTTGTATCGAATGGTATCTTTCAGGATTTGACCAATCAGGATTATCTTCAATATGTATCGGACCCCGAAATCGTCAAGACGGTGATATCCGGAAATACCGTAGATTACAAGAGGCTCATTGAATCTATTCCTTCGAATCCGGTTTCAAATTTCGCGTTTCAAAATCAGGGTGACCTGGGCTTTGTGGATAAAGCTAAAGAATGGGGACTTGGTAATCCCGGTTTTTCTAATGGCGCGGCGTATGGTGATCTGGATAATGATGGCGATCTGGATCTGGTCATCAATAATGTGAATGAGGAAGCCTCTGTTTTTCGCAATGAAACCAATCACCTCATAATCGAAAATCACTTCCTGAAGTTTGACCTGAAAGGTTTGGATAAAAATACCTTTGCATTCGGCACAAAAATTACAATTACCCATAAGAATAAAACTTACTACATAGAGCAAATGCCCATCCGCGGATTTGAATCTTCTATGGACCCACGTCCAAATATTGGTCTCGGCAAAATTGACACCGTCGAACAGATTCTCATAACGTGGCCAGATGGAAAGGTAAACGTATTGTCCGACACGCCAACGAATCAGATTATTCATCTTTCGCAAAGCGATGGCGTTCCCGTGGAAACCTTACCAGGTTATCAGCCTGAAATTACAGCAGCGGCGCCGCTGTTTCAAGCGGTGAATAATGTGATTGACTTCGTACACAAAGAAAATGATTACGTCGATTTTGATAGTGATCACTTAATCTATCATATGCTTAGTACCGAGGGCCCACGCATGTCCAAGGGAGACTTAAATGGAGATGGCCTGGAAGACTTCTATGTTGGTGGCGCCAAAGACGAACCCGGGGCATTATTTTTACAAACACTGAAGGGGGGCTTTAGTCGGACGAACGAAAAAATATTTGAACAGGACAAGGCATCAGAGGATATGGGAAGCGCCCTTTTCGATGCAGACAATGATGGCGACCTCGACCTGTACGTCTGCAGTGGCGGTAGCGAGTTTGCCAATACGTCGACCGCATTGATCGATCGATTGTATTTAAATGATGGTAAAGGAAATTTTACAAAGTCAAAGCAAACACTACCCACACCTAGATTTGAAAGTACATCAACTGTAAAGGCTGCCGACTACGATGGAGATGGGGACCAGGATCTATTTGTCGGGGTACGGCTTGCACCACAATTGTACGGCGTTCCTGTAAGTGGATATATTTTGAGCAACGATGGAAAAGGAAATTTCAGGGAGGTTTCCAAACAAGTGGCACCCGCATTGCAGGATATCGGCATGATTACCGATGCCGCATGGTGTGATGTTGACGGAGATAAAGATTATGATTTGGTGGTTGTAGGAGAGTACATGCCAATAAAGGTATTGATAAATAATAAAGGGATTTTTGTTGATCGCACGGACGCCGTAGGCCTGAGTAAAACCAATGGCTGGTGGAACAGGATTGAAGCTTCGGACTTAGATCACGATGGTGATGTTGATTTTGTTATCGGAAATCATGGGTTGAATTCCAGGTTCAAAGCCTCTGTTGATCGGCCTGTATGCATGTATGTAAATGATTTTGATCGGAATGGAACAGTTGAACAAATTATTTGTACCTACAATGGTACCAAAAGTTATCCCATGGTACTCCGGCATGACCTGGTAAGTCAGATACCGGCTTTGAAGAAAAAGTATTTGAAGTATGAAAACTATAAGGATCAGACTATCACAGATATTTTTACAACGGAAGAGCTGCGGGATGCACTGAAACTGGATGCCAATGAATTGGCCACATCTGTGCTGCTGAATGAAGGTCAGGGAAAGTTCTCCCTGAAACCGCTACCGGTGCAGGCGCAGATGTCGCCTGTTTATGGAATTGGAATTGCAGATTTTGATGGAGATAGTAGCATGGACATTGTATTGGGTGGTAATCTATACAATGTAAAACCAGAAGTCGGACGGTACGATGCCAACTACGGTGTTTTTTTGAAAGGCGATGGCAAAGGAAATTTTGTCTGTATCCCTGCTAAAGAAATCGGGCTCAGGTTTGACGGGGAAGTCAGGGATATCATTTTCATTTCAACGAAGGAAGGAGATGTTCTGTTGGCCGCACGAAATAACGATGCAATAATGGCCTTTAAGGAAAATAGAAAGTGATTCAAACTAGATGTTTTGAGCGGAAGATCTTATGGGGAATATGCTTGTTTATTACCTTGTCTTCCTGCGAAAAGAAACAAAAACGGGAAACACTTTTCAACAAAGTACCAAGCACAAAGACGAAGATTTCTTTTGAAAATACACTGACGGACTCTGATGATTTTAACATCATTGAGTACCTGTACTTTTACAACGGTGCGGGCGTTGCCATCGGCGATATTAATAATGACAGCCTTCCTGATATCTATTTCTCATCTAATCAGGGTGACAATAAACTCTATCTGAACAAAGGGGATATGGAGTTTGAGGACATTACATCATCAGCAAATGTTGTTGGCGTTGGCAATTGGAAGACAGGCGTAACCATGGCCGATGTAAACGGCGATGGCTTCCTGGATATATTTATTTGCGGCGTGGGTAATTACAAGAAATTCAACGGCAGGAATCAACTCCTGATCAATAATGGAGACCTCACCTTTTCTGACATGACAGCGGAATATGGCCTGTCTTTTCAGGGATTTTCGACACAAGCTGCTTTTTTTGACTACGACAACGATGGGGACCTTGATATGTATCTCGTAAACCATTCGGTTCATACTAAAAGAGCTTATGGCCACGCAACATTGCGCTATGAAAGCGATCCTCTCGCTGGCGATAAATTATACCAAAACGAATTGATCCCTAACGGCAATTTTCATTTCAGAGAAGTTACTGCTGAAGCTGGTATATTAAACAGCCACATTGGTTATGGCCTTGGTGTGGGAGTTTCCGACCTTGATCAGGACGGTGATTTGGATATATACGTATCGAATGATTTCAATGAAAATGATTATCTCTACATCAACCAGGGAAATGGTACGTTTCTACAGGAATTGGAAAACTCGATTCCGCACAGCAGCCGGTTTTCTATGGGCAATGACATTGCAGACATTAACAACGATGGGCTTATGGACATCCTAACCCTGGACATGCTGCCTAAAGAGGAGGCAATCATCAAGACGACGGCAGGAGAAGATGCATACGAAATCTATGCGTTCAAACTTCAGTATGGATACCACTATCAGGTTTCAAGGAACACGCTTCAATTGAACAGGGGCTTGGACGCAAAGGGAAAACTCATGTTCAGCGATATTGCTCCCTTTGCCGGGGTGGAAGCAACCGACTGGAGTTGGGCGCCTTTGCTGGCAGATTTTGACAATGATGGTTACAAAGATCTTTTCGTGGCCAATGGAATTGTTGGGAGGCCAAATGATCTTGATTATATCAATTATATCACCACGGATTCAGCGCAGCGTTACTTCACGGATCATCAGCTTGTTGAGCAAATGCCCGCTGGTAAAGTAGCCAATGTAATTTTTAAGAATCTGGGTGACCGCACCTTTCGTGATGTTTCGCGCGAATGGATAGCCGAAGAGACCACCCTGTCAAACGGTGCGGCATACGCCGATCTTGATAATGATGGTGATTTGGATCTGGTTGTTAACAATATAAATGAGCAGGCCATGATCTATCGCAATGATCTGCAGGCCGGCACAGGCAACTTCCTAAAGATCAGGTTGGAGGGTAATGCCGCAAACCTCTTTGGGGTTGGTGCAAAAGTAATTGTTTATAGAGGACATCAACAGTTCGTCCTGGAGCAGGTGCCCACCCGTGGATGGTTATCGTCTGTGGATTACAGTATGCACTTCGGACTTGGTAAATTGGCAATGGTTGACTCACTTTCAGTTTTTTGGCCCGACTCCAAATCGCAGACACTGAAGTCGGTACTGGCCAACCAAACAATAGTGTTGAGGCAATCCGATGCCATTTCCGGAAGCCATCATGGCGGCAAGCAGCCAGTGCATCCCAAGTTACTTTCTGAACAACAGGATATTGCATTTGAGCATCGTGAAAATAGTTTTGTTGCTTTTAATGTCGAAAGATTGATTCCGCATATGCTTTCTACACAGGGTCCTGCGCTGGCAGTAGGCGATATTAATGGAGACGCACTGGATGATTTTTTTATCGGAGGTGCTGCAGGACAACCCGGTGCTGTATTTGTACAGGATGCTAAAGGGAATTTTCGATTGACTTCTCAGCCGGCGATAGCGTCGGATATGGCAGCAGAAGATATTGGAGCTTCTTTTTTTGATGCAAATGGAAATGGCGTGCTTGACCTGATTGTTGTAAGCGGCGGACAAGAATTTAACAGTACCGATAAGCATCTAGCACCTCGCCTATACGAAAATGACGGAAAGGGAAACTTCGGTAGGCTGGCAGAAAATCTTCCTGATATCTATGTTAATGCGTCGTGCGTGAAGCCGGCTGATGTTGATCGGGACGGAGATATTGATCTGTTTATTGGTGGTAGCGTGATACCCGGTAAATACGGAATAGACCCGCCTAGCTACTTGCTTATCAATGATGGCAATGGCGTATTTGCGGATAATACTGTGGCACTGTTGCGTGGTGGTAATGATACTCGAGTATCAGTAGGGATGGTGACTGATGCAGAATGGTCAGACGTGAACAATGACGGAAGGGTAGACCTGATTGTTGTGGGGGAGTGGATGCCAATATCCGTCTTCCTTCAGCATGAATCGGGGGTTTTTGAGAATCGGACGGATGAGCTTGGCTTGAACCATACAAATGGTTGGTGGAATACTATTACTTCTTATGATTTCGATCAGGATGGCGATATGGATTTCATCGCAGGAAACCTTGGGCTTAATTCACGCCTTCGGGCAAGTATAGCTGAGCCGGTGAGCATTTTTATCGGGGATATTGATAACAACAACAGCCTCGATCAAATATTGACATACTACAACCAGGGTAGGCGTTATCCTTTGATTTCGAGAGACCAGCTGGTGAAACAAATTCCCGCGTTGAGGCGAAGGTTTTTGAAGTATGCAAACTATAGAAATGTATCCCTTGAAGATATTATTGAACCGGCGTTGCTGAAGACATTTAAGCGAAAAGATGTATTTACGTTTGCATCAGTGTATGTTGAGAATCTCGGCAACGGCAAGTTTTCAGTAAGTAACCTTCCGCTGGATGGCCAGCTATTTCCCATTTTTTCTTTTAGTGTTGATGATCTTAATGGAGATGGGAATGCGGATGTCATGGCAGTCGGCAACCTTGATGCCACACAGCCTGATTTTGGCCGGTATGATGCCGGCTATGGAGTGATATTGCTTGGTGATGGAAAAGGAAGCTTTGAGTCTATAACTTCACAAAAGTCCGGATTTATTGTAAAAGGTCAGGGGAGAAACATCAAATCTCTGCTGACGCCCACAAAGAAGAAGCGGTTCTTAATTGCACGAAATAATGATTCGGTAAAGGTATTTGAAAAGCAAATAAATAAATAATGAAAACACTTCTATTAGCGTTACTTTCTTGCAGCGTCATTCAATTGTGCACTGCGCAATCTTCTGAGTGGGTCATCGAATCGCAACCCATTGATCCCAATAATTATTTCGGGGTTACTGTCGCTAATGGGATGATCGGAATTGTTTCGTCCCCCGAGCCCATGAAAGTTAAGGACGTCGTGTTGAATGGCGTCTATGATTATTATCAGCGGGGCAGGGTTTCAAATATCCTGAAGACGTTCAATCATGTTAACATGAATCTTGATGTAGACGGACTAAGGGTAAGCCGGCGTGAAATCACCGGATATAAGCAGGTACTGAATATGAAAACGGCTTCGCTTACAACCACATTCAATGTAGGGGACAAGGTAAGCGTAAAACACACCATGATGGCACTTCGGCATCTTCCATACACGGCGATGATTATGGTTGAAATCAGGGCGAGGAAGAACACAACAATCACACCGATGAGTGTGATTGAAGCCCCAAATCATCTGATAGATGTGAGGAATTTGTATGCACAGATTGATCGCCCGCACGTTACGATACCGCTGCTTACTTCTGTAGCGAAAAGTCCCTCTGGTAAGCATACTGTGGCCGTGAGCAACAGTTTTATATTTAGTGAGGAACATGGAAAAGAACCAGCGCTTATTCATGAGGACTGGGATTATAACATGCACTTATTGAAGTTTAACAAGACCCTGAACGCAGGAGAGACGTATAGGTTTGCCGTTGTGGCTTCCGCCACCTCTACTGCGCAGTATGAGGATCCGCTGAACGAAGCAGAGCGGTTGACCATATTCGCCAAGCTTGAGGGTACGGAAAGGTTGTTGCAACGGCACGAGGCAGAATGGGAAAAGTTATGGAGGAGCGATATTGTTATCAGAGGAGATGTCACCGTTCAAAGAGATGTTCGGTTTGCCTTATACCATTTATATTCCTTCGCACGTGAAGGAACAGCCTACAGCTTATCGCCGATGGGGTTATCGGGTTTAGGGTATAATGGTCATGTGTTTTGGGATACAGAACTTTGGATGTACCCACCTATACTCGTGTTGCAACCTGAGATAGCAAAATCACTATTGGAGTATCGTTTTGTGCGTTTGGCAGCAGCTAAACAGAATGCTTTTTCGCATGGATATAAAGGAGCTATGTTCCCTTGGGAATCTTCCGACGATGGCAGTGAAGATACACCCGTGTGGGCGTTAACCGGTCCGTTTCAACATCACATCTCAGGCTGTGTAGGTTGGGCTGTCTGGAAATATTATCAGGTTACGAAGAATGAAATCTGGCTTCGCGACCGGGGTTATCCCATCCTAAAAGAGGTGGCAGATTTTTGGTCTAGTCGTGTGGAACGAAAAGGACCGGGCCGTTATGAAATTAACAATGTGATCGGTGCAAACGAGTGGCAGGAAAATATTGACAACAACGCCTTTACAAACGGGATGGCTATTACTACCCTAAGGTATGCTACGCAAGCAGCCAAAACGCTGGGCGTGGAACCGGATCCGGATTGGGAGCACGTTGCCCAGAATATTCCGATATTGAAATTCGCCGACGGCGTCACACGGGAGAATTCAACTTACGATGGCGTAGAGATCAAGCAGGCCGATGTGAATTTGCTGGCCTATCCACTGGAAATTATAAGTGACAAGGCGCAGATTCAAAAAGACCTTACGTATTATGAGCCAAGAATGTCTCCTCAGGGGCCTGCGATGGGGCATGCGGTCCTTTCAACGCTCTACGCAAAACTGGATAACCCTGAAAAGGCCTATGAAATTTTGATGCGCAGCTATAAACCTAACGAAGTACCCCCATTTGGGGTGATCTCGGAGACGTCGGGCGGAACTAACCCCTATTTCGCTACAGGCGCAGGGGGTATGCTACAGGCCGTACTTTTTGGTTTCGGAGGGCTCCAGATATCAGATAGCGGAGTTACACAAAACAAGGTAAGGCTTCCTGGTAAATGGAAATCCATTGAAATCAGAGGCGTAGGAAACGACAAAGCGGATTTCATTGTTAAGTAGATATTCTATGATCTAAATCATCAATTATTGCCATGGAAAGGATAGTTTTGCATCTTAAAACATTAAGGAGAATGAATAGTTTACTGTTAAGATTTTTTTTGCTGAGTTTAGTCCTCATATCGTGTTCAAAGGATAATGATGAGTGGAGGGCAAAAGCAGAAAACCCGGAATTTGTACACAGGTCTGTTAAAAAAATCACAGATGTGATTGTTCATGATATCTTTTCGCCGCCCGTGGCCGCGAGAATTTATGCTTATACCAGCATTGCCGGTTACGAGGCCGCGATCCCTCAGAATGAAAAGTTTATTTCCCTGGCGGGTCAACTCAAAGACCTTGAGGCATTTCCCCAACCGGAGAAAAATCAGGAATACTGTTATTCCCTGGCATCGGTACAGGCAATACTAAAAGTAGGACGGACGCTGATCTTCTCAGAGGATAAACTCGACGAGTTTTATGATCAGATCATGCAGGAGTTCAGAGACACCGGCATGCCGGATGAAATATTTGAACGTTCTATCGCATTTGGAAATCAGATCTCCGATCACGTCAGCGCATGGGCGTCAACAGACAATTACAAACAGAGCCGTTCGTTTCCCAAGTATTCTATTCTCGATGATCCCTCTACCTGGAAGCCAACACCTCCGGCATACATGGATGCTATTGAGCCGTCCTGGAACAAGATCCGAACGCTAGTAATTGATTCGGCTGGGCAATTCAAACCGGAACCTCCAACTGAATTTTCAACGGATAAAAACAGTCAATTCTATAAAGAAGCGATGCAAGTGCACGACATCGGCATAAACCTGACGGAAGAACAAAAACAAATTGCTTCCTTCTGGGACTGTAATCCTTTCGTTATGAATGTAAAGGGGCACGTCATGTTTGCCACAAAGAAAATTTCACCAGGTGGTCACTGGATGAATATTACCCAAGTGGTATGCGCCATGAAAAAACTGGACTTTGTCGAATCCACTGAAGCATATGCCCGGGTTTCGATATCGTTAAATGATGCGTTCATCTCTTGCTGGGACGAAAAATACCGAAGCAAATTAATCCGACCCGAGACCTATATTAATCAATATATCAACGAGAATTGGGTTCCATTATTGCAAACGCCACCATTTCCCGAATACACAAGTGGTCATAGTGTAATTTCCAGCGCCGCGGCCGTAGCATTAACTGATTTGTATGGTGACAACTTTGCTTTTACAGACTCTACAGAAATAGAGTTTGGATTAACAGCAAGGAGTTTCGGTTCCTTTATGGAGGCGAGCCAGGAAGCTGCTGTCAGCCGGATTTATGGCGGCATTCATTATCAACCAGCCTGCGATATTGGGTTGTTGGAAGGAAAGGCTATTGGGACTTTTATTGCTCAGAAACTTAAAACAAGAAAAGAGGATCTGGCGGAAAACTGATGGTCAAAACCAACTTGGCCTTTTATAGCTGCTGTTGCGGACCGATGGACAATCCAAGCAGCGGTAGGGATAGCTTTCGTAACTTCTGTAAGGGCCATATGTACATGTAGTTGATGTTAATTGAAATGGAAGATCATTAACATGCGTGTAAAATCGATCATACGTCTGGTTCACAGCCTGAAAATAACCAAGAGCCTTTATAGACGAATTGCTGACACCAAACACATTACCGTTTATAGCTGCTGGAGGCGTATCGAAAATGGACCCCACCTGATTGGCAAGTATGTTAACCTTTTCCCAATATTCATACGCTTCTTTTGTCATGGAAGTTTGGTAGGTCGTAAAATAATGTTTCTCCAGAAAAGACCAGTCAACAATTCTTGAACCGATTAGTAGATTATCAATGGTTTGCGTATTTAAGCTTTCACTGTTGAATAGCGGTATGCGCTGGGGGTCTGCATTTTGCACGATAAAACATGGTGGCGGTACGACACCAAAAGGATCAGGGAAATCAGTTGGCGTAAGGAGAAATGCCTCTTCAATGCCCCATTTTAGGTAGCTTTCTCCTATGTTGGTTGGCAGCGAAGAGTTCGTGTATATTTTTATAAACTGATCAGTTAAGACTGTACCCTCTAAATCTGTATATTCTTCCAACAAAAATTCATGGTGAGTGGTAATTTGTCCCGCCGCATCTGGCATCCTTTCCGCAACGGATTCAAATACTGCGCCATTGGGTGTTGTAATTTGAATGTAGTAGACCCTGCCGGGAATGCCTGCTGTGTTTGCAAGCAAATACGAGCCCGGGTTTGAATAGTCTTCTTCATAATAGGAATATCCCCCTGCGTCATCTATAAGGGCGATGGTGGCTCCGGAAAGTGGGTAGGGCAAACGATCGGTATCTGCACTCAGCCCCAATTGAACAATGTTTTGCTCTTGTATGTTGCTTACCTGGCCTGAAACAACAAGTTGACCACCAACTTTATCAACGGGTATTTCAACCGGCGTAACACAATTGCAACATAGTACCAGACAAATCATTTTGAATCCTGATCTCGTGAATTGAATGACCATGTTTCTAAATGGATGCATCTCAGAATTTAAAGTTGTAGGTCAATGAAGGTAATGCTGCGCCTAAAACGGAAAGCTTATAAGGCTTTGGAATAAAATAGTTATTCGCAGGACGCTGGTAGAAAACGGAATATGCATTATCACGTCCGAAAAGGTTATAAACGGAAAAGACCAGTGAGTCATCTAATTTCTTTAATATGCTGCCAATAGTAAATGAGAAGTCTAACC
>Ga0224500_10001946_pt1 | contig 11619 bp, 9 predicted proteins | sample SF_Oct11_sed_USG_FD_168126 | JGI IMG/M metagenome (GOLD analysis project Ga0224500, IMG submission 168126) | Sediment microbial communities from San Francisco Bay, California, United States - SF_Oct11_sed_USGS_4_1 | ecosystem: Environmental > Aquatic > Marine > Sediment | place: USA: California... | reverse complement strand
GAAGCGCCGCCGGCGCCCCCTGCCGCGCCTGCCGAGGACGTGGTGCTGCTGCGCGAAATCCGCGACGCGCTGAAGAAGTAGGCGCGGGCCTCGCGGTGCGGGCGCCTGCATGGTTGCAGGCCGCCGCGCACGTGGGCGCGCACCTGCCCCGCGCGCTGTCCATTTGGCCTCATACTTGAAGCCGCGCACGGCGCGTGCGGCTTCCGCCTCGTGCAGGAGGCTCCGCCTCGCCGAACCCATCGTCGACATGAGTTCTGCAACGCCCTTCAGACCCGCGGCCCTGGTGGCCGCCACCCAGCGAGTCAAGGCCGCCGCGCGCGAGGCTTCGCAGCGCTGTGTCGATTCGCTCGGCGTGGCGGCCCTGGCCACGAGCAAGGCCAAGGAACGCGAGGATCTGCTGGCGGCGCAGTTCGAGCTGAACCGCAAGACGTCGGCCTTCGCGATGACCTTCAACGAGAAGCTCGACGAGGCCGTGACCGCGGAACTGCGCAGGCTCGAGGGCGCAAGCAAGCCGAGCAGCAAGTTCGGAACGAACTGGCAGAGCCTTTCCCTCGTCGACGACCGCGAGGTGGAGATCCAGGTCGGCGCCGAGCGCGTCGGCATGACGCTGCAGCACGAATGCGAGTGGGAACTGCGCGAACTCGACACCTTGATGATGGGCCTGCTGCACACCGCGAACCGGGCCGAGGGCGAGGGGCGCAATCCTCTGCGCCCCGAGATCATCGGCAAGGCGATGGTCTGGGCCTGCGACGCCGTCAGCGAGCGGCCAGAGGTGCGTCAGGCGCTGTGCAACCACATCGCACGCACGCTGGCCAGCTCGATGCCCGCGCTGTACGGGGGGATCAACCACGAGCTCAAGACCGCGGGCGTGCGGCCGCCCGACATCACGGTGCGCACGACCCAGGGACCGGGCAACGAGCTGGGCCAGTACACCAACACCGGCTACGACACGCTCGGCCGCGCCGTCGGCATCGACGGGGCCGACAGCGGCGCCGGACGCCTCGCCGGAAGCGCCGCGTCAGCGGCGCGGCTGGGCCTGGGTGGTGCCGCGACTCCGTACGGCCATGGCGCGACCATCGGCCAGGTCGATGCCGAGGTGATGACGCTGATCCGGCGGCTGGCGATGCTCGGCAACATCGCCGCCGACACGCAGTACGAGGCTGGCGCCGCGCATGCCGGCGGGATCCCGACGCCCGGCATGATCAACAATCTGTCCGGTCTGCCGAACCTGATCCTGGCCAACCGCGACGAGCTGCGCCGCGCGGCCACCGGCGCCCTCGATCACATGGTGATCGACGTGGTCGCCAGCCTGTTCGACCAGATCCTGGCCGACCCGAAGATCCCGCCGCAGATGGCGCGCCACATCGCGCGCCTGCAGCTGCCGGTGCTGCGCGCCGCGCTGGGCGACCCGACCTTCTTCTCGTCACGCCGGCACCCGGTGCGCAAGCTCGTCAACCGCATCGCCTCGATGGCGGTGGCGTTCGAGGACTTCGCCGAAGGCCCGGGCCAGCACTTCCTCGACCTGGTTCGGCAGCTCGTCGACGAGATCGTCGGCGGCGACTTCGATCAGATGCTGGTTTACGAGCAGACGCTCGACAAGCTCGAAGCCTATGTGGCCGAGCAGGCCAAGCACGATGTCGAGTCCGGCAGCAAGGCCAGCTCGCTGCTCGACACCAAGGAGACCGAGCTGCTGCTGCAGCAGCGCTACACGCAGCAGCTGCAAGCCGCGTTCTCGCCCGTGACGATGGACGAGTTCCTGCGCCAGTTCCTGACCCAGGTCTGGAGCCAGGCGCTGATGAGGGCGGCCTCGCAGAAGGGGCACGACAGCGAACTCGTGAAGCGCTTCCGCACAGCCGGGCGCGAGCTCGTGATGAGCGTGCAGCCCAAGGGCGCCCCGTCGGACCGCAAGGCCTTCCTGCAGCGATTGCCGCAGCTGATGAAGGACCTGAACGAGGGCATCGCGCTGATCGGCTGGCCCGATGCGGCGAAGAAGGATTTCTTTGCCAAGTTGCTGCCTGCGCACGCGGCCTCGCTCAAGGTCAGCGAGTCGATGAGCACGCTCGACTACAACCTGCTCGCCCGCCAGCTCGATGCCATCCTGGGCACGCCGCTGCCCAAGCCGGAAGACGCAGTGCGCGGCATCAGCGCGATCCCGGTGCTCGAAGACGTGGTGGTCGACCCCTTCACGCCCGAGGAGGCGCAACGCATCGGCCTCGTGCAGGAGAGCGCGATCGACTGGAACGGACAGGTCGACATCGACCTGTCGGCCGAGGAGTCCGAGCCCGAGATCAGCGCGCTGGACATCAACATCGATGGACTGCCGCCGCCGGAGCCGATCGAGCCGACCAAGGGCGCGTCGCTCGCGGACCATGTGCAGATCGGTTTCTCCTACCGCATGCACTTCGAGGGCCAGTGGCACAAGGTGCGGCTGTCGCACATCAGCCCGGGCCGCACTTTCTTCGTCTTCACGCGCGGCAAGATGCACCAGCACGCGATCTCGATGACCGCGCGCATGCTCTACCGGCTTTGCGAGACCGGGCGCCTGCGCGCGTTCGAGAACGCCTACCTGATCGAACGCGCCACGGCGCGCGCGCGCAAGCAGCTCGCCGAGCTGCGCAGCGGCGGCCTCAGCACGTCGGGCGTCCCGCTGTCGCGCTAGCGCTGGTTAACGCGCAACCGCCCGCCGGGCCCAGCGGATCGCCGCGACCAGGCTCGACGGATCGGCCACGCCTCGGCCAGCGATGTCGAACGCGGTGCCGTGGTCGGGGCTGGTCCGCACGAAGGGCAGGCCGAGCGTGACGTTCACGCCCTGCTCCACCCCGAGGTATTTCACCGGAATCAGGCCATGGTCGTGCGTCATCGCGATCACGAGATCGAACTCGCCGCGTCGGGCGCGCATGAACACGGTGTCGGGCGCGAACGGGCCCTGCGCATCGATGCCCTCGGCGCGGGCCGCGGCGACCGCCGGGGCGATGATGCGTTGCTCCTCGTCACCGAACAGGCCGTCCTCACCGGCATGCGGGTTGAGCCCGGCGACCGCGATGCGCGCACCCTGGCCGCTGCGGTGCGCGATGCGCAGCGTCTCGAGGACCGCGTCGAAAGTGACCGCATCGATCGCGCGGCGCAGCGACTGGTGGATGGTGACCAGGACGACACGCAACTCGTCGTTGGCCAGCATCATGCGCACCGGCACGCCACCGGCGAGCGACTGCAGCATCTCGGTATGGCCCGGAAACGGCACGCCGGCGGCGGCCAGCGCCGCCTTGTGCAGCGGCGCGGTGACGATCGCGGCACCCTCGCCCGTCTGAACCGCTTGCACCGCGGCCTGGATGCAGGTTGCCGCGGCCGCGCCGGCACGCGCGTCGACACGGCCCCATGCGAGGCCGGCCAGGCCCGCAGCCAGCCCCGAAGGCTGCCACACCGGCAGGCAGCGTGGCGGCACGTCAGGGGCGTCACTCGGTGCCGGCAGCCGTGCGACGGGCCAGGCCTCGGGCAGCAGCGCCATCGCACGGCGCAGCACGTCGATGTCGCCGACCGCGATGCAGCCTTCGGCAGCGCCCGTCGCGAACGCGCGCGCCACGATCTCCGGTCCGATGCCCGCCGGGTCGCCCATCGTCACCAGGATCGGCGGCCGTTCGCTCATGCGGGGTTCTCGATGTCGATGAATCGATGCTCGATCCCGAAGCGCTCGGCCACATGGGCCGCCAGTGCCGGCGCGCCGTAGCGCTCGGTGGCATGGTGCCCGCAGGCGAGGAACGCGACGCCGGTTTCGCGCGCCAGATGCGCCTGCGGCTCGGACACCTCGCCGGTGACGAAGGCGTCGACACCGGCCGCGATCGCGGCCTCGAAGTAACCCTGGGCGCCACCGGTGCACCAGCCGATGCGCGACAACGCGCGCCCGTCGCCCGGCAGGACGAGCGGCGCGCGGCCGAGCGATGCCTGCACGCGCTCGGCGAAATCCGCGCACGCCATCGGCGCCGCGAGCGCGCCCGCGAATCCCAGGTCCTGTTCCCCGAAGCGCGCGTCGGCCGCCAGGCCCAGCCGCAACCCGAGCTGCGCGTTGTTGCCCAGCTCGGCATGCGCGTCGAGCGGCAGGTGGTAGGCGAACAGGCTGATGCCTGCATGCATCAGGCGCCGTACCCGCTCGGCCAGCCATCCGGTCAGCCGCCCGTCCTGTCCGCGCCAGAACAGGCCATGGTGGACGACGATCGCATCGGCCCCGGCAGCGATTGCCGCGTCGATCAGCGCTAGGCTCGCGGTCACGCCCGAGACGAGACGCCTGACCTCGGCGCGGCCCTCGACCTGCAGACCGTTCGGCCCATAATCGCTGAAGCGCTCCAGCGCCAGCAGCGTGGCAAGGTAGGCCTCGATCTCGGTGCGTGCAGCAGTCATTGGTTCCCCGTCAGCACCTTTCGCCGTTTTCGTTCATGCGCCGCCTCTGGTTGATCTTCTCGCAGGCTGTCACCGTCGCGCTGGCCGTTCTGTTCGTGGTGGCCACGCTCAAGCCCGAATGGCTGTCGCGCTCGCCAGGCCAGATGTTGCCCCAAGTCGTCTCGATCGCTGCGGTTCCGGACGGTCCGGCCTCGGCAGCGCCGGTGGCCTCCGGCAGTCTGGCCGGGGCCGCGCGCATCGCCGCGCCAGCCGTGGTCAGCATCGCGGCCAGCAAGACACCGGCCAGGGACCCGCATGCCGATGACCCCTGGTTTCGCTTCTTCTTCGGCGAACGTGGCGCGCCGCAGGGCCTGGAGCCGCAGCGCGGCCTGGGCTCGGGCGTGATCGTCTCGCGTGAGGGCTATCTGGTCACGAACCACCATGTCGTCGAGGGCGCCGACGAGATCGAGGTCCAGCTCGCCGACGGCCGGTCGGCGCGGGCCACGGTCGTGGGCACCGACCCCGAGTCCGACGTCGCGGTGCTCAAGATCGACATGCCCAAGCTGCCGGCGGTGGTGTTCGGCAATTCCGAGACGCTGCAGGTCGGCGACGTCGTGCTTGCGATCGGCAACCCCTTCGGCGTCGGCCAGACCGTCACCTCGGGCATCGTCAGCGCGCTGGGCCGCAACCGGCTGGGCATCAACACCTTCGAGAACTTCATCCAGACCGACGCCGCGATCAACCCGGGCAACTCGGGCGGCGCGCTGGTCGACACCGAAGGGCACCTGGTGGGCATCAACACCGCGATCTTCTCGCGCACCGGCGGCAGCCTGGGCATCGGCTTCGCGATCCCCGCGGCCACCGCGCGCCAGGTGATGGAAAGCCTGATCAAGGACGGCAAGGTGGTGCGCGGCTGGATCGGTGTCGAGCCGCGCGACCTGACGGCCGACATCGCAGAGACGCTGCGGCTGCCGGTCCAGAACGGCGTGCTGATCACCGGCGTGCTGCAGGACGGGCCGGCAAGCAATGGCGGCATCAAGCCGGGCGACGTGGTGGTCAAGATCGGCAACAAGCCAGTGGCGAACACGGCCGACCTGCTCAACGCGGTGGCCGCCCTGCCGCCGGGCAGCGACGCCGCGATCGCGCTGCAGCGCGGCGACAAGGCGCTGGACGTCACGGTGAAGGTCGCGCAACGGCCGGCGTCGCGACCTCAGGTCCGCTGACGCCGCACAGCCCGTTGCAGTCGTGACCCCGCGCGGCGTAGCAACGCTGCGCTGAACGACCGCGTGGGCGCTTTGACTTCACACCGGCTTCACACAACCTGCCGCCCGCCTTCCTAGCCGTTTCACGGTCGCGCGCGAACCTTGCGTCAGGGCCACCCGATGGTGGTGCAACGCGCAAGGAGGGTGTCCATGCCCGGTCTCGACAGGAACCAGTCCATCCGCCCGCACGCCCCGCTGGGCCGCGTCATCGTCGCGATCGCCGGATCGCTGTTCGCGGCCCTGCTGATAGTCGCCTGGGCGCCCGCCTGGGCCCAGGCCGAGCAGCAACCCCGAGAGGGGCCCTACTTCCACATCGCGAGCAGCGAGCCGGGCATCGACCGCCTGCCACTCAAGGGCACGCAGGTCGAGGTCCGCATCGTCGGGCCGATCGCCGATGTGCGCGTCACCCAGCACTACCGCAACGAGGGCCAGCGCCCGATTGAGGCCACCTATGTCTTCCCCGGCTCGACGGGCGCCGCCGTGCATGCGATGACGGTGCGGCTGGGCGAGCGGGTGCTCGATGCGCAGATCCGCGAGAAGCAGCGCGCGCGTCTCGACTACGACGCGGCCAAGAAGGAAGGCAAGACCGCCGCACTGCTCGACCAGCACCGCCCCAACGTGTTCCAGATGAACGTCGCCAACATCCTGCCCGGCGACGACGTCGCGGTGGAACTGCGCTACACCGAGCTGCTGCTGCCTGCCGAAGGCCGCTACCGTTTCGTATACCCGACGGTGGTTGGTCCGCGCTATCACGTACCCGGGAGCGAAGGTGGCCTCTCCAGCTTCCCGGCGACCGCGCACCTGCCCGAGGGCACGCCCTCGACCACGGCCTTCGACCTGCACCTGAGATTCGCCTCGCCGCTGCCGGTGCACGATGTCGTGTCGAGCTCGCACCGCATCGAGGTGCAGGCCGAGGATTCGCCGGGGGCCGAAGTTGCGCTGGCACCGGCCGACGATGGCCAGATCCCCGCGAATCGCGACTTCATCCTCGAATACCGCCTCGCCGGCGGCGCCACCGCCGGCGGCCTCACGCTGTACCCCGGCCGCGCGGGAGAGGACGGCTACTTCCTCGCGCTGATCGAGCCGCCGCGCACGATCGAGACGGTGCAGATCAATCCGCGCGAGTACATCTTCGTGGTCGACATCTCGGGCTCGATGCACGGCTTCCCGCTCGACACCGCCAAGACCCTGCTGCGCCACCTGATCGGCGGCCTGCGCGCGAGCGACCGCTTCAACGTGATGCTGTTCGCCGGCAGCAACCGCATGCTGGCCGACGCGTCCGTGCCGGCGACGCACGCGAACGCCGAGCGCGCGGTGGCGATCCTCGACAAGATCCAGGCCGGCGGCAGCACCGAGATCGTGCCCGCGCTGGAACGCATCGCCGCGCTGCCCAAGACCGCCGACCTCGCGCGCACCGTGGTCGTCATCACCGACGGCTACGTCACCGTCGAGGAGCGCGTGTTCCAGCTCGTGCGCGGCAACCTCGGGCGGGCGAACGTGTTCGCGTTCGGCATCGGCTCGTCGGTCAACCGCCACCTGATCGAAGGCATCGCGCGCGCGGGTCAGGGCGAGCCCTTCATCGTCACCCGGCCCGAGTTCGCGGCACGCGAGGCCGAGCGCCTGCGCAGGATGATCGAGGCGCCGGTGCTCACCAGCGTGCGCGCGCACTTCGAGGGGCTGGACGTCTACGACCTCGAGCCCGCGCGCCTGGATGCGCTGCCCGACGTGCTCGGCGCGCGACCCGTGGCGCTGTTCGGCAAGTGGCGCGGCGAGCCGCGCGGCCAGCTCGTGTTGCAGGGACAGACCGCGCAAGGCGACTGGCAGCAGGTGCTGCCGGTGACCACGCCCGACCCCGATGCGCAGGCCTTGCGGCTGCTTTGGGCGCGCCGGCGCATCCAGCAGCTCGGTGACGAGGAAGCGCTGATCGGCGGCAATGCGCGGCGCGACGCGATCACGGCGCTCGGCCTGCGACACAGCCTGCTGACCCAATACACCAGCTTCATCGCGGTGGACCAGATCGTGCGCAAGCCGCAGGCGGCGCTGGATCTGGCGAGCGTGAACCACCCGCTGCCGCTGCCTCAGGGCGTGAGCAACCACGCGGTCGGCGCTGCGGTGCCAAGCACGCCCGAGCCGGCGGCGTGGCTCGCGCTGCTCGTGACGCTCGGCCTGGTCGGCGCGGGCATCGCGCACGTCCGCCGCCATCGTTGAGGAGCCCCGAGATGACGCTCGCATCGACTGTCGCCTGCCGGCCCGTCCTGGTGCCGGCTCTGGGCTGGATCGCGCTGCATGCGGCCGCGCTGTGGCCGCATGGCCTGTGGGCCGCACGCCGCCTGGCCGATGGTTCCGACGATCCGCTCGGCCTGGCAGCACTTGCGGTGCTGGTCGTGTGGCTCGCGCTGGCGCATCCGGCGCTGCGTCCCGTGCCCCGCCTCGGGTGGCTGGTCGCCGCCGCGGCGCTGACGGCGGCGGCCACGGCCACACTCTTTGCCGCGCCGCCGTTGCCGGCAGCGCTGCTGGCCGCACTCGCGCTGTGGGCCCACCTGGCCGCGTGGCTGCCCGATCGCGCGCCACGTGCGGCGCTGGCTGGCCTCGCGATGCTCGCTCTGCCGCTCGTCGCGTCGCTGCAGTTCTACGTCGGCTATCCGCTGCGCGCGTTCACCGCGCAGTTCAGCGCCTGGCTGCTGCAGGCGCTGGGATTCGCGGCCGAGCGCAGCGGCGCAGCGATGACGGTAGGCGGCCAGCTCATCATCGTCGACGCCCCGTGCTCGGGCGTGCAGCTGGCGTGGATGGGCTACTTCGCGGCCTGCGCGGTCGCGGCGTTCGCGCGCGTGCCCGACGCGGTCCTGCTGCGCCGGGTGCCGTTGGTGGGCACCATCGTCCTGGCAGGCAACGTGTTGCGCAACACCACGCTCGTCGCGCTCGAGGCGCGACCGCAGGGTCTGGCGCCTTGGGCGCACGAGGCCATCGGGCTCGCGGCGCTTGCCGTCGTCTCCGTCCTGGTGATCCGGGTCGTCGCACCGCATGCGCAGGCTCGTCCATTCACGTCCGGAGCCGCCGCATGAACCGCCGCCTGGAACACCTGCGCCGCCACGCCGCCGAGCAATGGCCGTTCGCCCTCGTCGCGCTGTGCCTGTGGTGCGCGATGCTGCCGCTGGCGCGCAATGGGCGTGCCGCGGCGCCGCTGCCGCCCGCGCCCCAGGTCGAGTGGCCGCGCGAATGGCGCGGCCAGCCGCTGCAGCCCTTGTCGCGCTCGCCGGTCGAGGAGCGCTTTGCGGCTCGGTTCCCGGGCCGCATCGCACGCTTTGCGCTCGCCGACCGCAGCGAGATCGTGCTGCGCGAGGTGCAGCGCCCCACGCGCATGCTGCATCCAGCCGCCGACTGCTGGCGCGGTATCGGCTGGAACGTGCACTCGACACGCCTGGTGCGCGACGACGGCGATGGCCGGACCCTCTGGCGCTGCTTCGAAGCCGAGCGCAACGCCGAGCGCGTGCGCGTGTGCGAGCGCATCGTCGACGCGCAAGGCCGCGACTTCACCGACGCCTCGGCCTGGTTCTGGGCGGCCTCGCTGGGCAAGAGCAGCGGGCCCTGGCAGGCCATCACCCATGTGCGAGGACTGTGACCATGTGGCATCGCCTGCTGCGCTTCATCGTTGTCGTTGCGCTCACCCTGCTGGCCATTGCCACGGCGCTTGCCCTGGTCGCGCTGCGGTCGCTGGCACCGCGCGAGGGCGAGTGGTCGCACACGGTGCGCCTGTCCCTCGCGGGGCGCCCGATCGAGCACGAGATCGGCGTCGCGACGCTGCTGCGTCTGGCCTCGCATCCGCTGGCCGCCACGCTGCTCGATGGGCGCACGCTGCGCACGTCGCACGGACAGTGGCTGCTCGCGGCGCTGCCCGAAGGCGGCCTGCGTGCCCAATGCGCACCCTGCCAGGCGAGCCTGCCGGCACTCGGGCCGCAGCCGCTCGGGGTCGACCGGGCCACGCTCACGCTGGCCGCCGACGGTGCCGACCGCTACCACGGCACCCTCACGCTCGGCGACTCGCCCCGTGTGGTGGCGCTGCACTGGCGCGCCGGATTCGAGCGCGACGGTTCGCTGGCTGTCGACGCGCGAATGCCGCACACGTCGATCGCCGACGCGGTGCATGTGCTCGGCCGCGACATGCCCGAGCGCGGCCATGTCGTGGTGCGAGGCGCCGTCACGCTCACCGCGAGCGCCCGACTGCCCGACGGGGCGTGGAAGGTGCTGCCGGCGATCGAAGGCTTCGAGGTCGACGGTCTGGGCACCGAGCGCCTGGCTGACCTGCAGCGTCCGGCGGCCTGCCGCGTGGGCGCCGACGCCGGCGTCCCCACGCTGACGGGTTGGCTCCCGCGCGCGGTGATCGCAGCGGAGGACCAGCGTTTCTTCGATCACCCGGGCTACGACCTCTCGGCAATGCTCGATGCCTGGCAGCGCAACCAGCACCCCGGCAGCGCCCTGGCCGGCGGCAGCACGATCACGCAGCAACTCGCCAAGCTGACCGTCACCGGCGGCGAGCGCAGTGCCGCACGCAAGCTGCGCGAACTGCTGTACGCGGTCGAGATGGAGCGCACGCTCGGCAAGGCGCGCATCCTGCAGCTGTACCTGGCGCTCGCGCCCTGGGGCGACGGTGTGTGCGGCGCCGAGCGGGCAGTGCGGGTGCACCTGGGATACCAGGATGCGTCGACCATCGGGCCGCTCGCAGCGGCCTGGCTCGCCGGCCTGCTGCCCGCACCCGATGCGCTGCTGCACGAGGATCAGGCCGCAGGTCGGATCGACCAGGCGCGCGTGCGGCGCGTGCTCGATGGCATGCGACCGATGCGCGCCGATCGGCGCGAGAGGGCGCTCGACCTGCTGCCCTTCTGGACGCCGGCGGCGATCGAAAGGCTGCGCGCGGCCGACCCGGCACCGCCCGAGTTGGCACCAGCGGGTTCCCCCTCTCCCTAGATCGGCAACGCAACGGCCCGAGCCGTCGCGCGTCACCGACAATCACAAGCGTTACCCGGTTCGCATATCGATGCCCGCCCCTTCGGTCCCCGGCTTCGGTTCGAATATCACCCTGGCGCCCATGCGTGTGCGCCTTCTCCCATAACGATTCGATTCCGCTCTACTGCCGTGTCCTTGCCACTGTCCGCCCTGCGCGCCGCGGCGCGCGTGATCGTTGCGATCACCGCACTCGCGCTCGGCGCCTGTGCCACCGGTCCCGCCGGGTCGCCCTCGAGTGGCCCCGTCGAACCCCCCGCGGTATCGCCGTTCGGTGCCGTGAGGCCAGCGCCAGGCGGCGCGGGTGCCGCACCGCAGGCAGCACCGATCGTCACCGAACAGCGCTGGCTCGAGGACTGGTTCCGCGGCACGCCGGTGGTCATTGCCGCCGAGGGCGGTTCGACCTTGCAGGTCGAGGTGCCGCTCGCGAACTCCTTCGACACCGGCAAGGCCGACATCAAGCCCGCGTTGTCGGCGGTGCTCGAGCGCGTGGCCGAGATCATGCGCCGGCAGGCCGGCGCGCGCCTGACCGTATCGGCGCCCAACGATGCCGGCGGCGCGGCAACACTGGCGCAGACGCGCGCGAGGCGCATGCGCGAACATATCGTGGCGCGGCGCATCGCCGCGCCGCACATCTCGATCGCCGAAGGGCTGCGCTCGGGCGGCCCGATTCAATTGCGGCTGACGATCCCGGCCGGGCCGATCGTGCGGCTGGACGACTCGACGCTGCCGGTGATCGTCAAAGACGTCAAGGCGGTCGCGACGAGCCGTGCGGCGACCGCCGTCAAAGCGCGCTGAGCCGAGCCGCGACTAGGCGGCCTTCAGGCTGCTGAACAGGGGATCGAGGCGGCCGCGGGGCCGATAGGCCGAGACCTTGCGCGCGATCGCAGCGATGTGTTCGGGCGTCGTGCCGCAGCAGCCGCCAGCGATATTGAGGAATCCGCTCTTCGCGAAGTCCTCCATCAGCGCGGCGGTGACCTCGGGCGTC
>Ga0224500_10001944_pt1 | contig 11629 bp, 13 predicted proteins | sample SF_Oct11_sed_USG_FD_168126 | JGI IMG/M metagenome (GOLD analysis project Ga0224500, IMG submission 168126) | Sediment microbial communities from San Francisco Bay, California, United States - SF_Oct11_sed_USGS_4_1 | ecosystem: Environmental > Aquatic > Marine > Sediment | place: USA: California... | reverse complement strand
CAGCAGCCGCCCGTGCTGGTCGTCGCACCGCTTTCGGGCCACCACTCGACGCTGCTGCGCGACACCATCAACAGCCTGCTGCAGCACCACAAGGTGTTCGTCACCGACTGGACCGACGCGCGCATGGTGCCGGTCGATCAAGGCCCGTTTCATCTCGACGACTACGTGCACTACGTGGAGGACTTCATCCGCCACATCGGCCCGACAGCAAACGTGATCTCGGTGTGCCAGCCCACCGTACCAGTGCTGGCGGCGGTTTCACTGATGGCCAGCCGCGGCGAGTTCACACCCCGCACGCTGACGATGATGGGCGGCCCGATCGATGCCCGCCGATCGCCCACCGCCGTCAACAACCTGGCGATGAACAAGAGCCACGAATGGTTCGAGGCCAATGTGATCTATCGCGTGCCACCGAACTATCCGGGGGCAACGCGCCGTGTCTACCCGGGCTTCCTCCAGCACAGCGGCTTCGTGGCGATGAACCCTGATCGCCACCTCAGTTCCCACTACGACTACTTCCTCGATCTGGTGCGCGGCGACGAGGAGAGTGCCGAAAGCCACCGGCAGTTCTATGACGAGTACAACGCGGTGCTGGACATGCCGGCCGAGTACTACCTCGACACGATCAAGGTCGTGTTCCAGGACTTCGCGCTCGTCAACGGCACCTGGCGCGTGGGCAAAGAACTGGTCAGGCCCCAGGACATCACGACGAGCGCCCTGCTCACCATCGAGGGCGAACTCGACGACATCTCGGGTGCCGGACAGACGCGCGCGGCGCACGGGTTGTGCACCGGCGTGCCCAAGTCGCGCCAGTTCCACTACGACGCGGAGGGCGCGGGCCACTACGGGATCTTCTCCGGCCGGCGCTGGCGCGAGCAGGTCTACCCTCAGGTGCGAGAGTTCATCGCCAGGTTCGGCAGCGGGCCGATGCCCAAGGCCGGCCTGCGCGAGGCCCGAAAGCCCGCCAGCCGCACGAAGGCGCGCCGCCGATAATCGTCGGGTGACCGACGACACGACGCTCGCCGACCGCATCGACGACGCGCTGCCGCAGACGCAGTGCACACGGTGCACGTTCGCCGATTGCCGCGCCTACGCCGAGGCGATCGCTGGCGGCGAGGCCGAGATCAACCAATGCCCGCCGGGCGGCGCTCAGGGCATCGCACGCCTGGCGGCATTGACTGGCCGGCCGGTGATCGAGCTGAACCCGGTCCATGGCGTCGAGGGACCTCGGCGTGTCGCGTTCGTCGACGAGGCCTGGTGCATCGGCTGCACGCTGTGCATCAAGGCCTGTCCGGTGGATTGCATCGTCGGCGCGGCCAGGCGCATGCACGTGGTGATCGAAGACCAGTGCACGGGCTGCGAATTGTGCATACCGGCCTGTCCGGTGGACTGCATCGTGCTCGAGGACGCCACGCCGGGCGCCAGCGGGTGGGCCGCATGGAGTGCCGCGCAGGCGTGCGAGGCCCGCGAGCACTACGCATCGCGCCGGATGCGCCTTGAGCGCGACAGGCGCGAAAATGACGCCCGCCTGGCGCGCAAGGCAGTCGGCAAGCTCGCCGGCTTGGCGCATCACAGCTCGCTGACGGACCCGGCCGCGCTCGAGGGAAAACGCATGGCCATCGAAGCCGCACTCGCTCGAGCCCGCGCAAAGCGGTCAGTCGCGTGAAAAGGGCCGACATCGATGCCTTCTTCGCGGCGCTGCGCGAGGCCAATCCGCACCCGGCATCCGAGCTGGCGTACACGAGCGTGTTCGAGCTGCTGGCGGCCGTGTTGCTGTCGGCCCAGGCGACCGACGTGAGCGTCAACAAGGCGACCCAGCGCCTGTTCGCCGTGGCGCCGACGCCGCGCAAGATGCTCGCACTCGGCGTGACCGGAATCGAGGAACACATCAGGACCATCGGCTTGTTCCGCAACAAGGCGAAGAACCTGCACGAGACCTGCCGCATCCTCGTCGAGCGACATGGCGGACGCGTTCCCAGAGCCCGCGAACACCTCGAGGCCCTGCCTGGCGTGGGCCGCAAGACCGCCAACGTGGTGCTCAACGTCGCCTTCGGCGAGCCGACGATGGCGGTGGACACCCACATCTTCCGCGTCGGCAACCGTACCGGCCTGGCGCCTGGAAAGACGCCCTACGACGTGGAAATGAAGCTCGTCGAGCGCGTGCCCGAGCCGTATCGCGTCGATGCGCACCACTGGCTCATCTTGCACGGCCGCTACGTGTGCCAGGCCAGAAGACCCCTGTGCTGGCAGTGCCGCGTGGCGCCCATGTGCGCGTTCGAACCCAAGACACCCGCGCCGTGATCCGCCTGCTGCTCGCGACACTCGCCGCGGCCGCATTCGCCCCTCATGCGCAAGCCGAGGTGCGCGTGGCCGATGACGCGGGCCGCAGCGTCGTGCTCGCGGCGCCGGCGCGCCGCGTCGTCAGCCTCGGCCCGCAGCTGACCGAACTGGCCTATGCGGCCGGCGGTGGCGGTGCGATGGTGGGGGCCATCCGCTACAGCGACTTTCCCGAGGCTGCGCTGACGCTGCCCGTCATCGGCGACGCGCACGCGATCGACTTCGAGCGCATCGTGCAGCTCAAACCCGACCTCGTCCTGGTCTGGAGCAGCGGCCTGAACGAGCGCCACAAAGCGCGCCTGCGCTCGCTCGGGCTCACGATCTTCGAGAGCGAGATCCGGCGCGCACAGGGCGTCGCCGATACGCTTCGCCGCCTGGGCACCCTGCTCGGACACGCCGACCTCGCCGAAGCTGCAGCGCGCCAGTTCGAGACCGATTGGCAAGCGCTGGCCGACCGCTATCGCGGCCGCCCCCCGGTGCGCGTGTTCTGGCAGCTCTGGGGCCAACCGCTGATGACCGTCAACCACGAACACATCATCAGCGAGGCATTGCGCACCTGCGGCGGCGTCAACGTCTTCGCCGATCTGCCACTGCTCACGCCCACCGTGAGCTGGGAAGCCGCCGTGGCCGCGGACCCGCAACTGATCGCCACCGCGGCCCGACCGGACGACGCTGCGCGCGACTTCACGCCATGGCGGCGCTTCGCGAACGTCAGCGCTGTGAAGCGGCAGCGCTTCGCGTCGATCGACGGCGACCTGATCGGACGCATGGGGCCGCGGTTCGTCGACGGCGCTGCGGCCCTGTGCGAGGCGATCGAGCGAACGCGGTGAAGAGACTGCTGTCGTCCGTTTGCGCCCACGTTGCCGCGGCAGAGCGCTGATGGCGTCATGGGCCGGCACTCGGCTCTGCACGAGCCAACGCGTCTCAGTCAGCCACCCACACCCCACCCACGTCCCGCCACTCGCAGCCATAGACCCGCTCGAGCAATCCGGCCTCGAGCAAGTCCGCCGTCACCCCTTGCTCGCACTGCCCCGTCGGCAACAGCGCCAGCACGTGGGTCGCGGTCCGCGCGATCCAGTTGACGTCATGCGCCGAAATCACGAGCGCCTGGTCGCGCGGCAGCGACAGGCCCAGCCAGCGAGCCACGAGCGCCTGGTGCGCCGGGTCCTGGAACGCCACCGGTTCGTCCAGCAGCAGCAGCGGCGCACCCTGCAGGACGCACTGCGCCAGCGCCACGCGCTGGCGTTCGCCGCCCGAGAGTTCGAGCACCGGCCGTGCGGCAAGTGGCTCGAGATCCAGGGCGGCAAGTGCGGCACGTGCATCGTGGCGCGGGCGCACGACGCTCAGTTCAAGCAAGCGTGCCACGGTGATCGGGAAACGATCAATCGCCTGCTGCGGCATGAAGGCGCGCAGCGCGGCGGCATCGACGGCCGACCAGTCGTGCTGCGGCCGGCCTTGCCAGTCGATCGCACCGCGCTGTGAAACGCCGATCTCGCTCACCCCAGCGAGCGCGCGCAGCAGCGTGCTCTTTCCTGCCGCGTTGCGGCCGATCACGCACCAGCGCTGGCCGGGCCCGACGCGCCAGTCGAGCGAGCGCACCAGCTCGCGGCCGGCGGCGGCCAGCGTGAGCGCGCGCGTGGCAAGCAGAGGCGGCGCGTCGCTCATCGTCCGCCGCGGGCCAGGAACCACACGAACACCGGCGCGCCGGCCAGCGCCATGACCGCGCCCACCGGCAGCTCGACCGGCAGCGCAACCGTGCGCGCGAGAAGGTCCGCCGCCACAAGCAGGCCGGCCCCGCTCAGGGGCGCGAGCAATGCAAGGTCGCGCGTGCGCTGCACGCCCGCCAGGCGCAATGCGTGCGGGACGACGAGACCGACGAAGCCGATCGCGCCAGCGCTGGCCACCGCAAGCGCAGCCGCGAGGGAGGCGGCAAGCAACAACTCGAATCGCAAGCGCCGAACCGGCTCGCCGAGCAGGTGCGCGGCCACGCTGCCGAGCAGGAGGCGGTCGATCGCGCGTTCGCGTGCGACGAACCAGGCGGTGAAGACTACGGCCGCAACGAGATTCACGCCAGGATCGCCTGCACCCGAGAGATCGCCCACGAGCCAGAAGATCGCGCCGCGCAAGCGCTGGTCGGGAGTCAGTGCAAGCAGCAACGACGCCATCGCACCGAACAGCGCGGCGAGCATCGCGCCAGCAAGGATCAGGCGCGGTGACGCGTCGTCGGTGGTGGCCAGTGCGTGCCGTGCGAGCCACAGCAGCACCGCGCCTGCACAGAGCGCGCCGGCCGCGGCGCCCAGCGTCATCGCCACCCCGAACATCAACGCGAGCAGTGCGCCCACAGCCGCACCCCCGGATGTGCCGAGCACGTACGGGTCGGCCAGCGGGTTGCGCAGCAGCGATTGCATGGCCAGGCCCGCCAGCGCGAGCAGCGCGCCCACGCCAGCCGCAGCGGCCACCCGCGGCGCACGCAGCGTGCGAATCAATTCGGTATCGAACCCTGCGCTGCCGATCGCCAGCGCCATGACCGTGACCACCAGCACCGCGGCCGCCAGCACGGCAGCCAGGGCCCCGAGTCGTGCTCCCGTGAGCGGCACTTCCGGCCCTCAGCGCGGCGTCGCCTGCAGGCTGAGCAGCCAGGCGCGCGGCGGCGCGGTGTAGCCCAGGACCTCAGGCCGTCGCGAGCCTGTCGCGTTGTCGATCTTCGCGGCGACACGCCACACCGGCGTGACCTGGCGCGCCAGCGTCAGGTCGATCGTCGTGCGCGACGGGTTGTATGCGTCCGCGAACGTCAGCGGATCGGTGTCGAGCCGCTTGCCGGTGTGGCGCAGCGCTGCGCCACCGTGCCAGCCGGCCCACGTGGCCTGGTAGCGCAACGCGATCGACTGCCTCGCGCGACGTTTCAAGGGCGTGTCGGTGTCGGCATCGCGGGGGTCCTGCAAGGTGACCTCGCCGCCGAGCGTGCCGCTGGCCAGCGCGGTCTGCGCCAGCAGTTCGATACCGCGGTTCTTTGCACGCGCGATGTTCGTCGATTCGAACGTCACCGGATCGAACGCGATGCGGTCGCGCTGGCGCTGCGCGAACAGCGCCGTGCGCAGCTGCGTCGCGCCGCCATTCCACTGGAGCGCCAGCTCGGCTTGGCGCGAGCGCTCGGCCTTGAGCATCGTCGTCGGGTGGGCGAACAGCTGGTCGAGGAAGGACGGCGCCGAGAATCCGCTGGCCCATTGCGCCGACAGCTTCCAACCCGGCGCCCAGTCGTAGGCCAGCGCGGCCAGCCCTGTCGTCGCGCGGCCGAAGTCGTTGCTGTCATCACTGCGCAGCGCGAACTGCACGTGCCAGCGGTCGGCCGGGCGCGCAAGCCACGCAACGCGTGCACTGTCGGTGCGGCGTTCGCGCGACGGCGTGCCGCTGTCGGCGAATCGCTCGCGGCGGGCCTCGAGCCCGACCTGCCATTCGTGGTCGGCCGAAGCCTTCCACGCGATCTGGGCGCCGCCCTGGCGCACGCGGTTGCGGCCGTTCGTCGCGAATCCAGTCGGATCCTCGAATCGCTCGCTGGTCTGGCCGAGGTCGACGCCGAGTTCGAGCCCGGTCCCGATGGCATGTCGGCTCTCGACGCCCGCCGATTCGACGCGCGTGTGCAGGACGTCGGCCAGACCGGGCGTGAAGCCGTCGTACTCGCTGCGGGAGCGCGTCGCCACCAGATGAAGCTGCGTACGGTGCCCGACCGCCCAGGATTGCTCGAGGCGTGCGCTGCCGGCCACCTGCCGCGCGGCATCGCGGTCCGGGTTGGCGGCGGGGTCGACGCTCGCATCGCGCGCCGAGTAGCCGTCGGTCCTGTGCCACGACAGCGATGCCGACAGCCGCGTCGCATCGCCGTTCCATTGCGCACCGCCCGCCGCCGCGGCGCGCTGCACGCCGTGGCTGCCAAACGAGAGCGTCGCCTCGGGCGCGAGCGCGCGTCGCGTGATGACCTGCACCACGCCGCCCACTGCCTGAGCGCCGTACAGCGACGACAGATTGCCGCGCACGATTTCGATGCGTTCGATCTGGTCGGGCGACAGGTGCTGCCACGATGCGGTGCCAAAGTCGGCACGCGACAACGGCACGCCGTCGATCAGCACCAGGGTCTGTCGGCTGTCGGCGCCGCGCAGGAACAGCGAGGCCTGCGAACCGAGCGGGCCGGTTTGTGCAACGTCGATGCTGGTGAGCGCGCGCAGCAGACCGGGCAGGTCGGCCGCCTGCGAGTCGTCGATCTCGGCGCGGGTGATGATGCGCGTGGACGGCAGTGCTTCGGGAAGCGCCTGCTCGCTGCGCGCCGCGCTGACGACGATCCGCTGTGCATCGCCGGCCTGCGCCCGCGCGACGACGGGGACCAATGCCGACGCCGCGACCGTGAGGCAGGACAGCACCGGGAGGGCTCGCGGCCGGTACAGGGGAAACAACATGGTGGAGGGAATCGCCCGTTCAAACCGTGCGCGCCAGCTTCCCCGCAGGCATGCACCTCATGGCGCACGCCCGAAGGCGCGCGCCGCCCTGTTGGCCGGTATCCGGGCTGGCGTCCATTCCGTGCCGACCTTCCCAGGGAGACCTTCCCCAGTGGCCACTGCAGACACCGATGGTGCGCTTGCGCGCCCGCACTTGCCTGCGGACTACTTGCGCACCGGACACTTACCGTTGCGGGGGCAGCTCGGGTTGGCGTCGCCGCGCAGCGGCTCAGCTCCCCGATTCCCGTTGACCCCGAGCGCTGCGAGAAACACCGCACAGGCACCAACGGTGGCAATGCTAGCAGCACCGTATCATCGCGCGAACCCCACGCAAACACGCCCATGGCCACGCTGCAAGACCTTGCCGACCGCGTCGATCGACTGCTGCTCCGGCACCAGGAACTCGAGCGCACCAACGCATTGCTGCTCGAACAGCTCGCGCAAACCACGGGTGAGCGCGACAGCCTGAAATCGCGACTGGCCGCCGCAAGGTCGCGCATCGACGCACTGCTCGAGCGCCTGCCCGCGTCGGCCGGTGACAAGGAGGGGGAGGACGCATGAAGCAGCTCGAAGTGACGATCCTCGGCCACAGCTATATCCTGGCGTGTCCCGAGGGCGGCGAGTCCTCATTGCTGGCCGCGGTGGCCAGTGTCGACACGGAGATGAGCAAGATCCGCGACACCGGCAAGATCAAGGCGCGCGAACGCATCGCGGTGCTGGCGGCGCTCAATCTCGCCTACCAGTTGGCGGAGAAGCCCGCGGCCACCGCGAAACCGGCCAAGCGCAGCGATACCGCCGCGGTCGATGTGCAGATCGACACGATGATTGCCCGTATCGATGCCGCATTAGGACACGACGGCCACCTGTTGTAGCCGTAGAATGAAATCGTCTGCCGCGTTCGCGCGGGTTTTATATTTCCTTGAACCGATGCTCGATGAGCAAGGGCTTGGAACATCGCAGGGCAGGTGTGATCGTCTCGCGTCAGATGAACCCGAAGCCCTGCTGACCTCGCCCACCTGAACTTCCACCTGGGTTCAGGAATGCGGCCCGCGGGGCGCGGCAGACACCTTTCCCGCCACTGCCTCCGACGCGACCGCCCTTGGCCTACTGGTTGATGAAATCCGAACCGGCCGAAGCCTCGGTCGATGACGTGGCACGCATGCCCAACAAGACCGTGCCCTGGTTCGGCGTGCGCAACTACCAGGCACGCAATTTCATGCGTGACCAGATGCGCGTGGGCGATGGCGTCCTCTTCTACCACTCGTCGTGCCCCGAGCCGGGGATTGCCGGCCTGGCGGAGGTGGCGTCAACGGCCTATCCGGATGCGACACAGTTCGACAGCCAGAGCAAGTACTTCGATGCGGCGGCCACACGCGAAGCCCCCCGCTGGTTCAATGTCGACGTGAAGCTCGTGAAGAAGACCCGCCTGCTGTCGCTCGACGAGATGCGCGCTGCGCCAACGCTTGCGACGATGCGCGTGCTGCAGCGCGGCAACCGGCTTTCGATCACCCCGGTCAGCGCGCTGGAATGGCGGGCGGTCAAACGGCTGCTCGGCTGACGGCGGGCTGCATCATCGACGCCCTCTTCGTCTCGGAACTGCTGCTGATGGGCACCGTGACCGGCTACCTTGCCGGCCTGCTGGGCATCGGTGGCGGCATGATCCAGGTGCCCTTCCTGACGATTCTGCTGGTGCAGCACGGCATGGGCAGCGAGTTGGCGCTGAAGACCGCGATCGCCACCGCGATGGCCACGATCGTCTTCACCTCGTTGGCCAGCGTGCGCGCACACCATGCCCGCGGCGCGGTGCGATGGGACATCGCGCGCGCCATGGCACCCGGCATCCTCGCTGGCGGTCTGGTGACGGGCGCGGGTCTGTTCGCGCGCATCAAGGGCCCGACGCTGGGCATCGTCTTCGCCGTGTTCGTCGGCTACTCGGCCACCCAGATGCTGCTCGATCGCAAGCCGCGCGGCAGTCGCCCGCTGCCTGGGGCGGCCGCGCTGGGCGGCGTTGGCGTCGGGATCGGCTCGCTGTCGAGCCTGGTCGGCGCAGGGGGTGCGTTCCTGTCGGTGCCGTTCATGACCTGGTGCAACGTGCCGATCCACCATGCGGTGGGCACGTCCGCAGCGCTCGGCTTTCCGATCGCACTGGCCAGCACCGTGGGCTACGTGATCGGCGGTTGGTCGCTGCCGACTTCGATGCCAGGCACCGTGGGCTACCTGTACCTGCCGGCGCTGGCCGTGGTGGCAACCGCCAGCGTGCTGATGGCGCCGCTGGGCGCACGCACCGCGCACGCAATGAACGTGCGGGCCTTCAGGCGCCTGTTCGCCGTGCTGCTGTACTACGTGGCTGGCTATATGGCTTGGCGCGGGTTCGCCTGAGAAACCCCAATGGCGGGCGGGGGAGCGACGGCGACCCGTAAACTGCCTGCGGTGATGACGCCACGATCCGCGAGTGCCGCCGAAGCCCTGCAGGAAGACACCGTCCCCTACGTGGCGCACGAGGAGTTCCGCGAGGGCCTGCCTGGCGGGCGGTTCCGCGTCATCGTCGACCCTGCACTGGCGCAGCGCTATGTTGTGCATCGCACACGCGTCAACGTGATCGCGATGCTGGCCATCTGCATCGGCGCGGCCCTGGCGCTGGCTGGCCAGGCCCTGTGGGGCATCGTGCTGGTCGGACTGGGCATCGCTGCCAATCGCCTCGTCAAGAAACAGGCACCCAGGATCGTGCTGCACCTTGCGTCGCGCCAGGCCGCCATCTACGCTGAGGTGACATCGCAAGGCGTGATGGAAGTCCGGCGCCGGTCGGATTGAAATCCGCATCCGTAGTACCACGATCGGCGCGCCCGCGCGCCTTGTGATCCAATAACGCTTTTGAAGGGGAGTAGCTCCTAAGTCGGCATGTGCCCATGGGCATGTGTGCGGAACGGGTCGGATCGCCGTCAATACGAAGCCATGCTTCCGGCGATCTGGGTGAGAACCAACGTTCGAGCCGAGCAAGACCTTCGTGCAGACCGCCGCTTGCGGTGAACCCTGGGACCCATGCCCATGGTCGCCGCGCTCGGCAGGCCCTCAACACGCGCGAAGGAGCCCTCATGGAATTGTTTTCTGCTGCCTGGTTCTCGGCCCTCGGGGCCATCATCCTGATCGACATCGTTCTGGCGGGTGACAACGCGATCGTGATCGCGCTGGCCGCACGCAACCTGCCCGCTCACCTGCAGAAGAAGGCCGTCCTCTTCGGTACCGTCGGCGCGATCGCGGTGCGCTCGGTCATGACGGTCGGTGTGGTGTGGTTGCTGCAGGTGCCCGGCCTGATGCTGGTCGGCGGCCTGGGCCTCGTCTGGATCGCCTACCGGCTGATCGCACCTGCCGGCGAGGGCGGGCATGACGGGCCCGTGGCCAGCACCTTCTGGGGCGCGATGAAGACGATCATCGTCGCCGACGCGCTGATGGGCGTCGACAACGTGCTCGGCGTCGCGGGTGCCGCCCATGGCGACTTCGGCCTCGTCGTTGCCGGTCTGTTGATCAGCGTGCCGATCGTGATCTGGGGCAGCAGCCTGGTGCTCAAGCTCGTCGAGCGCTTCCCGATGGTCATCCAGATCGGCGCCGCGGTACTGGCCTTCACCGCCGCCAAGATGATCGTCGGCGAGCCGCTGCTGGACACCGTCTTCGACGACAGCCTGCCGGCGCGACTGGGGGTCTATGCCGCGGTGGTCGCGGGCGTGCTTGCGGGCGGCGCCTACGCCGCACGCGCTCGCCAGGGCGCGAGCCGCGAAGCCTCGGCAGCCTGAGGCACATCGGCACGCAGGAGGCGGCGTTGCGCCAGATCGCCTTGTTCATCGACGATGCGGCCACCGCGCGGGCCGCGCTGCAAGCGCTGGTGCGGACCGGTGGGCCGGGCCGGATCATCCTGATCGCGTGTGCACCTACGCTCACTCGCTACGCCGGCCGCTTCGTCAGCCCTGCGAGCCGCGACCAATACCGTCGGCGCTGGGCGTGTGCGTTGTTTGCCGAAGTGCATCCGGTGTGGGCGGTGGCGGCGCATGTCACGGTCGAAACTCGCCTCGCCCACGTGCCGATCGAGGTGATGATCCAGCGCATGCGCGTCCACTACGGCGCCGACCTGGTCGCGATGGACGCGCGCCTTGCCCGGGTCGATCGAACGCGCGAGGTGGCGTCGCCGACACGCGAGCAGGCGCTGGCTCGGTGGCTGGTGCCTGCCTTCATCAGCTCCGGCGTGGGGATCGCCCTGGCATTGGCCGAGTGAACGATGCCGCAGCCTTCGGCGATGCCGGCGCAGCTTGATGGCGACCTTCGGCCTACTTCACGACCATCACGGGCACGCCGGCGTGCTCGATCGTGTCATGGGTGGAGGATCCCACCAGGGCCGACATCGATGCACTCAGTCCGCGCGTGCCCATCAGGATCAGCTCGCAGCCTTGGTTGCGGGCGAGTTCGGCCAATTCAGTGCCCGTGGTGCCAACCACCTCGTGCTCCTTGAAAACCACCCCGGCCTGCTGAAGACGCTCCCGCGCCGCGCGTAGGGCCGCTTCGCTTCGTTGGTGGTGGAAGTCGTGCAGCGCTTCCTTGCTGACGAAGCCCGAAACATCACCGGGCAGCGAGGGCTGCACATTGGCCAGGTGCACTTCCAGGCCGCGTGCGGACTCCTTGCTCATGGCCAAGGCCCGCTCCACGGCGCGCTGCGATTGCTCGGAACCATCCACCGCCAGCAGGATGCGCCGCGCCCCGATGTCGCCATGGGCAAGCGCCACCGGCGTCTCGGTGCGGGCCTTCGCCAGCTCTGCCTGCTC
>Ga0224500_10001943_pt1 | contig 11638 bp, 10 predicted proteins | sample SF_Oct11_sed_USG_FD_168126 | JGI IMG/M metagenome (GOLD analysis project Ga0224500, IMG submission 168126) | Sediment microbial communities from San Francisco Bay, California, United States - SF_Oct11_sed_USGS_4_1 | ecosystem: Environmental > Aquatic > Marine > Sediment | place: USA: California... | reverse complement strand
CGCTGTCGGGGAACTCCTCCGCCATCGCCTCGCGGACCTTGACCTTGACCGCCTCGATGTTCGCGGCGCGCGCGTGCTTGTCCTTGGCGTTGATCGCCTTGGACATGTCGGCTTCCGCCAGCTGCTTGACCCGCGCGACCAGCGCCGCGTCGGGCTCGTCCCGGACCCAGGCGAGCTTCTCGCCGGACGCCTTGGCGATGACCTTCTTGGCGTGCCCCAGCAGCTCCTTGATGCCCTTCTGCGCCACCTTCAGGGCCTCCAGCATCTCCGCCTCGGAGACTTCGAGCGCGCCGCCCTCGACCATCATGACCGAGTCGGCGGTGCCGCTCACCGTGACATCGAGGGAGGAGAACTCGAGCTGCTGGAAGGTCGGGTTGAGGATCCAGTTCCCGTCCACCCGTCCCACCCGCACCGCGGCCAGCGGCCCGTTCCACGGCACCGGGGACGACGCCAGGGCGACCGAGGCCGCCACCAGGCCGAGCACATCGGCGTCGTTTTCCTGGTCGGCCGACATGACCGTGATGAAGACCTGGACCTCGTTCCGGAATCCCTCGGGAAAGAGCGGGCGGATCGAGCGGTCCACCACCCGGCAGGAGAGGATCTCCTTGTCGCTCGGACGTCCCTCGCGCTTGAGGAACCCGCCGGGGAACTTGCCCGCGGCATAGGTCTTTTCGCGATATTCGACGGTGAGCGGGAAGAACGGGAGGGACGACTGATTGGGTGAGACGGTCACGGCCGCGAGGACCGCGGTCTCCCCGAACTGGACCCAGGCGGAACCTGCCGCCTGCTTGGCGAGACGGCCGGACTCGATGATGAGCGGACGGCCCGCGAATGTCGTTTCAATGCGATGGGTGGTCACAGCCTGTTCCTGAGCCTCTGGCCCCAATAGGTTGAGGGCGTCCCGGCCAGGCTGGCTGGGACGCCCCAAAATGACGCGACGAGTTAGTGACGAAGCCCGAGCTGTTCGATCAGCGCGCGGTAGGTCGCCAGATCGTTGCGCTTGAGGTAGCTCAGGAGCCGGCGACGGGTACCCACCATCTTGAGCAGACCGCGACGACTGTGGTGGTCCTTCTGGTGGGTGCGGAAGTGGTCGGTGAGCGAGTTGATCCGCTCCGTCAGCAGGGCGATCTGCACTCGCGCCGAACCGGTGTCGGTCTCGTGCAGGCGCTGCTTGGCGATGACTGGCTGCTTGTCGAAACTCATGCTGCGGGTATCCTCGTGTCGCGTGCCGGGGCGGTCGCCCCTAAGTGCTGTCTCTAACGTAGCATAGAACAATAACCCGTCCCTCTCGCCGAGAGCAACCCCGGATGAGCCAAGAGCCCCCCGCCCCGGGAACCCGCATTGGGGCCTTCACCTGCGACCGGCTGCTCGGCCAGGGAGGGTTCGCATGGGTCTACGCCGCGCACAGAGATGATGGCAAGTCTTTGGCGCTCAAGGTCTTGAAGCCCAGGTACGCCAACGATCCGGCGTTCGAATCGCGGTTCCGGCAGGAGTCGGCCTTCGCCGCCGAGCTGCGGCACCCGAACATCGTCCAGATCGAAGATGTGGGAGTGGACCAGGGGCTGGCGTACTTCTCGATGGAGCTGCACCCGGGCAGCCTGAGAGGACGGCTGGAGCAGACGCCGGTGCTGGACGAGCCGGAGGTGGTGCGGATCGCCGCGGGAGTCGCCCAGGCCCTCGCCTTTGCCCACGAGCGCAACGTGATCCACCGCGACATCAAGCCGGACAACATCCTGCTCGCGGAGGACGGCCGGCCGGTCCTGACGGACTTCGGCATTGCGCGGGCGGTCAGCGGATACGTGGCGGCCACCGGGTTCATGATGACCATCGGCACCCCGGCCTACGTCTCCCCTGAGCAGGCCCAGGGGCGCACCCTCGATGGCCGTTCCGACCTCTATTCCCTCGGCATCACGATGTACCGGATGGTGACGGGGGAGGTCCCGTTCAAGTCACCCGACTGGTTCGAACTGGCCCGGATGCACGTGGAGGACACTCCGGAAGCGCCACGCACCCGCCGGCCGGAGCTCTCCAAGCGGGTGGAGCGGATCATCCTGAGGCTCCTCGCGAAGCACCCCGACGACCGCTATCCCACGGCTCTGGCCCTGCTCGAGGACCTGGGACTGGGACCAACCCGGCGCGTGACCTCCGACATCCCCATCCCCGGAGGCTTCAAGACCGCTTCCGATTCACCACCATCGGGCGAGGAGCCCGAGGCCAGGGAACGCTGGTGGAAGGTCTGGTAGGATTGCTGGCGGCCGGCCGGGCCCGGGCCGCAATCTAGGGAAGCAGGTCGGGCCGGGCGGGAGCGATCAGGTCAACCGTGGCCGAAGGCAACCGGTACACGACGCCCTGCCCCGCCTCCCGGACCCAGAACGCTCCGCCTCCCGCATCCACGAACTCGAGCCTCGCGAGCACGGCCCCGGCGCCACCGAGCACGCTCACGGTCCGCGCCAGAGGCTCGAATCGCGGAGGGTCAAGGGCGGGATCGGGAAAGCCGCTGGCGCGAAGCCCTTCGAACTGCCCCAGGTAGCGCCGTACTTTCACGCTGTCCGCCGATGCGCCACCCGACACCCACCTGCCATCCTGCCGGGCCAGCCGCCAGCTCGCGCGGCCCACCGCGACCTCCACCGCCGCGATGCTCTCGGCTGGGACCGCCACGATGCGCTTCTCGCGCCAGGCATCCAGCGCGTCGAGGAACACGTCGGTGATCTCCCCATGGAGCAGGTACACCGCGGAGTCGCTCCGGGCCCGAAGGTAGGTTCCCTCGAAGTCGGGCCCGCGGTTCCCCAGCACGAAGTCGGCGACGACTGTCCCGCCAGCCGCGATTGTGAACCGGCGGCCAGCCGCGGAATCCACCCCCAGCCGGGCGTGGGACGCCGGCGACTCTGCGACCAATTCGGTGCGGATCGAACTGTCGGCGTAGGCGGCCAGGAGTTTGGCGACCTGCTCGGCCGAGGCCGGGAACCCGTTGACGGTCCACCCACCCGGGGCCCGCCTCGCGACGAGCGTATCCGTGGGCCGGCGCAGGGCGATCTCCTCCACGCTCGCGGTGTCGACCGGCGGCAGGCGAAGGGTTCCCGGCTCGTCACGGTGGCCCTGCCTCCACATGTACCCGGCCCCCCAGAGCGCCAGCGCGACACCGAGCACGACGGCGATCCGCCGCAGCACGTCGGGCGTCATGCCGCACCTCCCGCAGGTTCATCCTGCGTCTGCCACGGGGTGCGAGACCGGCGCCGGCGGCGAACCAGGTGGATGAACCCTCCCACGGCGATAAGGAGGGGAATGCCGGCCACGTTGGCGTACTTGATCCCCTGCTGCAGCGCAGGGCTGGTGAACACGAGGCGTGGGGGTCGCCGGTCGCGGCTGCGGATGCCGATCAGGGCCTCGTCCTGCGCCAGCCAGTCAATGGCGTTCAGGACGAAGATGCCATTCTCCGCCGCGCTGCTGGCGTAGCGGTCGGTGGCAAACTCCATGTTCCCGACCAGCACCAGCCGCCCCCGGGCTCTGCCAGTATCCGCGTCGGCAGGCTGGACCATGACGGCGAGCGGCCGGGACCGGAGATCGGTTTCGGGAAAGAAACGGGTTGGGTCGAGATCGATCATCCCTTCCGCCACCCCGGCCGCCCGGCTGGAAAGCAGCAGTGGCGTGATCAGGCCACCCTGCCCCGGCAAGGTGTCGATGCTGCTCGACCAGAGCAGGCTCACCTCGCCCACGCCGTCGGTCACAATCGTCCCCGGCACCGCACGGGCCCGGAGCCAGAGGGGGTAGGGGCGGAGCACCTGGGCACCGCCTTCGCCCGGCATCGGGACGATCTGGTTGGCGGCAAGGTCGTACACCAGGTCGGGACGGATCTTCACGCGGAAGGGCGCGAGCAGCTCGTTCCAGGCCGGCTCCCGGGCGCTCACCTGCGGCGTGCGACCGTCCACCGGCGCTCCCGTGGTCATGATCAGGGCGCTGCCACCCGACCGGAAGAACTCGGCGAACCGCTCCCGCACCGCCGGAACCAGGCTGTCGGGCTGGCCGGCGACGATGATCGTCCGGATCGAGTCGGCCAGGTTCGCGGGGTCGTCCAGCGAGACCGGGACGACGGTGTAACTCCGGCTCAGCTCCTGCTGCACCAGCCCCAGGGTGCGGCCCTCGCGGCCCCAATCATCCATCGCGACGACGAGCCCGATGACCGGCTTCGACTTGCGTGTCAGGCTCCGGATCGCGGCGGCGATGCGATACTCGAGGTCGTCGGTCCGCTGGATGACCGGGATCGGATGGGTCTGGTCGGCATACTGGATCACCAGCCCGAAGTAGCCCTCCTTCACCTGCAGCTCGGAGCGCCCGACGACGTTGAACTGGACCGGGGTGACACCCAGCGTCCGCGCCTCACGCCGCGCCTCGGCGTCGTCGCCCGGGTCGGACTGCACAATGCGGATCCTGCCGCCGCCCGCGGCGCGCAGGTCGCGCAGCAGGTCGGCCAGGTCGCGCTCCAGCAGCGCGACCTCGGCGGGCAGTTCCTTCGAGGCGAAGACCTTGATGGTGACCAGGTCGTCGAGCGACCTGGCAAGGGAGCGGCTCCCTTCCGAGAGGGTGTACAGCCGACCCGGCGTGAGGTCGAGGCGGCCGCCGATGTAGCCGCCCAGCAGGTTCACCACCACCAGCGTGGCGACCATGAGCAGCACCCCGAGCCGGAGCCGTCGCGCCGGCGCCTGTCCCTGCGCCAGCCTGCGGCCCAGCAGCGTTCCAAAGGCCAGCGCGAGGAACACCGCGGCCAGCGACACGAAGTAGATCACGTCCCGCAGGTCCACCACCCCTCGACCGATACTGTCGAAGTGCGACAGCACGCCGAGCCGCGCGGCGACCGCCCCGAGCTGGGGCGGCAGCCCGACCACGAGGGGGTTGAGCCCCACCAGCACCAGCAGGAACATCACGCCGACCGCCACGATGAACGCGGTGATCTGGCTGCGGGTGATGCACGACGCCCAGACTCCCACTCCCGCCAGGCCCGCCGCGAACAGCATCGCGCCGATGTACTGCGCCACCACGGGACCCCAGCTCGACTCGGACGCGAGCGACAGGCCGACCGGGATGGGCACCGTGGCCAGCAGCGCCAGCCAGAGGAAGAACGTCGCGCCGAAGTACTTGCCCAGCAGCAGCTCGAACTCGGTGAGCGGCTGCGACAGCAGCACCTCGAGCTGGCCGCTCCGGGTGTCCTCGGCCAGGGTCCGCATGGCGACGGCGGGCACGAAGAAGAGGAACAGCCAGGGCAGCAGGTCCAGCATCGGCCGCAGCGAGGCGGTGTTGGTGAGATACGCCTGCCGGAAGAACAGGAAGGCGTTCACGATCAGGAACACCGTCAGCAGCACGTAGCCCGCGGGGGTGTCGAGCAGCGCCCGGACTTCACGCCGCGCGACGGTGAGGCTCGCCCTCATGCGGCCTCCCCGGTGACGGTGAGCTGCCGGAAGAGATCCTCGAGACTGCCCGCCTCCAGGTGAAGCTCGTACAGGGTCCATCCCGCCTCCCGGGCCAGGCGATACACCTCCGGCCGGAGATCCCGGTCGGCGACCGCCGTGAGACGCACGCGAACCCGGGTCTCGGCGGGCGTGCTCTGCACCGCCACCGACTCGACCCCGGGGATCGCCTCGAGCCGCGCGACCACGTCCCCGCCCTCGACCTCGACCGTGATCTGCACCCGGCCCCCCGCCCGGCTGATCAGGTCGCCCACCGGACCGTCGGCCGCGAGTCGGCCCTGGTTGATGATGAGCAGCCGGGTGCAGGTGTGCTGCACCTCCGGCAGGATGTGGGTCGAGAGCAGCACCGTCCGGTCGCGGCCGAGCTGGGTGATGAGGCGGCGGATCTCCACCCGCTGGTTCGGATCCAGCCCCTCGGTGGGTTCGTCCAGCACCAGCAGGTCTGGGCGGTGAAGGATGGCCGCCGCCAGACCGACCCGCTGACGGAAGCCCTTGGACAGCTCGCCGATGGGGCGGCGGTACACGGCCGCGACTCCGGTCGCGGCGACCGCCTCATCGGTCGCGGAACCGAGCGCGGCCCCGCGGAGGTCGCGGAGCCGGCCAATGAACGCCAGGTACTCCTCCACCAGCATGTCGGGATAGAGGGGATTGTTCTCGGGCAGGTACCCCAGCCGGCGCTTCGCCTCGCGGCCGGCCTCGGACAGCGGAGTACCGTCGAACAGGATCCGGCCGCCGTCGGGATCATGGTACTGGGTGATCATCCGCATGGTGGTCGACTTGCCGGCGCCATTGGGTCCGAGGAAGCCCACCACCTCACCACGGTCGATGGTGCAGGAGATGGCGTCCACGGCGGTGACGCCGCCGAAGCGCTTGGTGACGTTGTCGAGCTGGAGAAGGGTCATGGCAGCGGTATGGAACGGTCGGGTAAGTTGTCTCGGGTCGCGACAGGGCTCCTGCGGCGACACAATGTGGGCAAGGTCGTGATGAAGTTCCAGTCCCCGGCGGCTACCAACCCAGCAGCCGTCGGATGTCGTTGGAGAAGGCCAGGACCATGAGCAGCAGCAGCAGAACCAGGCCGACCTGGGTCAGCCGTTCCCGCACCGCGACGGAGAGCGGGCGGCGCACCACCCCCTCCGCGAGCAGGAAGACGAATTGTCCGCCGTCGAGCACCGGGATCGGCAGCAGGTTCAGCACCGCGAGGTTGACCGAGATCAGCGCCATGAAGCCGATGAAGGCGTCGAACCCGAGCCGCGCCGTCTGCGCCGCCATCTGCCCGATCAGGATCGGGCCCCCGACTTCGCGGCTGGAGATCCTCGCGCTCAGCAGGCCCTGGACCGTTCGGACGATCTGGGTGGAGGAGGCGATGGTGGCGCGGAACCCGACGCTGACCGCCTCGCCGAAGCCGTAGGGCCGGCTCGCGTAGGCGATGGCCGGCTGGAACACCACCCCGACCTTCCCGACCGTGACGCCGCCTTCGACCACGCTGTCGGGGGTGACGACGATCTCCCGCCGTCCCTCCGCCCGTCCGACCTGGAACGCCAGCGAGGTGCCGGCACTGGCGCGGATCCGGGCGACGAGCTCATCCCACCGGGTCAGCGCCACGCCGCTCACCGCGAGCACGGTGTCCCCCGGCTCGAGGCCGGCCCGGTCGCCCGCCCGGCCCGGCTGAATCGAGAGCACCATGGGTTGATGGAGCGGAACCAGCGCAAGCGCCGCGCCGACCCGGTCGGTGAGGGCCGCGCGGTGGATCTGCAGCACCACGGTCCGCCCGTCGGCGAGCGCGATAGTCACCGAGTCGCCCGAGGAGGAGACGATCTCGTCAACCACCGCATTCCAGGACGCCACGGCGGTGCCGTTGATGTCGACGATGCGATCCCCGGGCTGCAGTGTCGCGAGGGCCTCCGCGCCGGCCGGCAGGCTGTCGACTGTCACGCCGCCAACCGTGGTGACCGGGTCGATCTGCTCACCGTTCTTGGCCGCCAGGCCGGTGTAGGCCACAAACGCGAACAGCGCGTTCATGGTCACACCTGCGAGGATCACCACCATCCGGGCCCGGAGTGACTTGGACTCGAAGTACTCCCCCGGCTCGACCGGGCGGCCATCCGGAACAGCCCCTTCGAGCCCGCCGGCGGCGGCCGCCTCCTCGCGACTCGCCATCTTCACATAGCCGCCGATCGGCAGCCAGCAGATGGAGTATTCCGTGTCGCCGCGCCGGAACGAGAGCCCGGGGATGGGAGCGCCGATGCCAAGCGCGAACCGGTGTACCCGGATGCCGGCCCACTTGGCGGCCAGGAAGTGCCCCAGCTCGTGGACGAAGATCAGGACGCCAAGGACGACGACCAGCGTCCCGACGGTGAACAGGAAACTCACGGCAGTTCCTCCATGGCCCGCAGGCGAGCCCACCGGTCCGCCTCCCGCACCGTCTCGAGGTCGCGGACCGCCTCGGACGTGTGCGCCGCAAGCACGGTTTCGATGGTCTCCGCGATCCGCCCGAACGCCACCCGCCCGCCGAGGAACGCGGCAACGGCCACCTCGTTGGCGGCGTTGAAGACCGTCGGTGCGGTGCCGCCAGCCCGGCCTGCCTCCACCCCGGCGCGAAACGCCCGGAAAACCTCGGTGCGGACCGGCTCAAAGGTCAATGCCCCGGCCGCCACCGGGTCGAAGCGAGGCGTGCCGGAGTCCGGCAGTCGCTCCGGGTGGGTAAGGGCGTACAGGATCGGCAGCTCCATGGTGGGGAAGCTGAGCTGCGCGATGACGCTCCCGTCACAGAACTCCGCGAAGGCGTGTACGATGCTCTGCGGATGCACCACGACCTCCACGGCGTCATACCGCAGGCCGAAGAGATAGTGGGCCTCGATGACCTCGAGGGCCTTGTTCGCCAGCGTTGCGCTGTCCACCGTCACCTTGTTCCCCATCCGCCAGGTGGGATGGTTCAGCGCCTCCGCCACCGTCGCCCGCCGCATCCGGTCCGCCTCCCAGGTGCGAAACGGCCCGCCCGACGCGGTCAGGATGAGCCTCTGGAGGCCGGCCTCGCGCCCGGTGACGCACTGGAGCACCGCGCTGTGCTCCGAGTCCACCGGGATCAGTTCGCCGCCGCCTTCGGCGCAAGCCTCACGGACCAGCGCGCCGGCCATGACCAGTGTCTCCTTGTTCGCCAGCGCGACCCGCTTCCCCGCCCGGAGCGCGGCGAGGGTCGCGTCGAGGCCGGCCGCCCCCACCACGGCGTTCAGCACGATGTCCGCATCGGGATGGAGCGCCGCCTCGATCAGCACCTGCGGTCCCCCCTCGCTCACCAGTCCGCTGAACCGCGGTCTCCACTCGGCCACCTGGCGGGCGAGGGCGGCCGCATCGACCCTGGCCGTGAGCGCCACGACGTCGAACCGGGGACGCTGCCTCGCCATCACGGCCAGCGCGCTGGTGCCGATGGAACCGGTGGAACCGAGAATCGCCACCCCGGGCATCAGATCAGCCCGAAGAGGCGATACATCGCGGCGGCGAAGGGCAGCACGAAATAGAGCGAATCGAAGCGGTCGAGGACGCCCCCATGTCCCGGAATGAGCGAAGACGAGTCCTTGGCCCCCACCTCCCGCTTATAGAGCGACTCGGCGAGGTCGCCGACCTGGCCCACGATTCCGAGCACGAGGCCGAACAGCAGCGCCTCGGCCAGCGGCAGCGCCACCCCCAGGCGCTCGAGCACGAGGACGTTCAGCAGTGGCACCGTGGCGATGGCGCCGATCAACCCGCCGATGGAGCCGGCCCAGGTCTTTCCCGGGCTGATCGCGGGCCAGAGCTTGGGCCCGCCGATCGCCTTTCCGGCCGCCATGGCCACGGTGTCGCAGACCCAGGTGACCACCAGGGGTGTGAACACCATCCAGGCGCCAGGCCACGAAAACAGGCCGTGCGCCCCGTGGCGGATCGGGATCAGGAAGGTCGCCAGCCCGGCGGGATACAGCACGCCGAACAGCGTCGCGGAGGTCGCGGCCAAGGGCTTCTGGGACGGCAGGCGCCGCCAGAGGGCCACCGCCAGCACCGCCACCAGCCAGAGCCCGGCGCCGAACCACCCCCATCCCCCGAGACCGCCGGAGCCGGTCACCTGGAGGTGGACGACGACGGGCAGCAGGGCCGCCGATGCCAGGCCGGTGCGCCGAAGCGGCTCGACACCCTGCCTTCCCGCGAAGTCGTACAGCTCGCGAGCGCCCAGGGTGCCGGCGACCGCGACCACCGCGACCAGCAGCCATCCCCCGACATACACCACGCCCAGCGCGAGCGGTATCGCGGCCGCCGCGAAGGCGACCCGCTTGGTCAGATTGGAGGCCATGGGGTGTTAGAGCGAGACCTTGCCGAAGCGCCGCTCACGCTGCTGGTAGGCCCGGATCGCCTCCCAGAGATGGGCCCGGGTGAAGTCCGGCCAGAGGACGGAAGTCACGAAGATCTCGGCGTAGGCAAGTTGCCAGAGGAGGAAGTTGGAGAGCCTGAGCTCGCCCGAGGTCCGGATCAGCAGATCGGGATCGGGAAAGGCGGCGGTGTAGAGGTGGCGGGAGATGGCCTCCTCGTCGATCTCCGCCGGGTCGAGCCGCCCTGCCGCGGCTTCCGCGGCGAGCAGGCGGGCGGCGCGAGTTAGCTCGGCCCGGGAGCCATACGAAATGCAGATGTTCAGGGCGAGCTTCGAGCCGGCGGCGGTGTGCTCCATCAGTCGATCCACCGCCGCACGAGCCGAGGGACCCAGCCGGTCGAGGTCGCCAAGGAAACGCACAGCCACGCCCTGGGCCCGCAGATCCTGCGTCTCGCGGGTGATGTATTCCTCCAGCAGGTCCATCAGCGCGCCGATCTCCTCGGCGGGCCGCTGCCAGTTCTCCTGGCTGAAGGCGAACAGGGTCAGGACTTCGACTCCCGCCGCCAGCGCGCCCTCGACCACCTCGCGCACCGCGCTCATCCCAGCCTTGTGGCCGAACGGCCGCGGCAGCGCGCGTGTGCGCGCCCAGCGGCCGTTCCCGTCCATGATGATCGCGATGTGGGCAGGGACCGATCCGTGCAACTGGACCTGCCGGAGCAGCTCGTCGCTCATCGGCTCAGACTTCCATGATCTCCGCCTCTTTGGCGGTGATGAGCTGGTCAATCTGCTTGATGTGGTCGTCGGTGAACTTCTGGAGTTCTTTCTCGCCCCGCGTGCGCTCGTCTTCCGCAATCTTCTCCAGCTTCCTGATCTTGGCGTGGGCCTCCCCCCGGGCATGCCGCACCGCCACACGCCCTTCCTCGGCCAGCTTGTGGACCACCTTGACCAGATCCCGGCGGCGCTCCTCGTTGAGCGCGGGGATGGGGATCCTGATCAGGCCGCCCTGGCTGGCGGGGTTGAGGCCCAGGTCGGACTCGCGGATCGCCTTCTCGATGGCGGGCGCGAGCGACTTGTCGAAGGGCTGGATGGTGAGCAGCCGCGCTTCCGGCGCCGAGACCATACCCACCTGGTTGAGCGGGACATGGCTCCCATAGGCGTCAACCCTGATGATGTCCAGCAGCGAGGTGGTCGCCTTGCCGCTCCTGATGCCGGAGAACTCCCTGCGGGTGTTCTCCACCGCCTTGTGCATCAGTTCCCTGGCGTGCTTGAGCAGTTCCGGAATCGTGTTCATTGCACGATGGTTCCCACGGGTTCACCCCGCAGCACCCGGTCGAGGTTGCCGGCGGAGTTCATGTTGAAGACCACGATCGGCAGCTGGTTCGTCTGGCACAGACCGAAGGCGCTGCGATCCATCACTTCGTATCCGTTCACCAGAGCCTCCTGGAAGGTGAGCTCCGGGATCAGCCTGGCCGCCGGATCCTTGCGCGGATCGGCGGTGAAGATCCCCTCGACGTTGGTTCCCTTCAGGATCACCTCGGCCTCGACCTCCAGCGCCCGAAGCACCGCCGCGGTGTCAGTGCTGAAGTAGGGGTTGCCGGTCCCGCCCGCAAAGATAACCAGCCGTCCCTTCTCCATATGCCGGAGCGCGCGGCGACGGATGTACGGTTCGGCCAGCGATTCCATCCGGATGGCCGTCATCACCCGGGTCTGCACTCCCTTGCGCTCCAGAATGTCCTGCATCGCGAGGGCATTGATCACCGTCGCCAGCATGCCCATGTAGTCGGCGCTGACTCGGTCGAGCCCCTCCCGGCTCGCCGCCGTCCCCCGGAGGATGTTCCCGCCGCCT
>Ga0224500_10001941_pt1 | contig 11648 bp, 10 predicted proteins | sample SF_Oct11_sed_USG_FD_168126 | JGI IMG/M metagenome (GOLD analysis project Ga0224500, IMG submission 168126) | Sediment microbial communities from San Francisco Bay, California, United States - SF_Oct11_sed_USGS_4_1 | ecosystem: Environmental > Aquatic > Marine > Sediment | place: USA: California... | reverse complement strand
CACGGATCGTCGGCGCAGGACTTGCCATCTGCATGATCGGTGGCCATGCGCGGTTCATCGGCCGGGAGGTCGAGGGAGTCGACCAAGTGAGAAAGGTTGTTGCCGAACAGTTGGCCGCCGGTGCAGGAGTTATTAAGGTGATTGCTTCAGGGGGAGTGCTCACACCTGGCACCTCACCGGATGATGCGCAAATGACAGCAGAAGAGCTCGCTGCCGCAGTAGATGCCGCGCGTCAGGCTGGAAAGCCAGTGGCTGCCCACGCCCATGGTGCGTCGGGAATGAAGCGGGCAATCCAGGCCGGTGTGCGCTCGATTGAGCATGCCACCCTATTGGATGAGGAATCCGGTGCGCTGATGAAGCAGTACGGCGTCTACATGGTCCCTACCCTTTCGGCCTTGGCCACGACGGCAGCCTGCCGGCCCGGCTGCGGCATTCCGGAGAGTGCCCTGGAAAAGGCTAAAGCCATGACGAAGCGCCACAAAGCTTCCTTCAAACAGGCTTATGAAAGCGGTATGTTCATTGCCATGGGCACGGATGCGGGAACACCGTTCAATTTCCATGGAGAGAATGCACAAGAGCTGGAGCGGATGGTCGCGCTGGGCATGTCCCCAATGGATGCGATCCTCACTTCATCCGCGCGGGCAGCCAAACTCATCGGCTTTCATGAATCGGTTGGAACCCTCGCCAAAGGCATGGAAGCGGACCTCGTCATCCTCAATCGAAACCCGCTTCGGAACATCGAGGTACTACGAGACCGAGAGACCATTGTGGGTGTGATGAAGGCTGGCAAGTTTGTGGCAGGACCGCTTACGAATGCGTGAAAAGTAAGGGGTGAAGGGTCAGGGGTAAGGAGAGAGAGGGGAAAGCCGTCCGATACCCGTATCATCTTATGCCTCCCTCCTTTACCGTCTTTCATACAATAGTTCCAGCGCCGACGCATACCCATGGATCCGGCCTTTATGAAAACTCTCCTCCAGACGAGAGCGAAGTGAGCGAATGCCCCTGTCATCGCTTCGCTTGGCGACGCCTTGAGACACCAGCATGTCGGTAGCCACCTCGATAAGCCGTTGTCTCCGCTGATTCATCTCGTCTGTCACAACATGATCCATAATTTCGCATGCCCGCGAGTGAACGGCCGGCTCCAGAAATGAATCGTACCCCTGCTCAGCCACCGTTCGTTCTCGCACAACCGCCAGTTCCGCCTTCACGCGTGTGACATCTTTGATCAAGATTGCGAACAACTCCTTCCGGCCTTCATCAAAGAGTTTCTGCTCCAACTCCTGAAGAACAAGGCCAAGATCAACTGCCTCCGCACGTGGCTCATTCCCCCAGGATAACCGGTCGTAGGTTCGGCGCTTCTCGGGATCTCCGACAACCTCGTAGGCAACGTTGATCTCCCTGATGCGATCTTCAGCACCGGCCTTGTCGGGGTTCCGGTCGGGATGGTGTTCAAACACCAGCTTCCGATAGGCCTTCTTAATATCTTCGTCGGAGGCTTCTCGGGACACGCCCAAGATGCGATAGTAATCGATTCGCGCCATATCGCGACTATAGCATGGGAGTTTTGAGCCCTTCACCTTGGCAGTGAGGAGAAACTCCTTGAGCAGGGCACGGCACGAAACGTTTGTCTGGTGCTCGAGTCTCCATGGTGTATCTCGTCAATTTCGCAGTAAGACTGGAGGAGGCCTCCCCATTCTTGACCGGCTGGCAGGTGACGACCTTGGGCCTATCCATATGTGCTGCCAGCACCGCTGCACTGATCTATCTGCTTGGACTTCTTGTGCTTTTCATCGCACTGGAGGGGAAAGGCCACCGTTTACCCGACGAGCTCTTGACTTAGGCACATTCAGGTTTATCTGGAGAAGCATGGATACAACACGAACCACGCGCACCCTCACCCATGATGAACGAAAGGCCGCCGACGCGGCTTTTGCTGGTCGACCGCTGAATCCAGCCTGGTCTGAATCGGCCAAGCGAGTCTACGAAGGTTTGATCCAGGCACTTCCCGCTCTTCCGGAGGAGACGGTCTTGACACCGAATCAGAATACGGAAGGTGGGGACGCTCAGATCGAATCAACTCCGACATTACCGGCGGGTGAAGAACCCAAGCTCGAGAACCCAATTCACTCTAGCAATGGGCCCGAGGTTGGAACTGACGTCCCTGCCAACCAACTCAGCGCCAACCGCCAGCAGGCTATTCAAGCAGGAATCCTGATTGATGTGTCGACGGCTGCGCAAAAACTCGGTTTGACGTTCCCCGTTACAGTGACCAAGCCGCTCTGGGAGATTGGCATTGCGCCCAGCGACTCGGTTTCGGAGGATGAAAAGGCTCAGCGATTGCGGGATGTTTTGATGGCCTTTCGCCTCCGCATCGCAAGCCAGACGACGTTGTCGCCGTTGATCGACTTTCCAGCCATGCTCTCGATGCCGCCCGGAGAAATTCCTCAGCCGGTGCCGCTCTTCGCGCTGATTCAACCGGACGAACAGAATCGCGCATCGGCGACTCTCCTGCTCCCCAATGAAGTCTCGGCCACGATTATTCCGATGAATTGATCCGCCTTAGGCTCTGTTCAGTTCACTCGCTTAATCAAGAAGCCACTGCGGTCAAACCGTGCAGCTCATCCTCGTGTGCTTAGGACCGCCGCGCAATGGATGCTGCAGAGATCTTCGCCCATCTGGGAAACCTGCCTATTTCCGTTTCTGTAGCAGGCGCGGGCGAGCTGCAACGTTAGGCCGAAGACTGGCGAGTCCTGCGGGAATGCGCTATTGTGTGGTCGATGGTGCGGTACACCTTCACCGAATATTTCGAAAAGGAAGTGTTGCGGAAACGTCCGTACCTGAAGAAGGAGTGGTGCATCCGGATTCTTGAGAACCCGCTACGAAGCGAGCCTCAAGAGAGAAATCGATACCGATTCTGGGGTAAGATTGAGGAGCTTGAGGGAAGGATAGTGAGGGTGATCACCCTCGAAGATAAGACCACAATACACAACCCTTTTCCAGACAGAGGGTTCAAGCCATGAAGCTCAATTATTATCCTGATACCGATTCGCTGTATATCGATCTTTCCGAGCAACCGAGCGTCGAAAGTCGAGAGATCACTGAAGGTATCGTTCTCGATTACGATGCCGCGGGACAGCTTGTGGGGATCGATATCGACAACGCGAGCCAAAAGGTCGAGCTGAAACAGCTCACACTCAGCAAACTGCCACTGGTTGTGCAGACCATTTCCGCCTAACTTGAAGCTACAGACTGACCGCTCAATATACGGATAGCAACCGGCCAATCCCACTCTTATGCGGATCGGCCCGAGCATTGTTAGCCCGACATGACCCCAAGGAGACAGCGACTTGCGCTGGATCGCCCCCACCGAAAAAGACGCCGCCGACCAGTTCCGCGCCAACTCCGGCCTCAAGGCGCAGGAATACTCCGGCCCCATCCTCGGATGGATCTTCCTGCGATTCGCCGAGGCGCACGTCATGTTAAGAGGCGATGTCCATGCATAGTTCCTCTGACAACAAGTACCCGCCCGCCCACGCATCTCCCTCCGTCGTCCATGAGGACACGATTGAATACGGCTTCATCGGCACGCTGCAGGGCCTGAAATATGACTACCGCTCGGACATCACAGACCGAGCCTCGTTGGAAAAGAACTTCCGCGAAAAGTTCGAGGCCCTGAACCGCGTCCGCCTGACGGACGCCGAGTTCGCCCGACTCCTCGACGAGATCGTCACCGCCGATGTCTTCACCGCCGCCAAGACCCTACGGGAGATCAACGCGTTCACTCGCGACGACGGCACGCCGTTGAACTACTCCCTCGTCAACCTCAAGGACTGGTGCAAGAACACCTTCGAGGTCGTCAACCAGCTCCGCATCAACACGGACAACAGCCACCACCGCTACGACGTGCTCCTGCTCATCAACGGCGTGCCCTGCGTGCAGATCGAGCTGAAGACGCTCGGCATCAGCCCGCGCCGGGCCATGGAGCAGATCGTGGACTACAAGAACGATCCCGGCAACGGCTACACCAAGACGCTGCTGTGCTTTCTCCAGCTCTTCATCGTCAGCAACCGCGACCGCACCTACTACTTCGCCAACAACAACGCCCGCCACTTCGCCTTCAACGCCGACGAGCGCTTTCTGCCCGTCTATGAGTTCGCCGACGAGGCGAACAAGAAGATCACGCATCTCGACGACTTCGCGGCCCGCTTCCTCATGAAGTGCGCCCTCGGCAAGACCATCAGCCGCTACATGGTGCTCATCCAGAGCGAGCAGAAGCTCATGATCATGCGGCCCTACCAGGTCTATGCCGTGCAGCAGATCGTGAAGTGCATCGAGGACGACGCGGGGAACGGCTACATCTGGCACACCACTGGCAGCGGCAAAACGCTCACGTCCTTCAAGGCCTCCACGCTGCTCAAGCTCAATGACCACATCCACAAGTGCCTGTTCGTCGTAGACCGTAAGGACCTCGACCGTCAGACCCGCGAGGAATTCAACCGCTTCCAGGAAGGCTGCGTCGAGGAAAACACCAACACTGCCGCCCTCGTCCGCCGTCTGCGCTCCGAGGACTACGCGGACAAGGTCATCGTCACCACCATTCAGAAGCTCGGCCTCGCGCTGGATGAAGACAGCACGCGCAACAAGCAGCGCAAGCGCAACGATCAGCCCACCTACAAGGAGCTATTGGAGCCGCTGCGGGACAAACGCATCGTCTTCATCTTCGACGAGTGCCACCGCTCGCAGTTCGGCGAGAATCACAAGGCCATCAAAGCGTTCTTCCCCAAGGCCCAGCTCTTCGGTTTCACCGGCACGCCCATCTTCGAGCAGAACGCGTCCTTGCAGAAAATCGAGGACACGCAAGCGTCGATGAGGACCACAGAGGACCTCTTCCAGAAGCAGCTCCACGCCTATACCATCACCCACGCCATCGAGGACGGGAACGTCCTGCGCTTCCATGTGGACTACTTCAAGCCCAAGGAGGAGGCGGGCAAGAAGCCGCCCAAGCCTGGCGAAGCCATCGCCAAACGCGCCGTCATCGAGGCCATCCTCGCCAAGCACGACGCCGCCACCGCGGGACGCCGCTTCAATGCCATCCTCGCCACTTCGTCCATCAACGACGCCATCGAGTATCACGGCCTGTTCAAGACCGTGCAGGCGGAAAAGCAGGCAGCCGATCCTGAGTTCCGGCCGTTGAACATCGCCTGCGTCTTTTCCCCACCCGCCGAAGGCGACAGGGACGTGCAGCAGATTCAGGAAGATCTGCCACAAGAAAAGGCCGACAACGAGGAGGACCCCGAGGGCAAAAAAGCCGCGCTGAAAGGCATCCTCGCCGACTACAACGTTCGCTATGGCACCAACCACAAGCTCGGCGAGTTCGACCTCTACTACCAGGACGTGCAGAAGCGCATCAAGGACCAGCAGTGGCCCAATGCCGACTACCCCCACGCGCGGAAAATCGACATCACCATCGTGGTGGATATGCTCCTCACCGGCTTCGATTCCCAATACCTGAACACACTCTACGTGGACAAAAATCTCAAGCACCACGGCCTCATCCAGGCCTTCTCCCGCACTAACCGCGTGCTCAACGGCACCAAGCCCTACGGCAACATCCTCGACTTCCGCCAGCAGCAGGCCGAGGTGGATGCCGCCATCGCCCTCTTCTCTGGGGAGAAGACCGGCGAGCAGGCGCGGGAAATCTGGCTCGTAGAAAAGGCCCCCGTGGTCATCCAGAAGCTGGAGGCCGCCGTGCAGCAGCTCGACAGCTTCATGAAGTCCCAGGGCCTCGACACCACCCCGGAAGCCGTGCCGAACCTCAAGGGCGATGCCGCCCGCGCCTGCTTCATCGAGCGCTTCAAGGAGGTCCAGCGCCTCAAGACCCAACTCGACCAATACACCGACCTCACCGAGGAGAACAAAGCCGCCATCGAGCAGGTGCTGCCGAACGAACAGCACCGCGGCTTCAAGGGCGCCTATCTGGAGACCGCCCAACGCCTCAAGGCCCAACAGGGCAAAGGCAAAGGCCAAGGTGATGGCCAGCCCGGCACCGGCGACGCCGACCAGCTCGATTTCGAGTTCGTGCTCTTCGCTTCTGCCGTCATTGATTACGATTACATCATGGGCCTCATCGCCCGCTTCTCGGCCAAGGGACCGGGCAAGTCGAAGATGACCCGCGAGCAGCTCATCGGCCTCATCAGTTCGGACGCCAAGTTCATGGACGAGCGAGCGGACATTGCCGAATACATCAAGACCCTGAAGGCGGGCGAGGGCCTCAGCGAAACCGTTATCCGTGAAGGCTACACCCGCTTCAAGGCCGAAAAGAACGCCAAGGAACTCACCGCCATTGCCGCCAAGCACGGCCTCGCCACCGCCGCCCTGCAAACCTTCGTGGACGGTATCTTTGCGCGCATGATCTTCGATGCCGAGCAACTCGGCGACCTCTTCGCCCCGCTCGACCTCGGCTGGAAAGCCCGCACGCAGGCCGAACTCGCCCTCATGGCGGATTTGTTGCCCCTTCTCACCAAGCGCGCCCACGGCCGCGACATCTCAGGACTCAGCGCGTATGAATAGTAACAAGAAAACCATGGGCACGAAGAAAGACGGCAAGCCCGCGCTGGTGCCGAAGCGGCGGTTTCCGGAGTTTCGGAATGATGCGGAGTGGATTACTGAGGCTTTGGGCCAACTTGCCAACTACGAAAACGGCAAAGCCTACGAGCAGGACATCACGGAAATCGGGAAATATGTCGTGGTGAATTCACGCTTCATTTCCACAGATGGGGCAGTTCGGAAATACACGAACGCCGAATATCTAGTCGCCGAGGCCGGCGATGTCCTGATGGTTTTGAGCGACCTCCCGAAAGGTAAAGCATTGGCGAAGTGCTATTTCGTCCATGCAAATGACCGCTATGCGGTGAACCAGCGAGTGTGCAGGCTGAAGCCAAAGCAGATTGACGGCAAATTCCTCTACTACGCCCTGAATCGGCATCCACGCCTGTTGGCGTTCGACGATGGCCTCAACCAGACACATCTCAGCAAGGGAGGCGTCACCGAATGCCCGCTTTGCATTCCACGGGACAAAGCCGAGCAACACAAAATCGCCGAGTGCCTGAATTCGGTGGATGAGGTAATCACGGCGCAAGCACGTAAAGTGGACGCGCTCAAGACCCATAGGAAAGGGCTGATGCAGCAGCTGTTCCCGCGCGAAGGCGAAACCCAACCCCGCCTCCGCTTCCCCGAATTCCAAAATGATGGGGAGTGGGCACGAATGAGTATTCAAGAGATGATCGACCGGGAATTTATCGTCGGTCACCTTGATGGGAACCACGGTGAGCTATACCCCAAGGCAGAAGAATTCTCTCAGGACAAGGAAGGGATACCTTACATCACGGCGAATGACTTCATAAATGGCATTGTCGAATTTTCGAGATGCAAACGCCTGCCGATTGAGCGTGCGCGCCTGTTTAAGAAGGGAGTCGCAAAAGACGGGGACATTCTATTCGCCCACAACGCCACAGTAGGTCCAGTTGCAAAATTGAGCACCTCTGAGGAGTTCGTGATTTTGAGCACGACCGCCACCTACTACAGATGCAACGCCAAGCACCTATCAAATGACTTTTTAAAGTCAGCGTTATCTAGCCCTGATTTCGTTGCGCAGTATTCACGGGTGATGTCTCAATCCACAAGGAATCAGGTTCCAATCACAACCCAGCGGAAGCTTGAGCTTCACGTTCCGAAACCTTCCGAACAACAGCGCATCGCCTCGTGCCTGAGCAGCCTCGACGCCCTGATCACCGCCGAGACGCAAAAGCTCGAAGCCCTCAAGCGCCACAAGCGCGGGCTGATGCAGCAGCTCTTCCCATCCCCGGAGGAGGTGGCGGGATGAGCAAAAAGATCATCATCATCGCTGGCCCCAACGGCGCAGGAAAAACGACCTTTGCTCGTTCGTTCCTCCCGGAGGAAGCACAATGCCCGCGTTTCATCAATGCGGACCTGATTGCGGCAGGACTGGCACCGTTCGCCCCCGAAACCGCGGCGCTCAAGGCCGGACGCCTGATGCTGGAGGAGATCGCCGCCTGTGCTCAACGCGGGGAAAGCTTTGCCTTTGAGACGACGCTCGCCGGGCTGAGTTATCTGTCCCACATCAGGCAGTGGCGGGAGCAGGGCTATCACGTGAGCCTGTTCTTCCTCGCACTGCCGGATGCAGAGGCGGCAATTGCCCGCGTGGCGGAGCGGGTGCGGCAAGGCGGGCATGACATCCCGGAAAGAGTGATCCGGCGGCGGTTCGCCGCAGGACTGCGTCACTTCCACGAGGTCTACAAGGCCGCTGTGGATGCCTGGGCACACTATGATAATGTGGGTGAAAGTCCGATCCTGCTGGAATGGGGGGAGAACCAATGACCATGAAAAACATCCAAGAAGCCAAAGACGCCGACCTCCGCGCCTCCATCGCGGCCATGCGCCGCGCCGCCGAAGCTGCCAGGCAGACGGCAATCCAAACCGGTACGAATCTCATCATCGTGAAAGACGGCAAACTCACCCGAATCCCGGCGCAGGCGCTGCGTGAGGCGGCACCAAGCTCCGACCGCTGATTGTCATGACCGAACACAACCACAAACAACTGGGCAACACCCTCTGGAGCATCGCCGACCAACTGCGCGGGGCGATGGATGCGGACGACTTCCGCGACTACATGCTCTCCTTCCTCTTCCTGCGCTACCTCTCGGACAACTACGAGACGGCGGCGAAAAAGGAGCTGGGCAAGGACTACCCCGATGCGGGCGGCGACAGTCGCACAGTGCCGCTGGCGCTCTGGTATACCAACAACCCGGACGACGTTTCCGTGTTCGAGAAGCAGATGCGGCGCAAGGTGCATTACGTCATCAAGCCGGAACACTTATGGGCGAGCATCGCCAACCTTGCCCGCACCCACAACGGCGACTTGCTCAACACGCTACAAACGGGTTTCAAATACATCGAAGAGGAATCCTTCGAAAGCACCTTCCAGGGCCTGTTCTCAGAGATCGACCTGACCTCTCCCAAGTTGGGCAAGACCTACGCCGACCGCAACACCAAGCTCTGCGCCATTATCCAGAAGATCGCCGAGGGGCTGAACGAATTCTCGACCGACATCGATGCGCTGGGTGATGCCTATGAATACCTCATCGGCCAATTTGCCGCCGGGTCGGGCAAGAAGGCGGGCGAGTTTTACACCCCGCAGCAGATTTCTGACATCCTCTCCGCCATCGTCACCCTGGACAGCCAGGAACCGAAGACCGGGACGAAGAAGCGGCTGGAGAGCGTGATGGACTTCGCCTGCGGTTCCGGCTCCCTGCTGTCAATGTCCGCAAGAAGGTAGCCAAGGCGGGCGGCACCATCGGCAAGATCTTCGGGCAGGAAAAGAACATCACCACCTATAACTTGGCGCGCATGAACATGCTGCTGCACGGGGTGAAGGACACGGAATTCGAAATCTTCCACGGCGACACGCTGCTGAACGAGTGGGACATGCTGCGCGAGCTGAACCCGGCCAAGAAACCGCTCTTCGACGCCATCGTCGCCAATCCGCCCTTCAGCTACCGCTGGGACCCGAGCGAGAGCATGGCCGACGACGTGCGTTTCAAGAGCTACGGCCTCGCTCCCAAGTCCGCCGCCGACTTCGCCTTCCTGCTGCACGGCTTCCACTTCCTGAAGGACGAAGGCGTGATGGCGATCATCCTGCCCCACGGCGTGCTCTTCCGGGGTGGTGCGGAGGAAAAGATTCGTACCAAGCTGCTGAAGGACGGCCACATCGACACCGTTATCGGCCTGCCCGCCAACCTCTTTTACTCCACCGGCATTCCGGTCTGCATCCTCGTGCTTAAGAAGTGCAAAAAGCCGGACGACGTGCTCTTCATTAACGCCGCCGAGCATTTCGACAAAGGCAAACGCCAGAATCAGCTCAAGCCCGAGCACATCCAGAAAATCATCGACACCTACAAGAACCGTACGGAAGAGCCCCGCTACGCCCGCCGGGTGGAAATGGCTGAGATCGAAAAGAACGACTTCAACCTGAACATCTCGCGGTACATCAGCACGGCGGTGGGTGAGGAGGAGATTGATCTGGCGGCGACGCACGAGGCACTGCTGGAGATCGAGAAAGATATCCAGAAGGCGCGGGACACGCACAATGGATTCTTGGAAGAGCTGGGAATGCCGCTGCTGCCAACGGGTCATGTTGGGTCGTCAAAGGCATAGCTGGTGCTGCACTGTAGGAGAGACTGGCTCTGCGTGAGACTTTACGCTGTTGTTCAAGTCCGGCAACCCCCACAAAAGGCGCGATCACATACTCAGGGTCTCTGCACAGCGACCATGAGGAGGTTGCTGACCGAATCTCGAATCAATTCTATCAGCGGTCCGGGATAGACCCCTAACATGAGGATGAGAGAAGCGACGAACCCCAGGGAGAGAGCCGCCGTTAAACCTGCCGTCTCTGAGGGTTGCACCGCTTGTCCTTGAGATGCACTTGCTGGGACCGGCTCCTCGCCAAATAGGGTCACGATCAGTCGCAGATAATAGTAGAGGCTGACGACGCTGTTCGTGATCAGCGCCAACACGAGCCACCACAGGCCGGCGTCAACGCCGGCCGCAATAGCATAAAACTTTCCGATAAATCCCGCCGTCACCGGAATTCCGGCCAACGACAAGAGACTCAGCGCCAACATGGCAGCGAGCCAGGGGCGCGTCCAAAACAACCCGTGATAATCCTCAAAACGATTCTTGTCTCCACCCTCGCTCGAATACACGGTCACCACGCCAAAGGCACCCAACGACATCGCACAATAGACAATCACATAAAAGGTCACGGCTTCGGCAGCGGGAGGACCACCGGCCAGCAGGGCGACCAGCACATAGCCAAAGTGGGCGATTGAGGAATAGGCGAGGAGTCGCTTCACATTCTGTTGCAGGAGCGCAAGGACATTCCCTGTGACCATCGACACAACAGCCAGGAGGCTGAACAGCTGGACAACGGAAGGCAGTTCCAATATCCCAACCTCGGTGGCGAATCGGAGTAGCAGGGCCACCAGCGCGGCCTTGGAGACGGTTGCGATATAGGTGGTGATGGGAGTCGGCGCACCCTGGTAGACATCGGGAATCCACATATGAAACGGGGCGAGCCCGAGCTTCAAGGCGATCCCAATCAGAACCAGGATCAATCCTCCCAGCCACAGAGCTGGAACGGATTGCGCCTGTTTCATGATGGCTCCCACTGCGTGAAAGGTCATGGCGCCGCTTTCGAAATACAGCAGCGCCAGGCCAAACAGGAGCAGTGCGGACGCGGTGATGGACAACAACAGGTATTTCACCGCGGCTTCGAGCGGATGGCGTCTCGTGCGTAAGTACCCGATCAGACTACAGAGGGACAGACCGAGGAGTTCAAACCCAAGGAACAACGAGACGAAATGCGTAGCCGTGGTGAGGACCAATCCCCCGAAGGTGGCCAACAGCAGGAGCAGATAGTACTCCTCCACGCCCTCCTGCTCACGAAACTGAAAATTCAAGTATCGGTACGACAAGGCGATGATGACCATCGTGGCGGTCAAGATGAGTCCCATGTACAACAAGGCATGTCGATCCACAACGAGCAGGGTCGTCACGGCTCGCGGGGCCAC
>Ga0224500_10001938_pt1 | contig 11664 bp, 13 predicted proteins | sample SF_Oct11_sed_USG_FD_168126 | JGI IMG/M metagenome (GOLD analysis project Ga0224500, IMG submission 168126) | Sediment microbial communities from San Francisco Bay, California, United States - SF_Oct11_sed_USGS_4_1 | ecosystem: Environmental > Aquatic > Marine > Sediment | place: USA: California... | reverse complement strand
GAATGGCTCGAGAACGAAGCGCCCGTGATAGTGGATGTCGATGAAGCCGGGCGCCAGGAAGCAGCCAGTCAGATCGATGCGCTCTGCGTCATGAACCGGAGAGGGACCGGGCTCCAGATGCGCTGCGATCCGCCCAGCCTCGATCAGGAGGCCGCCCGGGCGAGCTTCCTTCCCCTCGGGATCGAGCAGCGTCGCGTTCTCCAGACAAATCCGTGTCATGGAGGGCGGAGGGTAGGGCAGTCAATCTCGCTTCAGAATGCGGGCCTTTCCCCTCAAGCTGTGCTTTCTGCGTGCCGATCTGAAGCGAATCAGGAGGCGGATCGTGGCGGCCGAGACGCTCGAGGAGACACTCCAGACTCTCGATCACAAGCTGATCCAGCTGCGCCGCGAGTACGACCAGTACTTTCTCGGAACCCGGCCGCGCGAGCCCGCCCTGCTGCGCGGTGAGGTCCAGAAGATCGTCTCGATCCTGAGCAATCAGTCGATCAAGAACACGGGTCTGCGCTTCAAGTTCGGCACGCTCTGCTCGCGCTTCCAGGCCTTCAAGCGCCAGTGGGACGATACGTTGCGCAAGATCGAGGCGGGCACCTACGAGCGGCATCAATTCAAGGCCAAGATCCACGCGGGCGGGCGGCGCAAGTCGGCCGCGCCGGACCCGGATCGGGGCGCCGAGCGGGTCGACGACGATCTCTTCGAGTCCTACAAGGATGCGCGCCTCGCCTGCGGTCAGGCCGTGAAGGGACTGACGCGCGACAAGCTCGAGAGCGTGATCGAGCAGCAGCGCGCGCAGCTGCGCAAGAAGTACGGCGAGGAGGCGAGCTTCCGCTTCCGCGTGGCCGTCGAGCAGGGCAAGGTGCGGCTCAAGGCGACGCGCGAGAGCGCCTGACGCGAGCCGCGCGCTGCCGGAGGCTCAGTCGGCGTCGAACAGCGCGCCGATGCTGTGCTGGATCGCGAGCGCCGCGGCGCGGGGATCCGCCGCAGCGCGGATCGGACGGCCGACGACGATGTAGTCTGCTCCGGCCAGGAACGCCTCGCGCGGCGTCACCACGCGCTTCTGGTCGTCCGCGCGCTCGAGGGGCCGGATTCCGGGCGACACGATCAGGAAGGCGCTGCCGAGTGCCTGGCGCAGCGCCCGCGCCTCCACGCCGGAGGAGATCACCCCGTCGCAGCCGAGCTGCACGATGCGCCGGGCGCGCGACAGCACGAGCTTCTCGATGGACACCTCGACGCCCAGGTCGCGAAAGTCGTCTTCGTCGAGACTGGTCAGCGCCGTGACGGCCAGCAGCTTGAGCGCACCCTTTTCCCGGCACGCCGCCTCGACCATGGCCTCGTTGCCGTGAATCGTCGCAAAATCGGCGCCGCGGCGCGCGAGTCGACGCACCGCCGCGGCCACGGTGGCGGGGATGTCGAAGAACTTGAGATCGACGAAGACCCTCTTGCCCCGCTTGCGCAGCGTTTCGAGCAGATCGAAGTAGCGGCCGGTCATGCTGAGCTCGAGGCCGAGCTTGTAGAACCAGACGGCGTCGCCGAGCCGGTCGACGAGCGCCAGCGCTTCGTCGACCTCGGGTACGTCGAGCGCCACGATCAGCCGCTCCCGCGCCGGGATCGGGCGCGTCGAGAGGAACGCTCGCTCGGAAGCCGGGTCCGCCATGGCTCGCGCGCGAGCTTATCGCGTTCCCTTCACGCGGGCTTCCGGGTGCGGCTCGCGCGCATCCCGAGGCGAGTCAATGCGTCGACCGCTCGCTCACCTTGACGCGGATGCGCGCGTGCTCGAGGGCCGCCTCATACTGCGCGTAGCGCTCCGCATCCTCGTCGCGGTTGAGCGCAGCCAGCCCCTCTTCCGCGCGCTCGCGGGCGTGCTCCGCCTGCGCCGTGTCGATCTCGTGGGCGAGCTCGCAGGACTCGACGAGCACGGTCACCGCCTCGCCCGTCACTTCGGCGAAGCCATCCGCGATCGCCGCCCACAGCGTCTCGCTGCCGGTGCGAATCTCGACAGCCCCGATGCGCAGCGGCGTGAGGAAGCGCTCGTGGGAGGGCAGGACGCCGAAATCCCCCTCGGAGCCCGGCAGCACCACGCGCTCGACCGCGCCGGAAAAGGCCTGGCCCCGAGGCGTGACGATGATCAGATCGAATCTCATGGATGCGCCGCCCGTGCGCTGCCGGCTCCGCCGGCCATCTGGCAGGAGTCGACGAGCACGGTCACGGCCTCGCCCGTTACCTGGGCGAAGCCGGCTGCGATCTCCGCGCGCAGCGTCTCGCCGCCGGCGAGGATCTCCACCGCACCGGTGCGCAGCATGGCGAACAAGCGCTCGTGCAGCGGCAGAACGCCGAAGTCTCCCTCGGAGCCCGGCAGCACCACGCGCTCGACCGCGCCGGCGAACGCCCGGCCGCGAGGCGTGACGATGGTGAGATCGAAAGACATGCGTGCTCCTCGGCTCTAGGCGAGCTTCTTCGCCTTCGCCATCGCCTCTTCGATGGTGCCGACATGTAGAAGGCCTGCTCCGGAAGCGCGTCGTGCTTGCCTTCGAGGATCTCCTTGAAGCCGCGGATCGTGTCACCGAGGCGCACGTACACGCCCGGCGTCCCGGTGAACTGCTCCGCCACGTGGAAGGGCTGGGACAGGAAGCGCTGCAGCTTGCGCGCGCGCGCCACGGTGAGCTTGTCTTCGTCGGAGAGCTCATCCATGCCGAGAATGGCGATGATGTCCTGCAGGTCCTTGTATTTCTGCAAGACCTGCTGCACGCCGCGCGCGACGCCGTAGTGCTCCTCGCCCACGACCTGGGGATCCAGGATCCGGCTGGTCGAGTCGAGCGGATCGACGGCCGGATAGATGCCGAGCTCCGCAATCTGGCGCGACAGCACCGTGGTTGCGTCGAGGTGCGTGAAGGCAGTCGCGGGCGCCGGATCGGTGAGATCGTCTGCCGGAACGTAGATGGCCTGCACGGAGGTGATCGAGCCCCTCGTGGTCGAGGTGATGCGCTCCTGAAGCTCGCCCATGTCCGTGGACAGCGTGGGCTGATAGCCCACCGCCGACGGGATGCGGCCGAGCAGTGCGGACACCTCCGAACCCGCTTGGGTGAAGCGGAAGATGTTGTCGATGAAGAGCAGCACGTCCTTGCCCTCTTCGTCCCGGAAGTACTCGGCGGCCGTGAGCGCCGAGAGGCCGACGCGCGCGCGGGCTCCCGGCGGCTCGTTCATCTGGCCGTAGACCAGCGCCGTCTTGTCGAGCACGGTGGTGCCGTCGGAAAGCTTGGCCTCCATCATCTCGTTCCAGAGATCGTTTCCCTCGCGGGTCCGCTCGCCCACACCGCCGAACACCGAATAGCCGGCGTGCTCCTTCGCGATGTTGTTGATGAGCTCCATGATGACCACCGTCTTGCCCACCCCGGCGCCGCCGAACAGCCCGACCTTGCCGCCCTTCGGATACGGGGCGATGAGATCCACGACCTTGATGCCGGTCTCGAAGGCCTCGACGCTCGTCGACTGGTCGATGAACTCGGGCGCGGGCCGGTGGATGGGGTAGGTGGTCTTCGCCTCGATCGGCCCGCGTTCGTCCACCGGGTCGCCAATCACGTTCATGATGCGCCCGAGCGTGGCCGGTCCGACGGGAACGCGGATCACGTCTTCCGTGTTTCGCACCGGCTGTCCGCGCACGAGCCCGTCGGTCGAATCCATGGCGATGGTGCGCACGGTGTTCTCGCCGAGATGCTGCGCCACCTCGAGCACCAGGTTCTCCTCGCGAGCGTCGATGCCCGCGTTGGTCACCCGGAGCGCGGTGTACACCTCGGGCAGCGCGCCGGGCGGAAATGCCACGTCCACGACCGGCCCCATGACTTGTACGATCTTGCCGTTCTCCATGATCCTCTCTCGCCTTTGTCTCACGGCGCGCGCCCGGGGCGCTCGACGTCCGTCCGTTCGCTTTCCGACTGCTAGAGCGCCTCGGCTCCGCTCACGATCTCCACCAGTTCCTTCGTGATCGCGGCTTGCCGGGCGCGGTTGTATTGGAGTGTCAGGCTCTCGATCAGCTCCTCGGTGTTGCGCGTCGCCGACTCCATGGCCGCCATGCGCGCGGCGTGCTCGCCGGCCTGGTTCTCGAGCAGCGCGCGGAAGACCTCCACCTCGATCGCCTTGGGCACGAGCACCGCCAGCAACCTCTCCGCGTCGGGCTCGATCTCGTAGGGCGGCGCGTCGTCCGCAGGCGCGTCGCCGGCTTCGGCCTGGAAGGGAAGCAGGCGGACGTCTCGCGGCTGCTGAGTCATCGCGGACACGAACTGGCTGTAGACGAGCACCACCTCGTCCACCTCGCCTCTGGCGTAGCGCCCGGATACCCGCGCGGCGATCTCCGTCGCCTGGCCGTAAGTGACCCAGTGATCCTGCGGGTAGTGGGCGCCCATCTGTCCGGGGTGGCGCTTGCGAAAGAACTCCTGCGCCTTGCGGCCCGCCGTGCTGATCGTGCAGGCCGCTCCCGCGCGCGTGACGAGTGCGTTCTGGGCGTGCTTGATCACGTTGGAGTTGAACGCGCCGCACAGGCCGCGATCCGAGGTCACCACGATCAGCTCGACCGAGCGGATCGCGGCGCGGCGCTCGAGCAGCGGATGCTCGGCGTCGCGCTGGGTCCGCGCCACCGCCGCCAGCGTGTCGCGCATGCGCTCCGCATACGGGCGCGCGGACCCGATCGCCTCGTGCGCGCGGCGCAGCTTCGCACCCGCCACCATCCGCATGGCGCGCGTGATCTGCTGCGTCTTCTGGACGCTCGTGATGCGCCGCTTGATGTCCTTGAGATTCGGCACTTCAGGCAGCTCGAGTCGCGGTTCCAGCAGCGGGTTGGAAGATGCCGGCGAATTCGTCCAGGGCGGCGACGAGCTTCTTCTCGATGTCGTCCTCGAGCTGGCCCGTTTCCCGGATGCGCACCAGGATGTCGCCGTGTCGCGCTCGCACGTGCTCGAGCATCTCCCGCTCGTAGCGCTGGATGTCCAGGAGCTCGTACGGGCGCACCCAGGAATCGCGACCCTCCTGCGGCGTGCACGCGTACAGAGACACCACCTGCTCTTCCATCGGCATCGGCGAGTACTGGGGCTGCTTCAGCATCTCCGTCTGCCTCTCGCCGTTCGCGAGCTGCTCCTGGGTCGCCCGGTCGAGATCGCTCCCGAACTGGGCGAACGCGGCCATCTCACGGTACTGGGCCAGGTTCAGCTTGAGCTTGCCGGCCACCTTCTTGGTCGCCTTGGTCTGCGCCGCGCCGCCCACGCGCGAGACGGAGAGGCCCACGTTGACCGCGGGCCGGATGCCCGAGTTGAAGAGGTCCGTCTCGAGGAAGATCTGCCCGTCGGTGATCGAGATGACGTTGGTCGGAATGTAGGCCGACACGTCTCCCGCCTGGGTCTCGATGATCGGAAGCGCCGTGAGACTTCCGCCACCCATCGCGTCGCTCATCTTGGCGGCGCGCTCGAGCAATCTCGAGTGGAGGTAGAAGACGTCTCCGGGATACGCCTCGCGTCCGGGGGGGCGGCGCAGCAGCAGCGAGAGCTGGCGGTAGGCAACCGCCTGCTTCGACAGATCGTCGTAGATGATCAGCGCGTGCTTGCCGTTGTCCCGGAACCACTCGCCGATGGCCACTCCGGTGTACGGCGAGATGAACTGGAGCGGTGCCGGCTCACTCGCCGTGGCAGCCACGACCACGCTGTACTCCATCGCGCCGTGCTGCCGCAGCTTCTCGACGACCTGGGCCACCGTCGACTGCTTCTGCCCGATGGCCACGTAGATGCAGAAGACGTCGGTCTGCTTCTGGTTGATGATCGTGTCGACCGCGATGGCCGTCTTGCCGGTCTGGCGGTCGCCGATGATGAGCTCGCGCTGCCCGCGGCCGATCGGGGTCATCGCGTCGATCGCCTTGATGCCGGTCTGCAGCGGCTCGTGCACCGATCGGCGCGCCACGATCCCGGGCGCCTTGAGCTCGACGCGCCGCGTCTCCGTGGCGGCCAGCTCTCCCTTGCCGTCGATGGGGTTGCCCAGCGCATCGACGACCCGCCCGATCATCGCCTCTCCCACCGGAACCTCGATGATGCGATTCGTGCGCCGCACGAGATCGCCCTCGCGGATGTGGTAGGTCTCGCCCATGAGCGCGATGCCGACGTTGTCTTCTTCCAGATTGAGCACCAGGCCCTGGATGCCGCCCGGGAATTCCACCAGCTCGCCGGCCATCGCCTTCTCGAGCCCGTAGACGCGCGCGATTCCGTCGCCGATCGACAGCACGGTGCCCGTCTCTGCGACGTCGATCTCGCGATCGTATTCCTTGATCTCGCGCTTCAGGATGTCGGTGATTTCACCCGGCTTGAGTTCCATCGATCAGTGTCCTCTCGTGAGGTTGTCGCGCAGCTGAGAGAGCTGCGTGCGCAAGCTTCCATCGAAAACGAGTCCGCCAACCATCGCAATCGCGCCGCCGATCAGCTTGCGATCCACGCGCACCTCGAGCTCGATCTCTCGACCCGTGCGTGCCGCCAACGCGCTGCGCACGCGTGCGAGCTGACGGTCGTCGAGCGGGCTCGCGGCGATCACCTCGGCCTGCAGGCGGCCCGTGGCCTCGTCGTCCAGCCGCTCGTACTCGAGGCGAATCGCGTCGAAGTCCACCAGGCGCCGCTGGTCGATCAAGAAGAGCAGGAGCTTGCGCAGCGTGTCGCTCGCGCCCAGGCGCGCGCTGATGCTGCGCAGCACCGCGTGCCGCTCCGCGGCCGGATGCAGCGGAAGAAACAGCGCCGCTCTGAGGGCGGGATTCTCCGCCAGCAGCTTCGCCATGCGCTCGAGCTCGCCGCGTACCGCCCTCGTCGCGCTGGTTTCGGAGGCGAGCGAGAAGAGCGCGCGGGCGTAACGCCGCGCAACAGCCGAGCTTCGCACGATGACTACCTCCTCTGCCCGGCCGCGTCCGCGGACTCGATGCGCGCGATGAATTCGTCCAGCAGGCGCTCGCGGTCGTCCGCCGTGATCTTCTCCGCGAGCATCTCCCCCGCCAGCTCCACGGCCAGGTCCGCCGCTTCGCTGCGCAGCTGCTCCACGGCCCGGCGCATGTCCCGATCGATCGCCATGTGCGCGTCGCTCTGGATGCGCTGCGCGGCGGCGCGGGCGTCTGCGAGGATCTGCTCCCGCTCCCGCTCGGCGCGCTCCCGCGCCGCGCCGCGAATCGATTCGAGCTCCGCCTCGAGATCGACGAGGCGGCGCTGCCACTTCGAGTGGCGCTCCTCGGCTTCGCGGCGCAGCTCGCTCGCCTGCTTGATTTCGTCCCGGATGCGGTTGCGACGCTCGGAGAAGAAATTCTGGATCGGCTTGCGCGCGAAGTAGAGCAGCAACGCCAGCAGCATCAGCACGTTGAGCACGCGAAAGCCGATGTCGCGCAGGGCCGATTCTCCGCCTTCCGCGGCACCGGCGGGCGCGGCCAGCAGCAGCGCCCCCGCGAGCGCGATCCGGATCGCGGCGGCCACGCTCAAACCGCCCTTCCCAGCACGCGCGCGGCAGCCTCGCGCGCGAGTGCCCGGGATTCGGTGCGCAGCGTCCCGCGGGCCGCGTCGAGTGTCGAGGCGAGCTCGCCCCGAGCGCGCTCCACTTCCCGCTTGGCTTCGGCGCGCGCCCCGCCCATCCTTTCGAGCATCTCGCCGCGTGCGCGATCGAGCTGTGCGCGTCGCTCCCCTTCGGCCTCTTCGCGGGTCTCCTGCACCGCCTTCTCGTAGCGCGCGAGCGTCGCGTCGGCTTCGCGGAAGATTCGCTCCGCGCGCTGTCGCGTTCCCGTGATGCGCTCGTCGCGCTCGTCGAGCACGCGGAAGAGCGGCTTGAAGATCAGCTGATTGAGGGGCACCACGAGCAGCAGGAAGAGCACCACGAGGCAAGCCAGCAGCTTCGGGTCGGGAAAGATCTCGAGGCTGCCACCCGACGCGTGCGCAGCCTGGGCGAGCAGCAGGCTGCCGACGCACGCCGCTGCCGCGAGTGTCTTCGAGACGGTCTGGACGCGCTGCACTGGAGATTGGCTCCGCGAATCGTCTACGGCACCGCCGCCCCGGCTGCGCGCCCCGTACACACGTGTTTCTCGAAGGGTTCCGGATTCAGCAACCGCTCGAGTCACGCACTTGGGGCAGGGCATCTGCGCTGCGGCTCGCGCCGCGGGCGAATCACTCCCGCCGGTGGTGGTCTTGCGCCAAGAAGGACAGGGCCCGGCGAGAGCGCCGGTACCCGGGCGGCCAATTCTTACATAGCTGGCGGGAACTTCAAGGCGAGCGGAGCAGGGTCTTCGGCGCTGCGGGCCGAGCGGGCGGCGCGCTGCCGCAGACACAGGGACCGTTGACGCTGGATCCCTCGGCCAGCGCGACGCGGGGTGCCCACAGCCCGCCCTCGACGCGCGCCGTGGCGCGCAGCTCGATGCGCTCGCTGGCCCGTACGTCGCCCTTGACCCGCCCGGCAACGATCACCACGTCCCCTTCGAGGTCGGCCTCCACCTCGCCCGCTTCACCGATCCAGAGCGGCCCGCCGGCGATGATCTCCCCGCGCACGCAACCGTCGATGCGGCCGGGTCCGGGCAGCACCAGGACTCCACAGAACTCCATGCCGGGCTTCAGGATGGCCTCGGGCGCTTGGTCCAATGCTCGCATCGCGTCAATCCACCCCCGTCTTGCCGTGCAGCAGGTCGCTGATCCGCTGCAGGTCCTCGGCCCCGTAGTACTCGATCTCGACGCGGCCGCGCGCGGTGGTCCCCTGGATGCGCACGCGAGTCTGGAAGCGCTCCCGCAGGCTGTCGCCGAGGCGCTGGAGATTGGGATCCTGGGCGATGGGAGTGCGCCGCTTGGCCGCCGGCTTCGGCGCGGGACGCGCCAGCTCCTCGGCGGCGCGCACGGAGAGGCCGTCGCGCACGATGCGATCGCGCAGCTGGTGGCGCCGCTCGAGATTGGTGACCTGCAGCAGTGCCTTGGCGTGCCCCGTCGTGAGCCGCCCGGCCTCCACGTCTTCCTGAACACTCCGCGGCAGCTCGAGCAGGCGCAGGTGATTCGCGATCGTGGAGCGTTCCAAGCCGACGCGCCGGCCGATCTCTTCCTGCGTCGCACCGGTATCCGCCAGGGCTCGGAAGGCGAATCCGAGCTCGATCGGGTTGAGATCGCGCCGCTGCACGTTCTCGACCAGCGCCACCTCGAGGCGGTCTTGCGGGTCGATGTCGGCCACGATCGCCGGGATCGTGTCGAGGCCTGCCTGCTTCGAGGCGCGCCAGCGGCGCTCGCCGACCACGAGCTCGTAGCGGTCCCCAGCGCTGTCGGCCCGGCGCACCACCACCGGCTGGAGCACGCCGTGCACGCGGATCGACTCCGCGAGGCGTTCGAGCTGATCTGCGTCGAACGTGCGCCGCGGCTGCTCCGGATTCGGGTCGATGCGCGCGATGGGGATTTCCGTCGGTGAGGCACCGGCGGGTGCAGGGCCAGTGGCGCGCGCGCTCGCCGGCGGCACGGCGGGAATCAGCGCACCGAGTCCACGACCCAGTGCGTTGCGGGGGCTACTCATCGGTGTCTCCTCCAAGTGTCGCGGTCGGAAGGGTGTGGGCGCTCGCGGCGCGCACGGCATGGGGCGCCGCTCCGAGGCGGCGCAGGATCTCCTCGGCCAGCTGGAGGTACGCAACGGCGCCGCTCGAGTGGACGTCGTACAGGAGCACCGGCTTGCCATGGCTCGGCGCTTCACTCAGGCGCACGTTGCGGGGAATCACGGTCGTGTAGACCTGCTCGCCGAAGTGGCCGCGCACCTCTTCCTCCACCTGCCGGCTCAAGCGATTGCGGCGGTCCGCCATGGTCAACACGATGCCCTCGAGTGAGAGACCGGGATTGAGCTCGCCGCGCACGAGCTCGATCGTGTCGAGCAGGCCCGCGAGCCCCTCCAGCGCGTAGTACTCGCACTGCAGCGGGATGAGCACGGCGTCCGCGGCCGTGAGTGCGTTGACCGTGAGCAGGCCGAGGGAGGGCGGACAGTCGAGCAGGATCAGCTCGTAGCCGGGACGCAGCTCGGCGAGCGCCCGCTCGAGCTTGCGCTCTCGCGCCACGGTCGAGACGAGCTCGATTTCCGCTCCGTAGAGATCGCGACCGGACGGCACCAGATGGAGGAATTCGAGCTCCGTCGGGCGCGCCACCTCCTTCATGACGCAGCGCCCGATGAGTGCGTCATAAATGTGGGGGGTCCCCTGGGGGCCTCCAAAGGCGCTGGTCGCATTCGCCTGCGGATCCACGTCGACGAGCAGCGTCCGCCTCTCGCAGGCTGCGAAGCTCGCGGCGAGGTTCACCGCCGACGTCGTCTTGCCGACGCCGCCCTTCTGGTTGACCACGGCGAGCGTTCGGCTCGCGCGCGGCGTGGACTCGACAGAACTCAGTGTTCCCCCCCCAGGGGCACCAAAGCTATCGGTGTTGATACCACAGGCATCCTGGCGCGACCAGGGATCAGCCCGAGGCACTGCGCCGGGCGATCCAGACCGAGCGCGCAGCTCCTCCGCAAGGAACTGAATAGATTAGAGATTTCTCCGCGACGAGGCCTGCGGGGAGAGTCGGCCGGGGAGGCGCCTGCGCGCTCGGAATGGCGAGCAGCGCATTGGGGGCGGCCCACGGCAACATCAGTTCGAGCGCGCGAGTGGGGTTGGCGAGCGCCTGCGCCACGACCAGAGCGTGTGGCGTCGGCTGCAGCACCTCGACGCGGCCCCAGAGGCTCTCCACGTTCTCGAGTCGCAGCGCACGGATCACGGCCCGCTGAAAGAAGTGCCGGCGCTGGCGCGCGTCGATCAGCGTGATCCAGCTCTCCGGGCGCAGGATCGCCAGAGGAAGACCCGGAAAGCCGGCGCCCGATCCGAGATCGGCGATCGTTTCGGACGCTGGTAGCACCGTGGAGAGCGCAACCGCGTCCAGGATCAGACGGTGGAGGATCGTCTGGCGATCGCGGTGCCCGCTCAGGTTGAGGCGCGCACCCCAGCTCTCGACCTGCCCGGCAAGCTCGAGCAGCGCCGCCCGCTGCGACTCGAGCAGCTGGAGATCGAGCTCGCGGAGGCCGCGATCGAGCAGATCTCGCTCTGACTGGGGCGTCGGGAGATCCTCCACCCGAAAGGTCCCGCGGCGACGCCCGTGGAGCTGGCCTGCGGCTCGAATGTTCCACGTGGAACGAGGCGCCCGCCGATCTCGGGCGTTCCACGTGGAACGCAGCGCTCAGTCGCCTCGCTCGGCGGGCCGGGACTGCTGGAGCGCCTCCTCGTACTCGGGTGCGCCCTTGGGCACGACCACGACCTGACGATAGCGCCCCTCGCCGATGCTCATCGTCGCCATTTCCTCGTATTCCCGAACGGTTACGTGGACGATCCTGCGATCGCGCGCGCTCATGGGATCGAGTGCAATGGCTCGGCCGCTCTCGCGCGCCCGCCGCACCGCGCGCCCGACCAATCCCGTGAGCAGCTCTTCGCGCGCTTCGGTGCCACCCTCGACGTCCAGGACCACGCGCTTGAAATCTTCCTCACTCGTCATGGCCGCCTGGTTCACCAGGAGCTGAAGTGCATCGACCGGACGACCGTCGCCGCCGGTGAGGCTACGGGCCGCCACCCCGCGAACTTCATAGACCAGAAGCTCTCCCTCCTGGCTCTCCCCGATCTCGAAGGGCCCGAGGTCGAGCCGCTCG
>Ga0224500_10001937_pt1 | contig 11684 bp, 6 predicted proteins | sample SF_Oct11_sed_USG_FD_168126 | JGI IMG/M metagenome (GOLD analysis project Ga0224500, IMG submission 168126) | Sediment microbial communities from San Francisco Bay, California, United States - SF_Oct11_sed_USGS_4_1 | ecosystem: Environmental > Aquatic > Marine > Sediment | place: USA: California... | reverse complement strand
TTGCAGCTGTAGCCAGAGCGGGTACAACTGGCCCTTCTGCACGTCCGCCAGCACCATGTTCTGCTGGTGGGTAGTGCGAACCTCGCCGAACGAATACTGGTCCGCCAGGTCGGCGACCAGCTCCAGTTGCGCGTCGGTGATATCCCCGGGGGCAAACCCGGTGGCCTTGAGCGAGAGATTTACGATCCGGTAACCCGCCACCCTGTGGTCGACGGTGTTGCGTTTGACCCAGTTGCCGAAGATCGGGTCCGCCGCACACCTGGCAGCCAGTTCCGAATTGGCCGCTGCCGCGTCCAGCGCGAGGTAGGCAGGTTCCGTAAAAAAGGATTTGGCGTGGCGGATGGCTTCGTCACTGAGGGTGGTGGGGCCATCCTTCAGCAGTGCCCACTCCTGCTCCACGGCCTCACGGAAGGCGTCAACACCCATGGCTTTCACCAGGATCTTGATGCGCGCCTTGTACTTGTTGTCCCTGCGGCCATTCTGGTTGTATACCCTGAGGATGGATTCCAGGTAGGTCAGCAGGTGCTTTTTCTCCAGCCATTCACAGATGACGGAACCGATGACGGGAGTTCGTCCCAGCCCGCCGCCGGCAAGGATTTTGCAGCCGACCTCACCGCTGGCATTGGCGACCAGCTCGACACCGATATCGTGGGCGTGGATCGCCGCCCGGTCCTGGGCACTGCCGCAGACCGCAATCTTGAACTTGCGGGGCAGGAACGCAAATTCCGGGTGCAGGGTGGACCACTGGCGGATGATCTCACAGTAGGGGCGGGGGTCCTCGAGCTCGTCGGTGGCCACGCCGGCATACTGGTCGGTGGTCGTGTTGCGGATGCAGTTGCCGCTGGTCTGGATAGCGTGCATCTGGACGCCGGCCAGTTCCGCCAGGATATCCGGGACTTCATCCAGCCTTGGCCAGTTCAGCTGGATATTCTGGCGAGTGCTCACATGGGCGTAGCCTTTGTCGAACTGGCGGGTGATAAAGGCGATCTTGCGCAACTGGGTGCTGTTGAGCAGGCCATAGGGAACCGCAATTCTCAACATCGGTGCCAGCCGCTGCAGGTAGAGGCCGTTTTGCAAGCGCAGGGGCAGGAATTCCCCGTCGCTCAGGTTTCCCGCGAGGTAGCGGGCGGTCTGGTCGCGGAACTGGTCTACCCGCTGGTCGACTATGGTCTGGTCATACTGGTCGTAAACGTACATCAAAAGATCCTGCTGCTACCTGCTGCTATATGGTCCCGGGGCAAACACGGTGCACCGGGGGGCGCTACATTACCAGAAAAGGCAGGGCGGTAATTAGTAAGAATTTTTATAAGGTTAGAACCTCATTTCACATCGTGCCGGCGTCCCCGCACGCCTGTCGGTCAACGCTTGGGAAATGCCGTATTGCTGCTATAATGGCGCCGCCCAAATACCTTGTCCCGGAGAAATACATGTCTGACAAAACCGATACCGAACGCGAGGCAGACGGCGCTGCTGATGCAATGGCTGTCACTGCGATTATCGGGGTGATCGTGCTGACCGTTTGCATCTGGCTGTCCGGCATGCCGACCTGAACACGGCGGGGCCTCGCCGCTGGTAGCGAGCGGGGCCTTGCGTTCAATGCCCCGCGCCTTTCAGGACCAGTTGTACGACAGTAAAAACCGTACCGATAAACAGCAGGGTGAAAATTATGCCCGCTGCGATAAATACCCCGGCGCGGCCCTGTTTGAAATCCCGTTCGCGGTTTTTACTGCTTTGAACCCCGAGGCTGGCGGCCAGTACGCTGCTGATCACCTGCAGGGGATTCAGCCCTTTCTTGCCTGTCGCTTCCGGATCGCCCTGGCTTTCCGGCCCGGTGGGCTTGTCCCCGCTGTCAGTCATCCTTGCTTCCTCCTTCAATAACCAAGTATGGGACGCAGCCAGCGCTCCATTGTTGACAACTCTTCACCCTTGCGCCGGGCGATGTCCTCCACCTGGTCCCGGCCGATCTTGCCAACGGCGAAGTAATCGGCTTCCGGGTGGGAGTAGTAAAAACCACTCACCGCGGCGGCCGGGCTCATCGCGTAGCTTTCCGAAAGTTCAACTCCACAGCTGTTGGGCGCGTCCAGCAGCCTGAACAGGGTGGCTTTCTCGGTATGGTCAGGGCAGGCGGGATAGCCGGGCGCGGGACGGATGCCACGATAGCGTTCCCGGATAAGTTCCTCGTTACTCAGTTGTTCGTCGCCGGCATAGCCCCACAACCGGGTTCTCACCAGGCGGTGGAGATGCTCCGCAAATGACTCCGCCAGCCGGTCCGCCAGGGCTTTCAGCATGATGCTGTTGTAATCGTCGTGCTCCGCCTCGAACTTCGCCGCCAGTTCCTTCACACCATGGCCCGTGGTGACACAGAAGGCGCCGATATAGTCCTGTACACCGCTGTCCGCAGGGGCGATGAAATCTGCCAGGCTCAGGTTGGGCTTGCCATTGGGTTTTTCCACCTGCTGCCGCAACTGGTGCAGGGTGGCAATCACCTCGGAGCGGGACTCATCCGCGTAGATCGCTATGTCATCGGCGCCGGAGCGCGCCGCCGGCCAGAACCCGACAGTCGCGCGGGCGGTCAGCAGTTTTTCGTCGACAATGCGCCGCAGCATGGCCCGGGCATCGCCAAACAGCTCGGCGGCCTGGGCGCCCACCACCTTGTCCTCGAGAATATTCGGGTACTTGCCCGCCAGTTCCCAGGTAAGGAAAAACGGCGTCCAGTCGATGGTGTCGACCAGTTCCCCCAGCGGGAAATCATCGAAAGTGCGGGTGCCGATGAAGCTGGGGCGGGGAGGCGTATAACTGCTCCAGTCCAGGTGCAAACCATTCGCTACCGCCTCGGCGTAGCTCAGCTGCCGGCTGGTAGGCTGGCGATTGGCCACCCGTTCGCGTACCAGGTCGTACTCTTCCCGGCGGGCCTCGACAAAGGCACGCTTGCCATCGCCGACCAGCTGGGTCGCCACCGCGACGCTGCGCGAGGCATCGGGCACATAAACCACCACGTCGCGATTGTAGTGGGGGTCGATTTTTACCGCAGTGTGGGCCTTGGAGGTGGTGGCGCCACCAATCATCAGCGGGACACTGAAACCCTGGCGCTCCATCTCGCTGGCGACATGTACCATCTCATCCAGTGAGGGCGTAATAAGCCCGCTGAGGCCGATGATATCCACCTTCTCTTCGCGCGCCACCCGCAGGATCTCGTCGCAGTGCACCATGACCCCCAGGTCAATCACCTCAAAATTATTGCACTGCAACACGACCCCGACGATATTCTTGCCGATGTCGTGCACATCGCCCTTTACCGTCGCCATCAGGATCTTGCCGTTGGTGTTGTTGCCCCCGGTTTTTTCCTCCTCGATAAAGGGTTGCAGGTAGGCCACCGCCTGCTTCATCACCCGGGCGCTCTTGACCACCTGGGGCAGGAACATCTTGCCTTCGCCAAACAGGTCGCCCACCACGTTCATGCCATCCATCAACGGCCCCTCGATCACCTCGATGGGGCGCGTGTAATGATGCCGGGCCTCCTCCGCGTCCTCGATCACCCAGGTGTTGATGCCTTTTACCAGGGCGTACTCCAGGCGCTTGGCCACGGGCTGTTCCCGCCAGCTGAGGTCCTCGACCCGGGCCTCGCCCGCTCCGCTCGAGCGGTAGCGTTCGGCCAGGGTCAACAGGCGCTCGGTCGCGTCGTCCCGGCGATTGAGGATAACGTCCTCCACACCCTCGCGCAGGTCCGCGGGCAGGTCGTCGTACACGGCCAGTTGTCCGGCGTTGACGATGCCCATATCCATGCCGGCGCGGATCGCGTGGTAGAGGAACACGGAGTGGATCGCCTCGCGCACCGCATCATTGCCACGGAAGGAAAAGGAGACGTTGGATACGCCGCCGGAAACCAGCGCGCCCGGCAGTTCTGCCTTTATGTAGCGGGTCGCCTCAATGAATTCAACCGCGTAGTTGTTATGCTCCTCGATCCCGGTGGCGACCGCGAAAATATTGGGGTCGAATATAATATCGTTGGGGTTGAACTGGAGCTGCCCAACCAGCAGGTCGTAGCAGCGTTTGCAGATTTCCTTGCGGCGCTGCAGGTTGTCCGCCTGCCCCTGCTCGTCGAAAGCCATGACCACCACCGCCGCACCGTAACGCTGGCACAGGCGGGCCTGGGCGAGAAATTCCGCTTCACCGGACTTGAGGCTGATGGAATTCACCACCGCCTTGCCCTGGATACACTTCAGGCCGGCCTCGATAATGTCCCACTTGGACGAGTCCACCATCACCGGCACCCGGGATATATCGGGTTCTGATGCTATCAGGTTGAGGAAGGTGACCATGGCCGCCTTCGCATCCAGCATACCCTCGTCCATGTTGATATCGATGATCTGGGCGCCGTCGGCAACCTGGGTGCGTGCCACGTCCAGCGCCGCCTCGAAGTCGCCGTCCAGGATCAGCCGCTTGAACCTGGCGGAGCCCGTCACATTGCAGCGCTCACCCACATTCACGAACAGGCTGTCCCGGGTGATATTGAACGGTTCCAGGCCGCTGAGGCGACATGCCGGGCGCCTGTTGGGCAGCTTGCGCGGTGGTACATCGCGCACGGCGTCGGCTATGGCCTGGATGTGGGCCGGGGTAGTGCCGCAGCAACCCCCGGCCAGGTTCAGGAAGCCGCGTTCGGCAAAACCGCGAAAATCCTCGTACATGATGGAGGGCGTTTCGTCGAACTCGCCGAAGGCGTTCGGCAGGCCCGCGTTGAGGTGCGCGCTGAAGTAGCAGTCAGCTGTATTGGACAGCTCCTCCACGAAAGGACGTATCTCCTTGAAACGCCGCCCGCAATTGCTGCCGACGATCAGGGGGCGGGCGTGTGCCACCGCATTCCAGAACGCCTCCGGGGTCTGGCCCGAGAGCAGGCGTCCGCTGACATCGGGAAAGGTCACGGAAATCATCAGGGGCCATTCGCGGCCCAGCTCGTCGAACACTTCCTTCACCGCGAATATCGCCGCCTTCGCGTTGAGGGTGTCGAATATCGTCTCGATCATCAGGAAGTCGACACCGCCCTCGAGCAGGGCCCGGGTGGCAACCGCATAGTCCTGGCGCAACTGGTCGAAAGTCACGCTGCGCGCGCCGGGATCGTTGACATCCGGCGAAATGGAGGCGGTTTTGGGCGTCGGCCCGAGAACACCGGCCACGAAGCGCGGCTGGGCCGGGTTGAGGGCAGTGACCTCATCAGCTACCTCGCGGGCGATGCGGGCCGCCGCCAGGTTCAGCTCCGCCGACAGGTACCCCAGTTTGTAATCATCCTGGGCTATCGCCGTACTGTTGAAGGTATTGGTTTCGATGATATCGGCACCCGCTTCGAGGTAGCGCCGGTGAATGCCGGCGATGATATCGGGGCGGGTCAGGGACAGCAGGTCGTTATTGCCCTTGAGGTCGTATGCGTGGGCGGCAAAGCGCTCCCCGCGGTAATCCTCCTCCTGCAACCCCTCGGCCTGGATCATGGTACCCATGGCGCCATCCAGTACCAGGATGCGGGACTGCAATGCCTGTTCCAGGGGTGTATGTTGTTGCCGGTTATTAGCCATGATCGGTCTCTGTATACAGCCGGAACAGCTCGCTGCGCCTGAACAACTGTTCCTGCCAAAGTTCCTGCCAAAAAAGCGGGCTAGTCTAGCAGATTGATGCCGGGCCAGCAGGTGGTGCTCGCGTTTTTGTGAACAAGTTTGGTAGAATACCCGAGTAATTTACTCAGAATGGAAATATCGATGGTCACCATCACTGAATCGGCCCAGGACTACCTGGCTGAACTGCTGTCCAAACAGGAAGACGCCCTGGGTGTAAGGGTATTCATCAACCAGCCCGGCACCTCCAAGGCGGAGACCTGTATCGCCTATTGCCGCGAGGGCGATATCCAGGAGGGGGATGAAGAGCACCAGTTCAAGGCCTTCAAGGCCTGGTTTGATGCCCGCAGCCTGCCCTACCTGGAGGACGCGCTGGTCGATTACTCGAAGGACCGGATGGGCGGCCAGCTCACCATCAAGGCCCCCAACGCCAAGATGCCCAGGGTGGATGCCGACAGCCCGCTGGAAGACCGTATCAACTACGTGCTCTACAACGAGGTCAATCCCTCCCTGGCGGCCCACGGCGGTGAGGTCAGCCTGGTCGAGGTCACCGGCGATTTTTACGCCGTGCTGCGTTTCGGCGGCGGCTGCCAGGGGTGCAGCGCGGTGGACATGACGCTCAAGAGCGGTGTCGAGAAGACCCTGCTGGAGCAGCTGCCCCAGCTCAAGGGCGTGCGCGACATGACGGACCACAGCGACAAATCCCAGGCCTATTATTGAGCCCTGGCCGCGCTGCGCCCGCGGCCAGCCTCACCCCACCCGCGCGGGCAGCACCTCCTTGAGCTTGTCCCGCATCGCGCGCAGGCACCGGGCAGTCGTGTCCCAGTCGATACAGCCATCGGTCACCGACACCCCGTAGGCCAGTTCCTCGAGATTTTCCGGAATGGGCTGGCTCCCGGCATTTATATGGCTTTCTATCATCAGTCCCACGATGGACTTGTTGCCCTCGAGGATCTGGTTCGCCACGTTTTCAACGACCAGCGGTTGCAGCTCCGGCTGCTTGTTGGAGTTGGCGTGGCTGCAATCGACCATGATATTGCGGGGTACTCCGGCCTTGTCCAGCGCCTGCTCGCACAGGCGGATGTGGACCGAGTCGTAATTCGGGCCGCCGCTGCCGCCGCGCAGCACGATATGGCCGTAACGGTTGCCCCGGGTGGTGAACACGGAGACCTGCCCCTCGCTGTTGATGCCCAGGAAGCGGTGGGGCTTGGCCACCGAGTTGAGCGCATTGGTGGCTACCGTGAGGCCGCCATCGGTACCATTCTTGAAACCCACCGGGGAGGACAGGCCGCTGGCCATTTCCCGATGGGTCTGGGATTCCGTGGTGCGGGCGCCGATCGCGCTCCAGCTGATGAGGTCCTGCAGGTACTGGGGGGAGATCGGATCCAGCGCCTCGGTTGACGTGGGCAGGCCCAGCTCCAGGATATCCAGCAGCAATTGCCGGCCTATGTGCAGCCCCTCCTCGATCTTGAAGGAGTCATCCATGTGGGGGTCGTTGATCAGGCCCTTCCATCCCACCGTGGTGCGCGGTTTCTCGAAATATACGCGCATCACGATGTACAGCGTATCGCCCAGCTCTTGCGCGAGGTCCTTCAGGCGACGGGCATAATCCATTGCCGCTACCGGATCGTGGATGGAGCAGGGGCCTACCACCACGAACAGGCGGTGATCCTTGCGGTCGAGGATATCCTGGATTACCTTGCGGCTGCCCGCCACCATATCGTGGACCTGCCTTGACATCGGCAGCGCCCGCTTCAGCTGTTCCGGCGTTACCAGTACATCCTGTGAATCGACGTTGATATTGTGGACCTGGATATTGCTCATCGGTTTTTACCTGATACAGTCATTCACTCTCCCGTGACGTCGCCCGCGGCGGCCCCTGGCTCGCCCGCCGGCGCCGGGGGCGGAATTCTATAGCACTGGGCCCGCAATGTGTAGGCGAGCCCGACAGCCGCATTCACACAGGAAAGGAGCAGTACCTTGACCCGCAGCCTCTATGACATCGCGCCACTGGCGCCGCTGGTCGAGGCCGGGTTCGTGCTGCTCACCCCCAACTTCCGCCTCGCCAGGCGCATCAGGTCGGAATGGGACGCCAGCAACGCCGCCACCGGTGCAACCGTGTGGGAGCCGGTCGCCGTGCTCCCGCTCGAGAGCTGGCTGCAGCAGCAGTGGCAGCGCGCTGTCACCGGGGGACTGCTGCCCCCCCTGGCGCTGATCAATAACGCCCAGGCACTGGAATTGTGGCAGCAGGTCATCTCCACCGAGGAGCGGGACTCCGGGCAGTATCACCTGTTGCGCCCGGCCGAGGCTGCGGAAATGGCCTCCCGGGCCCGCGACATGCTCCTGCGCTGGCAGGTGGATACGCGATCGCCGGGTACGCGCCAGGAATTTACCCTCGACGCGGACTGTGGCACTTTCCTGCGCTGGCTGGAGCTGTTTGAGCAGCGGCTGCGGTCGGCGGCCCAGGCAACGGCACTGGACTGTATCCGCCAGCTGCGCGGCTGTGCCGGGCAGCTGGCGCCATCCCGGGTGGCCCTGCTCGAGTTTGACGATATTCCCCCACTTTACCGCGCGACAGTCGCCGCGCTGTCGGAGCAGTTGAGGGAAATTGCACCCGCGGGGCAGCCCGGCCAGCGGCTGCTGCACAGCTTTGCCGACAAGCGGGCGGAGCTGCAGGCCGTGGCCAGCTGGGCGGCGGCGACCAGCCGCCAGGATCCGTCTGCATCGCTCGGCATAGTGCTGGGAGACATGGCCGGGGAGCGGGCGGCACTGGAGTACCTGCTGCGGCGCGAATTTGATTGCCTTGGAGAGAATTACACCAGCCTGCCGGTGAATTTTTCCACCGGCATCGCCCTGGAGCGGGCGCCAGTGGTCAGGGACGCTCTCGGGGCCCTGGCGCTGGCGGCGGGGCCGCGCACCACCGTCGGCGCGGTAGAGGCCCTGCTGCGATCGCGCTTCCTGCTGCTGCCGGACGCCGGCAGTGCGCTGGCGAACCGCTTTGTGAACAACCTGTACGACGCCGGCAGGGAGGAGCTGGACAGCGCCGACCTGCGCCACGCCGCCAGTGAAGTAAAGCTGGGCGAAAACAGGGGGCTGCTGCTGGGCCAGCACCTGCTGACCATTGCCGGTATGCGCCAGCTGCGCCGCCCGGCCCTGCCTTCGCAGTGGGCAGAGCGCTTTTGCGAGGTCCTGTCGGTCTGGGGTTGGCCCGGCAGCGGCCCGCTGGACTCGCTGGAATACCAGCAGGTTGAGCTGTGGTATCGCACCCTCGATGAGTTCAGGGCCTATGACGCTGTCTGCCAGCCGCTGGATTTCGGGCGGGCCCTGCGACTGCTGCGCGCCAGCTGCAGTCGGCAGATGTCGCAGCCGGCGACCGCGGACTGCAAGGTACAGGTACTGGGGCCACTGGAGGCGGCGGGGCTTGGATTCGACCAGCTCTGGTTGTGCGGGATGCAGGCCGACCGCTGGCCCGCGCCGGCCAGGCCCAATCCCTTTATCCCCCCCGGGCTGCAGCGGCGCCTGCAGATGCCCCACGCCACCGCGCAACGGGAGTGGGCATTCGCCGCCGGGCTGGTCGACCAGTTCACCCGTTCGACTCCGGTACTGCACGCCAGCTACTGCCGGCTGCTGGACGATGTCCCCGAGCTGCCCAGCGCATTGCTCGATGGTTTCGCGCCGGCGGCGGGCGACGCCACCGCGGAGCACCCCCCGTTGTGGGCACAGCTGCGGCAGCAGCATCCGCTCGAGGTTGTCGAGGACGGGCTGGCGCCGGCGCTGGATCGGGACGAGCTGGAGGCGGTCAGCGGCGGCAGTGGCCTGCTCGAGGACCAGTCCCAGTGTCCGTTCCGGGCCTTCGCGAAGCGGCGGCTGCGGGTTGAGCCGCTACCCGCTTTCAGTCTCGCGCTGTCCGCCGCCGACCGGGGCTCGCTGCTGCACGAGGCGCTGAATTCCCTGTGGGCCTCGCTGGTTGATCACCGGGGACTGCTGGCGCTGGACGCGGCTGCCGAAACGGCCGCAGTGGAGCAGGCCGCGCAGGCTGCGATCACCGGATTCCCCGCGGGGCGCCGCCGCCTGCTGGGTCCGGCCTACTGGCGGCTGGAGGGCCAGCGCCTGGCGAGTCTCCTGCGGGAATGGCTTGGGGTCGAGCGGCAGCGGGGGGAATTCATGGTCAGCGCCCGTGAACAGGATATAGCGCTCAACCTGGGCGGGCTGCAGCTGCGCCTGAGGGTAGACCGCATCGACCAGTTGCCCGATGGTTCCCGGGTGATCATCGACTACAAGTCCGGTACCAGCAAGGTGCAGGACTGGCTCGGGGATCGCCCGGCCAGGCCGCAGCTGCTGCTCTACGGCATCGCGGCACCGGGCGCCGCTGCGGCACTGGCTTTCGCCCAGGTGCGCCCACGGGAGTCCAGGTTCGTCGGGCTTGGCCGGGTCGAGGCGGCGCCGGGCATAGCCACCGACATCGGCAGGCAGGTTGCCGGGAAAATGGATGCTGCCGACTGGGAGTCCCTGAACCAGTGCTGGCGCGAAAACCTGGAACGGCTGGCCACCGCCTTCGTCAGCGGAGAGGCCCGGGTCGATCCACTGGCAGCCGAGAGCTGCGCCTGGTGTGGGTTGCAGCCCCTGTGCCGGGTGGGCAAGGGCGGTCCCGGCGACGACGGGGAGGGTGAACAGCCGTGACGATTGTCGATGCGCCGCAACGCTCCCGGGCAGTCGATCCGACCGCCAGTTTCTGCGTCAGCGCACCCGCCGGTTCCGGTAAAACCGAACTGCTGATCCAGCGCTACCTGCGATTGCTGTCACGGGTCGAGCGTCCCGAGCAGGTGCTCGCCATCACTTTTACCCGCAAGGCGGCGGCGGAGATGCGCACGCGGGTGGTCGAGGCGCTGCAGGCGGCGGGGCGCGGCGGGCCCTGCCAGAGTGACCACCAGCGGGTCACCCGGGACCTGGCGGAGCAGGCCCTGGCCGCCGACCGCCGGGGTGACTGGCACCTGGTGCGGGATATCTCACGCCTCAACATCAAGACCATCGACAGCTTCTGCGGCGGCCTTACCCGGCAGATGCCGGTACTCAGCGATTTCGGGGGCCAGGCCAGCCTGCTCGATGACGCCGCGGAGCTCTACGCCCGCGCTGTCTCGGAGCTGTTCCGGCGGGTGGAGGAGGATCACCCGGTGGCGCATGACCTGGCGGCCCTGATGCTGCATTTCGACAACAACTGGGAGCGGCTGCAACGCCTGCTCGTGGCCATGCTCGCCCGGCGCGAACAGTGGCGGCGCTATGTCGGCGTGCATCATGACCCCGAGGAGTCAGAGGCCTACCTGGTGGCCACGGTGGAGGGCCTGGTGCGGGGGGAACTCATCGGGTTGTCCGACCGGCTGGGCGGCTATGAAGCCCAGTTGCTGGACTTGCTGCGGTACGCTGCCGCCAACCTCGGCGAGCCCGCACCCGCCGGGTTTCCCGGTTGCGAGCCCGCGGATATCGCCGCCTGGCGCCGGCTGCGGGGGATGCTGCTGACCAATACCGGCAGCTGGCGCAAGCGGCTGGACAAAAATATGGGCTTTCCGGCCGGCAGGGGGACAGCCGCCGAGCGCAAGGACCAGTTGCAGGGCATACTGGCTGAGCTGGCCGAACTCGATGGTCTCGAGCGGCAGTTGGACGACACCGGTATCCTGCCGGAGATCAACACCGGCAGTGAATCCTGGCAATTGCTGGTGCATCTCTCGCGCCTGTTGCCACTGCTGGCCGCGGAATTACTGCTCGTGTTCCAGCAGCGGGGCGCGGTGGACCACAACCAGGTCGCCCTGTCCGCCCTGCAGGCACTGGGGGATGACGATGCCCCAACCGAACTCGCCCTGCGGCTGGACTACCGGATAGAACACATCCTGGTGGACGAATTCCAGGACACCGCGATCAACCAGTACGAGCTGATTCATGCCCTCACCCGGGGCTGGGGCCAGCACAATGCGGCCAATCCCGAAGCGCCACGCACGGTGATGATCGTCGGGGACGGGATGCAATCCATCTACGGTTTTCGCGGCGCCAATGTCGGCCTGTTCCTGAAAGCCCGGCTGGAGGGTTTCAACG
>Ga0224500_10001936_pt1 | contig 11692 bp, 7 predicted proteins | sample SF_Oct11_sed_USG_FD_168126 | JGI IMG/M metagenome (GOLD analysis project Ga0224500, IMG submission 168126) | Sediment microbial communities from San Francisco Bay, California, United States - SF_Oct11_sed_USGS_4_1 | ecosystem: Environmental > Aquatic > Marine > Sediment | place: USA: California... | reverse complement strand
GGGCTGGTAGTAATCGTAGTAGCTGACGAAGTACTCGACCGAGTTCTGCGGAAAGTACTCCTTGAACTCGCCGTAGAGCTGCGCGGCCAGGGTCTTGTTGTGCACCATCACCAGCGTCGGGCGCTGCACCTGCTGGATCACGTTGGCGATGCTGAACGTATTGTGGACGATCGCTCCGCCATGCCCCGCGAGAAACGTCTCCGGCCCAGGTACCGACAGGTCATACACATACGGATGTGGATAGACTATCGCCCGCACGCTCTTGACCTGTGTCCAGCGCACGCTGCACAGGCTGTTCAACTGCCTCCATACGCTCCACCAGGCGAGATCCGCTACCGGTTGGTTGTCGGCAGCGACGGCAAGCGCTGCGAGCAATCGCCTCAGCAGGCGCCGACTGGGTTTCCGCTTGCCGCTCTCGATCATGCTGATCGCACCGCGGCTCGCACCGCTCGCGGTGCCCAGCCCGTTCATCGACAGGCGCAGCGACACCCGCAAGCCTCTAAGTGACTCCGGCAAGACGGGCACCAGATCGACATTCGTATTTGCCTGGCGCTGCAGAAAGCTCCTCAGCTTCGACGACTTCTCCGGATGATCGAATCCGACGGCGTCCGCATACCGTCCGATATCCTCCCCGCCCGATACGCAGACATCAAAATAGACTCCACCCGCATGCGCTGAATTAGTGGCCCTGTTCCCGGACGTACGCAGTCGCGCGTGGATACCGAACCGCTTCAGCGCGTATGCGAGGTCCGAGGCCAGCGCCCGACTCGCGGTCGTCGCGATGACCTCGCCATTGGAGCCGACCGTTCCGTCGCCGTCGAAGTACGCGCGCAACATCGTCGCGAGTGATGCATCCGACAGCTGCGGCCAGAAATCGGGCAGACGCTTGGTGGAAGCGATCGCGCCGCACGAACTGCCGAGCAGCCGTGCGAGAACCGTCGATGTCACTGAGTAGTCGCTGCTCGAACGAACGTGGTACGGGATGCCCAGACTCGCCAGGGACTCTTCGATACGCCGGCGCAGCACCGGATGACGGTTGGCCAGCACGACGTACCGCCGCTGCGAGTTCCCCTCCGCAATGTAATAGCCGAACAAGCGAAGCACTTCGTGCGAGAGAGGCAGTGCGGCAGGGAGGCGGCAGCGCTCGAGCTTGCCGCCGACGCGCCAACCCGCTGTATTCCCGGTGCGATAGAGACCAAGCTGGACGAATTGATCAACCTTGATGCCCCGTCCGCGAATACCGTTGCGTATCGCGAACAGTTTCGGATAGGGGTTCAAACCGCTCGCCCGCATGACTGACACGAACTCGGCCTGCCCGCCGGTCGATACATAGGCGAGGACGGATTCGTCCGCGAACACCGACAACTTCGTGTCGAGCAGATAGGGCAACACGTCGAGCACGCGCAGATCGCCGGTGCTCCCCAGCGTCTCGGGAACGGGAATGCAGTCGGTCGCCAGAGCTTCGTCAGTGCGAACCAACACGGGTGTCCCGTCACGCAGCACCCAGAGGTTATGGTCTCCCGTCAGAGTGATCGTGCGGCCGCAACGCGTCTCCAGTTCAAACATCCGCTCCGGAGCACGATGTCGAAGAAACGCACCAACGCGGTGGAGACCCGCGACACCTCGTCGTACGTCGAAGGCATGGGTCGAAAAGGCCCGACCGACGCACCCGTAGCGCTCCGTGTCACCGCTGCCAACCGTGGCAGCACCCTGATCGGCCATGAGCCGGTCGATGAACGGTCCCGCGCGGACTATCGAGGCCTGGCTCCGCCCCTCGCAGTGCTCGACGACATAGACCTCATCGTCGTATCCGATGCTCTTGCCGCTCCCGGTGACTCCCAGCAGCGTCTGGTGCGCCAGGCCGTTGCGCAGCCCTTCGACCAGGCGCGCGATCGCCTCGGGCTGGTCGCCCGCCGGCAGGTAGCCCGACTGCAACTGGAAAGCGCGAGGAACGTCGGTCATCCGTGGTTGCCGCCGATCGGTCTCATCTGCCTTGGGAGGATCGCCAGATTAGCCTAAAATGCGCCGTCCTTTTCATCCCCCGGAATCCCCAGTGCCCGTCCAACTCGCCGAGCGCGTCAAGCGCGTCAAGCCGTCCCCGACCGTCGCCCTCACGGGCCGCGTGGCCAGACTCAAGGCTGAGGGGCACGACATCATCGGGCTCGGCATCGGCGAGCCGGATTTCGACACCCCGACGCACATAGCCGACGCAGGCGTCGACGCCATCCGCGACGGCTTCACGCGCTACACGGCCGTCGAAGGCATTCCGGAGCTCAAGGACGCAATCATCGCGAAGTTCAAGCGCGACAACGGCATCGCCTACACGCGTCCGCAGATCCTGGCGTCGACCGGCGCGAAGCAGACGATCTACAACCTGTTCATGGCGGTGGTCGATCCGGGGGATGAGGTGGTGATTCCCGCGCCGTACTGGGTCTCGTACCCGGACATGGCTCTGCTCGCGGACGGCGTGCCGGTGATGCCGTATGCCGGTCCCGGGCAGGGCTACAAGATCACGCCGGCGCAACTGGAAGCGGCCATCACGCCGCGGACCCGCGTGTTCATGCTCAACAGCCCGAGCAACCCGACCGGCGCGGCCTATACGCGCCCCGAACTCGAGTCGATCGGCGCGGTGCTGCGCAGGCACCCGCGCGTGATCATCGCCACCGACGACATGTACGAGCACATCTACTGGGCGCCGGAACCGTTCTGCAGCTTCCTGACCGCGTGCCCCGACCTCTACGACCGCACGGTGACGATCAACGGCGTGTCGAAGAGCTACGCGATGACCGGCTGGCGTATCGGTTATTGCGGGGGCCCGGTCGAGATCGTGACCGCGATGTCGACCATCCAGAGCCAGTGCACCTCGAACCCGGTCTCGATCTCGCAGAAAGCAGCAGCCGCGGCGCTGAATGGCGACCAGGCCTGTGTCGGCGAGATGAACAAGCACTTCAAGGCGCGGCACGACTTCTTCAATGCCGGCCTCAATGCCCTGCCCGGCTTCAAGGTCCTGCCGGCAGCGGGCACGTTCTACGCCTGGTGCGACGTCAGCGAAGCGATCCACACGCGCGGGCTGGCTGACGACAATGCGTTCGCCGAATTCCTGCTCGAAAAGGCCGGCGTCGCGGGCGTGCCGGGCTCAGGCTTCGGGGCGCCGGGGCACATCCGCTTCTCGTTCGCTGTCAGCATGCAGACGCTGGAACAGGCCCTGGCCCGCATGGGCAAGGCACTCGCGGGTGCCTGATTCTCTTTCCCCCTCTCCCGCTTGCAAGCCAGGGAAGTGGCGTTCCTTGACTAACAGGGCCGCCAATCGCAAAATTCGCGGCTCTTTCGCAACCGTTCCGACATAGCTCAGCGGTAGAGCAGCTGACTGTTAATCAGCGGGTCCCTGGTTCGAATCCAGGTGTCGGAGCCAACTCCAGCCAGATTGTGATGCGGTTCACGGAACGGCCGAGGCACATTGCCGTACGTTCGTGCATAGGTTTCAACCTGCCGTCAGTCGCACGATCAGCCCACGCGCCAAGGAACATTTACCCCGCCATGAACGCAGCAATTCCTCGCCATCTTTCCGCCTGCAATGCTCCAGCTGTCGGACGCCCCGACATGCGCGCCCGTGCGGGGCAGCTGACCGCCTGGCTGTCCGGGCTGGTGCTGCTGGCGGCTGCGTTCTTCGCCGGTCCCGCGAGCGCGGCGGTCGACCTGCGCGTCGAATCGCGCCCCATCAGCAACCCGATCGAGGCCTATATCACCGTCACCAACGCTGACGGCCGCCCCGTCGGTGGCCTTACGGCCGCGGATTTCGCGGTGACACTGGACGGTAACCCGATCACGATTCAGCCGTCGGGCTTTTCCCTGCCGCCGTCGGAGAATCCGGCCACGAACGTCTCGATCGTGTTCGTCATGGACTACAGTTCCAGCACGTCGGGCGATCCGCGAGCGGCCATGGAGGCTGCGGTCGTCGATTTCATCAACGCAATGAGCCCGGGCGACTACGCAGCGGTCGTCAAGTTCAATGGCACCCGCGGCGTGTCCGTATTGCAGCCGTTCACAACGATTGGCACCGGCACCGACGCCCTGGTCAATGCGGTCATGCTGCCCTACGACGGCACTGGCAGCAACGTGGTGGATGCCATCGACGCTGCGCTCGAGCAGTTCATCTCGCCTCCACCCGGCATCACGTTGCCGCCCGGGCCGAAGGCCGTGGTCATGATCAGCGACGGCCTGGACAACGCGTCGATCAATACCGTGAGCTTCGTCGTCGACAAGGCCAGCAGCCTCGGTATTCCGTTGTTCACCATCGCTGTCGGCACGCCGGGCGCGACCGGCACCAACTTGATGAACGCCCTTGCGGCCAGGACCGGTGCCAGCTTCATTTCCGCGCCGAGCCAGGCGGAGGTCACCAATGCCTACGCGACGATTTCCACGCGGCTCGACAACGGGTACCTGCTGAGCTTCGTGTCGTCCATCACCGACTGCAATCAGCATACGCTGTCGGTCACGGTAACCGGTCAGGGCACGACCGAAACACGGTTCACGCGCTGTGACGCCACGACCGGCCCGGTGACGGTGCCGAACGTGCTGAATCAAACGCAGGCTGCGGCCACCACGGCGATCGTCAGTGCAGGGCTGGTCGTCGGTACGGTTACACAACAGTCCAGTGCAACGGTGCTGGCCGGCAACGTCAGCAGCCAGAACCCGACAGCCGGGGTGGGCGTCGCGGCCGGCTCAGCGGTGAACCTGGTCGTGTCGACCGGGCCGGCGCCTGCGCCCGGGCCCGTGGCCGTGCCGAACGTATTGAACCTGACCCAGGCGGCCGCGACCGCGGCGATCAACGGCGCAGGCCTCGTAGTCGGTACGGTTTCCCAATGGTCCAGCGCCACGGTACCGGCGGGCAGCGTGATCAGCCAGAACCCGAACGCGGGGACGAGCGTAGCGGCGGGTTCGGCGGTCGCGCTCGTGGTGTCGACTGGCCCGGTAGCGGTACCGAACGTGGTCAATATGACGCAGGCGGCGGCGACCACGGCGATCACCTTTGCAGGGCTGGCGGTCGGCACGGTCTCAACCGCGTCGAATGCCACGGTGCCCTCGGGCAGCGTGATCAGTCAGAATCCTGCTGCGGGGACAAACGTGGTGGCCGGATCGGCGGTCGCAATAGTGGTGTCTACCGGCCCGACGAAACCACCCCCGCCCTCGAACAGTGGCGGCGGCGGTGGCGGGAGCCTGGGTTTGGGCAGCCTGATGCTCGGCCTGGCTGCGCTCGCGCTCAGGCGGCGCCGGCGAATCTGAATCCAGGGAGTCCGCGGCCTTCGTGTCACCAGACTGGTGATGCGAAGGCCGTGGTTCGTTACGCGTACGTGCCGTTGCCGTCGTTGAGCCGCCGGAACAAGGCCCTGGTTCGAATCCAGGTGTCGGAAGCAGCTCCCGGCTACGCGCCAGACAACCCGTCAGCGACCACCGTCGCCCCGCTCTTCCGGACCGGGCCTCAACTGGTAGACGTCACGCAGACCCGTCCCGCTCCCGTATTCATGAACCTTCCGGTAATGGTGCTGCAGGTGGCCGATGGCCAAGTCGTAGCCGTCGTCCACGCGCGGGCGAGGCGACTCGGCGGAGCGGATCACGACGTAGGCAGGCTTCCCGGCTAAGATGGCCGTGAACTCCTCCTCGGGACTCCTGGAACGCATGCCCGGCAGCGTGTAGACATACGGCACCGCGAGGTTGCTCGGGTGCGCGATCTTCGTCGGCAGTGGCTTGTCGAGCAGCCAGTAGCCGAGGTGGTCGATCAAGAGAAACACGCTGCAGTCTGGACCGCACCGCGGGTGCAGGTAGTCCGCAAGGTCCTTGACTGGCCCAGCCATCAGTTCCCCGGCTTGCGCCCGGTCGAGGACTCGCTTCCATTGCTGCGGCACCGGCTTCAGCGCCAGGGCCGCCACCATTGACGCCGCGACGAGCACGGTGACTCTCCGGGCCGTGCCTCGCCTTCCAAGCCATTGGTAGGCAATTGCCGCAAGGATTGCCGCGAATGGCAGCAACTGCAGCGTATGGTGCTCGTAGAAGATGCCCGCCAACGGGATCGAAAGCGCCACCGCGGCCAACGCGGCGCCGAGGACCTGGACGGCGTGACGGCGGGGATGCCCCAGGCTACGGTACCGCCAGGCTACGTATGCCCCGCCCGCCATCGCGGGAAGCCACACCAGTAGCGCCAGGATGAAGGCACGGTTGCCGAGGCCGGGCGAGTACCTCAGCCCGAGGGTTCGTTCGATCGCCAGCGCCAACGCGGTCGCCCAACTCGTCTGCGTGGCAGAGTGGGACACGCTAGCCCCCAGGCAGGAACCGACGAACAGTTCGAGGTCTCCGCCGACCCAGTAAGGGAACGCCACGAACCCCAGTACGATGCACCCGCCGGCCGCGAATGACGCGGCCACCCCGATTTCCCTGAGTGGACCAGTCTTCCACGCGCGAGACAAAAGCATCAAGCCCAAGGCTGGAGCGACGAAGCCGAGGTTCAAGCGCACGAGCGCCGCTGCCGCCACTAGACCGCCCGCAACAAATGCCCGCTGCGCGGAGACGGGCGCGTCGACGAGGATCCTCAGCGCCCCGAGCAGGAATGGCAGCGCCACGTATTCCATCATCGTGGCCTGACCCGACTTGGTCACGGCGCAGCCGATCACGAACAGCAGTGCCGCCGGAGTTGCGAGGCGCGGATCGACGGAACGCCGGGCGATGGAGCGAACCAGCATGGCGCTGACGAACACCATGATCGAGCCCCACAACCGCAGCTGCACCACGTCGTTGCCCGGCCCTGCCATGAACGCGGCAACCAGCATGAACGCCAACGGCGGCTTCGCATCCCAGAGCTGGATGTAGGGCAGATGACCCTCCAGCAGGGAGCGACCCATCAGCAGATACGTGCTCTCGTCCACGTCGATCACGTACTCGAAGAAGTAAGGCACGCGCGTCAGCAGCACCAACAGCGCAATGAGTCCCGTCGCAGCCCAGCTTCGCCGGCGCTGGAGCGGTCCGTCGCCCCCGGCCGCGTCGGTTGCAGGAGTCACGCAGCACCCCGTTGCCGCAACAACCGGTCCGTCACCTCCCTCGCCAGCCGGGTCGCCCCATTCCACGACGTGACGTCGGGGTACACCTGGGCTGCCGTCGCCAGGTAGACCCTTCCCGGCAGCAGTTCCGTCGGTGGTTTGCGGCTCAGGTATCCCGTCGTGTAGATCGGCTCGACGAATGGACTCCTGAAGACGAATCGATCGATCAGGTCGTCGTCGCGAAGGTCGGGAAACAGCGCCTTCAGCCCAGTCCAGTATTCGTGCATCACCTCGGAATCGCTCTGCTGGAAGCGCGGCGCGGAACGATGGACGTAGTTCATGACGTAGACGAGGTGCGCGCCCGCGGTATCGCTCTTGTCGAGGAGCGTCGTGCTCTCGACGATCCCCTGGAACGGAATCGCCTCGTCTACAGCCGCAACCCAGTAGTGGGGGGTGAGCCCGCGCCGCAGCAGAAAGACCGCGTTGACCACGCCCTGCATGTCGATGCCGGAATCGGCGCGTTCGACGACGTGCGCCAGCCTGCCGCCCGTCGTGGTCTTGTGCAGGAAGAAGAGCGGCGCAGTGAACAGCACCTGGTCGAACACCCGTGGCGACTCCCCTTCAACGCACAGGAGCGGGCGGCCGTCCGCCGCGAGGTCCAGGCGCTGGACCTCCGTCGCCATCCGAATCGTGCCGCCCTTCGCGCGCACCGACTCCGCAACGGCCAGCGCAATCCTGCGGTACCCACCGCGGACATAGCCCTTGCGTTCACGCTTGCCGCCCTTCTCGCGGTTGAACCGTGTCCAGAACCACAGTGCCGGCACGCGGTCGTAGCGGTCGCCGAACTTCGCCTCGAGCATGGGGCGCCAGAAGGCGTCGAACGCCCTGCGCCCGGACAGCCTGGTCAGCCATTGCGCACACGTGATGTCGTCGAGGCCGTCCGACGATCGGAGCCTGCCCCATAGCCCCGTGAGACCGACACGCAAACGGTCGCGGAACGGCAGCACGGAGAATTGCAGCAGCTGCAGCGGCGTATTGAGCGGATACAGGTCCCGGCCATGAATGTAGCCGAAGCTCGTTTCCTTCCAGTAGGTGTCGCTGTCGAGGCCGACGTCCCGCAGGAGGCCCAGCAGGTGGCGGTCCGTCGGGAGCATGCAGTGGTAGAAGCGTTCGAGGTAGGTGTCCTGATACTTGAAGAACGTACCCAGGCCACCGAGCTGGTCCGATGCCTCGTAGAGCGTGACGCGCGCACCCGCCATGGCCAGGAAATGTGCCGATGCGAGGCCGCCGATGCCGCCACCGACGATCGCGACCTCCCACGTCCCGGTGGCGGACCCCGACACTCCGGGGTCGCCGGTCACCTCGGGAGGCGTCATGTCAATCGACCGCCGGTTGCGGCGCGGACCGCCGCCATGCAACGGGCATGAAGCCGCGGCTCAGCGTGACCACGTAGCGCCACATGGTCCTGAGGACGCGCATCTTGCTGGCGCCCCTCTTCAGGTCATACCGCAGCACCAGCGGCACCTCCGTGACCCGTGCATCCACTTCCCGCAGGTTGAGCAGGAGTTCCAGCATGCAGGAGAAGCCGTTCTCGCGCAGGAAATCGTCACCGAACAAGTCGATCAATCGCCGCAGCGTCTCGGCCCGATAGACACGGAAACCGCAGGTGTAGTCGCGGGCGCCCGGGTAGCGAACCAGCAGCCGGATGCCGGCGCTCGACAGGTGGCTGAGGAATTTCCGGTATGGCGGCACGCCGATCTCCTGCGACCCCGGCTGGAAGCGCGACGCGATTACCACATCGAAACCCTCACCGATGCGCTCGACCATCGCGCGGATCAGTTCCGGTCCCTGCGAGTTGTCGGCGTCCATCGTCACGACGACCCCACTGCTGGAGGCCGCGGCCTTCAACCCCGTTCGGATCGCCGCCCCGAGGCCCAGATTGCGCGGATGCTGGATCAGTGCAACCGGCATCCGGGCTGCAGCCTCGCGCACCAACTCCGCGGTCCGGTCGCTCGAGCCGTCATCGACTACCAGGACTCGGTAGTCGGCCCAGCCCGCCAGCGCGCGCTCGATCCGGTCAAGCAGGCCCGGCAAGTCCTTCTCTTCGTTGTAGGCCGGCATCATCAGCGTGATCTGCATCGAAGCCCCATCCATGATTCGTCCTGCCAACTCTTCATTTGACATCGAGCGCGACGAGCGGCAGGTCCGCGCGCGCCGCGGCTGCGGCTGCGTGCTCGCCGAGCGACACGACGGCGAAGTCCCGCTGCATCCGCTCGAGACACCAACCCACGATTCCGATCTTGAAATTCGCGGCCAGCCCCATCGAAGGGAAGAACTGCAGGCTCGGCACGTCCTCGCCACCGAGGAAATCGAGCGGATGCAGCAGTATCGACGGCTCGACGCCGCGCAGCCGGCACGCCCACAACGCCGCACCGAAATAGGCTTTGGCGAGAGCCGGGGAAATGCCGGCGAGGTACATGACGTAACTGAGGTGGATTGGCGCACGAATGACAGGAAACGTGGTCACCGGCATCTCGACCAGGGCCGATTCACCGACGTCCCAACGATACGGGCTCAATGGCCGCAGTCCTTCGGCCCAGGTGCCGAACAGCTGGCTGACGCGCTCGCGCTGCGCGGCATCCGGTCGCGCTGTCGCCAGGTAGTAGGCCCGCGCAATGGGGCCCAGGAAACTCGGCAACGTGCTCGCATCGTAGCGATAGCCGCGACGCGCAAGCAGTAGCAGGACTGCGCGCGAGAGGCTGAAACCGGGTCCACGAAAGCCGGCCGGACGCTGGCCGGTCGCGGCCTCGATGCTGCGCTCCGATTCCGCCAGTTCGCACTCGAGTTCCTCCTGCGAGTAGAGATGCAGCCACGGCTCGTGGCGCATCGAGTGATTGCCGATCTCATGCCCTGCCGCCGCGATCGCAGCCAGCGCGTCACGGTTCCGGACCAGCGCCGCATCCTGTCCGACGACGAACACGGTGATGCGGATGCCGCGACTGGCGAGCACATCGAGGATCCTCGGGACGACGAGGTCCAGGTAGGACGGATAGCTTTCCCACGCTGGGTCACCGCGCGTCCTCAGGTATGCCCACTCGTTGTCCAGGTCCGGCGAGAGACTCGCCATTCGAGCCGACCTGGTACTGGCCGAGGTGGACATCACCCGCCTGCCGAATTCGCGGGTTGCAGGAATTCCTGCAGCGCGGCCGCGATCCGCTCACCGGCCTGGCCGTCGCCGAACGGGTTCGCGACGGAACGCGCTGCCGCGAGCCAGGAATCGTCGGCCAGCGTCTCCTCCAGCATGGCCTCCAGTCGCTCGCCCGAGCGGCCGACAAGTCGTCCGACACCGCAGTCGAGAATCTCAGGCCGCTCGGTCGTGTCGCGCAGGATCAGCACCGCCTTGCCGAGCGAGGGTGCTTCTTCCTGCACGCCGCCCGAGTCGGACACCACCAACCAGGCTTCGGCAAGCAGCTGCACGAAATCCGGATAGTCCAGCGGCTCGATGCAGCAGATCCGGTCCGAGTCACCCAACTCCGCCGCAGTCACCGCACGCACGGCAGGGTTCGGATGGACGGGAAACACCAGCACGACCCCGGGATGCCGTTCCACGAAGCGCCGCAGCGCTCGCAGGTGCGAAGTCATGACTTCACCGAAATTCTCGCGGCGATGGGTCGTCAGGGCGATTACTCGCCTGGCGCGATGCGACCGCAGCAACCCTTCGATGCGCGGCGAGCGCACCGCGGAAGCCATGATGTGCTTGAGCGCATCCACCACTGGATTTCCGGTCAGGATGATGCGGTCAGCCGGGACGCCCTCGCCCCGCAGGACGGCGACGTTGCCCGGCGTGGCTGCGAAGTGGAAATCGGCCACCGGCGTGATGAGCCGACGATTCATCTCCTCGGGGAACGGACTGAAGCGGTCGCCAGTGCGCAGTCCCGCTTCGACGTGCCCGACGGGAACACGGGCATAGAGGCCCGCAAGCGCGCCGGCGAGTGCCGTCGTCGTGTCGCCCTGGACCAGCAGCACGTCCGGTCGCTCTGCCGCCAGGATCGGCGCCAGGCCGGCGGCGACTCGAGCGAGGACCTCCACTGGAGCCTGACCCGGGGTCATCACGGCGAGGTCGTGGTCGATTCGCAGCCCCAGCCGGCCGATGAACGGCCGCAGCAGGTCCGTGTGCTGCGACGACGATACGGTGACGCTGCGCCACGCGTCGGGCCGACGCTCCAGTGCCCAGATCACCGGCGCGAGCTTGATCGCCTCGGGTCGCGTGCCGAAGAGCGTCAGGACGGTCTTCACGACTGGCCGACACACGCCTCGGTTGCCACTCGTCGGGGCCCCCCCGGCATCAGGTCCGACTTGTCGGTCACGGCCCAGAGCGCTGCACCGACGATCATGATCGGGACGTTGACCGTGGCCGTGTACACGAGCGATGCGGCGAAAGCGACAGCGTCCTGGGCGGCCGTTAGGGCAAGTCCAACCGTGAACGCGAGCTGTATGGTGCCGAGCTGCGCCGGCGATGACGGCAATGTGAGCCCGACCACCATGAGCACCCAGACGCCGATCGCGCCCGCCATCGTGACGGGATGCCCCACTGCGGCGACGCTGATCCAAACGGCCGCGACGATGCAGCCCCACTGCAGCATTGAAATGGCGTAGATCCACAG
>Ga0224500_10001933_pt1 | contig 11700 bp, 15 predicted proteins | sample SF_Oct11_sed_USG_FD_168126 | JGI IMG/M metagenome (GOLD analysis project Ga0224500, IMG submission 168126) | Sediment microbial communities from San Francisco Bay, California, United States - SF_Oct11_sed_USGS_4_1 | ecosystem: Environmental > Aquatic > Marine > Sediment | place: USA: California... | reverse complement strand
CGGGGCGCAACTGGTCAGTTCCGGAGGGGGAGGCCATGGACGTAGCGCTGGTGCAGGGCGGCATTTCCCAGGACCGCAAGTGGCTGCTGGAGGAGCTGGAGACCACCAAGGCACTGTTCCGGGATCTGACCCTCGAGCTCGACGATGCAGACCTGATCATCTGGCCGGAGGCCGCCATACCCGCGCTGGCGCACGAGGAGGAGGAATTCCTGCGCTCACTGAGCGAGCTCATGAAGGCCCGGAAGCAGGACCTGATCCTCGGCATCCTGACCTTCGACTTCGGCACTGGCGAGTTCCGCAACTCGCTGCTCGCGATGGGGGAGAGCACGGGCGTCTATCACAAGCGCCACCTGGTGCCGTTTGGCGAGTACTTCCCGGTCCCGGACTTCGTCCGCAACGTGCTGCGGCTGATGAACCTGCCCTACACCGACATCGCGCCGGGCCTCGAGGGGCAGCGGCCGCTGATGGCGCGGGGCGTGGCGCTGGCCCCGAGCATCTGCTACGAGGACGCCTTCGGCAACGAGCTCCGGGATTTCCTGCCGGAGGCGCGCCTGCTGGTGAACGTCAGCAACGACGGCTGGTTCGGCGATTCGATCGCCCCGCACCAGCACCTGCAGATGGCCCGGTTCCGCGCCCTCGAGTCCGGCCGGTACATGCTGCGGAGTACGAACACGGGCATCACCGCGGTTATCGACGCCAGCGGCCGCGTCGTCGGGCAGGGGGAGCAGTTCAGGGCAGTGGTCGTGTCGGCGACCGTTCAGCCCCGGAGAGGCGCGACGCCCTGGGTCCGGTTCGGCAACTGGCCGGTGCTGGGGACCAGCGTGCTGCTGCTGGTGGTGGCGGCGGCGCCTGTCAGGCAACTGGTGTCCCGCCGTTCCACCTGACCTGCGGCCTCGCCGCCGTTGTATCCTTGCGCCCTTCATTCACCTGCCCCAAGCCGCCGCCGTCGTGAGCGATCAGTCCCAGAACCTGCCCGAGTACAACCCGCAAGCCGTCGAAGCCGAAGCCCAGGGCTGGTGGTCTGACCACGAGACCTTCCGGGCCCGGGAAGATGCGGCCCGGGAGAAGTTCTATTGCCTCTCGATGTTCCCGTACCCGAGCGGGCGCCTGCACATGGGCCACGTGCGGAACTACACGATTGGCGACGTCATAGCCCGGCACCAGCGGATGCTGGGGCGGAATGTCCTCCAGCCCATGGGCTGGGATGCCTTTGGCCTGCCGGCGGAGAACGCCGCCATGGCCAAGGGCGTCGCGCCCGCCGCCTGGACCTGGGACAACATCGCCTACATGCGCCGGCAGCTCCAGTCCCTGGGCTTCGGTATCGACTGGAGCCGCGAGCTGGCAACCTGCCAGCCGGAGTACTACCGCTGGAACCAGTGGCTGTTCCTCCGCCTGCTCGAGAAGGGCCTCGTCTACCAGACCACCGGCACGGTGAACTGGGATCCGCTGGACCAGACGGTGCTCGCCAACGAGCAGGTCATCGACGGCCGGGGGTGGCGCACCGGGGCCGTCGTCGAGAAGCGCGAGATCCCCATGTACTACATGCGGATCACGGCCTATGCCGACGAGCTGCTCGCGGCCCTCGACACGCTGCAGGACTGGCCGGAGCGGGTGCGCCTGATGCAGGCGAACTGGATCGGCAGGAGCGAGGGCGTGGAGATCGCCTTTCCCTACGGCGATTCCGCGCGGCAGGCGCTCGGCGCGGAGGGTGCGCTCAAGGTCTTCACCACCCGGGCGGACACCCTCATGGGCGCAACCTATTGCGCCGTGGCCGCGGAGCATCCGCTGGCCGCGGCGGCCGCCCGGTCGAACCCGGCGCTCGCCGCCTTCGTGGAGGAGTGCAAGCAGGGCAGCGTCATGGAAGCCGACGTGGCCACCGCGGAGAAGCGCGGCATGCCGACGGGCCTCCACGTGATCCACCCCCTGTCCGGCGCCCGCCTCGAGGTGTGGGTCGCCAACTACGTACTGATGGGCTACGGCGAGGGTGCCGTCATGGCCGTGCCGGCCCACGACGAGCGCGACTTCGAGTTCGCCTCGAAGTACGGGCTGGCCATCCGCTGCGTCATCCGCCCCGCCACCGGTGCCTACGCCGACACGGTCGCCCCCTGGCAGCCCGCCTACGCCGAACACGGCACCACGGTGAATTCCGGCGGGTTCGACGGCCTGGACTTCCAGCAGGCCGTGGATGCCATCGCCGCCGCGCTGGAAAAGAAGGGCCTCGGCCGCAAGCGGGTGCAGTTCCGGCTCCGGGACTGGGGCATTTCCCGCCAGCGGTACTGGGGCACGCCGATCCCGATCATCCATTGCGCCACTTGTGGCGCCGTGCCCATGCCGGACGACCAGCTCCCGGTGGTCCTTCCCGAGGACTGCGTGCCCGACGGCAGCGGCAACCCGCTGCGCAGGCGCGAGGACTTCCTGGCCTGCACCTGCCCGAAGTGCGGCAAGCCGGCCCGGCGCGAGACGGACACCATGGACACCTTCGTGGACTCGTCCTGGTACTTCCTGCGCTACGCCTGCGCCGACAACTCCACCGCCATGGTGGACGAGCGGGTGAAGTACTGGCTGCCCGTGGACCAGTACATCGGCGGCATCGAGCACGCGATCCTGCACCTGCTCTACTCCCGGTTCTGGACCCGGGTGATGCGCGACCTGGGCCTGGTCGCGCTCGACGAGCCCTTCGCGAAGCTGCTGACCCAGGGCATGGTCCTGAACGGCATCTACTTCCGGAAGACGGAAGCGGGTCGCATCGCCTACTTCAATCCTTCCGAGGTGGAGGAGCGGGACGACGGCGCTGGCGGCCGCACGGCCATCCTGCTGGCCGACGGCAAGCCGGTCGAGTCCGGCGGCATGGGCACCATGTCCAAGTCGAAGAACAACGGCGTGGACCCGCAGATGCTGGTGGACACGCTGGGCGCCGACACGGCCCGCCTGTTCACCATGTTCACCGCGCCGCCCGAGCAGACGCTCGAGTGGTCTGATGAGGGCGTGCAGGGCGCGTCCCGGTTCCTCAAGCGGATCTGGCGGGCGGTCCATGTCCACGTCGCCGGTGGGCCCGCGGGCCGGGTCGTTCCGGCGGAACTCGATGAGGCCCGGAAGACCCTGCGCCGGCAGGTGCACCAGACCCTGGCGAAGGTCTCGGACGACATCGGCCGTCGCCGGACCTTCAATACGGCGATTGCCGCCGTCATGGAGTTGCTGAACGCACTCAACCGTGCAGAGACCGCGACGCCGGCCGACCGCGCCGTCGTCCAGGAGGCGCTCGACCTGACGGTGCTGATGCTGTCGCCGATCGTGCCCCACATCTGCCATCGCCTGTGGAACGTGCTCGGCCACGACGGGGCGGTCATTGACCAGCCCTGGCCCCAGCCTGATCCCTCCGCGCTCGTGGCGGACACGCGTGAGATCGTCGTGCAGGTGAACGGGAAGGTGCGGGGCCGCGTCACCGTCGCGGCGGCGGCTTCCGAGGCCGACGTGCGTGCCGCGGCCCTGGCCGACGGGAACGTGCGGCGCTTCGTGGCCGACCAGCCGGTGCGCAAGGTCATCGTAGTGCCCGGGAAGCTCGTGAATGTGGTCGTCTGACCGGGCCCTGCGCTCGCTGGCGGCCGTGCTCGTGCTGGCCATGGCACTGCTCACGGCGGGCTGCGGCTTCCGCTTCCGGGGCACGACCGAATTCCCGCCCCAGATGTCGGTCATCCACATCCAGGCGTCGGATCGCTACAGCCCGTTCTACAGGGAGCTGGTGACCACGCTGCGCCGGAGCGACGTCACGCTGACCGACGACCCGACGAACGCGCGTACCGTTCTCAAGGTCCTGACCGATGACACGGGCCGCCGCCTGCTGTCGGTGACTTCCCGCAACGTGCCCGCGGAGTACGAAGTGTTCTACCGGGTGCGCTTCTCCGTGGACGTGGACGGCGTCGAAACCGTCCCGCCGGAACAGCTCGCCCTGACCCGCGACTTTGCTTTCGATGAAACCGCGGTGCTCGGGAAGTCGGGTGAGGAAGAGATCATCCGCCAGGCCATTGCCAGCGACCTGGTGGGTCTAGTCACCCGCCGGCTCACGGCAGTCCGCTGAGTTCCCTTCACGACCGGCCGTGGCCACGTCCCGCCGCCCAGTTACTTGGAGTCTCCTGCGCATCCTCTTCGTGTCGTCGGCGGCATTCGTGGGGCTTACCGTGTTCCTCGTGCTGCCGCTCCGCTGGCTGCCTCCGGTGACCTCGAGCTTCATGCTGCAGAACTGGTTCGGGCAACGGAGCATCTCGGCTGACGTGCATTACGAGTGGGTTTCGCGCGGGAAGATCAGCCGCCGCGCCGCCCTCGCCGTGCTCGCGGCCGAGGACCAGAAGTTCTTCGGTCACACGGGTTTCGACGTGGAGTCGATCCGCAAGGTATGGAAGCGCAATGGCAAGGGCAGGCAGGTGCGAGGGGCGTCCACCATCAGCCAGCAGGTGGCCAAGAACCTGTGGCTCTGGCCCGCGCGCAGCTGGTTCCGGAAGGGGCTCGAGGCCTGGTTCACCCTGTGGGTGGAGCTGCTCTGGCCCAAGGAGCGAATCCTGGAGGTGTACCTCAACATCGCCCAGTTCGGGCCCGACGTCTTCGGCGTCGAGGCTGCCGGCCGGCAGTACTTCCGCAAGCCCGCGGCAGCGCTCAATGAACCGGAGGCCGCCCTTCTGGCCGCTGTGCTTCCCAACCCGAGACTGTTCAAGGTGCGCAACCCGTCGCGCTACGTCACGCGTCGCCAGGCGTGGATCCAGCGCCAGGCGCGCCGGCTCGGCGACGAGCTGCCCGCCGCCCGCTGGTCTGGCAGGCGCTGAGCCGCTAGGCTGGGCCAAATTTCCGTGTGGAGGGATACATGGCTCTGGTTGCTGCCGTGATTGCGCTCGCGCTGATCGAGTACATGATTTTCGCGCTGCTGGTCGGGCGTGCCCGGGTGCGGTGCGGGGTCCCGGCCCCGGCGACCACGGGCGACCCCGTGTTCGAGCGGTATTTCCGCGTTCAGCAGAACACCCTCGAGCAGCTGATCGTGTTCGTGCCGTCGGCGTGGCTGTTCGGCTACTACGTGAGCGCGCTGTGGGCGGCGGGGCTTGGAGTGCTGTTCGTGATCGGCCGGGCCATTTATCTCACAGGGTACGTGGCTGATCCCAAGAAGCGCGGGGCGGGCTTCGGCCTGTCGTTCCTGCCGAACATGATCCTGGCCGTGGGCGCGCTGGCCGGGGCCATCCTCAGCCTGACCTGATGTAGGAGCGGCTGAAGCCGCTCCTACAGCTTCGTCGGGTTGGGCTGGCCCTGGTAGACGATCTCGGGGTCGAAGACTTTCTCGGTCTCCGTGAAGGTCAGCGGCAACGGGGCGTCGGCACCCTGCGCCGCGGCGCCCACCGGCACCTGCCGGTAGAAGCAGCTGCGGTAGCCCACGTGGCAGCTGGCGCCGCCGGTGATGTCGACACGCAGCCACACGCAGTCCTGGTCGTCGTCGATCAGCAGCTCGCGCACCTTCTGCACGAGGCCGCTCGTGGCGCCCTTGTGCCACAGGGCCTGCCGGCTGCGGCTGAAATAGTGGGCCTCGCCGGTCTCGATGGTGCGGGTGAGCGCCTCGGCGTTCATGTAGCCCACCATCAGCAGCTCGCCGCTGGTGTAGTCGGTGGTGACGGCGGCGATCAGCCCCAGGGCGTCGAACCTGGGGGCCAGCTCACGGCCTTCCTCCACCTGCTCGATGGTGCGGCGCCGGGCGAAAATGCGGTTGGGGTCCATGGGGGCGCTATTATAGCGGCCCAATTTCCTCCGTCCTGCCCATGTCCCTGACCCTGTACAACACGCGCACCCGCCAGAAGGAAGCTTTTGCCCCCCTCCGGGAGGGCGAGGTCACCATGTATGTCTGCGGGCCGACGGTCTACAGCTTCCCCCACATCGGCAATGCCAGGCCCGCCGTGGTGTTCGACGTGCTGGCCCGGCTGCTGCGCACCCGCTACCGGCTCACCTACGCCCGCAACATCACGGACATCGACGACAAGATCAACAAGGCTGCGGCGGAGCAGGGCGTGCCCATCGGCGAGATCACCGACCGGTTCGAGGCGGTCTACCTCGAGGACATGGCGGCCCTCGGCGTCCAGCCTCCCGACCTGTCGCCCCACGCGACGGAGCACGTGCCGGGCATCATTGACATGATCGCGCGCCTCATCGACAGCGGGCACGCCTACGCCGCGGAGGGCCACGTGCTGTTCCGGGTGCGGTCCTACGCGGACTACGGCGCCCTGTCGGGCCGCGACCGGCGCGACCTCCTCGCCGGCGCCCGCGTCGAGGTGGCGCCCTACAAGGAGGACGCCGGCGACTTCGTGCTGTGGAAGCCGTCCACGCCCGACCTGCCCGGCTGGGAAAGCCCCTGGGGCCGGGGCCGCCCCGGCTGGCACATCGAGTGCTCTGCCATGATCGCGCAGCATCTCGGGCCGACCATCGACATCCACGGCGGCGGCAACGACCTGATCTTCCCCCACCACGAGAACGAGGTGGCCCAGAGCACCTGCGCCCACGGCGGCCAGCTGTTCGTGCGCTACTGGCTGCACAACGGCTTCGTCAACGTGGACCACACCAAGATGTCCAAGTCGCTGGGCAACGTGCTGCTGGTGAGGAACCTGCTCGAGGAGGCGCCCGGCGAGGCGATCCGGCTGGCGCTGCTGTCGGCTCACTATCGCCAGCCCCTGGACTGGACCGGCGATGTGCTGCCCGAGGCCCGCCGCAAGCTCGACCGGCTCTACGGCGCACTGCGCGACGTGCCCGTCGCGGCGGGCGATGGCGCGCAGCCGGATCCGGAGTTCATCGCCGCCCTGGACGACGACCTCAACACGCCGAAGGCGCTCGCCGTGCTCTTCGACCTGGCGCGCACCATGAACCGCTCCGACTCCCCGGACGAGCGCCGCGAGCTGGCAGTGCGCCTGCGGGCCAGCGCCGGCCTCCTAGGACTGCTGGCCGAGGACCCTGAGACCTGGCTCAGGGGCGCCGGGGGCCAGGGCGGCCTGACCGCCGAGGCGGTGGAGGAACTGCTCGCCCGGCGCCTGGCCGCCCGCAGGAACAAGGACTTCGCCACCGCCGATCGCATCCGGGACGAACTGGTCGCCAGTCGCATCGTGATCCTCGACGGCCCGGAGGGCACCCGCTGGCGTCGCGCCGGGGACTGACCATGGGCGGATCCTCCATCGCCGACGCGGAGCGCGAGCTGGTCGAGGAGTTCGCCCTGTTCGACAGCTGGGTCGACCGCTACCAGTACATCATCGACCTGGGGCGCCAGCTCCCGCCGTTTCCGGAAGCGGCGAAGACCGAGGAACACAGGATCAAGGGCTGCCAGTCCCAGGTCTGGCTCGTCACGAAACCGGTGGGCGACCGCCTGGAGTTCCAGGCGGTCAGCGATTCCGCCATCGTCTCCGGCCTGATCGCGATCCTGATGCGCATCTACAGCGGCCGGCCGGCCAGCGAGATCCTGGCCACGCCGCCGGGCTTCATCACCGCCATCGGCCTGGACCAGCACCTGAGCCCGACCCGCAGCAACGGCCTCCACGCCATGCTCGGGGCGATCCGCAAGGCGGCCGCCGCATGCGCCGGCGCCTGACAGCCGGCCCGTCCGCCGGCCTGGCTGCCCGGGCCGGCATCGGCCTGATCCGGGCCTACCAGGTGGCGCTGTCGCCCTGGCTGGGCATGAACTGCCGGTACGTCCCGACCTGCTCCGCCTACGCCATCGAGGCCATTGGCCGGTTTGGCCTGTTGCGCGGTGGCTGGCTGGGCCTGCGCCGCATCGGCCGCTGTCACCCCTTCACCGCGCTGGGCGCGGGCCAGGGCGCCGATCCCGTGCCGAGGGATTATGTCTGGTGGGGCCGCGACTGACCGGCGCGATTCCCTGCTATATTCGGTGCCATCGGGATGGACAAGAGACTGTTCGACATACCTATCGTCTGCCCTGTCACCAAGCTGCCGCTGCAGCTTCTGGACAGAGAGCGGCTCATGCGCCTCAACACGGCGATCACGTCCGGTCAGCTCCGCAACCGCTCGGCTCTGCCCCTCCCGGAAACCCTGTCCGAAGCGCTCGTCACCCGGGATGGCCGCCTGGTCTATCCCGTACGCGAAGGTATCCCCGTTCTTCTCGAAGAGGAGTCCATCGACTGGCAACAGCTCGGCCAATAGCCAGGCCCCCAGTGCCGGCATGAAGCTCCGGCCCGATCAGCTCCTCCAGCAGTTGAAGGAGCATTCGCGGGGCCCCGGCGGCGGTGCAGCGCAGAAGCCCCCCGCTGCAGCCAGGCTGGCCTCCGTCTACCTGGTATCCGGGGACGAGCCCCTGCTGGTCAACGAGGTCACCGACGCCATCCGGGCTGCCGCCGTCAGCAGCGGCTGCGACGAGCGCGAGTCCCACGTCGTCGAGCGCTCCTTCAGCTGGGATGCCGTCATGGCCTCCCTGCGCAACCTCTCGCTGTTCTCCGCCGGCAAGCTCGTCGAGATCCGGCTGCCCACGCCGACGCCCGGCGACGAGGGCTCCCGGGCCCTGCGGCAGCTGGCGGGGCGGGAACCGGACGGCAACATCGTGGTGGTCGTCACGCCGGCTCTGACCCGCAAGACCGCCGAGTCCGCCTGGGCGAGCGCCCTGGCCGCCGCCGGGGTCTGGGTGGAAACCCGCCCGCCGGAACTGTCCGAGCTTCCCCAGTGGATCGCGCGACGTTTCCGCGCCGCCGGCCTCGGCTGCGACGCCGAGGGCCTGGACCTGCTGGCGGGCCGGGTGGAGGGCAACCTGCTGGCCGCCCAGCAGGAGATCGACAAACTGGCCCTGCTGCATCCCCCGGGCACCGCCCTCGACGCGGCGCAGATCCGTGCTGCCGTGGCCGGCGGCGCCCGCTTCGACGTGTTCCAGCTGGGCGACGCGGCGCTCGCCGGTGACGTGGAGCGCGCGGTCCGCGTGCTCGGCGGGCTCCGGGAGGAGGGCACGGCCGCGCCACTGGTACTCTGGTCACTGGTCCGGGAGACGCTGGTGCTCGTCGATGCGGGCGTCCGCGCCAGTCGCGACGGCTCCGCCGCCCGGGGCGTGCAGGGCGCCGGCGTCTGGCAATCCCGGTCCGATCTCTACATCCGGGCCTTGCGCAACCACAAGCCCGGCGCGCTCCGCCGGCTGCTGCGCATGGCCGGCCGTGCCGACCAGATCGTGAAGGGCGCACGCCCCGGGGAGCCCTGGAACGCCCTCCTCGAACTAACCCTGGCCCTGGCCGGCCGGCCACTCAGGGGAGCCGAACTGACCTGATGCCGCAGCAACCAATCGGCGTCTTTGGCGGCACTTTCGATCCCGTGCACGTGGGCCACCTGCGCACGGCCCACGAGCTGATGACCGCGCTCGGCCTGGCCGAGGTCCGCTTCGTGCCCTGCCGCCTGCCGCCCCATCGTCCCCCGGCAGTGGCGCCGGAAGCGTTGCGGCTGCGCATGCTCGAGGCCGCCCTCGAGGGCCTGCCGGGCTTCCGCGTCGACGGCCGGGAACTGCGCCGCCCGGGGCTGTCCTACATGGTCGACACGCTGGCGAGCCTCCGCCAGGAAATCGGCGATCGACCGCTGTGCCTTCTGCTCGGACTCGATGCATTCCTGGGCCTGCCCACGTGGCATCGCTGGCGCGACATCCTTGACCTGGCCCACATCGTGGTGGCGCGGCGCCCTGGCGTCGCGCAGCCCCTGGAGGGTGAGGCGGGCGATCTCCTGCAGTCGCGGGGAACCACACAGCCGGCCGACCTCGCGAGGGCGCCGGCCGGGCGTGTGCTCCTCCGGGACGTCACCCAGCTCGAGATATCGTCGTCGGCGATCCGCGCCCTGGTGGCCGCCGGCGGCGACCCCCGCTTCCTCGTGCCGGACGCCGTGCTTGAATTGATCGCCAAGACCCACATCTATGCCAATCCAAGGGAGGCATTAACTAGTGCGCAGTAAGCAACTGCTGGCGCTTGCGGAGCACGCGCTGGCGGACCTCAAGGCCCGCGACATCAAGGTGCTGGACGTGCGCCAGCTGACCTCGATCGCGGACTACATGGTCGTGGCCAGCGGCACGTCCGATCGCCACGTGAAGTCCATCGCCGACCGGCTGGTCCAGCGGGCCTCCGAGGCCGGTTGCCCGCCGCTGGGTGTCGAGGGCACCGGCAGCGGCGAGTGGGTCCTGGTGGACCTGGCGGACGTGGTCGTCCACATCATGCAGCCCAAGGCCCGGGAGTTCTACAAGCTGGAGAGTCTCTGGGACATGGGCGCGGCCGCCACCGCCTGAGGCCTGTCCGGGCCGGCCGCCGCTCTGGCCGGCCGGGTTGGCGTGTATGATCCTCCGCCCCCTCCCGGCGGGGATCTGGCAGAATCACGCATGAAAATACGGCTCCTGGTGATCGGTACCCGCCCGGAAGACTGGGTGCGCGACGCCGTCAGCCTGTACATGGCCCGCCTCCCGGCCCACCTGAAGCCCGAACTCGTCGAGATCCCCCTGTCCCTCCGTTCCTCGGGCGGTGATCCCGCCGTGGCCAGGGCCAAGGAAGGCCAGCGCCTGCTCCATCGCATCAAGCCCGGCGATTTCGTCGTCACCCTGGACGAGCGGGGGCGGGCCTGGTCCTCCGCGGAGCTGGCCCGCGAACTGGCGCGCTGGCAGAACCATCAGCCGTCGGTGGCCCTCGTGATCGGCGGCCCGGAGGGCCTGGCGGACGAAGTGACCGCCCGCGCCGACCGGTCCTGGTCCCTGTCCGCCCTGACGTTTCCCCACGGCCTCGCCCGCGTGATCGTCGTCGAGCAGCTGTACCGCGCGTGGACGATCCTGCAGGGCCATCCGTACCACAGGGCCTGAATGTCAGGACATCCAGCGTCGTGAACCCGCCCGTGAACCCTTTCGTGTATCTCGCGTCGGCCTCGCCGAGGCGGCGGGAGCTTCTTGCGCAGCTCGGCGTGCGCTGCGAGGTCCTGCCCGTGGCGGTGGACGAGGCGGCCCGGCCCGGGGAAGGCGCCGCGGACCTGGTCTGTCGCCTGGCATCCGCCAAGGCGCTGGCCGGCGTGGCACTCCGTCAGGGCCCGCGCATACCCGTCGTTGCGGCGGACACGTCAGTAGCCCTGGGCGCCGAGCTGTTTGCCAAGCCGCTCGACGAGGCGGATGCCACCCGGATCCTGAGCTGCCTCTCGGGCCGGACCCACTCCGTGTTTACCGCCGTGGCCGTCGCGGACGGGCAGCGGGAGCGGGTCGAGCTCAGTTGCAGCGAGGTCACGTTCCGTGCGCTCGCCCCCCGGGAGATAGCCGACTACTGGCGCACCGGCGAGCCGGCCGACAAGGCCGGCGCCTATGCCATCCAGGGCCGCGGCGCGCAGTTCATCTCCCACCTCCGGGGCAGTTACTCCGGCGTGATGGGCCTGCCGCTGTTCGAGACGGCCCACCTGCTGACCCAGTTCGGCTGTGAGCTGCTCTGAGTCCCCGCGCCCGTGAACGAAGAAATCCTCATCAATCTCACGTCGCGGGAAGTGCGTGCCGCCGTCGTGGAAGGCGGCGTGCTCCGGGAGGTCCTTATCGAGCGCACGTCGCGGCGGGGACTCACCGGAAACATCTATAAGGGAAGGGTGGCACGGGTTCTGCCGGGGATGCAGGCCGCCTTCGTGGAAATGGGCCTGGCCCGCACCGGGTTCCTGCACGCCTCGGACGTGCTGCCGCCCTCCGGATCGCCGCCGGCGGTTCCC
>Ga0224500_10001932_pt1 | contig 11706 bp, 6 predicted proteins | sample SF_Oct11_sed_USG_FD_168126 | JGI IMG/M metagenome (GOLD analysis project Ga0224500, IMG submission 168126) | Sediment microbial communities from San Francisco Bay, California, United States - SF_Oct11_sed_USGS_4_1 | ecosystem: Environmental > Aquatic > Marine > Sediment | place: USA: California... | reverse complement strand
GAATGTCACCGGCGACCTGATTGCATGCACGGTGCTGGACAATGGGGAAAAAGCCGCTGCAGGGGCAATGACGCAAAAGCGACCGGACAGCACCGACACGCGATAAACTACGCCTATAACGGAATTCAGGAGATCTGATCATGGACGACGGCGTAATTACCATCAAAGACAAGCCCGCGGCAGGACCGGTAATCCGGCTGCATGAAAACGACAATGTGTTGATTGCGCGCGGTGATATCGCAATCGGCGCCAAGCTGCTTGAGGGATTGACTGCCAAAAGCCAGGTGCCCGCGGGCCACAAGATTGCGGCTCGCGCGATCAAGAAGGGCGATCCGATCCTCAAGTACGCGGTGACCATCGGTTTTGCGTCGGCAGATATTCCTGCCGGCACTTATGTGCATTCGCATAATCTCGAGTTCCGCGAGTTCGACCGCGACTATGCTTATGCGCGCGATTACAAGCCGGTGCAGATGGTGCCGGAGGCCGAGCGTGCGACGTTCATGGGCATCGTGCGCGCGAACGGCCAGGTGGCAACGCGTAACTACCTCGGCATCCTGTCGACGGTGAACTGCTCGGCGACGGTTGCGCACAAGATTGCCGAGTACTTTACGCCCGAGCGGCTGGCGGAATATCCGAACATCGACGGCGTGTGCGCCTTTGCCCACGGCACCGGCTGCGGCATGGAGATGACCGGTGAGCCGATGGACCTGCTGCGCCGGACGATGGCGGGCTATGCGCGTCATGCCAATCTGGCCGGTGCGCTGATCGTCGGTCTCGGGTGTGAACGCAATCAGATCAAGGGGCTGATGAAGGAAGAGGGCCTTGAAGTCAGCTCACGCCTGAAAACCTTTGTCATGCAGGAGTCCGGCGGTACCCGCAAGACCATTGAGGCCGGCATCGCGGCACTGAAGGAAATGCTGCCTGAGGCGAACAAGGTCATGCGCCAGCGGGTGCCCGCAAGCCACCTGATGATGGGGCTGCAGTGCGGCGGCTCGGACGGTTTTTCGTCGATTACAGCCAATCCCGCACTGGGTGCGGCCATGGACCTGCTGGCGCGGCATGGCGGTACTTTCATTCTGTCGGAGACGCCGGAAATCTACGGTGTTGAGCACACGCTGACGCGTCGTGCAAAAAGCCGGGAAGTCGGCGAAAAGCTGATCGAGCGCATTCGCTGGTGGAAGGATGTCTACACGGTCGGGCGTGACACACAGATCAACGGCGTGGTCAGTCCCGGGAACCAAACCGGCGGACTGGCGAATATTTTTGAGAAGTCGCTGGGCTCATCGATGAAGGGTGGCACCGGGCCGCTGAACGCGGTGTACCGCTATGCCGAGCCGGTGACGGAAAAGGGATTTGTGTTCATGGACACGCCGGGGTTTGATCCGACGTCGGCCACCGGCCAGATCGCCGGCGGTGCCAACATGATCATGTTCACGACCGGCCGCGGCTCGATGTTCGGCGCCAAACCGGTGCCGTCGCTCAAACTCGCGACCAACACGCCGATGTTCAACCGCCTTGCCGAAGACATGGATATCAACTGCGGCGAGATTCTTGAAGGCTCGGCAACGTTGAGCGAAGTGGCACAGAAGATTTTCGATCTGATGCTGCGTACGGCTTCGGGTGAGAAGTCCAAGAGCGAATTGCTGGGGCTGGGTGACCATGAATACGTGCCGTGGAATATCGGCGTCACCGGTTGATCATTAATTGATGTCGCAGACCGCATGAACCTCGCTGCGTTTGTCGCGGTCGGCATCGGCGCCGCGCTGGGGGCCTGGTCGCGCTGGGGCCTGTCGGTAGCTTTCAACCATTTCCTGCCGGCATTGCCGCTGGGTACGCTGGCGGCGAACCTGGCCGGCGGTTTTCTGATTGGCGCCGCGCTGGAGTTTTTTTTGCAGCATGCAACGCTGCCGCCCGAGTATCGATTGTTTGTGATTACCGGTTTTCTCGGCAGCCTGACGACATTCTCGGCGTTCTCGCTTGAAGCCGTGATGCTGCTGGAAGACAGCCGCTACGGCTGGGCAATGGCATTGATCGGCAGCCACCTGATCGGCTCGCTGGCGATGACTATGCTCGGGCTGTACATGGTGCGCGCGCTGAGCGCGTAACTTAAATTCGGTTCAGCAGCGCCCGCGCGCTGTCGCCGAGTTCTCCGGCAGTCAGCCCGATCGGGCCGATGCCGCCGCTGACGCAATGATCCGCTGCGGCGCCATGAAGATAGACGCCGGCCGTCAGTGCATGGCGTTCGTCCACGCCCTGGGCCAACAGCGCGGTGATGATGCCTGTGAGCACGTCGCCCATGCCGGCGCTGGCCATGCCCGGATTGCCCGAGGTATTGATCGCCCAGTGGCCATCGGGCCAGGCGCAGATGCTGCCCGCACCTTTGAGCACGACGCCTGCATTGGTTTCGCGCGCGAGTCGCAGCGCTGCGGCTACCCGGTCCCGTTGCACTTCATCTGTTGCGCATCCGAGCAGGCGTGCGGCTTCGGCCGGGTGGGGCGTCAGAATTGTTGATGTAACCCGTTGTTTTAATTTAACTTTTAGTGATACTGTGAGTGCGGTCAGGTTGAGCGCATCGGCATCGATCACCAATGGCACGGTTGCTTCCAGCGCCCAGTCCAGGTATTCCGCCGCGTCCGGAGAGGTGCCCAACCCCGGCCCGATAGCCAATGCCGTGAGGTGATCGAGGCGCAGCACGCCGTCAGCCGGTCGCAGCATCACTTCCGGTTGCAACGGATCAATCAGTGGAACGTCATCTGCAAGCAGTCCGGCGTAAACCCGGCCGGCGCCGCATTTAAGTGCGGTGCGCCCGGCGAGAAACGCGGCGCCGGTCATGCCGTGTGCGCCGCCGACGATGCCGGCACTGCCGTAAGTGCCCTTGTGGGAGTTACGCGGGCGTGATGGCAGCAGATGCGTCAGCACGCCGTTGCCGATGGTCACGCCGTGCGGCGCATCAGTGACTGCAGCGGCAAGGCCCAGATCCGCGACTTCGATGCCGCCACAGTGATCGGGGCCGTCCAGGGTCAGCAATCCCGGTTTCAGCGCAATAAAGGTGATCGTATGGTGCGCCCGCACCGCGACGCCCATCGCGCGACCGGTATCGGCGTCCAGGCCGCTGGGAATATCCAGCGCCAGCACCGGCACGCCCGCGGCATTGATCGCGTCTACCAGTGCCGCGTATCCGCCGTCGAGATTGCGAGTCAGGCCGATGCCGAAGAGGCCGTCGACGATCAGGGCCCGGTCTTGAACCGGCGGCATTTCAGTGGCGACGGTGCCTCCGGCTTCGCGCCAAGCCTGCATGGCTGTCGCAGCGTCACCGGTGTAGGCATCGGGATCTCCGCTGCAGACGACTGTCACCTTGAACCACCATTGCTTCAGATGACGGGCAACCACCAGCGCATCGCCACCATTGTTGCCGGGCCCGGCGATGACGAGTACCGGTTTGCCGCTGTCGCCGGCCAGCTTGCGCGCAAACTCCGCAGCGGCAAGCCCGGCGCGTTCCATCAGCGGCGCGGGGCGCGGGGCGCCGAGCGCAGTCTGTTCGATTTTGCGCAGATCGGCGCTCAGCAGTATCGGTGCGGCATGCGGCATATTCATGATGGCGGCAAGTTTAACGCATGTGTCCCTGCGGAACGCGGCGGGTTTCGGGTAAAATCATGCTTTCCGATCAGCCACTCATCATGCCGCATTTCCTACGCCTGAGAGGACGCGACGCCCTCTCTGCTTTTCGCAGGAAAAAACTACTGGAGGCGGTTGCCTCCGATATTCCCGGATTGCAAATTGCTGCCGAGTACTGGCATTTCGTCAGTCTGGCGCAGATGCCGGGCCATGTCGACCTGCAGCAACTTGAGCGCGTGCTGGAGTATGGTCCGGCGACGGCGCCGGTAGCGCAGAACGGCACCCTGCTGCTGGTCACGCCGCGTCTGGGCACGATTTCACCCTGGTCTTCCAAAGCGACTGATATTGCAAGGCATTGTGCCTTGCCGATGGTGGAGCGGATCGAGCGCGGTGTTGCGTGGTGGTGTGCACGCAACGGCGCGCCGCTGTCGGCGGCGGAACGCGCGACGCTGCTTCCCCACGTGCATGACCGCATGACCGAATCGGCACTGGATGCGCTTGATGATGCCGCAGCCCTGTTTCACCACGTGGTGCCCAAACCGCTGGCCAGCGTGGATGTGATGGCAGGCGGGCGCGATGCGCTGGTGCGGGCCAATGCCGGCATGGGGCTGGCGCTGTCCGCCGACGAAATTGATTACCTGCTCGACAACTATGTGCGCATGGGGCGCAATCCGACCGACGTCGAACTGATGATGTTTGCGCAGGCAAATTCCGAACACTGCCGGCACAAGATATTCAACGCGGATTGGGTCGTCGATGGCGAAACGCAGGACCGGTCGCTGTTCGGCATGATCCGAACCACGCACGAGAAACATCCGCAGGGCACCGTGGTTGCCTATTCCGACAATTCGTCGGTGATCGAAGGTGCGGCCATTGAACGCTTTTATCCGGGTACGGATCAGGCCTACGGATACCGGCATGAATTGACGCATATCCTGATGAAGGTCGAGACCCATAACCACCCGACGGCGATTTCACCGTTTCCGGGTGCAGCCACGGGTTCGGGGGGCGAGATTCGTGACGAAGGTGCGACCGGCCGCGGCGCCAAGCCCAAGGCGGGTCTGACCGGATTTTCGGTATCCAACCTGCGCATCCCCGGATTCGAGCAGCCTTGGGAGGCCAACCCGGTCGGCAAGCCCGGACGCATTGCGTCGGCGTTGCAGATCATGCTCGACGGGCCGATCGGCGGTGCTTCATTCAACAATGAATTCGGTCGCCCCAATCTGACAGGCTATTTCCGCAGTTATGAAATGCGGGTGGGTCATGAAGTGCGCGGTTATCACAAGCCCATCATGGTTGCCGGAGGCCTGGGCAATATCGCCGCGCAACACACGGCGAAGATACCGCTGCCCGATGGTGCGCTGCTGATCCAGCTGGGCGGGCCGGGCATGCTGATCGGGCTGGGCGGCGGCGCGGCTTCGAGCATGGACACCGGTGCCAACCAGGAGGACCTCGATTTCGATTCGGTGCAGCGCGGCAATCCCGAAATCGAGCGGCGCGCGCAGGAGGTCATCGACCGTTGCTGGGGGCTGGGCGAAAATAATCCGGTATTGTCCATTCATGATGTCGGTGCCGGCGGGCTGTCAAATGCGCTGCCCGAACTGGTGCACACGGCGCATCGCGGCGGCGCCTTCGAGTTGCGCGATGTGCCCAGCGAGGAACCGGGCATGTCGCCGCTGCAGCTCTGGTGCAACGAGGCACAGGAGCGCTATGTGCTCGGCATTGCACCCAAGGATCTGCCGGTGTTCAAGGCGATATGCGAGCGCGAGCGCTGTCCGTACGCCGTGGTCGGCAGGGCGACCGCGGACGGCCGCCTGATCGTCAGCGACCGTGAATTCGGCAACAACCCTGTGGACATGGAACTCAATGTGCTGCTGGGCAAGCCGCCGAAAATGACGCGCGATGTAAAACGGCTGGTGCGCGAAGGGCAGGTATTTGACGCGTCGGGTATCGATATCCGCGAGGCGCTGTATCGCGTTCTGAGACTGCCGACCGTTGCCGACAAGACTTTCCTGATCAGCATCGGCGATCGCACCGTCGGCGGCATGACGGCGCGCGATCAGATGGTCGGGCCCTGGCAGGTGCCGGTGGCGGATGTTGCGGTGACACTGATGGGTTACAACACCACGCGGGGCGAAGCCATGTCGATGGGCGAGCGCACGCCTCTGGCCGTGCTCAACCCGGCGGCATCGGGTCGCATGGCCGTAGGTGAAGCGATCACGAACATCGCGGCTGCGCCGATTGCCGCGCTCGGCGACGTCAAGCTTTCCGCAAACTGGATGGCTGCGGCCGGACACCCCGGTGAAGACGCTGCGCTGTTCGATACTGTGCGCGCGGTCGCAATGGAACTGTGTCCGCAACTGGGCATCAGTATTCCGGTGGGCAAGGATTCGCTGTCGATGAAGACGGGTTGGAGCGACGGCGCCGCGCGCAAGGAAGTGGTGGCGCCGCTGTCGCTGATCGTTTCGGCGTTTGCACCCGTGACCGATGCGCGGCGCACGCTGACGCCGCAGTTGCGTACGGACTGCGGTGACACCGATCTGCTGCTGATCGACCTCGGGCGGGGACGCACGCGGCTCGGCGGCTCGGCGCTGGCGCAGGTCTATGACGCATTCGGCGATGCCACGCCGGATCTGGCCGATGCTGCCGACCTGAAGAATTTTTTTGCACTGATACAGGCGCTGAATCAGCAGGAATTGCTGCTGGCCTATCACGACCGCTCCGACGGCGGCCTGGTGGTGGCCTTGTGCGAAATGCTGTTTGCGGCACGTTGCGGTGCGTTGATTGAATTGGCGGGTGTGGCCGAGTCGCAGCTGTTTGCCGAGGAACTCGGTGCGGTGGTGCAGGTGCGTCGCGCAGATCGTGCCAGGATCATGGACATTGCCGCACGCGCGGGCCTGGGCGCGCATTGCGCAGTCATCGGCAGCGTCAATGATGGCGGGCGGCTGGTGGTGAAGGCGCAGGATGTGACGGTGCTCGACGAGGCGCGGGTGGACCTGCATCGCGCCTGGTCGGAAACCACGTACCGGATGCAGCAATTGCGTGATCATCCGGATTGCGCGCAGCAGGAATACGACCGCCTGCTCGATGCCGGTGATCCGGGTCTGACCCCGAGGCTGACTTTTGATCCGAATGAGGACATTTGCGCGCCGTATGTCGCCCGCGCGTCACGTCCGCGCATCGCCATCCTGCGTGAACAGGGTGTCAACGGCCAGATCGAAATGGCGGCGGCATTTGATCGCGCCGGTTTTGCCGCCGTCGATGTGCACATGAGCGATATCATTGCCGGGCGCGTCACCCTCAAGGATTTTAAGGGGGCGGCGGCCTGCGGCGGGTTTTCTTACGGCGACGTACTCGGTGCGGGTGAGGGCTGGGCCAAATCCATCCTGTTCAATGCGCGTGCGCGTGATGAATTCGAGGCATTCTTCAGTCGCCAGGACAGTTTCGCGCTGGGCGTATGCAACGGCTGCCAGATGATGAGCAACCTGCATGAGCTGATACCGGGCGCCGGACACTGGCCGCACTTCGTGCGCAATAAGTCAGAACAGTTCGAGGCGCGCTTTGCTCTGCTGGAAGTGCAGCAGTCGCCGTCGCTGTTTTTCAACGGCATGGCCGGCAGCCGGATACCGGTGGCAGTCGCGCACGGCGAGGGTTATGCGGAGTTTGCCGATGCCGCGGCGCTGGCCGCTGTGCAACCGCTGGTGGCGTTGCGTTTCGTTGACAACCGCGGCGTGGCCACCGAACAGTATCCGTTCAATCCCAATGGCTCGCCGCAGGGCGTCACCGGGCTGACTACTGCCGACGGACGCTTTACCATTCTGATGCCGCATCCGGAGCGTGTTTTCCGCACGGTACAGAATTCGTGGCATCCGGCGACGTGGCAGGAGGACGGTCCATGGCTGCGCATGTTCCGCAACGCGCGGAAATGGATCGGTTAGTGCGGCCATGTCGGTAAAGACCGATGCGCCGTTCTACACCGAGGCTGAGCTGGATGCACTGGAGGCGACCGATCCCGTCGCCGCGGTGCGCATCGCGCGCGAACAATTGCTGTTGCAAAAGCAGCTTGCGCAATCAGTGGGCGTTGCGGCCGGTGAGTTGCCGACTATTGATCAATTACAAGCGGTGATCGCGGAAGTGCGGCAGATACTCGCGCGTGACGGCGGGGATATCGAATTCGTCGGCTTCGAAGAGCACACGCTGACGGTGCGACTGAAAGGCAGTTGTTCGGGCTGTCCGCGCGCACCGCTGGATCTGAAACACGTCGTCGAAGAGATGGTGCGGCGCAGATATCCGCAGATCATCGCGGTGCGCAACGTGTTCTAGATAAAAATATCAATAAAAACAATAAGTTATTTCAATTTCTCGCGTTCGAGCTGGTTAACGTCTTTATGATCGCCGGTGGCTGTGGCCTGCCAGCGCAGGTCCAGGGTCAGCGGGAACGCTGGATTCGGTATTTCGGGTTTGACGTGCATCGGACCCGGCGTATGGCCGTGGTCCCAGAAACGTGCGACGCGCCGCGCTTCGGCTTCGTTGGCATTGACGGGCCGCGTGCTGTAGCTGCGTCCGCCCGGATGCGTGACGTGGTATGTGCAGCCGCCGATGGAACGCTGGCTCCAGGTATCAACAATGTCGAATACCAGCGGCGCATGTACGCCGATCGTCGGATGCAATGCGGAAGGCGGGCTCCACGCGCAGAAGCGTACCCCGGCGACAAATTCTCCGGGTGTTCCCGTCGGCGCCAGCGGCAGTGCGCGACCGTTGCAGGTGACGACGTGGCGTGACTCGGTCATGCCGCGTACGCGTACTTGCATGCGTTCAACCGATGAATCGACGTAGCGCGCGGTAGCGTTGGCCCCGACTTCCTCGCCGAGCACGTTCCACGGTTCGATGGCCTGCCGCAACTCGAGCTCGATGCCGTCGTAGATTACCGTGCCATAGCGGGGGAAACGGAATTCGTGGAACGGCGCGAACCAGGTATCGTCAAATGCGTAACCGGCGCGCCGCAGGTCCGACAGCACATCGTGGAAGTCAGACGCGACGAAATGCGGCAGCATGAAGCGGTCGTGCAACTGCGTGCCCCAGCGCACCAGCCTGGCTTGATAAGGTTTCTGCCAGAACCATGAGACCAGCGCGCGAATCAGCACCATTTGCGCCAGACCCATTTTCGGATGCGGCGGCATTTCGAAGCCGCGGAATTCAAGCAGTCCCAGCCTGCCCATGGCGCCGTGCGAAGCATAGAGCTTGTCGATGCAGAACTCTGCGCGGTGGGTGTTGCCGGTCAGGTCGACCAGAAAATTACGCAACAGCCGGTTGATCGTCCATGGTGCCAGGTCGGCGCCGAATTTCTCCTGCATCGCGGCCAGTTGCTGGAAGGCGATGTCGAGTTCATACAGATTGTCATCACGCGCTTCGTCGACCCGCGGTGACTGGCTGGTGGGACCGATGAACATGCCAGAGAACAGGTACGACATGGACGGATGGTTCTGCCAGTACGTGATCAGGCTGCGCAGCAGGTCAGGCCGGCGCAGCAGCGGGCTGTCCGCGGCGGATGTGCTGCCCAGCGTGATGTGGTTGCCACCGCCGCTGCCGATATGGCGGCCATCCGTCATGAATTTTTCAGTGCCCAGACGGTTTGCGCGCGCTTCCTCATAGAGCGCCGTAGTGTTGGCGACCAGCGCGTCCCAGCTTGCGGCGGGGTGGATGTTGACTTCGATGACACCGGGATCCGGGGTGACATTGAGCACCGTGATCAGGCGATCGGGCGGCGGACCATAACCTTCGAGCCGGATTTTCAGTTTTAACTTCACCAGTTCCCGCTCGATCAGCGCCAGCAGATCAAAATACGGCTGGATGGCTTCGAATGGCGGCATGAACAAATAAAGCCGGTTATCGCGGACTTCGACGCACAATGCGGTGCGTACAATCCTGTCAGGTGTCTTGTCGTCAGGCGCCGGTGGCGGCAGTGACGAGAGGGGGAGGCGGTAGCCAATGGATGAGTCGCCATTGATCAGAATGACCTGATCGTCCGGCAGCGGCCAGGAAGAACTCTTCCACCCGCTGTCATCGGCGGCCAATGGCAGCATGTAGCCGGCGGGGATTTTGCTGCCGGGTATGCGCTGCTTTTTCTCCGCGGACAGATGTGTCAGCGGATCTTCCCAGACTGGTAACAGGTGCTCCGGCGCGATGCCCAGCGCGGCCGTCAGTGCGGTCGCGAAGCGCTGCGCGTCGACGGGTTTCGCATCTCCCGATGTCGCTGCCGCGATTAATGCAATGTCCTGCCACAGCGGTTTGCCGTCGTTGCGCCACTGTATGCCCAGGGCCCAGCGCGGCAGCGGTTCACCCGGATACCATTTGCCCTGTCCGTAAAACACCAGTCCGCCCGGCGCGAATCGTTTCTGCAGTCGCCACGCCAATTCTTCGGCGAGCGTCCACTTCTCGTCGGACATCGCCACGGTGTTCCATTCCGGGCCATCCATGTTGTCGATCGACACAAAAGTCGGCTCGCCGCCCTGCGTCAGGCGCACGTCATTGGCGACCAGTTCCGTGTCAATTTTTTTGCCCAGTGCGTCTATGGCCAGCCATTGCGCTTCGTCGTACGGTTTGGTGACACGCGGATCTTCGCGGATGCGTGTGACCGTCATGTCAAATTCGAACGTGGTTTCGCAAGGCGAAACGGTGCCGATGATGGGCGCGGCGCTGAACGGCGACGGCGTGCAGGCGACGGGAATGTGCCCCTCGCCGGTGAGCAGTCCGGAGGTGGCGTCGAGTCCGATCCAGCCGGCACCCGGTATGTAGGCTTCAGCCCACGCATGCAGGTCGGTAAAGTCGCGATCCGGCCCGGGTTCTCCTTCCAGTGGCGGCTGATCGGGTTTCAGTTGAATCAGGTAACCGGACACAAAACGCGCCGCGAGGCCGCAATGGCGCAGGATCTGCACCATCAGCCAGCCGCTGTCCCGGCAGGAACCGGTCCCGTGCTGCAGCGTATGTTCGCAGGTCTGCACACCGGCTTCCATGCGCACTTCATAGGCGACATCGTTCTTCAGCCTGTTGTTGACGGCGATCAGGAAATCGACCGTGGTGCTGGTGGGAGGCAGGCTGGCGCGGAAGTCCGCCAGCCACTTTTTCAGCAACGGGCCCTGTTCGTCGAGCGCCAGATAAGGCGTGAGGTCGCGGAGCAGTTCGGGCGGGTAGGCAAACGGAAATTTCTCCGAGTATGGTTCGATGAAGAAATCAAAGGGGTTGATCACCGTCATGTCCGCGACCAGGTCCACGGTGATGTCGAGTTCACGTGCCTTGTCGTCCTTGAACACGATGCGCGCGATGTGATTGCCGAAGACGTCCTGGTGCCAGTTGATGAAGTAGTCTTCCGGACTGATGGTCAGCGAATACGACAGTATCGGCGTGCGGCAGCTGGGTGCCGGACGCAGGCGGATTTCATGCGGGGCGATGATAACGTCGCGATCGTAGCGATAACGCGACTGGTGGTGCAATGCGATCTGGATCATGGACGCAACTCCGCAGCGCGCGCCGGGTGCGGCCTACTGCTCGAAGCCGACATTCCAGTCCGGGTTGGGCAGCTCGGTAAAAACCTTGCGCAGACCTTCACCCCACTGCTGATGCACCATGTTGAAGTAGGGATCGGTTTCGAGGATCCGGTGCTGGAATGCCACCCTGAGTGTGTCTGCACGGTAGATGAGCAGGTCGATCGGCAGTCCGACCGAAATGTTGCTGCGGATCGTCGAGTCGAAGGACACCATGAGGCATTTTGTCGCCTCGAGCAGGGAGGTTTGCGGTTTGACCACGCGATCGATGACCGGTTTGCCGTACTTGCTTTCGCCGATCTGGAAATAAACGGTTTCCGGGGTGGCTTCAATGAAATTGCCTTCGCTGTAAATCTGAAACAGTCGCATGCGTCCGCCTGCGATCTGGCCGCCCACAATGAACGAGGCGCCGGCGTCCACGTTGGCCTGCTGCAGGTACAAGGCATCGCGCTGGCGGACCTCTCTAACCGCCTGGCCGACCATTTCCGCCACCTCATACATTGAGTTGGCGTCGTAGAGCGAACGCTTGGAGCCGGGATCGAGACGGTCT
>Ga0224500_10001930_pt1 | contig 11708 bp, 16 predicted proteins | sample SF_Oct11_sed_USG_FD_168126 | JGI IMG/M metagenome (GOLD analysis project Ga0224500, IMG submission 168126) | Sediment microbial communities from San Francisco Bay, California, United States - SF_Oct11_sed_USGS_4_1 | ecosystem: Environmental > Aquatic > Marine > Sediment | place: USA: California... | reverse complement strand
CGAAGCACAGCGAAAACGCCGACCAGCCCATCAGGCCGATCAGGAACAGCCGCCGCGGGCCGAAGCGATCCGAGAGAAATCCCGCCGGAATCTGACCGAGCGCATAGGTGAACGTCAGTGCCGCCGACAGCATGCCGGCCTGGGTGAAACTGATCTGCAGGTCTTCGCGAATCAGCGGCAGCAGCAGAGGGATCGCGCTGAAGGTGATGCCGTGAGTGATCTGGCACAGTACGACCAGCACCACCGTGTTGATGCCTTCGCGCGGCATGCGCGCGCCGGAATCGGGGGCGCTGCTCATGGACGCAGGGGCGGCAGCGGATGTTCGACTGCAGCGGGGCTCGGGCTTGCGGGAGGATGTTCAGCGGAAGGCACGGTGTTAATGTAGTGCGTCGCATTACGCTGCGGGTTGAGGCAGGTCAAGGTGCCACGAACTCAGGGCAGCAGGCCCGCATCCTCGAACTGCAGATACAGTTCACGGCTCACCCAGGCATCGGTTGCCGCATAGGTGATTTGCGCGGGAGTCAGTCGCGGCGCAGCCCAGTTGGTGGTTTTTGCGCCCTTGGGAATGCGGTAACCCAGAAAAATGCCGGCAAGATTGCGCACACCGGTCTGCTCGTAGTCGTTACGTTTGGCCACGACCCCCAGGTCAATCACGCTTTTTTCGGCGAACCGGAATACCTGATTCAGCGTGCGCAGGTCGTAGGCGAGCGCGACGCCCGCCTTGACGGTGGCGGGCGCCTGCAGCAGTCCGGCGATTACGGCGTGAGTCTCCTGCAGGCGCAACGGGAAAAGATACACGCACTTTGCCGTGGCCACCTGTACCAGACTCGGCAGATAACTTTCTCCTTTGCTGAAAGCGGGGCGCGTTTCGGTGTCGAAACCGGTAACGCGCTCACTGCGGATGTCGGCTGCGGCGGCAGCCAGTATATCCGGCGTATCGACGAAGGCCACCGGGCCTTCGTAGCGGCGCACCGGCAGTTCATTGAGGTCTGCGCGCGAGATCGCGCGGGCGCGATCGTCGTGTCGGGTATCTGTTGTTTGGCGGGTCATGGGCCTCAGGGTAACAGGTGCGCGCGTGGTACAGTTACTGCTGGCAATAACCGGGGCGTGAGCGGGCATGAATGCATGGCCGGGCGTTTGGATGGCAGCGATGCGTGCAATTGCGGCGGGTGCCGTACTGTTGCTCGCGGCGTGTGTGCAGTTGCCGGTGTATACGTCGTTGCCGGTCGACGTGCGCCCTTCGCCCAATTTCGGTGAGCGCCGGCCCGGCTTCGTCATCATTCATCATACGACCAATGACACGGCCGAACGTGCGGTCGCGACGCTGACTGATCCGCTGAGGCAGGTGAGCGCGCATTACCTGGTTTCGCGCGATGGCCGCATCATTTATCTGGTCGACGAAACAATGCGTGCCTGGCATGCCGGTGATTCGTACTGGGGCGGCAACCGCGACATCAATTCGGCATCAATCGGCATCGAACTCGACAACAATGGCCGCGAACCGTTTGCCGAGCCGCAGATTGCGGCGCTGTTGCTGCTGCTGGCCGATGTGAAAGCGCGCTGGAACATTCCAACGGCGAATTTTCTCGGTCATGGCGATGTCGCGCCCGGGCGCAAGGTGGATCCGAGTGCGTGGTTCCCGTGGCAGCGGCTGGCGGCGGCGGGTTTCGGTCTGTGGTGCGATCCGCCGTACGATCCGGCGCCGGCCGGTGTGGCGGATGTGACCCTGCTCGCCGCGCTGGGATACGAGGTTGCGGTACCGTGGTCGGCGGTGGCCGCGTTCAAGCGCCACTGGGCGCCCGCGGATATGACCGAAACCCTGAGCGAGGATCAGCGCGGCATGCTGCAATGCCTTATCCGGCTGCAGCAGGCCGGGTGAACGCAGTCACCGCCAGGCTATACAGACGCGGTCCGGGTGATGCTGCAGTGTGGACGCACCGCCTGTTTGGGATCGGATCAGGGCTAGAATGCAATGAATAAATCCGTTTCCGGAGGGGACGCATGACACTGAAACTCGGGCTGATGGTGCCCGCGAACAATACGACGATGGAACCGGAGATGCTGGCCTGGATGCCCGGCGCTGTTTGCACCACGCTGCGTATTCCACGGGGCCCGGGGCTGCTGGGCCCGGAGGAGATTCCGGCCTATGTGGCGCAGGCGCTGGAACTCGCAAGCAGCTACGATCGCGCCAATACCGATATCGTCGCCTATGGCTGCACTGCCGCCGGATTCATCGGCGGTCCGGCACAGGATGAGGATATTCAGACCGAGCTTGCGCGGATCACCGGCAAACCGGTGGTCACCACTGCGAGCGCGATGATAGAGGTATTGCGTCATATCGGTGCCAGGCGGGTTGCTGTGGTGACGCCATATCTGGATTTGGTGAATGCGCGCCTGCGCGCCTATCTGGAGCAGTCCGGCATCGTCGTGGCTGAACTTGCCAGCTTCAACGCTGCGACCACCGATGAACTGGCGAAAATTACGCCCGCACAGATTGCAGCGCTGGCGCGCGAAACCATGACGCCTGATGCGGACGCGATGTTCATCGCCTGTTCGCAACTGCCCACCAAAGACATCATGGATGATCTTGCGCACGAGTTCGGCAAGCCGGTGTGGTCGTCGATCAAGGCGACCGCATGGCATGCGGAGCAGGTGCTGGCCGGACACGATACTGTTGCAGCCTGAATCAATTCACCCGGGAGATACGATCATGCAATTCAAACTGACAGCGGTCGCGGCCATACTTGCGGCGACCGCGTTTGCCGCATCGGCTCAGAATTTTCCGACAAAGCCGGTGCGCATCGTGGTGCCGTTTCCGCCGGGAGGCGGGGTTGATATTGTCGCGCGCGTGGTAGGACCGAAACTTGCCGCGCAATATGGCCAGCAGGTGATCGTTGAAAACCGCTCCGGTGCGGCCGGCATCATCGGTACGGAGTACACCGCGCGTTCCGCGCCCGACGGTTACACCTGGGCGATCTGCACGCTGGGCAATCTGGCAGTGAACAAGCACCTCTATGCAAAAATGGCCGTTGATCCGCTGAAGGACCTCGCTGCGGTGACGCAGGTGGTTGATGTGCATTTCGTCATGGTTGCGCACCCGTCCTTGCCGGCGAAAACCGTGCCGCAGCTGATTGCGCTGGCGAAACGCCTGCCCACCGGCGACATTACCTATTCCTCGTCAGGTGCGGGCGGCGCCCCCCATCTGGGCGGCGCATTGTTCAACCGGCTGGCGGGCGTGCAGCTGACACATGTGCCGTACAAGGGCAGCGGTCCGAGTTTTGCCGATCTGCTCGGCGGGCATGTGTCGCTGACCTTCGACAGCATGTTGCAGTCGCTGCCATACATACGCGACAAGAAACTGGTTGCGCTGGGCGTGCTGGGTGCGAAACGCGCGGCGGCATTGCCCGACGTGCCGACGATCGCAGAGCAGGGTGTGAAGGGTTACGAGCTGACTAACTGGTTTGGCCTGGTGGTGCCTGCGGCCACGCCGAAAGACCTGATCGCAAGGGTGCATGGCGATTTCACCAGGGTGCTGCAGGAGAAGGAAATCCGCGAAAAAATCGCCGGCATGGGGGCCGATGTGGTGGCCAACTCACCGGAAGATTTTGCAAAGTTCTGGCGCAATGAGTCTGACAAATGGGCGCGGGTGATCAAAGAGGCAAAGATCACCGTGAATTGATGCGGCCCCCGCATTGCGCGTGCTATGCGCAATGCGGTTCAAGAAAGAATCCGGAGACTCGTTAACGCAGGGTGCCGAGTATTTCCAGCGCCTTGTCCATCGAGAACTTGTAGGTCGGTTCGTTCCAGGCCTTGGGGTTGGAGCGCATCATGTAGCCGTGCTGAATGCCGGGGAAAATGTGGACCTGCAGGTTGGGCGTGGCCTTCGCTTTTTCGAGGTAGGCTGCCTGTACCTCCGGTGGCGCAGCATGGTCCTGGTCACCCCAGATCAGGCATACGGGTTTGGTCAGACCGTCGAATTCGTCCAGGAAATCCTTCATCTGCGTGCTGTGGCAGCCGATGCCGGCGTCGTATCCGAGGCGCTTGGGGCCGATCACGGCATACGGTCCGCCGAAACAGAAGCCCATAGCCGCCGCCTTGCCGTTATGCTGCGGCAGCCGGCGCACCATTGCCAGCGTATCCGTCATGTCGGCCTCACTTGTCTTGACGACGGCCAGCCGCGGTTGCGAGCGCTCGGCGGAGCGTTTGTCGTCGCGTGGCAGCGGACCGGGCACGGTGCGCCAGAACAGATCCGGCGCCGCGGCGATGTAACCCGCTGTGGCAAACGCATCGGCAATGCCACGGACGTCGGCATCCACACCGTGCACGGCGGAGGCCATGACCACGGCCGGCGCCTTGGGTCCACCGGTCGGTAGTGCGAGGTAGCAATCGAATTCGCCGCCGCCGGTTGACTTTACCTTGACGTGTTCGCCGGCCATGATCAACCCGTCGCCAGCAGTTCGACTTCAAACACCAGCGTCGCGTTCGGCGGAATGACGCCGCCGGCACCGCGCGCGCCGTAGCCGAGATCCGGCGGTATCGTCAGTTTGCGCTTGCCGCCGATTTTCATGCCCTGCACGCCTTCGTCCCAGCCGCGGATGACGCGGCCGCCGCCCAGGGGAAACACAAATGGATCATCGCGATCCTTGCTCGAATCGAATTTGGTGCCGTTCGTGAGCCATCCGGTGTAGTGCACGGTGACTTCCTGTCCGGCAGCGGCTTCAGCGCCATCGCCGGTGACGATTTCCTCGATGATGAGTCCGCTTGCGGTGGTAGTTGTCATGGCAGTTCCCTGTTCAATTTGAGCCGTTATTATGCCGCCAGACGCACACAGGGGAAAGCCACGGGCAATTTGGGTAGAATCCGGCCTTTGCCGAATTGAGCGCAGGGAGAGTCGAAGTGGAGTGGATCACAAAAATGCTGAATGATGTGCCGGCCACGGCGCCGTATCGGGCGCAGCTGGAGTCGCTGGTGCGCGAGCACGCTGAACTGAAGGCCGAAAACATGCGGCTCAGCGACGAACTGGACTGGTTCATTCCGAAGTGGGACACGCTGGACGGTGATGCGGTGCGCACGCTGGAATACCTGTCGCGCGTGGAGCGCGGATATCCGCCGGAGATTGCCAAGTCCAATCAGGTCAATATCCAGATTGTCGAGTCGTACCTGATTTATCTGGTGAAGGGGCAGTTCGTGCATGCAGCCGCCAATGGCGAGCAGCATTTCCATATATCCGAAAAAGGCCGGCGCTATCTGCTGGACCGCGGCCTGTTGTAAACCTGCGGTGTCAGTGCACGGCCCGCGTTCAACGTGTGGTGCCGTGTGCCTTGATATTTTTCTGGTGGCGGTGGGAGATCAGCGTGATCCGCCCCCAGTCGATGGTGGTGGTGGTACCGTCAAGTTTGACCGAAAAATCCTTGAGATCCCACTCGGCGAACTTTGACGGATAGCGTGAGCGGTGCGCAGCAATTTTTTCGCTGCGGCTGCGGGCTGGCGGGCCGTATTTCTTCGTCAACGTCTCCAGCGCAGTGCCTTGTCCCTGTATGCCCCAGGTGTTGACGTATATGGCTTCAATGAAGCCCTGGTAGACATCAACGACCATTTCGCCGCGGGCCCATGGTGTCGCGCTCGTGCTGGGATAAAACACCGCATGTTCCTCGCTGCCCCAAGGTGTTTTTTTGGTGAGATTCTCGACGTAGCACAGGCGGCTGGTCATGGTGTCTATGCCGGGCGGGCAGGGTGAAATCAGGAAGCGCGTACCCAGCTCGACGCCGAACATGGTTTTTGCCGGGTCCGCGGCAACGGCGGCGGTGGTTGCGAGCAGGCACAGCATTGCCAGCACATGGCGTAATGTTTTCATTGCAGTCATCATACGGCGCATGGTGCACAAGACCAAATCAATAAAGAAGAAAAAATCACGGGTCATCCGGGAGCCGGATTGGCGGGTTTATATCGTGCGCTGCGCCGACGGCAGCCTTTACACCGGCATCGCGCGTGATGTGGTGCGGCGCGTGGCTGCACACAATGCAGACCGCGGTGCGGGCGCGAGTTACACGCATTCGCGACGGCCGGTGACGCTGGTGTACCAGGAGACGGCGGCTGACCGGTCGGCTGCGAGCAAACGTGAGTACCAGATCAAGCAACTGAGTCGCGCGGAAAAGCTGGCGTTGGTTGCGCGCCGCGGTGAAAGCATTTGAAAGACGCAGTGGTAACATCCGCGCCGGAGGTTCCCATGACGGACATCAATAAACCCGCGGCTGACGTGTTCGACGCGGCGCACACACGGCGCTCGATCCGCGCCTACAAGCCGGATGCGGTGCCGCTGGAAACCCTGCGTGAAATCGTGGCGCTCGGACGCCATGCGCCCAGCGGCTCGAACATCCAGCCCTGGCGCGTACATGTGCTGACCGGTGCGGCGCTGCAGCGCGTGGGTGGTGCGATACAGCGCGCCTTCCTCAGCGACGAGCCCGGGCATCAGCGTGATTACGAGTACTACACCGATCCGGTGGTTGAGCCGTACCTGGCGCGGCGGCGCGCCTGTGGCTGGGGGCTGTACGGCACGCTGGGCATAGGCCGCGGTGATCATGAAAAATCCAAGGCCTATCGCGCGACCAATTACACGTTTTTCGGCGCACCTGCGGGCCTGATCTTCACCATCGACCGTGAATTGGAGAAGGGCAGCTGGCTCGATTATGGAATGTTCCTGCAGACCCTCATGCTGGCGGCGCGGGCCCGCGGGCTGCACACCTGCGCAGAGGCTTCGATCGCGAGCTATCCGGATATCGTGCGCCGGGAGCTGGGCCTGGATGATGCCTGGGTGGTGATCTGCGGCATGGCCCTGGGTTTTGCTGACGCTGATGCGGTGGTCAATACTTTTCAGCCGCCGCGCATTGCATTGGACGACTATGCGGTATTTGTGGATTAAGGTGGTGCGTGCGGCAGGCTGTGTCGTGTTCGCGGCAGCGTGTTCATCTGCGTCGGCTGCCGCGATGCAGCGTGTCGGCGCATTTGAAATCGACGTCACCGAAGTCACCATCGGCGAATTTTCGAAATTTGTTGCGGCGACGGGCGTCGTTACTAAAGCCGAGCGCGACGGCGGTGGGCATGTCTACGAAGCAGGCTGGTCAAAAAAATCCGGCTGGCACTGGCGCGCGCCCTACGGCAGACCGGGTGTTGCGCGCGAACCGGTAGCGCATATCACGTACGCCGAAGCGGAAGCCTATTGCCAATGGGCGGGCAAACGTTTGCCCGCGGATGCGGAGTGGGTGGAAGCTGCTTACACCGAGCGCCGCGCATCGCCACCGTCGCTGTTTGTCAGCGGCAGGACCTATACCTATCCGACGGGTGATACCCCGCAGGGTGCGAATTGCTTGTCCGGCTGCGGCACTGCACGCGTCGTGGCGCATGGCGCGAAGTTGCTGCGCGGTCGCGGCCATGCTGAGGCGGGCACCACAGCCGCCGGGGTCAACGGGCTCTACGACATGGGCGCGAACCTGTGGGAATGGACTAACGCCGGGCCGGGTGCCGAGAAGCGTACGCGCGGCGGTTCATGGTGGTACGGCCCTGATCAGATGCGCGCAGATTACATCGCCGATAAGCCCGGTGATTTCACGGCCCTTTACATCGGCTTTCGCTGTGCGCGGGATGCCAGGTGATGAAATGGCTCGACCGCATCCCGCTGGGGGTAATCGCACTGCTTGCAGTGGTCGTCGGGCTTGCCCCGTTCGTACCGGAGCCGCATCTGTGGGAGAAATTCAAAATGCTGGCTGCCGGCACGCTGACGCGGCCTATCGACCTGTTTGATCTGCTCTGGCACGGTGCTCCGTGGTTGTTGCTGGGCTTGAAATTTCGCCGGCTGGCGCAGACACAAAAACAAGAAAATAATAATTAAAACAATGACTTAAGGTTCAAATACGCGATTTCCGGAGCGGGGCGGACAGGTTTGCAGGTGGCACCATCCCGGCGTCGCTGCGGGATGCTCCAGCCACAGTCCAAGCTCTTCAAGTACTGCAAGATTGGCCATGCACCAGGCATCGAGCGTGCCGTCGCGATCATTGAGGTCGATCGCGAGGCAGAGAATATGCCTGCTGCCTTTGGCTGCACCGGGCACCCGTGCATTGACGGCCGCGGGCCGCCAGCCGGACGATACGCTGGCCATGATGCCGGCACGCCGTAGCAGCCGGTTTACGCGGCGCAGCGTCTCGCGGGCATTGCTGCGCAGTTCACTTGTCAGTTCGTCGCGATGCAGTTTGTCGCGACCCATATAGTAGTCGCCGAGTTTTAGCGCTGTAGCGGATTTTCGTGCGGCCATGGGACGGAAGATTACCTGATCTGGCGCGCTGCATTTACACTACACGCAGTAATTTCTCGATACCGGAGTGTGACTGATGTCGGATGTTTTCGGCTTCGATGCGTTTTCACCACAGCAGATCGCCGAACGCGTGCAGAGCGTCGGCGTGGCCAAAGCGCGGCTGCCGCTGCTGTCGATGTTCATGCTGGGGGCGCTTGCGGGGGCTTTTATCGGCCTTGGCGCCATGTACTACACGCTGGTGATCAGCGACACGCAGCTGTCGTTCGCCGCTGCCCGCGTGCTCGGTGGCGTATGTTTTTCGCTGGGTTTGCTGTTGGTGGTGGTCGCAGGCGCCGAACTGTTCACCGGCAACAATCTGCTTGCAATGGCATGGGCCGACAATCAGGTCAGCACTATGGAAGTACTGCGAAATTGGGGTGTGGTCTGTGCGGCCAATTTTGCCGGTGCCGCGGGGCTCGCAGTGCTGGTATTCCTGTCCGGACACCAGGATCTCAACAATGGCGCTGTCGGCCGTGCGTACCTGGCCATCGCCGCTGCAAAAAGTACGATGTCGCTGACGGAAATGGTCTTTCGCGGCGTGTTGTGCAATGTGCTGGTGTGCATGGCCGTGTGGATGGCGCTTGCTGGCCGGAGTGTCGTTGACAAGTTTGTAGCCATCGTGCTGCCGATTTCCGCCTTCGTTGCCGCGGGCTTTGAGCATTCGGTTGCCAACATGTATTTTTTTCCATTGGCACTGATGCTGAAGGCTGCCGGTGCGACACTCCCCGCCGGCGGCGAGGCGATCACCTTGGTGGCGATGATGCGTAATCTGGTGCCGGTGATCCTTGGCAATATCTTCGGCGGCAGTGTGCTGGTGGCGCTGGTGTATCACGTGATCTACCGACGTCCGGCGAGTGGTGGCTGAACCGTGGAATTGCTGATACATGCAACGCTGACGGTCGCGGGCCCCCGCGAAACCCTGAAAGCCTGCGGCGCGCACATCAAGACCATGCTGACGGCCGAAGTGCTCGATGGTGAGCTCGAGGAACATCACGGTGATGACGCGCTGGCATATGATTTCAAGGTGCGCGGCGGCATCCCGTTTCCTGCGTTTGCTAATGCATCGCAGGAGTTCCCCGACGTGGTCATCACTGCGGAATGGGTTAACGTCGGCGCCGGCCGCAAGGGGCGCGCCCGGATCGCCAACGGCGAGATTACGGAACATGCGGACGAGGTGCTTGAGCTGGCCGGCAGTGATGCGCGTAACCGCCATGTGTGTGCCGCAGCGGATGGCACGCTCGAACTGGCGGTGACATTGTTGCAAACCGGTGCGGATTCGTGGGCCGGCTACATGCTGACTCATCAACGTGACGCGTTGTTCCAGATTACGCGCGTGGGCGCGTCTGTTGATCTGCTGGCCACCGAGGGTGATCCCGACTGGGTGCAACGCTGGCACCTTGCCGGCATCAACGAAACGCCGGCAATGCAGGTGATCAAACCATCGCAGCGTATCGACAAGAGTCTCTATGCCGAACTTGAACAACTGGCGGAAGGATTCGTCGCCGACTGGATCTGGTTTCGTGACGCGCCGGAGGAGGTCAACGCCATCGAGATCGACCGTTTTTCACGCTATGGCTTTACGGTGCGCGATGCCAATGTACGCGCCGCGAGGCTTTATGCGCTGCGTCAGCTGGTCGGTGATGACCTGCCGCTGCAGCATTCGACGGTCGATCCGGCGAGCGCCTGGATCATCGCCGTAATCGAACGCTGCTGGGCGGGAATGTAACGGGGCTGGGCCAGTTAACAGGTTCTAGTGCTGATCGGGCGGGCGCCGTCGCCACTGGCGGATCAGAATGTAGCCACCGAGCATGCCGCCCAGGTGCGCGAAATGCGCAACGCCGGCCTGGGTTCCGGTGACGCCCAGATACAGTTCCACCAGGCCATAGAGCGTGACAAACAGCCAGGCCGGCATGGGTATCGGCGGAAAGATCAGCATCACGATGCGCCGCGGGAAAAACAAACCATAGGCCAGCAGCAGTCCGAATACGCCGCCGGAAGCGCCTACCGTCGGAAAGGGCGGGCTGGCGGTCAGGCTCTGAATCACCAGCTGCGCCAGCGCCGCAGAGAGCACGCAGCCCAGGTAATAAATCAGGAAGCGCCGCGGACCGAAGACCTGCTCAATCTGGCCGCCGAACATGTACAGCGCCAGCATGTTGAAACCGATGTGCATCAGGCTGCCGTGGAGGAAGCCGTAAGTCAGCACCTGCCAGGGCAGAAAACCGGCGCCGATTGCCGATGGCGTGTGGAATGGCCACAGGCCGAACCAGATGACCAGGATGTCGCCGAGTACGAATTGCAGCAGATAAACCGCAACATTCGCGGTCAGCAGCATTTTGGTGACTGGAGGCAGCATAACGGTCGATGGTATCAGCAACAGTACGGCTGCGGCCGCAGGGCGTCTTGCCGCAACAGCGTCAGGCCATCCGGTTCACGCAAGCACCGGCGGCAGTTGCGGTGCAAGCTTCGCACGCTCCGCAGTGGCTGCACCGTTCAGCGCGAAACCCAGCAGTTTTCCCTCGGCATCGACGAACAGGGATTTGACGCCATCGGCGGTGGCTTCGATCTGCCACGTGCCCGTAGCGCCGACCGGCGGCGGCGCGACGATGGTCGGACAGGCCGGTGTCTTGACCAGTACCGGCATGGCCGGAAATGCTGCCGGCGTACGCTTGCCGGAGAGTGTCTGTGCGAGTGCGCGCGCGGCATGCATGATGGGCATCACGTACGGCATTACCAGTCCTTCGATTTCGGCGCAGTCACCCAGGGCGTAGACGTCGGCTGCGCTTGCCTCGAGGTGGCGATTGACGACGATGCCGCGATTGACTTTGAGGCCTGCTGCCATGGCCAGCGTGGTGCGTGGCTTCAGTCCTACGGCGGACAGCACGACATCGGCCTGCAGCGTGGCACCATTCGCCAGCGTGACGGCGTATCCACCGGCGCTGCGAGCGACACTCTGTGCGCTTGTGCCCAGATGCCAGGTGACGCCCAGCGCAGCGAGTCTGGCCTGCAGCATTGCACCGCCCTCGGGCGGCAGCAGTCGCCCCAGCGCCTGTGATGCGATATCGATGATGTCAACCGCATAGCCGCCATTGGCGAGATCGTTGGCAAATTCGCAGCCGATCAGGCCGGCGCCGATAATGGCTACACGTTTCTTGCCGGCGATGGCCGCACGGAATCCGGCATATTCGTCGAGATCGTTGACGCTGAGTATGCCGGCAGCCCCGTCACCGGTGATCGGCAGCCGGATCTGGTCGGCGCCCAGCGCCAGCACCAGTTTCGAATAAGCCAGCGTTTCGTCGCCGAATTGCAGCGTGTGTGCGCCGGTATCGATGGCGGTCACCCGGGTCGCGCGGCGTATGGTGGCGTT
>Ga0224500_10001929_pt1 | contig 11713 bp, 11 predicted proteins | sample SF_Oct11_sed_USG_FD_168126 | JGI IMG/M metagenome (GOLD analysis project Ga0224500, IMG submission 168126) | Sediment microbial communities from San Francisco Bay, California, United States - SF_Oct11_sed_USGS_4_1 | ecosystem: Environmental > Aquatic > Marine > Sediment | place: USA: California... | reverse complement strand
CCGACGTCACAGAGAACTCCTCGCTGCCCGACGTGGACGCACCGCTTCCCCGGACGGCCGCGAAAAGCGTCCTTGCCAAGACATCCGAGGAGATCGCGGCCGCCTCCAAGGACCCGGCACTGTTCGAGTACGTGCGCCGTCGCGACTTCGGTCCGGAGGGCACGACCGAGCCGGCGCCTGGCGAGGTCGCGCCCGGTGGCAACTCCTTCGTGATCCACAAGCACCGCGCTTCCCGCCTGCACTACGACGTGCGGCTCGAGCGCGACGGCGGACTGCCCTCGTGGGCGGTGCCCAAAGGTTTGCCGACCACCAAGGGCGACAAACGGCTCGCGGTGCAGACCGAGGTGCATCCACTCGAGTACGGCACCTTCGAGGGCACGATCCCCGAGGGTCACTACGGCGCCGGCGAGGTGCGCATCTTCGACGACGGCTGGTACGAGCCGGTGGAGTGGACCGACACCAAGGTCTCGTTCGTCCTGCATGGCAGGCGGTATCCGGGACTCGAGTTCCACCTGGTGAAGACGAACCGCGACTGGCTCGCGTTCCTCGCGAGCGCGCAGTCGGCGCCGCCGATCGCTGCACCCCCGAGGTTCGAGCCGATGCTCGCCGAGGGCGGCTGGGAGGCTTTCGACGACCCCGCGTGGTGGTTCGAACCCAAGCTCGACGGCATCCGCTGCCTCGCGGAGCTCTCGACCGGCGAGACGGTGGTACGCACGCGCACCGGCCGTGACGCGACGAGCCAATACCCGGAGCTGCACATGGTGCACGAGCTCGTCGACCAGGTCAACGCGGTGGTCGACGGTGAGATCGTCGCGCTCGACGAGCGGGGCCGGCCCTCGTTCGAGGCGCTGCAGTCCCGCATGAACCTTTCCGGGGAACGCGCGATCGCGCGAGCGGCGAAGACGACGCCGGTCTCGCTCGTCGTGTTCGACCTGTTGTGGCTCGACGGCCATGAGACCACTGGGCTCGGGCTCGAACAACGGCGAGAGCTGCTGGAGCTGGTGGTGGAGCAGGATCATCGGCTCCAGGTGACCACCCACGTGGAGGGCGACGGAACGACGTTCACGCGGGGAGCAAAGGAGCTCGGGCTCGAAGGCGTGATGGCCAAACGCACCGGGTCGACCTACCTTCCCGGCCGACGAAGCACGGACTGGCGCAAGATCAAGCTGATGAACACCCAGGATTGCGTGATCCTCGGGTGGACGCCGGGCAAGGGCGGACGGGCTGGATCGTTCGGGGCGCTGCTCGTCGGCGCGATCGACGATGCCGGCGCGCTGCGCTGGGTGGGCCAGGTGGGCTCTGGGTTCACCGAGCGTGCGCTCGACGAGCTCATGGATGTGCTCGCGCCGCTCGCACGCCCCGACCCATCGATCGAGGACGCAGAGCTGGCCGCCGTGAAGGGCGCGACGTTCGTGCAGCCCGAACTCGTGTGCGAGGTGCGCTACCTGGAGTTCACGACGAGCACGGGGAAGATGCGCGCGCCGTCGTTCCGAGGCCTGCGACCCGACGTACCGCCTGAGGAGTGCGTCATGGAGCCGTCGGCCGGCTCCCGGCGGGCGCCCGGGGCGAAGCGACGTCGGTGACGGCGCGCGCCGGCCCTCAGGCGCCTGGCGCCCGGTAGGGCACGTTCTTCGCGATCGCGCGGTCGATGTCTTCGGCCGACAGCAGCACGACCGTCTCGATGCTTGCCGCGCCCGACGCCGCGACGGCGGTCGCGACCGCGGCGGCGGTGATCTCGTCGGGCATCTCGGCGATCACGTAGACGTCGGTGTCGCCGAACGCGAAGTCGAACGACGCGATCGAACCACCTATGTCAGCTGCCATCTTCTCGATGAAGGTGCGTCGGCTCGCTCCGCCTTCCTTCATCACGCCCTGCATGCCCTCTTTGGTGTAGGACACCTTGTACAGGAACCGTGCCATTCCGCTTCCCCTTCCTGCGGGTCGGTCGACCCATCGTCCTCCCGACCGAGTCCGAAGCGCAACCCCCGCGATCAGAACGGTTCGTAGCCGGCGCGCACGAGGAGGGCGCGCACGTCGCGTTCCTCGAATCCCCGGTCGAGCAGTTCACGGTAAAGGCGCACGGTGGCGAGGGTGCGACCGCAGGTGGGGCAGAACGCGAACGCCCCGTCGAACGGCGTCTCGCACCACGGGCACTGGGTGACCTCGATGCGCCGGTCGGGCTCGAGCCCGGTGTCGGTGAGCGCGTCGACGTAGCCCTTGCCGTAGTCCCACTGGATGTACTCGTCCTCGACGAGGTCGAACGCAGGTTCGTGGGGGCGGGGCTCGCCGGTGGTGAGCATCTGTTCGAGGTTGTCGCGCAGCAGCTCCCACTCGAAGAAGTGATTCGAGCCACAGTCCTGGCACGCGATCATGACGCCTTTGACGCCCTGGGGCGAGAAGACGGTCCGCATCGCGGCGAGGTCGTCGAGGTCCGCCTCGATGTCACGACGCTCCTCGGCGGTCAGCTCGAGGGGTTCGTCCTGTTGGTCGTCCATCTCGAAGTCCATGCTCACCTACTCATCGTCGTCAACGAAGCGAAACGTCTTGAAGGCCTCGGCGTACTCGAGCCCGGCGCCCTCGCCGAGCTGACGCGCGCGCTCACGCACGAACGGCGCCGCGGCCTCGCCCTCCTCGCTCACATGCTCAGCCAGCGCCGCGACCTTGGTATCGATCGTCTCGGTGATGTCGATGAAGGTATCGGGCTCGTCGCTCGACAGCCAGAGGTTGGGAACCTCGTACGGCTCGATCCCCTCGTCCTCGAGCTCCTGGAACATCACGCGGGTGGGTGCATCGGGCATCACCGCCGTGAGCGCGAGCAGTCCCGCTTGCTTGTGATCCCAGTGGTTGATGTAGCCCTGCCCGAACCACAGCCGGCCGGGGTCGGGCGCCAGCATCACCTCGGGCCGCAGGCGCCGCACCTCGCGCGTGACCTTCTTCCGGGTCGACGGGGAGACTTCGAGCAAGCCGTCCGTCTCGCCGAGGAACGTCACGCTCTCGACGCCGAGCACCTCGGCGGCGGCGCGTTGCTCCCGCTCGCGGATGGGCGCGACGTCCTCGCGCCTGGCGCCCGGTTCATTGGAACCTGCAGAGCCGTCGGTGCACACGACGTAGTGCACCGTGCAGCCGGAGCGGGTCCACTTCGCGACCGTGCCGCCGCACATGAACTCGGCGTCGTCCGGATGGGCGAACACCACGAGCGCACTCGAGAATCGCGGTTCTTGCATCGGGCCCAGCCTATCCGCGACCTGCCGAAGCGGCGCGCCTGCACGATCGGGCCGGCCGCCCGTGGTTCGATGCTTCCGTGAGGGACGACGACGCACGCATCGCCGAGCTCGAGCGAAGGTTTCGACGCGACGGCGTGCCCAACCTGATCCTCGACTTCTCGGCGGCAGAGGACGTGTTCACCCGCGCGATCCCGTTCCTTACGCTCGTGTTCGTCCTCGAGGTCGTGAACGCGATGGACATCGATGCGGGGTGGGTGAACCTGCTGTTCGCTCTTGGCGGCGCCGCGATCCTGTTCGGCGCGTTCGGGGTGCTGAACGTCGTCCGCGGGCGGCGGTTCTTCTCGGTTCCCTCGCGCGTCGGCACGCCCGAGCTCGTGGCGTTCGTTGCATTGCCGGGCTTGCTGCCGGTCGTATTCAGCGGCCAGCTCCTGTTCGGATTCAACACGGTGCTGCTGAATTCCGCGCTGCTGCTGCTCGTCTACCTCATCATCGGGTTCGGGGTCGTGTCATTGGTCCGCTGGACGGGCCGGCGGTTCTTCTCCCAGCTCGGTGCGTCGCTCTCGGTGCTGGTGCGGGCGGTTCCGTTGCTGCTGTTCTTCTCGTTGGTGATGTTCTTCACGACCGAGATCTGGCAGGTATTCACGGCCCCGGGTCCGGGTGCGTTCTGGTCGGCGATGGCCCTGTTCGTGCTGCTCGCGATGGTCTTCCTCGCGGTGAGGCTGCCGGGTGTCGTGCGAGAGGTGCAGGACGAATCCGCGGTCGGCGACGTGCCGCTCCGTCGGAAGGAACGCCTGAACCTCGCTGCGGTGGCCCTGATCAGCGAGATGCTGCAGGTGACCTTCGTGAGCGCCGCGATCTGGCTGTTCTACGTCGTGCTCGGGGCGCTCCTGGTCAGCACCGCGGTTCGTGAGTCCTGGCTCGTGACCCCCGATGACGTCATCTGGTCGATCGCGTGGTTCGGCGACACGGTGCAGGTGAGCGAGTCGCTGCTGCGCGTCGCCACCGGCGTCGCGGCGTTCGCCGGGCTCTACTACGCGGTGACGATCCTCGTCGACTCTGCATACCGCGATCAGTTCGTCGACTCATTGAGCGAGGAGCTCCGGGGAACCTTCCGTCGTCGAAGCGAGTACCTCGAGCTGCAGCGGAAGCGCGGCGTGCCCGTTACCCCTCCCGTCATGCGGGCCGGGCCATCCGGAGGAACCTGACCTCGTTGCCGTCGTCGAAACGGCGCACGTAGACCTCGCCGCGAACGAACCCGGCGCGCTCGTAGCAACGGATCGCGCGCTCGTTCCACGGGAACACGTCGAGCGCGAAGGACTCGGGCGCCCATCGGCTCCTCGCGAACGCGAGCGCCTCCTCGACGAACGAGGTCCCGACGCCGTGCCCGGTCAGGTCGGGGCGCAGACCCAATCCGATCTTCACTTCGGCGACGTCTTCGGTCCGGATGACCGCGAACTCGAGGAAGCCCGCGAGTCGACCGGTCTGCGCATCGTCGGCCGCGAACCACGACTCGCCCCACCGCCGAGGGTCGCGCATCTCATCATCCATCGATGAATCCTCGGTCGCGTCATACGCGTCGTACGGAGCCGGGTAACGCCACCCCGCGACGTCGTCGGCATCGAGCGCGGTGAACGAGCGGATCCGGAATCGCATGGCGGCGCATGCTCTCACTTACGCCGCGGGCTCAGGTCGTCGGCCGCTCCGCGAGCGCTCGCTCAAGGGCTTCGGCTTGATGCCGCACGCTCGCGGGCGAAGGGCCGCCGGCGATCGTGCGTGCCTCGACGCTGCGGTCGGGGTCGAGCATCTCCATGCCATCGGCCACGCCGAACTCCTTCCACTCGGCGTCGGTGAGGTCGACGAGCCGGCGGCCCTCGCCGTCGAGGCGCTTGAGCAGCTCGCCGGTGCGGCGGTGCGCGTCGCGGAACGGCACCCCGGCCCGCACGAGCGCTTCGGCGAGGTCGGTCGCATAGAGCCCCTCCGCATCGCATGCAGCACGCATGGCGGCAGGATCGAAGTGCACGGTCGCGACCGCACCCGCGAGGGCCGGCAGCACGAGCTCGATCGTCTCGGCGGCGTCGAACGCCGGTTCCTTGTCCTCCTGCAGGTCGCGGTGATACCCGAGCGGAAGGCCCTGCAGCAGTGCGGCCAGCGCGGCGAAGTCGGCGCCGACGCGAGCCGCCTTTCCGCGCACGAGCTCCAGGGTGTCCGGGTTCCGCTTCTGGGGCATCATGCTCGAGCCCGTGGAGTACGCCTCGTCGAGCCGGGCCCACCCGAGCGATTCGTCGGTGAACCGCGCGAGGTCGGCGGCCACCCGTGACAGATGCGTCGCGGCGATCGCCGTGACGGCTAGGAACTCCTGGACGAAGTCCCGATCGCTGACGGCGTCGATCGAGTTGTCGAACGCGCGGTGCATGCCGAGGCGAGCAGCCGTCATGTCCGGGTCGAGGCCGAGCGTCGATGTGGCCGTCGCACCGGCGCCGAGCGCAGACGTCGACGCGCGAACCGACCACTCGCGCAGGCGTTCGAGATCGCGCCTGAGCGCCCACGCGTGCGCCAGCAGGTGATGGCCGAGCGTGACCGGCTGCGCGAGACGAGCGTGCGTCACCCCCGGCATCACCGTGTCTGCGTGCTCTCTCGCCCGGGCGATCAGACCCTCGACGAGCGCGACGATGAGGCCGTCGATACGCCGCCCCGAGGCAAGCAGCCACAGCCGGAGATCGGTCACGACGAGGTCGTTGCGGGAACGGCCGGCGTGCAACTTCGCCCCGAGGTCGCCGAGACGGTCCGTGACGCCACGCTCGATCGCCGAGTGCACATCCTCGTCGGCGTCGTGGAACGTGAACCTCCCCTCGGCGATGTCGTCACCGACCGCCGCGAGCGCCTCCTCGAGGGCGGCGGCTTCCCCGACATCGAGCAGCCCGGCATCCTGCAGTGCCCGCACGTGCGCGATCGAGGCGTCGACGTCGACCGAGGCGAGGCGCACGTCGAAGTCCAGGGAGCGGCCGAGCGCGTGGGCCTCGGGAGCCGGCGGCGTCGAGAAACGTCCCGACCACAGCGGCGCGTCGCGCTCGGTCACGTGCCGGTTCCTTGCTTCGCCGACCAGACCTTGAGTGGCAAGCCGTACAGCCGCACGTAGCCCTCGGCATCCGACTGGTCGAAGGCGTCGCCGCTGCCGTAGGTCGCGAGCGACAGGTCATAGAGCGAGGAACCGCTCCGTCGACCGACCACCGTGCACGACCCGGGCTCGAAGCGAAGCCGTACCTCACCGCTCACCGGTGCCTGGGTCGCGTCCACGTATGCGTCGATCGCCGCCCTCAGCGGCGAGAACCATTGACCGTCGTAGACGAGGTCGGCCCAGCGGTGCTCGAGGAGCGGCTTGTGGTGAGCGAGGTCGCGCTCGAGCGTGAGGTCCTCGAGCGCGCGGTGCGCGGCGATGATCGCGAGCGCACCCGGCACCTCGTAGAGCTCGCGGCTCTTGATGCCCACCCGACGATTCTCGATCATGTCGACCCGGCCGAACCCAAAGGCGCCCCCCAGCACGTCGAGGCGACGGATCAGCTCAGCCAGGCCCAGCGTCTCGCCGTCGAGCGCGGCGGGCACACCGTGCTCGAAGGTGACCGTCGTCTCGGCAGGCTCGGTCGGCCGGGTCGCGGGCGGAGCCGTGCGTTCGAACGCGTCCTCGGGGGGCGCGACCCAAGGGTCCTCGAGCGGACCGCACTCGGCCGTGCGACCCCATAGATTCTCGTCGACCGAGTACGTGGTCACCACGTTCGCGATCGGGATGCCCCACTCGGCCGCGAGCGCGACGGCCTTCTCGCGCGGGATGTTCGCATCGCGGATCGGAGCGAGCACCTCGAGGTCCGGCGCCAGGACCCCGAATGAGACCTCGAATCGCACCTGGTCGTTTCCTTTGCCGGTGCAGCCGTGCGCCACGACGCCGGCGCCGACCTCGCGGGCGACCCTCACGACTTCCTCGACGATGCACGGGCGTGCGAGACCCGAGACCATCGGGTACTTCCCTTCATAGAGACCGTTTGCCTTGATCGCAGGCGTCAGGAACTCGGCTGCGTACCGATCGACGGCGTCGATCACGCGCACGCTTGCCGCTCCGGCCTTCGCACCGCGGTCGACGATCTCGTCGAAGTCCTCGCGTTGGCCGACGTCGACGCCGACCGCGTGAACCTCGTAGCCCTGCTCGGTCAACCAGCGGATCGTGACCGAGGTGTCGAGCCCGCCGCTGTAGGCGAGTACGGCCTTCTTCGAATGCGTGTCCATCACCGTGCCTCCATGATGTGTGTCAGTGATCGTTCGATCGCGAGTGGCTTCACGCCCACGCGGCCGAGGACCAGGATCGTGTTGTCGCCCGCGATCGTGCCGGCCACCTGCTCCAGACCGGCGCGATCGATGCCTTCGGCCAGGGCCGCGGCGGCACCGGGCGAGGTTCGGACGATCAGGCCCCCATCCGTGGCGACGAACGACAAGGCGAACTCGTCGAGCAGGTGCCGCAGCAACACCACCGGGCCGTGGGAACCTGCATCACCCGGCACCATGTATCTCGTGCCCTCTGCGTCGTGGACGCGCGCGAGACCGAGTTCCTCGATGTCGCGACTGATCGTCGACTGCGTGGCCTCGATGCCCAGCGACGCGAGGCGCTCTCGGATCTCGTGCTGGCTCGACAGCCGCTCGCGTTCGATCAACCCGAGGATCGATTGCTGTCGCTTGGGCTTCGACCCCCCGTTGGCGCGGCTCATGAGGAAACCCCGTGCGCCGGCGCGAGCGCCGCCGCCACAGCGGCACCGAACGCCCCGGCCGCGATCTCGACGTCGTCGTCGCTCGCGATGAGCGGCGGCGACATGCGCACGACATCGGGACCCGCGGCGCTGGCGAGTACTCCTTCGTCGATCATCGCGACCACCGCCTCGTCGGCGACCGGCCGAGGGAGCTGGAACCCCCACAGGCATCCTCGTCCCCGCGCCTCGACCACCGCATCGGCGGGCGCCGCCGCCACGGCAGCGACCGGCAGCATCTCGCCGATCGCTCGAGCTCGGGCCAGGAGGTGCTCACGCTCGATCGTGTCGAGCACGGCGAGCGCACCCGCGCTCACGACCGGGCCTCCTCCGAACGTCGACGCATGGTCTCCCGGTGCGAAGGAGATGCTTTCGCGCGCAAGCATCGCGCCGGCGGGCAGCCCTCCGCCCAGGGCCTTCGCCAGGGTGAGCACGTCGGCCATGACACCCGAGTGGTGAAGCGCTGCCCAGTCGCCGCACCGACCCACGCCCGACTGCACCTCGTCGGCGACGAGGAGGGCGTCGCGCTCGCTACAGAGCCGACGCACGTCTCGCAGGTACGTGTCTTCGAGCGGGCGCACACCGCCCTCCCCCATCACGGGTTCGAGGAGCACGGCCCCGACGTCGTCGGTCATCGCGGCGGCGAGTGCATCGAGATCTCCAGGCGGCACGAACCGGAACCAGTCGACCAAGGGCTCGAACGCGGCCCGCTTGCCCGGTTGCCCGGTGGCGGCCAGTGCCGCGATCGTGCGACCGTGGAACGAGCCCTCGAGCGCGACGATCGCCGGTCTGCCGAGCGCGATGCCGCGCTTGCGCGCGAGCTTGATCGCAGCTTCATTGGCCTCGGCGCCCGAGTTGCAGAAGAAGACACGGGCATCGGGCACGGGCATCAGCGCAGCGAGTCGCCTCGCGAGCTCGGTTTGAGGCGAGGTCGCGTAGAGGTTGCTGACCATGTCGAGCATGCCGAGCTGATCGCGCACGGCCGCGAGCCACGCAGGGTGCGAGTGTCCGAGTGCGTTGACACCGAGCGATCCGGCGAAGTCGAGGAACTCGCGCCCACCCTCGTCCCATACCCGAGTTCCCGCCCCGCGCACGAGCGTCACCGGATATCGAGCATAGGTCGGCATCACGTGCGGCTCGTTCACGGCTGCGGACCCCGCACGTCGGGCGTCACCATCGTGCCGACGCCTTCGGGCGTGAACAACTCGAGCACGAGTGAATGCTCGACCCGTCCATCCACGAAGTGCACGCGGCCAACGTCAGCGGCCAGAGCCGCGACGGCGCTCTCGAGCTTCGGGATCATGCCTCCGCCGACCACCCCAGGCTGAGCGAGCAGTTCCGCGCACTGCGCGGACGAGAGCTCGCTCAGCAGGTCTCCGGTGGGTCCGATCAACCCCGGCACGTCGTTGATGAAGACGAGCTTCTCCGCGCCGAGCTCGATCGCGAGCTGGCTCGCCACGACGTCGGCGTTGACGTTGTAGGACTGCCCGGTCGTCTCGTCGACCGCGATGCTCGCGACCACCGGCACGAACCGCTCGCGGGTGAGCGTGCGCAGCACGTCGGCGTTCACGTGCACGACCTCGCCGACGAACCCAAGGTCGGGGCCGGACTGTTTCCGCGCCAGCAACAGGCCACCGTCGACGCCGGACAGTCCCACCGCCCGCACGCCACCAGCCACCAACGAGGCCACGACCTCGGTGTTGAGCTTGCCCGCGAGGACCATGGTCGCGACATCGAGGGTCGCCGCGTCGGTGACCCGGAGCCCGTCGACGAACATCGTCTCGATGCCGAGCCGCTCGCTCAGGTCGGTGACCTGCGGACCCCCGCCGTGCACCACCACAGCGGTGACGCCCGCGCTCTGCAGGAGCGCGACATCTTCGGCGAACGACGACGCGAGCCCGACGGTGTCCATCGCGGCGCCGCCGTACTTCACGACGATCACCTTGCCGTGGTGCTCGCGCATGAACGGAAGCGCCTCGAGTAGCGTGCGTGCCTTCGCGACCGTGCGTTGGCGGATCTGAGGCGGAAGATCGATCGTCACGTCGTGTACTCCCCGTTGATGCGCACGTACTCGTAGCTCAGGTCGCAGCCGTAGGCGCGGCTCGTGCCACGGCCGTCGCCGAGGCGCACGCTCACGGCGATCTCGGCTTCCTTCATCGCCGCGCGGGCCCGCTGGGCCAGCGCCGAGGCGGGCTCGAAGTAGGCGGGCGGGATCACTCCCCCGATCGCGACCTCTACCCCGCCGATCGAGACGTCGAGGCGCGCGGCGTCGACCGGTGCGTGGGCGGCGCCGACGGCCTGCAGGAATCGCCCCGGATTCGGATCGCCGCCAAAGACCGCGGTCTTCACGAGCGGCGAGTCGGCGACGGCCTTTGCCACCCGTCGCGCGTCGTCGTCGCTCTCGGCGCCGTCGACTTCGACGATCATCACGTCGGTCGCGCCCTCGCCGTCGGCGATCAACTGCGCCACCAGCGACTGCCCGACCTCGTCGAACCCGGCCGAGAGCTCGCGCCACGCCTCGGTACCGGGAGTGACGGGCTCCCGCCCCGCGGCGCCGCTCGCGAGCAGCACCACCGTGTCGTTCGTCGACGTGCACCCGTCGACGGTCAACCCGTCGAACCTCGGCGCCAGACACCCGGCAGCGAGTCGTTGAAGGTCCTCGCGCGCCACAGCCGCGTCGGTCGTCAGGAACGCAAGCATGGTCGCGAGGCTCGGCGCGACCATGCCCACGCCTTTCGCGCAGCCCCCCACCCGGAAGGTCCCGGCGTGGGCGCTCGCCTGCTTGTCCACGGTGTCGGTGGTCATGATCGCCCGGGCGAACGACTCGCCGCCGTCGGCCGAAAGCGCGCCGACGAGCGTCGGCATCGCCGTGCACATCTGCGAGACATGCAACGGCTCTCCGATGACTCCGGTCGAGCTCGGCAGCACCTCCTCCGCCGACGCCCCGATGAGCGCTGCGAACGCGGCGCTCGTCGCCATCGCATCATCGATGCCCCGGGAGCCCGTGCCCGCGTTCGCTTGACCGCTGTTCACGAGCACGGCGCGTACGCGGCCGCGCCCGATGCGGTCTCTCCCGACCTGCACGGGCGCGGCCGCCACGGCGTTGGTGGTGAACAACGCCGCCGCCGTCGTGCCCGCATCGCCGACGAGCACGCCGAGATCGGGCTGGCCACTCGGTTTGAAGCCGGCCGTCACCCCCGCGGCGCGGAACCCCAGCGGGTACGTGACGCTCACGGGTAGACCGCCAGGGCCGGCAGACCGTCGGCCTCGTCGAAACCGACGGCGAGGTTCAGGTTCTGGATCGCCTGTCCGGCAGCACCCTTCACGAGGTTGTCGACCGCGCCCACGACGACCGCCGTGCCGGTGCGCGCGTCGGCGATCGCCTGCAGCTCGATCACGTTCGTCCCCCGGACGCGCTTGGAATCCACCATCCCGCCGGGCGCCAGCACCCGCACGAAGGGGCACCCCGCGTAGGCAACCGTAAGCGCCTCGGTGAGCGCCTCGGTCGTCGTGCCCTCGGTGAGCGTCGCGTAGCTCGTCGTCAGCACGCCTCGCACCGCGGGCACGAGGTGTGGCACGAACAGCACGGGCGGCGCCACGCCCGTCGCGAGCTCCAGCCCGCGCTCGATCTCGGGGGTGTGCTGGTGGCCGGGCACGCGGTACGGCCGCAGGCTCTCCTCGGTCGAGGCGTAGCTCGTCGAT
>Ga0224500_10001926_pt1 | contig 11716 bp, 9 predicted proteins | sample SF_Oct11_sed_USG_FD_168126 | JGI IMG/M metagenome (GOLD analysis project Ga0224500, IMG submission 168126) | Sediment microbial communities from San Francisco Bay, California, United States - SF_Oct11_sed_USGS_4_1 | ecosystem: Environmental > Aquatic > Marine > Sediment | place: USA: California... | reverse complement strand
CGGCGCGCAAACCGTGAATCCGAAGATCAAGACCAAGGTGGTCTGGATCGGCAAGTGGTTCGATCCGCCCAAGGAAGGCGAAGCCGCGCAGAGCCTGTTGAACCAGGGCGCCGACGTGCTGTTCCAGAACACCGACTCCAGCGCGGTGCTGCAGACTGCCGAGAAGAACAAGAAGCTGGCCTTCGGCTGGGACAGCGACATGAGCGCCTACGCGAAGGACGCGCATCTCGCCTCGGCTGTCATCAACTGGGGCCCGTACTACAAGAAGGCAGTGAAGGACGCGCTGGAGGGCACCTGGAAGACCGAGCAGGTGTGGTGGGGTGTCAAGGAAGGCGCGATCGACCTGGTTTCGATCAGCGACAAGGTCAGCGCCGAGACCAAGGAGAAGGTCGAGAAGGCCAAGGCCGGCCTGAAAGACGGCACGTTGCATCCCTGGAAGGGCCCGATCGTCGGCCAGGACGGCAAGAACGTGGTCGAGAAGGACGTCGTGCCGGATGACAAGTTCATGCTCGGCATCAACTTCTACGTCAAGGGTGTCGACGGCAAGGTCCCGTCCGGTGACAAGAAATAGTCTGCGCAACGCGCGATGATCAGGGCCGCCGCGGGCAACCCCGGCGGCCTTTTGATTTTCCAGACCGCACGATGAACTCGACAACGATCGATTTCGACCGCATCCCGTGTGAACGCCTGCCGGCGTTGCTGCGCACGATGCCCAAGGCCGAACTGCACATCCACATCGAGGGCTCGCTCGAACCCGAGATGATCTTCGCGCTCGCGCAGCGCAACCATGTCGCGCTGGTGTACCCGAACGTGGAGGCGCTTCGCGCGGCATATGCCTTCAGCGACCTGCAGAGCTTTCTCGACATCTACTACGCCGGTGCGGGGGTGCTGCGCACCGAGCAGGACTTCTTCGACCTCGGCTTCGCGTACCTGAACCGCGCCGCCGCCGAGAACGTGCGCTGCGCCGAGATCTTCTTCGATCCGCAGACGCACACCGCGCGCGGCGTGCCGATCCAGCATGTGGTCCTCGGCCTGGCGCACGCCTGCAGGCGTGCGCATGCCGAGTGGGACGTTCACGGCAGCCTGATCCTGTGCTTCCTGCGCCACTTGAGCGAGGATGAGGCGGCTGCCACCCTGCAGGCCGCACTGCCGTGGCGCGAGCATTTCATCGGCGTCGGGCTCGACAGCAGCGAGCGTGGCCACCCTCCGGAGAAGTTCGCCCATGTGTTCGCGCAGGCGCGCGCGCTCGGATTGCACGTGGTGGCCCATGCGGGCGAGGAGGGGCCGCCGGCGTACATCGAATCGGCGCTCGATGTGTTGAAGGTCGAGCGCATCGACCACGGCGTGCGCTGCGTCGAGTCGCCCGCGCTGATGCAGCGGCTCGCCGGCGAACGGGTGCCACTGACGGTGTGCCCGCTGTCGAACGTGAAGCTGCGGGTCTTCGATGCGCTGTCCGGGCACAACCTGCCGACGCTGCTCGGCGCCGGATTGTGCGCCACCATCAACAGCGACGATCCGGCCTACTTCGGTGGATACCTGAACCAGAACTTCATCGAGACCTTCGCGGCGCTTCCGTCACTGGGACCACGCGAAGCCTACGCCCTCGCGCGCAACAGTTTCGAGGCGAGCTTCGCCAAGCCTGACGACAAGGCGCGCTGGATCGGCGAGCTTGACGCGCTTTTCATGCGGGCGGTGGCAAGCTGATGGCGGGGGCGCTGGGGCGAGGGCGCGGCGATCACTGACGCGCTCGGCCTCGACGGGGCCCGCTCGCGATCAGGCGATCTGATGGGTCACTGCGGGCTTGTCGCGCAGCAGGCACACGATCAGCGTCAGCACGACGCCGACGCCCAGCAATGCCAGCGCGCCGATGCCCCAGACGATCCACGCCACCAGCGGTGCATTGTTGCCCACCCAGCCCAGCACCAGCTGTGCCAGGTCCGTCGCTACGCCGAGCATCTCGCGCCATCCGGGGAACCAGCGCTCGACCGCCTCGGCCCACGGCACATTGCGGATCAGCGTGTCGACATCGTCGAGCCATTGCGGGTCGACGCTGAGCAGCGAGTGCAGTCCCCACGCCGCCAGTGACCATACGGCAAGGCCGATCAAAGTGACGATCCAGATCAAGGCAAGCACGCCACCATTGGACCACCGAGCAGCACCTGGTGGGCTCCTTACAATCCCGCGCTCCGCACGCGCCGTCACCGCGCGTGCGGAATGTCTCGATCGGTGGCCATGTCGAGGAAAACCATGCTCAAAAACCTCATCGGCGCGCTCGCCTGCGCGTTGGCGTGCCATGCCGCGATCGCGGCCGACCCGCTTCAGGTGGGCTTCATCTACGTCAGTCCGGTCGGACAGGCGGGCTGGACCTTCCAGCACGACCTTGCGCGCCAGTCGATGGAGCGTGCGCTCGGCGCGCAGGTGCGCACACGCTACGTCGAAGCGGTGCCCGAAGGTGCGGATGCAGAGCGCGTGATGCGAGCGATGGCTGCTGACGGCGCCAGACTGATCTTCGCCACCAGCTTCGGCTACCTCGAGCCAGCGCTGCGGGTGGCCACCGACTTCCCGGGGGTTCGCTTCGAGCATGCAGGCGGCTACAAGACGGCCGCCAATCTGAACGTCTACAACGCGCGCTTCTACGAAGGCCGTTGGCTCGCGGGCTGGCTCGCGGGCAAGGCGAGCGCGACCGGTGTCGCGGGATACGTGGCGGGCTTTCCCGTGCCCGAAGTGATCCAGGGCATCAATGCCTTCACGCTGGGCATGCGTGCGGCCAACCCGAAGGCGACGGTGCGGGTTCTCTGGCTGGGCACCTGGTTCGATCCGCCGAAGGAGCGCGAGGCGGCACTGACGCTGATCGGCGGCGGCGCCGACGTGCTCACGAACCACAGCGGCTCGCCGGCGGTGCCGCAGACGGCCGAGGAAAGAGGCGTGCGGGTGATCGGCTACCAGAGCGACATGAGCCGCTTTGCGCCGACGATGCAACTTGCTGCGGTGACTTCGGACTGGGGCACCTACTACACCCACGTCGCCCGGTCGGTGATCGGCGGGACGTGGAAGGCTCAGCCGGTGTGGGGCGGCATGAAGGACGGCATGGTGCACCTGTCGGCGGTGAGCGCTTCGGTGCCGGCGACCGTCAGGCGCGAGCTGGCAGCGCGCACGCAGGCGCTCGTGGCTGGCCACGCCGGACCGTTCATGGGCCGGCTCGTCGACCAAGCCGGCCACGTGCGACACGAACGCGGTGCCCTGGGGGACGATGCGATTGCGAAGATGGACTGGTTCGTGCAGGGTGTCGTGGGCGAATTGCCCGCAAGGTAGACCAACATGGTGGCAGCGCTTGCCGCGATCTATCGAGGGGACACGCAATGGAGCATCCAATGGGGTTGAAACGGGTTCTGGCCATGTTGCTGCTCGCAGCGCCGCTGCTGGCTTCTGCGCAAGGCAAGGTGCTGCGGTTTGCGAGCGCCTTCGATCCACAGACCATGGACCCGCATGCGCTGGCGCTGCTCTATCAGTCGCGGGTGGTCACGCAGATCTACGAAGGCCTGGTGAACCGAACGAAGGACTATCGACTCGAGCCGTCGCTCGCGACGTCGTGGCAGATGGTCGATGCCACCACCTGGCGCTTCAAGTTGCGCCAGGGCGTCAAGTTCCACGACGGCGCGCCGTTCACCGCAGACGACGCGGTCTTCTCGCTCGAGCGCGCGCTCGACAGGGCCTCCCAGCGCAAGAACCAGATGCTGGGCATCACCGGCGCCAGGAAGATCGATGCGGCCACCATCGAGGTGATCACCAGCGCGCCCGACGCGGTGCTGCCCGAAAAGCTGTACCTGATCGCCATGCTGAACCGGGCCTGGGCCGAGAAGAACAACGTCGTCAAGCCGCAGGACTACAACGCCAAGCAGGAGACGTTCGCGGTGCGCAACGCCAACGGCACCGGACCATTCATGCTCGTGCGCTACGAAGCCGACGTGCGCACGGTGCTCAAGGCCAATCCGCGGTGGTGGGGCCGGGGGACGCCGCAGGGTGGTGGCAACCTGGACGAAGTGCACTATCAGGTCATCCAGTCCGACGCGACGCGCCTGGCGGCACTCGCGTCGAACCAGGTCGACTTCGTCATCGACCCGCCGTTCCAGGACCTCGCGCGCCTGAAGGCCGATCCGTCGCTGAAGACGAGCAAGGTCGATGACATCGGCACCCAGTACTTCGCGATGAACCAGCACGCGAACGAGTTGCCGGGCAGCGATGTCAAGGGCCGCAACCCGTTCAAGGACGTGCGCGTGCGGCGCGCCGTGCAGTTGGCGATCGACACCGACCTCATCGTCCGCCAGGTCCTGCGCGGCGAGGGCAAGGTCACCGGGTCATTCGTGTCGCCGCTGGTCGATGGCTACCTGCCCGAATTCGAGCAGCGCCCCAAGGCCGACCCGGCGGCGGCGCGCGACCTGCTCAGGCAAGCCGGCTACGAGAACGGGTTCTCGATGCAGATGGACTGCGTGAATGTCGCGTGGCGCGCCGCGGTGTGCCAGGCGGCCGCCGCGATGCTCGAGCGCGTGGGCATCCGCGCCAACCTGGTGACCTCGCCCAGTTCGGTGTTCTTCCCCAAGCTGAGCCAGGGCACCGGCACCTTCGTCGAGTTCGGCTGGAGCCCGAACCCCGACCCCTGGGGCACGCTGCAGTCGCTCGTGCGCAGCAACGACGGCATGACTGCGGGCGCGTTCAATGCGGGTCGCTACAGCAATCCGAAGCTCGATGCGCTGATCGACGGACTGCGCACCGAGCCCGACCTTGCGAAGCGTCGCGCGATGGTGGGCGACGCGCTGCGCATCCTCAATGCCGAGTTGCCGCTCGTTCCGCTGTACCGCCGCCAGCACAACTGGGTCATGCGGCCCAATATCGATGTCGTGCACTGGCCGAGCGACATCCTCGAACTGCGCTGGGTCGTGGTGCGCTGAATCGGGCAGTCGCCGGGTCATCGGAGGCGCCGTTGAGGGCCCTCAACGCATGTGTCGTGGGCAGGGCTAGTCTTTCAGCTGCGGGTGTTGCCCTTGGCGACGTTCGCACAGTGGCTTGCGTGTGCCGAGGGTCATCCCGCCGAAAGGTGGAAGCTATGAGAACCGCAAGCAAGAAATGGTTGATGTCCCTGGCGTTCGTGCTGCCCGCCCTGGCGCTGGCGCAGGGGGGTGCCGATTTCGGCAAGTACGAGTACTACGCGAAGTGCGCCTCGTGCCATGGCGAATCGGGCAAGGGGGACGGTAAGGTGGCCGAGTACCTCACCAAGCCGCCGGCCGACCTCACGACCTATGCAAAACGCAATGGGGGTGTCTTTCCGACCCAATTGGCATGGGATGTGATCGACGGTCGTCCTGTCGCGATCGGACCGCACGGCACGCGTGAAATGCCGGTCTGGGGCCAGGAGTTTCGCAGAGAGACAGTGCGTCCGGCAGACCGTCTGGATCCCAAGGGCCCCAGCCCAGAATGGTTTGTGTCCAGGCGGATTGCCGCATTGATCGACTACTTGGCCAGCATCCAGAAGCTGTGAGGTAGTGCGTTCGACTGAAAGGGACTGGTTAGCTGGCCGAAGGTGAGTAGCGAGCCGGCTGCCGTCGAAGCATCAGCCCAGGATAGAGACGGGCTGGTGCTTGACTGTGCGTGCGTCGGACAAACACATCACATGTCACGAACAGTCCAATCATGCGCGGCGCTCGTGATCAGAGCTGTCATTGAGAGCCCTCAACGCAGTTCGCGCCCGACGGCCTAGCCTTGCTTATGCGGGTGTTGCCTTCGGCGGCGTTCGCAGCAAGGTCTGTACGCGTCGAGGGCTGTCCCGCTGAAAGGTGGAAGCTATGAGAACCGCAAGCAAGACCTGTTGGATCCCGCTGCTGATGGCACTGGCGCTGCCGGCAGTGGCCGCAACCCAGACCAAGATCGATTTCGGCAAGGCGGAGTTCGAAGCGAATTGCGCCGCATGCCATGGCGTGTCGGGCAAAGGTGGCGGGCCGATTACCGAGCTGCTCAAGCGCAGTCCGTCGGACCTGACAACGCTGCAGAAGCGCAACGCCGGGATCTTTCCGATGGCCCGTGTCTACGACACGATCGATGGCGTGGGTGTGGCCGAGCATGGCACGCGCGACATGCCGATCTGGGGCCGCGATTACAGCGTCAAGGCTGCCGAGTACTACTTGGACGTGCCGTACAACCAGGAAGCCTACGTTCGCGCGCGGATCCTGTCGCTGGTCGAGTACCTGAGCCGCATCCAGGCCAAGTGAGCCGTGCCACCCTGGCGGCGCGGTGCTGTGCTCAACGCTGGCCCGGCGCCTGGTGGGCCGGCCAGCGGGGATGACGCTTGGCGGTCATGACATGGTCGCGCCAGGCGCCATCGATGAACAGGTACTCGCGCGCGAGGCCTTCGCGCTCGAACCCGAGGCGGTCGAGCAGGCCGAGGCTGCGCACGTTCTCCGGTCTCGCGTTGGCCTGCACGCGGTGCAAGTTCACGCGCGCACCGAACGCGTCGGCGAGCACCGCGACGAGCGCTTCGCGCATCAGGCCGCGACCTTCGTGGGCGGCATCGATCGCATATCCGAGCATCGCCGAACAGAACGGGCCGCGCGCCACCTGCGACAGGCGCACATGGCCCATCACAGCTGCGCTGTCGTGGCGCAGAAACATCCACCAACCGATCTGTGAGCCGTCGGCCTCGTGCCGAACGGCCGCATCGAGCCGCTCGGCCTGCCCCTCCGCGGTGAACATGCGATCGTCCATCGGCGGGTTCCAAGGTGCATGTGCCGCGCGGTTGCGCAGCAGGTAGGCTGCCACGCTGGCTGCCATCGCCACGTCGGTCGCACGCAGCAACAGGCGTGGTGTCTCGATCACCTCCAAGGGCGATGTCATGGCTCGATCAACTCGGGGGCGAGGTCGGCCGCCCCGGTGCCGAATGCGTAGGCGTCCATCCCGAGCACGCCGTGCGTGACGCTGTCGTGCAAGCGCACCGGTGTCGCCTCGCGGCCCCCCGCGCCGGCGGCGATGAACCACGGCAGCAGGTGCTCGTCGGTCGGATGCATGTCGGCTGCATGCGGTGCGCGCGCCCGGTAGTCGAACAGGGCTTCCCAGTCGCGCGCGGCGGCGCGGTCCATGAACCAGGCGCGAAACGCAGCGCTTTCTGGGATCTCGGGCCGGATCGACTGGACGTGGAATCCGGCCTGCGCGACGCGGCGCAGGTTGTGCGTCATGCTGCCCGTGCCCAGCACAAGTATCCCCTCGGTGGCCAGCGGTGCCAGCGCCTCACCGAGCGCGAACAGGCGGGCCGGGCTGTCCCGCGGCGACCAGCCCAGCGGCAGGATCGGTACATCGGCGCCGGGGTAGGCATAGCGCAGCGGCGTCCAGATGCCATGGTCGAGCCCGCCCTGCTCGACACGGTGCATCGCGATGTCGCACTGGCGCAGCAATGCGGCGACGCGCTCGGCCAGCGCCGGCGCCCCATCGGCGTCGTAGCGCATCTCGTACAAGCGCGGGTCGAAGCCGCCGAAATCGTGGATGGCCTCGTGGCGTGGCGCGGCCAACAGCACCGGCTCACGCGTCAGCGTGTGCGCCGAAAGCGCGACGATCGCGCGCGGGCGGCCGAACGTGGCGTTGATCGCCGGGCCCAGGCGAGCAAGGAAAGCACCGGCCGCGCCGGGTTCGAGCGCAATCATCGGCGAGCCGTGCGAGACGAAGAGGGCAGGCAGCGTGAGGGACGACATGGGGTGAGTGTGCCGGGCCAGGCACCGTTGCGGCTTGAGGCGATTCGAATGCGGCGTTCAGGGCGACGTCACGACGCCGCGCTCGGCCAGAACCTCGTCGATCTCGGCCAACAGCGCTGCCGGGTCCAGCGGCTTGGTCCACACGCGAGAGATCCCGACCCGGCGCGCGGCCTCGGCCGTCGCGGGCAGCGCATCGGCAGTCAGCAGCGCGGCGCGCAGCGAGTGGTGCTGCGGCATCTGGCGCAGCATGCGGTACAGCGCCAGACCGTTGGTGTCGGGCAGATTGAGGTCGAGCACCACGAGGTCGATCGCGTTGGCGCGCGCCAGCCTCATCGCCTGGTCGGCGTCGCGGGCTACCAGCAGGCGGATGCCGGGGCGGCGGGCAAGGCAGGCCTCGAACACGATGATGTTGACCTCGTTGTCCTCGACGTAGAGCAGGGTGGCACCCTCGCCGATCTCGCTTTCGGCGAGCGTTTCCAGCGGCGCGGGCTGGGTCGCCGAGAAGCCGGAGTCGTACTCCGCTCGCGGCAGCACGAGCGTGAATACACTGCCACGACCGGGTGTGCTGCGCACCTCGATGTCGCCGTGCATCAGGTGCGCCAGCCGCTTGGCGATCGACAGGCCGATGCCGGTGCCGGAAACGCCGCCTTCTTCGGCGCCGAGGCGGTTGAACGGTTGGAACAGTTGCGCGACCTGGGGCTCGGTCATGCCCGGGCCGTCGTCGCTCACGCGCACACCGACGGCGTCTGCGCCGCGCGCCAGTCCCATCACGTCGACGCTGCCACCGCGACGGTTGTACTTGATCGCATTGGAGATCAGGTTGATCAGCACCTGGCGCACACGCACGGCATCGCCCTCGGCATACAGGGTCTCGGGATCGTCGGCATCGAAGCGCATCGACAAGCGAACACCCTGGCGGTCCGCGTCGGCCCGGCAGGCCAGCGTGGCGCCCGTCATCACCGACGACAGCCGCAACGGCGTGCAGCGCACGCTCATCTGGCCGGCCTCGATGCGGGCGAGGTCGAGCGTGTCGTCGATCAGCGCGAGCAGGTGGCGCCCGGCGTCCTCGATCGTGGCAAGGTGCTGCGACGACAACTTACGCCCCTCGGCCAGCTCGCTGCGAAGCAGTTGCGACAGGCCGAGCACCGCGTTCAACGGCGTGCGCAACTCATGGCTCATGCGCGCAAGGAATTGCGTCTTGGCCTGGCTGGCCTGCTCGGCCCGCTCGCGCGCCGACGCGGTGGCCTCGACCTGTTCGCGCTGCTGCACGCCGAGGCGACGCATGTGGCCGAGCGTGACGAAGGCCAGCACGCCGAAAACGAGCCCGAGCGCGGCGATCGCGCCGAGCTGGCCGTTGCGGAAACGCGCGAGATCCGCACGCAGCTCGCCCGCGACGACCGCCTCCTGGCGGGTCAGCAGGTCGAGCAACGGTTGAGATTGCGCGAGTGCGGCGTCCGAGGCCGCGGCGACCGCCGGCTCGCCAGGTGCCGGCGCGAGCAGCGGGCCGAGTGCCAGCCGCCAGCGCTGCCACGCGGCCTGCACCTCACGCGCAATCGCCTGGTCGCGGATCGGGTGGTGCCAGTAGACCCCGCCATGCTCGTCCACAAGGCCCTGGCCCTCGACCAGCGCGGTCTGGATGCGATCGAAGGCCTGCACTGACTCCGCAAGCCGCTGTTGCCACCGCGCGCGCTCGTCCGCGTCGCGTGCATCGCGAAGCGCCAGGCTCGCCAGCGCGATGCGCTGGCTGTGCACCCGCAACGTGGCTGCGTCACCCTGGGCGTGCGCCTCGCTCGCGAATTCGTCGAGCTGCACGAAGCTGACCGCCAGCACGCCGCCGAGCAACAGCAGGAAGACGGCAGTGCCGGCAGCCATCCAGGACAGGGCGCGCTGGGGACCTTGGCTCATCCTTTCGGGGCTCCTGAAACGCTTCGTTGCAGTGTAGTCCGACCCCCACGGCGCCGCGGAGCGATTTCGTCGTGCGAAGGGCGGGTGGATGGCCCGACCAGCACGCCGTCTTCGCGCCCGAGGTATCGTCTGGACTCCGATGAATCCGACCGAGCAAGACCCGAGCGCCACACCGTCCGCCTTCGCGCTGGCTTGGCGGCAGACGCTGCGCGACCTGCGGGCCGGTGAGTTGCGCCTGTTGCTGGTGGCCGTCACGCTCGCCGTGGCGGCGTTGACCGCGGTCGGCTTCTTTGCCGACCGCCTCGAGCGCGGGCTCGGTCGTGACGCGCGCCAGTTGCTCGGTGGCGATGCGATCGTCGCCAGCGACCGGGCGATGCCGTCGGACTTCATCGATGAGGCGCGTCGGCGCGGCCTGTCGGTAGCCACGACGACGACCTTCCCGAGCATGGGTCGCGCGCCCGACGACAAGGGCGCTGCGACCAGGCTCGTTGCGGTCAAAGCGGTGAGCGACGCCTATCCGTTGCGAGGGCGCCTCAAGTTGCGGCGCGACAGCGGCGGTGCCGAACTCGATGCCGCGGGTGCGCCCGAGCCGGGCACGGCGTGGGTCGACGAGTCGCTGCTGGGCGCGCTGCAACTGAAGGTCGGCGACGCGCTGTTGCTGGGCGACGCCGCGCTGAAGATCACGCGGCTGATCGCGATCGAACCCGACCGTGGCGCGGGCTTCATGAGTTTCGCGCCGCGCGTCATGCTCGGCCACGCCGATCTGGCCGCCACCGGGCTCGTCCAGCCGGCCAGCCGAGTGACGTTCCGGCTGGCGGTGGCATCGCCTGCGGGGCGCGATGCCGACGTGTCGGCCTATGTGCGCTGGGCCGAAGACCGGATCGCCGCGCTGCATATTCGTGGCGTGCGCGTCGAGTCGATGGAGTCGGGCCGTCCCGAGATGCGGCAGACGCTCAATCGCGCGGGCAAGTTTCTCAACCTCGTCGCGCTGCTCGCTGCGCTGCTGGCCGCCGTGGCGGTGGCGATCGCCTCGCGTGACTTCGCGGAACGGCATCTCGACGATTGCGCGATGCTGCGCGTGCTGGGCCAGCCCCAACGCTCGATCGCGGCGGCCTATGCCATCGAATTCGGCGGCATCGGTGTGCTGGCCAGCGTGGCGGGGATCGTGCTCGGCTTTGCGGTGCACCACGTGTTCGTCTGGCTGCTCGCCGGCCTGGTGCAGGCCGACCTGCCGCCGGTTGGTGCCTGGCCGGCGGTGTTCGGACTGGGGGTCGGGCTGACGCTGCTGCTCGGCTTCGGTCTTCCGCCCGTGCTGCAACTCGCCCGGGTGCCCCCGTTGCGCGTGATCCGGCGCGACGTCGGCGCCCTCAAGGCTGCCTCGCTCGTGGTGCTGGGCACGGGCACGCTCGGGTTCGCCGCGCTGCTGGTCACGGTCGCCTCCGACCTCAAGCTCGGACTCATCGCGGTCGGCGGGTTTGCCGCGGCGATCGCGCTGTTCGCGCTGTTGGCCTGGCTCGCAGTGATGGGCCTGAAGCGCTCGGTGCCCGAGGCGCGAGCGCCGCGTTGGCTCGTGCTGGCCACGCGGCAACTCGCCGCGCGCCCGGCCTTTGCGGTGCTGCAGGTCTCGGCGCTTTCCGTGGGGCTGCTCGCGCTCGTGCTGCTGGTGCTGCTTCGCACCGACCTGATCGCGAGCTGGCGCGAGGCCACGCCGCCTGACGCGCCCAATCGCTTCGTCATCAACATCCAGCCCGAGCAGGCGTCCGCATTCCGGAAGGAGCTCGCTGCTGCGGGTGTGAGCCGCTACGACTGGTACCCGATGATTCGCGGCCGGCTGGTCGCGATCAACGGCAAGGCGATCACGCCCGACGAGTTCGGCGACGAACGCGGGCGGCGCCTGGTCGAGCGCGAGTTCAATCTCAGCCACACGTCGCAGCTGCCCGGACACAACATCGTCTCCGCAGGGCGCTGGACACCCAATGAGGCGGACGGCGTCTCGCTCGAGGAGGGGCTGGCACAGACCCTCGGCTTGAAGCTCGGCGACATTCTGCGCTTCGACATCGCCGGGGTGGCGCGCGAGGGCC
>Ga0224500_10001924_pt1 | contig 11731 bp, 12 predicted proteins | sample SF_Oct11_sed_USG_FD_168126 | JGI IMG/M metagenome (GOLD analysis project Ga0224500, IMG submission 168126) | Sediment microbial communities from San Francisco Bay, California, United States - SF_Oct11_sed_USGS_4_1 | ecosystem: Environmental > Aquatic > Marine > Sediment | place: USA: California... | reverse complement strand
ATCCCAGACATGCTGCCAAACGGGGTAGCCAGAAGTCATAAACATTCCGACGGCAGGCCACCGGCCTGCACACCTGCCCCTGTATCCCTTGCGCAACCTCACACCACTTCCGGAGAAAAGCGAATGGGTGTTTACCAAGCGAACCGAAACACCGTATACTGCGCGATCTCGTACGGCTTGAACAGGCCGTATGCTCTGGAAGTTGAGTCAATCAAAGGCAGTCATAAGAAGATATGGGCTCATCCCGTCGCCAAGAACAATCTGATTGGCTCCGGGTCGAGCGAGCTTGGTTTGGAGGGGTGACGGAGCGGCCGAACGTGCCGGTCTTGAAAACCGGAGATGGGGTAACTCATCCGCGAGTTCAAATCTCGCCCCCTCCGCCATATTTCAATAGGTTGTGAACTTTCCTCGGAGCTACCTTCCCGCTCAACTCTCTCCGGTGTCACCGAAAGTGTAACCTTTTTCTCCTGAATGTAGCGATTGAGCCGCTTCGCGGCCTCACGGAGATCATCCTCACTTGTGATGTTATACCGGTCAAAGACTGACCTGGTCTTGTGGCCGCTGATCTTCATCGCAACCGTCTCAGGCACCCCAGCCCTTATCAGGTTCCTGACTCCGGTACGTCGCAAGTCGTGAAACGTCTTGTCCTGCACCCCTACCCGCTTACAGGCCGTCTTCCAGGCCTGAATCAGATTGCTGAACGGTTGCCCATTCCGGTGACACACATACGGACAGGATGGGTAGTCGCGCAACTGAATCTCTCTGGCTTTCCGCATCACAATGAGGAAGTCATCGGCCATGTAAATCACGCGGGGGGTTTTCGTTTTGGTCTGATTAGAGGTCAGGCGAATGCTGCCTTCCTCCAAACTAACTTGGTCCCATCGAAGCCCCCGCTCGCTGATGATCTCCCTTAACCGCATCCCCGTGTAATACCCGATTGTCATAGCGACCTTAAGATGATCTGGTGCCGCCCCTCGAATCGAGAGGAACTCATCATGCTCCAGAAAGCCTTCGCGGACATTGTGCTCGGCTAACTTAGGAAAATGCGGAATCCGGCCCACCTTGGGCGGCGTCTGTCGAGAACCAAGCACCAGCATACGATGCAAACAGTCCAGGTCACGGTTGACCGAAGCCGGGGCGGCACCTTCTCCTAACCGTTTTGCGATAAACACTTGGAGTTTGTCTGTCGTAATGGCTTTGACGCGCATACCTCCAAATACTGGCTTGAGCCGTTCGAGATTGTATTCTCTGCGGCTCCATGTCCTTCGCCCTTTGAGCGTGTATTCCTGCTTCAACAAGCCAACCAGATCTTCAAACCTGGTCCGATGAATCATGGGTCCTTCTCGTTGACCGTCCAGGACTTTCCCTTCAGCACGCTTCAGGACTGCCTGGGCCTCTCGCTTCTCTATCTTTTCGGTACTCTGATAGATCGGTTGCCCATTGTCGTAATACTTCATCCACCACGGCCCCTGCTCAATGAGCAGACCGGTCACTGGATCACGCTTCTTTCGCCGATACAGCATGCCCATAAACCATTCCCTCCTTACTCGTCTATTAAATCTACCACTCTGACCTTCAACGCCTTGGCCAAACGACGGAGCGTGCTCAGTGAGGGGTCCGCCTTTCCATTCTCGAGATTACAGAGATATGGATAGCCCATCTTTGCTTTTGAAGCCAAGGCTCGGAGTGATAACCCCTGTCCTTCTCGTATTGCCCTAATCCTCATGTTACCATATCAGATAACATATCCTCTTTCATGTGGTCAATACACCCGCTAATTATCTTAGGCACACTCCTCCCGTACTTTGTTTCTATCGATAAACTCATCCAGATCTCGTACATCCACATGCACTCGGCCAGCCGCCCGAACCTGGGGTAATTCCCCATTCCAGATCAACCGCCTCACAGACCACACTGATCGGCCAAGATAATGAGCAGCCTCAGGAACACTATAGAGGCGCTTATATCCTAGTTGCTTCATACTTACAGGAGCCATCGCACTCCTCCAACTCACCATTTTTTTCTTTTTGTACTTTTCCAAGGGGGAGAGGGTATCCATCCCTGTCCTGTAGATCCCGAGATGATGCGCCCAGACTCCCTTGGACATGTTCAGACTTCATCAAGGTCTGCTCAGCCAACCACTGCAGCACACTGGCCAGGTGATACCGTCTCAATCTGTCAGTCCCAACACAAGGAAGCCCTTTCTTCCGTAGGCGGCGGATCGTCGAGGCGGAATAGCCGAGGTAAGTTCGTAGTTCAGGCTCGCTCACATAGCGGTCTGTCTCTCTGTACTCTATTTTGCTCGCTGATTGGGTCATGTCATGTGCTCCCTATGGTCTAGCTTGGTCCGGTGGTCTCGTTTGCTGGTGGTGAATAACATCCCTGGAATGCTCCAGGCCCGCACACAAAAGTCACCACAGGGGTAGGCGCCCCTAAAGCTATTGGAAGATTAGTGGGTGGGGAGTTTTGTGCGTCCGGTTTCTCCTCACTGAGATCATCCCGATGATCCAGTACCCGAACCTTCTCATTAATGAGGTCAGCCAGCTCAGGAATTGGCCTGTAGATCCAGCCTGCAGACCCCTTGTCCTCAACCACGAGCTTCAGTGCGACGAGTTCTTGGAGGAGGCCTCGTGCTCTCGTCTCACTCTTCTTTAGCTCACGGGCCAGTTCCTTGGCTGTCAAGCCTGTCGGATAACGTCTGAAACAGGCCAAGGCATCCCCGCGTGTGGGAGAAACCGACGAGAGGACCACTCGTCTCAACAGTTCCATCTCATGGTCAGTCACCTGGGACCGTCCATGAATACGAGCCAAAGCCCTCCCGAGGTTCTTTAGCTGTTCAAGGGCGCGATAGGGTTCTTCAATCTGTACATTGGCAGTCTCATAGGCATATCGCTCCTCACCTGTGCCTTCGTCCAACTCCTGCACTTTTTCGGTCAGAATCACCCCTCTCCCACGGGCCAATAGAAGAGCCAGCTTGTTCAATTGCTCTCGCTGCTCTGCGGTTTCCGGTTCCATAGCGACGGGTTCCTTGAGAAGACTTTCCACGTGTTCCATCAGGAGCTTGCGAAGTTGTGGGAGCTTCTGTCGTCTCGCCTCCTCATCCCATGCGCGCTCAAATCCAGCTTCTCGCTCTTGATCGGTCAAGGGCAGCAAGCGAATGACGAGAAACCGCCCACCGACCATCGACATGTAGGTATGATGCTTATGCAGAGCTAAGGGGGTAATACAGCCAATCATGGCAAAGGTACTTTGATAGGACTTGAGGCCGAGAGTACCCGTGGCTTTGGCATATTCCCCATCATAGATAGATTGGAAATCTCCAAGAATCTTCCTGACACGATCATCTCGCATGGAGAAAATGGTGGTGAGATCTTTCACGATCAGACACTTCCCGTGAAGATCCGAAAGAAGTTGCTGAGGCGGTCCTTCCCCGGTCTTTTTGTCTACATACCCACTGACGAAACTATTCTCCGTCATGGCATCAAGATAAGTGACGTTCGGAGCACCCTTCAGAAGCAAAACCCCTTCGGTCTTGCCTGATGATGGTGCCCCTGCGATCAACAGCCAGACAGGCGCGGGATGCTCACCAGCACAGACCGGAAGGCTGGTTGCCGTGGCGAGCGCTAGCTCAATCACATCGTGGCTATATGGAGAACTTGTGAGACTGGCCAGAGTGGTGTGAATCTCTCTGAGTCGTTCGGCGTGTGCGTTCATCGGTGTCCCTCCCACTGATTTCGGTACTTATAAAGCTCTTTCGCTGGATGCTGAGTTCTCTTGATCCTTGCGTGAGGTGGATCCGGAACGCCTCCCGCGCAGAATGTTGGCTTCAGTCATATTCGCTTTCACGGTTGCTCGGGTGTCTGTGATTGCTTGGCCATAACAGACACCAGGACGATACAGAGATAAACCGCGAACGAGCGAGGCCAAACGGGTGTCGTCCTTCCAGACATCGATGGGGTTGACCATGATCGAATTGAGCACTTGTGCCGGGGTCGTACATCGCTTCAAGTCCACCGAATAGACCAAGTGCCTCTCCCCTTTGGGCGTGGTCTCATAGAGGTCCAACGTCAAGGCCTCCTTATTGAACACCCACGGGCTCGATGTGTATGGCTTGCTGGATCCGGGTGGTAAGTTGATGTATTCCTCCAACGTCAGAAAGCGTGGGGGCTTGTTGCTTGCTCGATTGTCCATGGTTCCTCCCAAGTATGATGTAGATAAAATCGTGGCTCGCTCATTCTTCACGGCTTCCCAAAGTCTCCATGCCTGTCCGAGGTTCCCTCCTGATTGGTTAAGGAGTAGATCCGTTATTTCGTGAGCTTTCGTGACGAGGGCTTGGATGATGTGCTGTGAATTGAGCCTCATATCTAGATAGATAGGAGGTTCGGCGGAAACATTTACCGTGGAAATAAATTAATTTTGAGAAAATGCCAAAGTGGCGGTGTGGGGAAGAGAAAAAGAAGAGGTTTATGAGCTAAACCTTTTGCCTAACTTCTTCAGCCGCTTTGTGATGGCCGATGGTGAAAGGCCTAGATCGGCTGCTATCTCCTTTTCGGACTGTCCATCTAGCATGCGATGGACAATCTGCTTGTCTGTCTCATCAACCAATAAATCCAGAATCTCCTGGATGAGTATTTCTTGGTCAGGTGGGCAAGCTTGGGAATCGGGAATCAAGCTTCCGCGCGTCGTGACAGAACCTCCGTCTTCGCCCTCAACCAGATCATCAAGGGAGCCTGCAGCCCGATCAAGACTTGCCCGGAGAACAGGCTTGTGAGTTTTTGGATCCTGACTTCCACTAGAGCGTTCTTTAAATTGTTCCCCCATATGCCATTTGGTGGTTTTTTGGAGGTGCGAGGCAATCGGACCTTTTGCAGAGTTATAGGTCAACACACCTGATCCAAGCCCAATGAGGGCCTCTTGTATCTCTTCGGTAGTTGCTCGTTGGAGTGGTTGTTTTGGATCAGCACGAGACTTGGTAGAGTCTAGCGTATATTTCTTTTCCATGCGCTTCAGCAAAAGTTTATATCGGAGCGCAATTGGAAACAGGAGTTCCTTGCGCTGAATACCCGCACTGATAATAAAGCGGCATTCAAAGTTCGGATCTCCTGGCAAGAAACACATCTCTTGCACAAACTGATTGTCGGGGAATTGTTGGATAAGCTGGATGCCTTCAAGCTCAAATTCTTTCTGCTGCCGCTGCCACACCGCCTCTAAATCGGCCTTGGGTGATAAGGCCAGTTCCAATTCTTCAATGATATGCAGCGGATCCTTCTTTGTCCGAATACGTCTGATATGCTCCCCTTTTGGAAAGATCCGCCCTGAAACCCATTCGCGCACATCCTCCCCATCCTTAGAGTATTGACGGTACACCTCGCGGCCAAGCTGCTCCCGTATGAAAGCAATACTCCATCCCCGCTTTTGTCCGTCATGCCTGTAGACAAGGTCAGCCTTCCACGCGTTGTTAACGGCATGGTAGTAAGCCCAGGACACGTTTTTATTAACAGCACTGGTATGAAGGTCGTCTATTTCTAACCAGCGTAAGTCCAATCGCTCACGGGCCTGAATGTCTTCAGACGGAATAGCAAGGAACTGCTCGAAGCGGCTGAGGTCAGGAGTGGCCATACGTTCTATCTTCCGTTCTCCCTTCAATCCTGTCAAGAAACTGACTACCTAGGATTCATTCTCCCCAACACTGAGGCCTATGCACTGCGTTGGAGGTATTTAAAATGGGACTATTGGCTAAGCAAATTGGGATGAGAAGACCTAGAGCATTCTGGCCAATGCCTGCACAGTCAGCGAGCGCTACATCCCAGACAAGACGCATTCAAGCGTCTGGCCAAAACTTAAGGGTGCTCATCGTCAATCAGGTCTGTATTCCTCTCGGAAATACAGCGGGTTACTGAGTGATACACTTGAAGCATGCCTTCAAAGCACTCCAAGCCCCATCGGGTTACCAAGCGCACAGCCAAGGCCCCCAGAAAGCTGGTCCGCGTCCGTGGGGCCAATAAAAAGCCTGCGAAACATCTTCCTGATACTAGCCGTATCCCGTGGTTTCCACCCCTTCCCAAAACAGGGACGGACGCCTAGCCACTGGACAACTTAGGAATCTTCAAACAATCCGAGCTGGCTTGGATGTCGTTTCATTCTCCAGGACCCTGGTAGCCGTAGTGCCTTCCTCCTCGGCTTGGTTGGCGGCCTCGACTCCTTCAATAGCTCCTGGACTTGTTCCCACGTCTCAATCTGCTCGAAATGTTCCAAGTCAGGCTCACGAAGGTTCAGACTCCAGGGTGAGACGGCTTTGTTTCGTGTGCCTACTGGTTGGTTCAGCCAGCGCAGTTGGAAGTACCACTGACCAGCCCAATCAGTACCGACGGTGTGAACCGTGCCAATCAGACCGGCAGGATAGCCGAGACGGGCAGTCATCAGGCGAAGGTAGGTGTCCTTGAGAATGTCTGAACGGGTGAGCATAGATGTGTGTCCAATGGTTACACCTGTGTTCTCCTAAGGTCAAGCGAGAAGATATTTGCACAAGACCCCTCTAAGGAGCAGGTGTAAACGCCTTGCGCCTCGATCACATGCCCTCCTACAATACGCTCCACCTTCATCACTGAGTGCTCCATCATGGCCTTTGCCCTTCGATCTCCTCGTTACCTTTGCGCCAAGGATCCTATTTGTATCTATATGAAGATACTAATAATCACCTTGACCTTAACAGCATTGGTTTTCACCAACGATCTTGTAATAGCTAGCGAGAATGACGATGCGCCAATATCAACAGGCACAGGGATCGCTGTAAGCCGCCAGGGACACGTCCTGACAAACTATCATGTCGTAGAAAATTGCGCGGCTATCAGTCTCATCAGTGAAGGCAAACAAAAAGAACTCGCCATCATTGCCACAGACTCAAAAAACGACCTTGCAATCCTTAAGCTTTCTCAGACGTTGTCGTACATAGCCCATTTTCGGGATGGTCGAGGCGTCCGTGCAGGAGATAGCATTGTAGTGGTGGGGTTCCCATTTCATAACCTATTGGCTTCCGAGGCAAATGTAACAACCGGCACAGTCAGCGCTTTGGCTGGGCTGCAGAATGACTCGCGTCTTCTCCAGATCACTGCTCCTGTACAACCAGGAAATAGCGGTGGTCCATTGTTAGACAAGAGCGGACATGTCGTTGGCATTGTGGACAGTAAGCTCAACGCGTTCGCCGTGGCGCTACTCACAGGGGATATTCCACAAAACATCAACTTTGCAATAAAGGATCTTGTCGCAAGAGCATTCATGGATTCTCATAACATTCCTTATGAGAGATCTGTCTCTGCGAAGGATCTAGACGCAGCGGATATTGGAGATATTGCAAAGCAGTTCACGTTCCTTTTGAAATGCTATCCGCAGGAACCTAAATTGATACCTCGACATTCATTAGAAGCAGAGCGGCGAGCGTTAGAGAAAGAGCGACAAGCGTTAGCAGCTGAGCGACGGAGAAGTAAGGACCAGCATGCTGTTCCTTCAAAAGTCGAACGACAGCGGGGACATGCACGAGAGACAGAACCTTCCAGAGAGCGAACTGAAAGTCAAACTACCCGAGGCAGACAAAAAACAGAGGTGGTCGAAAAGCAAGCCACCTTCGAAACTGAGGTAGCTAATCAGGATGCATTTCGAGATCAACAGGAGAAGCGGGCACGAGAGGCTATAAATGAAGCTCGACGGCAAGCTTTGAACGCAGAACCAGCAGCGCTAGAGGAGGCACGTCGGAAGGCTGAAGAAGCTCGTGCGCAAGTGCTTCAAATGGAGGTGGCAAAGTTGCCCAATTCAACGCAGGCCTCAGCTGGGGCAGCAGGCGGATGGCCAAGCTCTGCTTTCAATCATGCCTACAATGATTATCTAAACGGAAAATACGAGAGTGCTATTACGGGGTTCCAACTGTTTATCAACGATTTCACTGGTGCATCGTTGATCCCCGATGCGTACTACTGGATGGGTGCGTCATATTACAGCTTGAAGGAGTACGCCTGGGCAATTCAGACCTTTGATTACTTGGTGGCGGGATACCCGGGAAACGCAAAAGTCCCCTCGGCGCTGTACAAACTTAGTTTAGCGCTGGCCGAAACCCACAACCTTGCAAGATCACGCGATTCTTTAAGGCAGCTGATTAATGACTTTCCCTATTCTGACGAGGCTCAATTGGCAAAGATGAAGTTGCGAGAAGTACCCTAGCATAAAGCTGATGGAATTGGAGGAGCTCAGTAATGGTCGAGCGTTCATGTCATATCGTTAACCGAGGAGTACAGTTTCTTTCTCTGCTTTATGTCGCACTCTTGTGTGGTTGCATGGCTCAACAGGGTGATCTAAAAAAAGCGGAACGGGATTTTATGCAGGCCAGTGCCAAGCAGATGCAAGAAATCACGACGTTACGCGAATCTTTGATACCCCAGTTGCGCGGAGAGCTGGATAAGGCTCTTCGGATAACACAGATGCTTCACACGAGACAAGAACAGCAAGGGCAGATTGAGCTTCGGCTCAATCGCTTGGAGAAACAAAATGAAGGAGATAAAAGTAGTCTTGCACAGAGGCTGGATTCTCTAGATTTGGTCATAGGGAAACTCCTTCTCCGAATCGAAGAAATTGAGAGGCGACTTTCAGGAAAAGACAACCGGTAATGTGAGCATGAGCTTACAAGCATTCACGCGGAATACACAAAGTTGCTATCCTAAATTGAATCGCTTAGGTGCTGCGTACCTCCCCCTAGCTTGACCATCTCTCAAGCACGCTTCTAAAATGACCCCTCCTGTGAAGTAGCTATGCCGTGAGCAAGTGAATACTGTGCCACCCATCGTCATGCTTTTTTCGCACCTCACCTATTTAACGAGGAGAACATCGTGAGAACCAGAAGTGCCCGGTGGGTCTTTCCCTTCCTTGTACTGTTTCTAACATGTAGTCTCCCTTCAGCCGCCCTCGCTTTTCCAATTGCAGATCCTACTCAGCTCAGTCCAGGATTCACACTAATTGATTTCGAATCCGCTTCGGATTTTACAAACCCTTACACCGTTGGAGAGGTTACCTTTACCAGCATCACAGGATCGTTAGTCTTGTTTAACATATCTGATTGGCCCGCGAACGGAACTGAGGTTGAGTCAACAACCCTATTCCCAGGAGCCGAACCTGACTCAGCCATTTCCATCTCTTTTGCAACTCCAGTGGCGGAATTCCTTTTGGGATGGGGCGACCCGAACTTTGAGGGTAATGTCCTCAGAGCCTTTGACATTCATGGAAATTTACTTGAGGAAGCAAAAGTTGCTCTAGGACCAATTGGGGGCCTACATGCTGCCTGGATCGGGTTCAAAAGACCCATCGCTGATATCGCGAGTATCCTAGTTCAGCCTGATCAATCCCGCCCTTCTGGTGATGACTATGTGATTGACAACATCCACTACAACACACATGCAGATTCAGCCCCTCCTTCTTCCAAACTTTCCGTAGACTTTGGCTCGGACGACACAGCGGGTCCCGTACAAATAGGGTATGTCGAATGGGCGGGGCGGTACGTCGGAAATCCAGGACTCAACTACAACGAGACAAGGAGCTTCAGGGCTGACTTCGGAGTAGGCGGCGTTGTGAATGTGACTGTCAATAGCGATGGCTTATTTTTCCGGGACTACAGTCCGATTGTGGGGGGACCATTCCAGGCTCAAAGTGCCTTGATCTCGGACAACATTCTAAGAAACCAGCCTGGGTCAATCTTCTTGACCTTCAATTCCTTGACGGACGGGGTCTACTCCATGATGAGCTACCACCATGATACGGTATATGGCTCAACCTTCGTTCCGTTCAATATCATTCTGACCGATGGCCTCGTCACCAAGCAGACATTGTTCTCTGGGCTGGATACCACGGGTGGAACGGAACCGTCGTCGATTACGAAGGCAGACTACAACTTTACCGTGGTAGGCGGATCGGCTGTCACCATTGAATTTGCAGGACAAGCGCAACCTGCGCAGCACATGTCCATCAATGGGTTTCAACTTGAACGCATCGGCCCTGCCAACGCCTCACCCGTGTGTAAAGGTGCACAGGCGTTTCCCTCCGTCCTCTGGGCAGTCAACGGTCAGTTTGTGCCGATTGCGATCATGGGGGTAACCGATCCGGACGGGGACTCTGTGACCCTGACCGTCACAGGCTTGACGCAGGACGAGCCGGTGAAAGGGGCAGGCGCTGGCAACACAAGCCCAGATGCGTTCATTGAGGCCGGTGCAGCTTCGGTGCGAGCGGAACGTTCTGGTACAGGCAATGGTCGTGTCTATCAGATATTCTTCAGGGCCGAAGACGGTAAGGGAGGCTCCTGCACCAACACAGTAAAAGTTAGCGTCCCCCATAGTCTACAGAAAGGTTTGGTGGCAGTAGATGACGGGCAGCTCTACGACTCGACCGCTCCCTAATTTTCTTGTGCCTAGCTCGTCCCTTTTGTCCTGGTGCTGCAAAGGCAATATGGGACCCATTCAATGACCCGGTGGGGGTCCGCCGATCACGGTAGGGGTACGGGAGTCCCCAAAAAGGTCGGAGTGGCGGAAAGCACAAAAGAATTCAAAGAACCCCTGACTTGCACCAAGCTACCAGTTACGAGTCTTCAGACGGAGAACCAGAGTGCCGCTTCAAAACAGCAGAATACCGCAACTTCTCCAATCCATCCTTTAACAACTTCATCACCACCCGTTCTCTAGGTCACACACCCTCTCCTGTGACCCCCTTGTGCCGCATAACTGGCAAGCATTATTCTAACCTCATCCAGAACCTCTTCTCCGCACTCTATCACCGTGTGGTGCCCTGTCAGTCCTGAATGCGCTGTACTAGGTGTACACATGCCAGCTCACGAAGACCCAGCTGAACGTCGCGGCTACCTTCGCTGGTTTTACCGAGGGTGGCGCCCGACTCGTTTTGGGAGATTCCATAACCGCATCTGGGCTTGGCTTTCGAGCCTTGGTCTTACCCCCCCGATCCTGGTGACCTTACAAGTGAAGGACCGGAGTAATGCCCAACTACACTCAGTCGTCCTCGTCGCTGCCGACTACGAAGGGCATCGCTATCTGGTCTCAATGCTAGGAGACGGTTCCGAATGGGTGCAGAACCTACGGGCAGCTGGTGGGATGGCGTTTATTAAGCGCGGCCAATCGTATCCCGTGATGCTGACTGAGATTCCGCCTCTAGAGCGAGCTCCTATCCTCAAGGCATGGTGCCAGGTTGCCACCAGTGGCCGTAGGCATCTCCCAGTCTCGCACCAAGATCCGGTGTCTGCATTTGAAACGATTGCTGGTGACTACCCTGTCTTTCGCATCGACTCCGCCCGCTAGTGCAAAGTCCAGCCCCCTAAACCGCTTGTCCCCGTGCTACAAAGCGAATATGGGACCCAAACGCATGACCCGGTGGGGGTGTGCCGACTCCTGGTAGGGGGAGGGCCAGTGTAGCAGGTGTTATTAGAGTGTTAGCGAGAGCGACAGGACGGGATGAAGTGAAGCAAATCGGTACGAAGTTAGACTACTTTGAAATGGGCTCTGTGATTGACTGGAGGGGGGATTGCCCAAATCTTCAAGGACTTGAGCAACCCCTTTTCACTGATTCGTAAACCGCAGGTCGCCCGTTCAATCCGGGTCGCCGGCTCCATAGGGCACAAAGACACTTCGCCCACGGTGCTGGCAGGACTAGCGGGGACAATGATCTCTCCCGGCCACCTGCCTCCTCATCC
>Ga0224500_10001922_pt1 | contig 11739 bp, 10 predicted proteins | sample SF_Oct11_sed_USG_FD_168126 | JGI IMG/M metagenome (GOLD analysis project Ga0224500, IMG submission 168126) | Sediment microbial communities from San Francisco Bay, California, United States - SF_Oct11_sed_USGS_4_1 | ecosystem: Environmental > Aquatic > Marine > Sediment | place: USA: California... | reverse complement strand
GGGTCCAGACCGGCGACTGGAACTTCCTGAACAACCACAAGTCGTTTGGGCTCTTTTCCAACGCCGGTCGGACCGAGCCGTATCTCGACACCTATTTCTCGACCAAGAGGGCACGCGACCACATGACGCTCGGGCTGGCGCCGGAGGCGTGGTACAACGACGCCGGTGGCGTGACCCTTGGGGTGCGCAGCCGGTCGGACTACCTGGGGCGCTTCGAGCAGAACGTGCTCTCGATCACCGGCGGCACCGGGTGGGGCGCCGACGACCCCGTCACGGATATCGACGTCTTTGCGCGGATCAAGAACCCCACGGCGCTCCGCTCCCCCAACATGACCCAGGTGTTCGAGGGTTATTCCATGGAAGGGCGGGCCGGCGCGACGGTCATCCTCGAAAAGAAGCGCCGCGACCACCGGACCTTCGGGCCCACCGTCACCAAGGGGATCTCGCTCCGGTGGGTCGCGACCATCGACACGGCGTTCCTCGACCCGGGGTACTACCAGAACGCCGGTACGGGTGAGGCCACGGTGTACGGCGGCGTGAGCAATCGGTCGGGGCCCTGGCAACTGGGCGTCAATGCCTCCCTTGGCGGCGGCATCATGTACGACAACGAGGGGCCGGGCATCACCACCAACGATCGGTACGACGCGCAAGGCTATTTCCGGGGTTTCCTTGTGGCCACCGCTCGACGCGCCTTCGACAAGACCTCGGTCGCGCTCCGCGGATATGCGGGTGCCGCGCTCGCCAACGATCCCGTCGTCAAGCAGCGCCAGATCTACCTGGCCGGCGCCGACCCCTACGAGCAGCTCTACAATCCCTTCCTTCGCTCGGAGGGCGCGCTGCTGGTCCGCCCCGGCGTCTACTACCAGGCCCCCGGCGGCGCCAACCTGCGCGGGTTCGACCCGCACACCAGCTCCCGGCAGGCGTACGGCCTCAACCTGCAGGTCGAGCGCACGCTCCTCACGCGCCGAGATGCCACACTCTTCAGCACGGTCACCGTGAGCCTCTGGGGCGACGCCGCGTTGGCCGATCCGCCGAGCGGCACGGAGGCCTATGGTGCCCTGCGGGGATTCTACGATGCCGGCCTCGGCGTGAGTGCCTCGCACCGGATCGGGCAGACCTCCTTCGTGACGCGCTTCGACGTGCCGCTCTTCGTGAGCCAGGCCGCGCTGGCGCAGGATACCAACCCGGCCGACGAGGTCGGGTTCCGCTGGCTGTTCAGCTTCGCGCCGGCGTTGTAGAGCACCCCTGTCATTGCGAGGCCACAAAGTGGCCGAAGCAATCTCGATGATCGACGAGGGAGATTGCTTCGTCGGCCCCTCGCGGGGCCTCCTCGCAATGACAGAAAGTGGGTGCGCTAGGTAGACTTCCGGTATGACGGGACCCTGGGATCGTGGCGATGGCGACCGGCGTGAGTTCTTCCGCGGCCTGGTCGGGGACTGGATCGACGGCATCGTCAAGAAGACCGAGGAGACGGTGGTGCAGAAACGCTACCACCGTCCGCCGGGCGCGCTGCCGGAGGTCGGGTTTCTCACCGCCTGCACCCGCTGCGGTGACTGTGGCGATGTCTGTCCGCCGCACGCGATCCAGTTCGCGGCGCCCAGCGCCGGCCTCGCCGCCGGGACGCCGTTCTTCGATCCGCGTTTGCAGCCCTGTATCGCCTGCCCGGACATGCCGTGCGCTGCTGCCTGTCCAACGGATGCGCTCACCGTCCCCGCCGATGGCTGGGCGAGTGTGCAGATCGGCATCCTGGAGCTGCTGCCGGAGCGCTGCATCACCTTCCAGGGCTCCGAGTGCTCGGCCTGTGCCACGGCCTGCCCGATCGGCGCCGAGGCGCTCGCCATCGATGAGGCGGGGCACCCGGTGATTCGCGCCGAGGGGTGTGTGGGTTGTGGTGTTTGCGTGCGCGCGTGCGTCACCGCGCCGTCTTCGTTCAAACTTCGACCTGTGGGGACGTAATGCCGGATGTGCCGTACCGGGTGGACAAGCCGTGGGGCTATGAGCTGATCTGGGCTCGCACCGACCGCTATGTCGGCAAGGTGTTGCATGTGAAGGCGGGGCACGTGCTCAGCCTCCAGTACCACAACAAGAAGGACGAGACGATGCACGTCCTCGCCGGCGAGCTCATCCTGCGGACCAAGCCCGGCGAGGTACTCGAGGAGCGCGCCTTCCGCGCCGGCGACTCGGTGCACATCCCCGCCGGTCTCATCCACCAGATCGAAGCGGTGGTGGACAGTGATGTGCTCGAGGCCTCCACACCGGAACTCGACGACCTGGTCCGGCTTTCGGACCGCTACGGACGGAGCAGCTGATGCAGGTGATCATTCCACTGGCAGGGAAGGGGACCCGGCTCAGGCCGCATACCCACCTCGTGCCCAAGCCGATGCTCAAGGTGGCGGGGCGCCCGGTCATGGACTGGGTAATGGATCGGATCGAGGGGCTGGGGGTGACCGAGCTCATCTTCATCACCGGCCACCTGAAGGAGACGGTGGAGGCCTACTCGAAGGATCGGTATGGCATTCCCTGCCGGTACATCGAGCAGCAGGTCCAGGACGGCACGGCCGGGGCCATCAACCTCGCCCGCCCATTTGTGACCGGTCCGGTCCTGATCATCTTCGTGGACACCGTATTCGAGGCCGATCTTTCCCTCATCAAGAGGACCGATGCCGACGGGATCATCTGGGCCAAGGAGGTGGAGGATTACCAGCGCTTCGGCGTGGTGGTGACCGACGCCGACGGGTTCATGACGAAGATCGTGGAGAAGCCCTCGACCCCGATCTCGAAGCTGGCCAACATCGGCCTCTACTACATTCGCGACGTGGCCGCTCTCTGGGCCGGCATCGATGACGTGCTGGCGGCCCCGACCAACAAGGGGGAGTACTACCTGACCGACGCGTTCCAGCGGATGATCGAGCATGGCAGTCGGATCCTGGCCGCGGAGGTCGGCGGCTGGTACGACTGCGGCGCGCCGGGGACGCTGCTGGAGACCAACGGCATCCTGCTCGAGAAGGGCGCCGCCCGCCGCCGGGAGTTCCCCGGAGTGGTCATCAGCGATCCCGTCTATATCGAGGACGGCGTGACCATCGAGCGCAGTTCGATCGGCCCGAATGTGTCGATCGAGGCGGGCACCCACATTTCCGACTGCACCATCAGGAATTCGATCATCGGCCGCGATGCCGTCATCTCCACCTCGTCGCTCGATGGCGCCCTCCTCGGAAACCGGGTGAAGGTGACCGGGCTTCGGGGCGACGCCAGTCTCGGCGACGACAGCCAGCTCAACGCACGCTGATCCCGGGCGGAATGGCGCTTGACGCCCCCGCCCAGAAGCGAGAGACTACGACTATGGATCCCAAAGACCTGGTCTACGACTGGAACGCCCGCGACGCCGCCTTCGACTACACCCGGAAGCCGGTGGTCCTGAACGACGAGACGCTGCGCGATGGCCTGCAGAGCCCCTCCGTCATCGACCCGCCGATGGACGTCAAGATTCGGCTCCTCCACCTGATGGCTGATCTCGGTGTCCGCTCCGCGGATATCGGGCTCCCGGGCGCCGGCCCCCGCGTCGTCGCGCAGGTTCGGGCGCTCGCGAAGGAAATCGTCGACCAGAAGCTCCCCATCGACATGAACTGCGCGGCGCGGACCGTCGTCGCCGACATCGAGCCGATCGTTCGCGTGTCGGAAGAAGTCGGCGTGCCGATCGAGGCCGCCGCCTTCATCGGCAGTTCGAGCATCCGGCAGTACACAGAGGACTGGACGCTCGACAAGATGCTGCGGGTCTCTGAGGAGGCGGTTACCTACGCCGTCAGCAACGGCCTGCCGGTGATGTACGTGACGGAAGATACCACCCGCGCCAAGCCCGAAACGCTCAAGGCGCTGTATGGCGTTGCCATCCGCTGCGGCGCCCGTCGCATCTGCCTGGCCGACACCGTGGGTTTCGCGACGCCCGCCGGCGTGCAGGCGCTGATCAAGTTCGTGCAGGATGAGATCGTGGCTCCCTCCGGCGAGGCGGTCAAGATCGACTGGCACGGGCACCGCGATCGCGGCCTGGGCATCGCGAACTGTCTCGCCGCGATCGAAGCGGGCGTCGACCGGGTGCACGGCACCGCCCTCGGCATCGGCGAGCGGGTCGGCAATGCGGAGATGGATCTTCTCATCGTCAACCTCTACCTCCTCGGCCTCCACACCGGCGACCTGTCGAAGCTGAGCGAATACTGCCGGCTCGCCTCCGAGGCCACGGGTATTCCCGTTCCGGCGCAGTATCCTGTCGTGGGCACCGATGCCTTCCGCACCGCCACGGGCGTGCATGCGGCGGCCATCCTGAAGGCACGGAAGAAGGGTGACGAGTGGCTCGCCGACCGGGTCTACTCCTCGGTTCCCGCCGGGGTCTTCGGCTTTCACCAGCGGATCGAGATCTCGCCGGTGTCCGGGCTCTCCAACGTCAAGTGCTGGCTGGAGGAGCATGGCTACGATCCGGAGGATACCCTGCTGACGGATGCACTCTTTTCGGCCGCCAAGGAGGCCGATCGCGTGCTCGACACCGCGGAATGTGAGCGACTCATCGCGGCGGCCCGGGGGCAGAGCGTAGCTGATGCCGTCAGTCACTGACGCTCTCGCCCGCTCCTACCTCGACCTCCGGTGGAACTTCGACCCGGCGGCCGGGACGGCGGCCGGTGACGCCGGCTCCGATCCCCGGCTTGGCACCTTCGACGATGTCAGCGTTCGCCGACAACTCGCCGCCTATCGCGCCATGGCGGGTGCGGTCGAGGAGATGGAGATCGCCGGGCTGCAGGACGAAATTGACCGCACCGCCCTGCTCGACGACATTCGGGTCTCCATCTTCCGGTTCCAGCACGAACGCCCCCACGTCCACGACCCCGCTTTCTGGCTGAAGCACCTGTTCGGTGCCTACCACGGACTGATCGAGCGGGCCGACGACGATACGGCGCGGCGCGCGGACGCGGCGCTCGCCAGGTTGCTGGCAACCCCCGAGTTCCTGGCAACGGCCGGCGCCACCCTCCGGAGCCCGCCGCCAGTCATGCTGGGCACGGCGCTGACCATGATCGAGGGCGGGAACGATCTCCCGCAGCTCCTGGCCGCCGAATTTGGGAGTCGCGTCCCCGCGCTGCACGACGCGCTGGGTGCGGCGGCACACGAGGCGGCCGCCGCGCTCGCCCATTTCAAGACGACGCTCCGGACTGAACTCCAGACCAATCCCGCCGAGCTTTCCTTTGCTGTCGGCGAGGACGAATTCAACAGGCGCCTGCATCACGAGCACGCCCTGCGCGCCACCGCCCCAGAACTCTGGCGGTATGGCCTGCGACTCGTCGAGGAGACCGGCGCGGAGATGCAGGCCGCGGCGCTGGCGCTCAGTCCCGGCGTGCCGTGGGCTGAAACGGTGCGCCGCCTGCGGGCGGAAGGACTGGATGTCTCGTTGCTCGAGGCGTATGCCGACGAGGTCGGCCGCGCGCGGGGCTTCGTGGCGGCGTCGGGAATCGTCGCCCTTCCCCCATCGGAACTCCGGGTGGAGGGCACGCCGGCGTACCTGCAGCATTTCCTCCCGGCCGTCTGGTGCGAGCCGCCGAGCCCGGCCGAGCGCGCACGCGGCGGGCGGCTCCTGATCAGCGATGCGAACGGCGGCGCGGTACACTCCCGGCATGAGACCTGGGCATGGGCGGCGGCGGAAGCCTGGCCCGGCCACTTCCTCCAGCGGGAAACCGCCGCCAGTCAGCCGTCGCTGGTGCGCCAATACCTCTGGACGCCGCTGACTGTGCGCGGGTGGGCGCTCTATTCAGAGGAACTGCTGGCTGCCGCCGGATTTGCGAGTGGCCCCGAAGCACGATTGCTTGGCATCGCGCGGCGCTTGCGGGCCGCCGTCCGTGTCATCCTCGACGTCGGGCTGCATACCCGTGGCATGACGCCGACCGAAGGGGTGTCGTACGCCGTGGAGCACCTGGCGGTGGACCGCGAGGAGGCAATGGAGATGGTGCGGCGGGCCAGTGCGCGGCCGACATATGCCCTGGCCGACGCGGTCGGGCGCCGGGAAATCATCAAGCTGCGCGATTCCTGGCGCGAGCGGGCGGGGCCCGACGCACCGATCCGCGAGTTTCACGATGCCTTGCTCGCCTACGGCGGGCTGCCGGTCTCCCTCGTTCGCTGGGGAATGGGACTCGACGACTAATCCGAGGGAGGCGCGCGCGTGAGAATCACCGTCCTGACGTACGTCGAGGCCAGCGAACGCTCCACCGAATACGACGTGGTGGTGAATCAGGTGGCGCGGGCCCTCCGACGGCAGGGTCACAAGGTCGCCATCCTCGGGGTCCACGCCGACGTGAAGCGGGTCATCGCCGGATTACAGCGCCGCCGCCCCGATCTCGTGTTCAACATGGTGGAGATGTTCGCCGAGAACATCTTCGGCGACATTGCCATGGAAGGGCTGCTCGACCTCCTCGGCCTCGAATACACCGGCTGCGGCCCCGGCGAATCGTACCTCACGCAGGACAAGGCCCTCTCCAAGAAACTCCTCGCCTTCCACGGCATCCTCTACCCCCGGTTTGCCGTCTTTGCCCGCGACGCCGATTTCGAGACCGGCGGCAATCTGCGCATGCCGCTCTTCGTCAAACCGCTGCGCACCGACGCCTCCATCGGCATCCATCGCAATTCGCTGGTGACCGACATGAAGACGCTGATGCGGCGCGTCACCACCATTCACGAAGACCTGAATGACTCGGCGCTTGCCGAGGAGTACATCGAGGGGCGGGAGTTCTACGTGGGCGTGCTGGGCAATCACGACCCGATCGCCCTGCCGCCCATTGAGCTCGATTTTTCCGGCTTGCCCGAGGGGGTGCCCCACGTCCTCGACAGCAAGGCGAAGTGGGACGAAAACAGCGCGGCGTACAAGGGAACCAAGTCGGTGCTCGCGGACCTGCCGGACGAGCTCCGTGCCAAGCTGCAGAAGGTCTCGGTCGATGCCTACCGCGCACTCCGGGTGCGCGATTACGGCCGGGTGGATCTCCGGCTCACCGACACCGGCGACATCTATGTGCTGGAAGTGAACGCGAGCTGCTACCTGGCGCGCGACAGCGAGTTCGCCATGGCGGCGGCCGCGGCGGGGATTCCCTATCCCGCGCTGATCCAGCGAATCGTGGACCTGGCCACCGACCGGTACCGGCGCGGCGCAGGGCTCCGGACCCGTATCGAACCGCTGAAGATGCCGCAGCCAAATGGGAAGAAGAGCGGGGAAGCGGGGAAGAAGCCGGTGGACGAGGGGAAGAAGGGCGACGAGGTCCCGAAGAAGACCGCGGACGGCTAGCGCAGGTACCACCCCGAATGCACGTAGTTCATGGCGAGCGACGTGACGAGCGTGGTCACCGCGACCGTCACGGCCGCTTCCTCCGATTCGTGGTAGGAGAGGTCCAGGCTCTGCGCCCTGCTGGCCAGGTGGTCGATCAGGACGCGGGTGCGATCGGGGAAGTGCCCCGTCCACCGAAAGACGTTGTCGAGGAGTTCGGGCTCCAGCCGACGGAGGAGCTGTGACGCGGCCCTCGGCTGGATCGGCGTGCCGCGATCGGGAAAGATGCTCTTGAGCATCATGTCCAGGTTGAGGCTCAGCCGCGATTTCTTCGGCAGGAGATCGCGATAGAACTTGGCGAGGGAGTACTCGATCTCCCCGACGTCCTCGTCCAACTCGTCGTCCACGACGATCGGCTCCACGTCCAGGAGCGATGCGATGGTCCGCTCGCAGTACTCGAGCTTGGCGAGCGCCACCGGCCGCGCGGCGTACTCGCTGCGCCAGTCCAGCCCCGGAGTGATGAAGACCGCGAATGTCTCGGCCCAATCCTCATCAGGGTGTTTCTGCGCGTACCAGCCCGGCAGGTGCCGGACGTGCTTCCGGCTGAACGGAATCGGCCGGTAGTCGTCCTCATAGGGTTCACTCATCGACCCGAAGAGCTGTTCCCATTCCGGCTGGTCGTAGAGCAGGTAGGCGTAGTTCACCACATGGCCCATCTCGTGGCGCAAATAGCGGAGGATCTCTTCCCGGTCCTGTCCCTCGACATGCCCGGCCCGTTCGGCGTGCATCTCCTCGAGCTCTTCGTGGGCCAGGTAGAACGGAATGGCGATCGCCACCGTCTCGAAGGGCACCCCCCATTCGGTGGAGAGGTAGAACCGGGGAGCGAGGCGCCGAAACCCGATCGCGTCGAGTTCCTTCCGGAACTCGTTCACGACCGGCTCGAGCCGGGTCCCCTCGATGGTGAGGCCGAGGTCGCGAATCGGCATCGACCAGAGGGTCGACTCGCGAAAGGTGGTTGGGCTGGCCTGGGGGGCGGTCATAGGAAAAAGGTAGTCGCCTCCGGCCTGATGGGGAGGCCGCTGGCGGTCGAAGGCGTACGTTTTTCTGTACTGTCACTAACTAAAGCGTGATATGACAATAGTTTACGGTGAAGACGACACCGGCGATCCGGCGGCCCCGCAGCCCAGCAGCCCCGCTGCCCCGCCTCCCACCGGCCCCCCTGCCTCCCGGCCTCCCGGCCTTCCCGGCACCGTCAAGGGTCTCTCCCTCGTCTCGCTCTTCAATGACTTCGCCAGTGAGATGGTCTATCCCCTCCTCCCGGCGTTCATCACCTCGCTGGGTGGCGGGCCGGCAATCCTCGGGGCGCTTGACGGCGCCTCGGACTTGACGTCGGCCGCCCTCAAATGGCTCAGCGGTCGGTGGGCCGACCGGCCAGGATGGCGGAAGCCGTTGATCCTGATCGGGTACGGCACCGCCCTCTTCATTCGGCCCTTCATCGCGCTGGCCGGGGCGGCGTCCACCGTGCTCGGGTTCCGGGTCATCGACCGGGTGGGGAAGGGGCTGCGGACCCCCGCGCGCGACGCAATGATCGCCGATGCCACACCGGCCCCGCTCCTGGGGCGCGCCTTCGGCTTTCACCGCGGTGCCGACCACTTCGGCGCCGTGCTCGGCTCGGTCGCCGCCTGGTTCCTGCTCAGCCGGGGCGTGGCGGTTCGCGATGTCATCGCCTGGACCTGGCTCCCCGGGCTCATCGTCATGCTGATCCTGTTCCGGGTGTTGCGGGGTGCGCCGTCGGTCAAGCCATCCGATCCGCTGGCGCCGCCTGGAGTCGATGCGACGGGCCGGGTCTTCTGGGGGCCGATGCTGATGCTGGCGGCCCTCGCTCTCTTTCGTGTACCTGAGGCCCTGCTCCTCCTCCGGCTCCAGGGGCTCGGCGTGCCGCTGGCGACCATCCCGCTGGTCTGGGCCGGCCTGCATGTGGTCCGTAGCGCGGCAGCGTATCCCGGTGGCTGGCTGAGCGACGCGCTTGGCACGCGGGGGACAGTGGCGGTCGGTGGGTTGCTCTTTGCGGCGGTGATGTACCTGATGGGCGGCGCGCTCACCGAATTGGCTGGCGTCGTCGTCTTCCTGGGACTCGGCCTGGCGAGCGGGCTTCTGGAACCGGCGGAGCGGGCGCTCGTCGCGCAGCTCGCGCCGGTGCGGACAGGGCGGGGATTCGGCGCCTACCACGGTGTCACGGGCCTCGCCGCGCTCCCCGCCGGCCTGCTCTTCGGGCTGGTCTACCAGAATGCCGGCGCCGGTGTCGCGCTCAGGGCATCCGCGGCCCTGATGGCGGTCACGGCGCTCGGGTGGTTGGTCCTTCGCTCCCCCGGTCGCCGCCCTCCACCACCCCTCCCGACACGATGAAGGCCATCACGTCGCTGCTGTTGGCGGCGATCGCGGTCACCTGGTCACGGGGGAAGAGCAGGACCTGCCCGGCGAAGTTGTAGGACTGGGGCAGGTAGACCGCGACCAGATCCGTCAGCCCCAGTGAGCCAAGCGACTCCCGGGTCAGGAACCCGAGGGCGCGGGCGTTGCCGCCGGGAATGAGCTGCACCACGACCGGTCGATCGAACCGCTTCTTCTCCCCGACAAATGCGCCGAGGACCTCCTTCAGGGAGTTGTAGAGGAAGCGGACCAGCGGCACCCGCTCCATCGCCTGCTCGACGAGCCCGAAGAGGGAACTCCAGAGGTAGGTGGTGGCGAGGTAGCCAACCAGCGTGATGAGCACGATGGTCGCGATGAACCCTGCGCCATGCCAGGGAAGCCCGAGCCAGCCGTCTACCGCGCGGAAGATGCGCCAGCAGACATAGAGCGTCAGGGCGATCGGCGTCGAGAACAGGAGTCCATTCACGAAATAGCGGACCAGACGGTTCATCAGCAGCACCTCGTGGGAGAATCGCCGTAGCGGGCGGTGACGTACTCGGCGTAGAACTCGCGTTCGGTGGGCACCGCTTCCTCCGGATGGTGTTTGCGTCGGTGCTCGACGAATGCCGCATAGTCCGGCATTCCCGCCATGCGCCGCACCACCTGCAGTCCACGCCGCAGGGCGGCGGGGAGCTCAATTCGCGTAGCTGGTCGCCACATACGGCGCCTCCCTGGTAGTGGCGGGCGTCGTCCCCCGCAGGATTCCCAGCCAGACCCGTGCGGACGAAATCACCACGAGTACCACGACGGCCATGAAGAGCCCGGCGACTGCGACGTTCAGTCGGTCGTTGAAGATCAACCGGGCGCCCATGGCCGGATCCATCGCGCCACTCGCGATTCGCGCGCTGGTGTCCGCCGCGTGCGCGAGGAACCCGAGGCGGGGGTCGGCGGCGAAGATCTTCTGCCACCCCGCGGTGAGTGTCACGATGAGGAGCCAGGCGAGGGGGAGGAGGGTGACCCAGGCATACCGCGCCTTCCCCGAGCGGATGAGCACCGTCGTGCCGACGGCAAGCGCGATGGCCGCGAGCAACTGGTTGCTGATACCAAAGAGCGGCCAGAGGGTGTTGATCCCGCCGAGGGGATCGTGGACGCCCTGCAGGAGGAACCACCCCCATCCGGCCACGACCGCACCGGATGCGAGGACGGTGCTCGGATACCAGGAGGTGCGTCCCATCGGTTCCCAGACATGTCCTGCCAGTTCCTGGAACATGAAGCGGCCGACGCGCGTGCCGGTATCCACGGTGGTCAGGATGAACAACGCCTCGAACATGATGGCAAAGTGGTACCAGAGCGCCGTCAGGTGGGCACCGAATACGCCGGCAAAGATCTGCGCCATGCCGACCGCCAGTGACGGTGCGCCACCGGTGCGTGCCAGGAGCGTGGACTCGCCGACCGACGCGGCGAGCGCCTCCATCTGGCCGGGCGTGACGACAAAGCCCCAGCCCCGAATCGTTTCCGCCGCGGCGTCGAGCGAGCCGCCGAGGGTGGCGAGCGGGGCGTTGATGGCGAAATAGACGCCGGGGTCCAGCACCGCCGCGGCGCAGAGCGCCATGACCGCGACGAACGACTCCATCAGCATCCCGCCGTAGCCGATGAGGGGCGCGTCGCCCTCCCGGCGCAGCATCTTGGGCGTCGTGCCGCTTGCCACCAGCGCGTGGAACCCGCTGATGGCGCCGCAGGCGATGGTGATGAACGCGAACGGAAAGAGCTTGCCGGCGAAGACCGGCCCGGTGCCGTCGATGAACTGCGTCAGGGCGGGGAGCTTGATCGGCGGCAGGACGACGAGGATGCCGATGGCCAGGAGGACAATGGTGCCGACCTTCATGAAGGTCGACAAGTAGTCCCGCGGGCAGAGGAGCATCCAGACCGGCAGGACACTCGCCACGAAGCCGTAGGCGATGATCAGCCAGGCGATGGCGGTCGCGTCCATCGTGAAGAGCGGGGCAAGCGTCGCGCTCTCGGCCACGAATCGCCCGCCGACGAGCGAG
>Ga0224500_10001921_pt1 | contig 11739 bp, 9 predicted proteins | sample SF_Oct11_sed_USG_FD_168126 | JGI IMG/M metagenome (GOLD analysis project Ga0224500, IMG submission 168126) | Sediment microbial communities from San Francisco Bay, California, United States - SF_Oct11_sed_USGS_4_1 | ecosystem: Environmental > Aquatic > Marine > Sediment | place: USA: California... | reverse complement strand
CGGTCTGCGCCGAAATCCTCGTCGATACGCCCGTCCCGGTCGTTATCGGCATCGGGAAAACCATCGAAATCGAGGTCGCTGTACGCCGGCAGCGTCACGGCGAGCACCGCGGTCGCGAGCGTGCTCGCTCCGACCGGCGGCGATGCCGGCACGGTCTCCTCGCGGATGTGCTCGGGCCAGTTGGTGGCCGGATTGTCGGCCAGGGGCAACAGCAGGACGCGGGTATTGGCCACCGCCCGCGCCATGCGATCCATCGCAAACTGGGCCTGGCGCAGCACATCGAGGCGCTGCTCTTGCGCCGCATTGGATGCCAGCGTCATCCGCACGACACCGCTCAGTCCCGCGAAGATCAGCAGGCTGATCGCCACGCTCACCAGCAGCTCCACCAGCGTCAGACCGCGCTGCGTGCACGGGCTGTGCGCCGCTGTCCGGGCCTTCATTGCGCCACCAGCGTCGTGAGCTCGTAGGGCGTGTTCTCGATCGCGACGCGCACCCAGAGCAGTCCCGCGTCGGTTCCGTCGAAGGGATTGCCATTGCCGTCGGCATTGTCGCCGTCGTAGCGGCTCAGGAACACCAGGACGCGATTCGCACTGCCGCCCGGGTCCGAGTAGCTGCTCGGCGCGGTCTGGCTGCCAGCCGCCAGGGCGGCAGCGTCGAGACTGGCAAAAGGTTGGGCCCGAACATTTTCCAGTCGCGTGACCAGCTTCTGCTGGGCCTGCATGACGGATTCGCCGACGGTCGCGCCGCGGAATGCCGTATTGAGCGTCTCGAGCGCCGGCACCAGCGCGACCCCGAGGATGACCACGGCGAGCAGTGCCTCGACATAGGTGATACCAGCCTGGCGGCGGCCGGGACTGCGGGCTGGGCGCGTCACTGGATCCTCACCCGGCCGGTTATCCGGTCGACGTAGACGGTCCGCTGCCGCCCGGCGCTGGACAGCGCGATGTCTCCACCGCTCATGAGCCGGTAGTTGCCGCCTGCCTTGCTAAACGGCAGGCCACGGGCATCGAAGACGACGCTGGCCTGCCGGCCGCCTGTCGCGTAGTTGAAAGGATCATTGGTGACATCGACGCCCGCCGTAACGGGGTCAGCCGACAGGATGATGTCGAGCGGTTGCTTGTTGACCGGGTCCCTCAGCGTCGCGCCGGCAGCCACCGTGGCCCCGGCGAGGTTGGCCTGGGCCACCAGCAGCCGGTCGGTATTCCGGTTGATCTCCACATAGACGGGATTGCCGGTGCGGATCGCCTCCATACGCGCGAAGCGGATCGCCTGCGCGACCCGCGAAGCCGCCAGGTCGAGCGTCTCGCCAGCGGACGGGCGCGTACCGGGCAGCGTCACGACCGCCAGCAAAGCGAGGATGCTGACGACGACGACGAGCTCGAGGAGTGTGTAGCCCCCGCATTGGCGTCGCGGGACATGAATGCGAAACGGGGGCATGCTGCTTCTTCTCCGTCGACAAGCAGCGATGCCCCGTGTCGTCAGATCAATAGCTGTCGTACCGGACGCCGGCGGAATCGGTGTTCGTGTCGTTGGCGATGAACTTGCCCGAGCTCACGTCGTAGCGCCAGCCGAGGCCGGCCCCGGTACCCTGCATCGCGAGGTCGCCGGCACCCGGCGCCGCGGCGCCAACCACCAGTACCGCGTTGCTGCCGGTGACCGGATTGGCCGGGATGTCGTTCTCGTCCAGGTACGGACCAAACGGGAATGAACCACCGACCGGCAACGTGCAGGACTTGCCGTTGGCGTTTGTGTAACGGGTCAGCTGGTCAACCAGCGCCTGGCGGGACTCGGCCGCTCCGGTTCCGGCGGTGCCACCGGTGCAGGTGCCGCCGCTCGAGACGACGGTCGCCGGATAAGCGCCATGCTGCTGGCGGTACAGGGAGATCGCGCCGCGGATGTTCGCCAGGTTCGACCTTAGTGCCGCTTCCTGCGCGTCCCCGGTCGTCGATGCAAACTGGGGCACTACGATAGCCGCCAGGATCGCCAGTATGATGGCGACAATCAACAACTCGACCAGCGTAAAGCCAGCCTGTAAGTCTTTTCGAACTGCCTTGTTCATCTCGGTCTCCAAACCCCGGTGATTAACCGCCACTTTGCCCCTGCCGGCCCATCCGCAGGTCAGGGGCTATTGTTGATGACTCCCCCCCGCCGTCCTATGAACTGGTTCACATTAAGTAAACTCTTCGTCGGCCGGACTGAACGGTTCGGGTCAGCTCAGGTCACTGCCCTGCTCAGCTTGAAAATCGGCAATATCAGCGAACTGACGATGACGCCGACAATGAGACCCATGACCAGCAGCATGACCGGCTCGGCCATCTTGCTCAGGGCAACCAGCCGGCGGCTCAGATCCCGCTCGTAGTGAGCGGCCACCCGCGAGAACACCCTCGCCAGATTTCCGGATACCTCCGCCGTTGCAACCATTTCCCGCGCCAGGTCCGGCACATAGGCAACATCGGCAAATCCGGCGGCAATAGTGCCGCCTTCCCGGACGGACTGCTCAACCCTGCGCAGCAGTCCACGAAACAGCTGGTTATCCACGACATCCCGGGTTACCTCCAGGGCATCCGATATGGATACACCGTGCGCCAGTGACAGGCCGAGCACCCGGAACGACTGGGTGATGTAAAGCTGGATGAAGATCACACGAACCCCTGGCAGCGTGAGCTTGAGCCGGTCGATTGTGGCGCGGCCCGCAGGCGACCGGATCCAGCTGTAAACAAGAAAACCCGTTGCCAGGCCGACAGCCGATACCTCCCACCAGTAATCCCTGAGATGCTCACTGCACCACATCAGCGCAAGCGTCGTCCCCGGCAGCTGATCGTGAATTTTCGCAAACATCGCGGAAAACTTCGGAAACACGACGACGAGGACAAACAGGACCACGAACAGCGAGAACGCAATCAGGAAGGCCGGGTACGTCAGTGCAGAAACAACCGTCTTGCGGAGCTCTTCGCGTTTTTCGTCCTCGGCGACGAGCTGCTCCAGGACTTTCGGCAGAAAGCCACTGCCTTCGGCAGCGGATATCAGGCTGACGTAGGTCGTCGAGAACAGCGCAGGGTGACGACTGATCGCGGTGGCAAACCTCTGACCCGATTCAATATCGGCGGCCAGATCATTGATGATTGACCGCATCGGCGTCGAGCCGGCCTGGTTCGACATCGTATGCAGCGCGGTATGCAGGGGCATACCCGTTTCCAGCAACAGGGCAAGTTGCTCCGTAAATGCCATGCGATCCCGCGAACCGGGCGGTCGCGGTCCAAACAGGCTCATTCCAGGGCCGGCCCCGCGCGCCGGGCCGCTGGCCGGAATGGCGGCGACAGCTTGGTTTTTGAGTTCGATCGCCATTTGGCTAACTGGAAATGACCCGGGAGACTTCCTCGATTGTGGTGCGGCCTTCGCGGACCCGGCCAAGGCCGTCATGGAACAGGGTCTGGATCCCCTTTTCCTTCAGGCAGGCGCCGAGGTCATCCCGGCTTGGATTCGCCATGATGACCCGTTGCAGCGTGGCGTCCGCCTCAATCAACTCGTGAATCGCCATTCGGCCCTTGTAACCGGAGTCGTAGCAGTCGGTACAACCCCGACCCCGGTAGAGCGTCACTGACTCGCCCTGCCAGCCGTATCTTTCCAGGATTTCCGGGGGAGCCAGGTACCTGGTCTTGCAGCCGGGGCAGATCGTGCGAACCAGGCGTTGGGCCATGACGCCGATGACGGCCGATGACAGCAGGTAAGGCTCGACCCCCATATCGATCATCCGCGTGATCGCGCCGGTGCTGTCGTTGGTATGCAATGTTGACAGCACGAGATGGCCCGTCAGCGCCGCCTGGACGGCTATTGAGGCCGTCTCCTTCTCGCGAATCTCACCCACCATGATGATGTCGGGGTCCTGCCGCAGGACGTGCTTCAGGACCTTGGCAAAGCCAAGGCCGATCTTGTCCCTGATCTCGTTCTGGTTGATCAGATCGATCTGGTATTCGACGGGGTCCTCGATGGTGACGATATTCTTCTCAATACTATTGAGATGATTCAGGGCCGCGTACAGGCTGGTGGTCTTGCCGCTACCGGTTGGACCGGTCACCAGGACCAGGCCGTGACTGCGACCCAGGAGCCTGAGATACGTGGACAGATTATCGGCGGTCATGCCCAGCTTCTTTACGTCCAGGATTGCCTGGCTCTTGTCGAGCACGCGCAGGACAATCTTTTCCCCGTAGAGGCCCGGGAGTGAACTGAAACGCAGGTCGATGCTGCGCTGCTGCGTGAAGACCTGGATCCGGCCATCCTGTGGGAGCCGCCGCTCGGCGATGTCAAGATTGGCCATGACTTTCAGCCGGGACACGATCGCCGGGTGCAGTTCGATGCGCGGTGACATGGCTTCGTACAACAGACCATCGATGCGGAAACGGATTTTCGACTTGGCCCGGCCCGGTTCAATGTGGATATCGCTGGCGCCGTCCCGAATGGCCCGGTGGATTAACGAATTGACGAGGTTGATGATGGGGCTGCCGGCCGCCATCTCGTCAATGGTCGTATAGTCATCTGGCAGCAGGTTCTCGACCAGCTCAATGTCGCCGGACGCCTCGGTCGAAAACTCCTCTGAGGAGAACAAGTCGTCGCCTGACTCGCTAAGGCACTTCTGTATGTCCTCGGACCGCGCCATTACGGGCCGGACGGTAGCCTGCAACCGCTCCTCGATTTCCGACATGCTGGGCATGTCCTGGGGGTTGGCGGTGGCCAGCGATACCACCCCGCGGACGCAAAACATCGGCAGGACCTTCAGCCGCCGTGCCGTATCGCGGTCAAGCATGCGCACGACTTCGGGGTCGTAAACCCCGGCACGCAGCCGAACGGTCGGCACGTTAAGCTGCTCCGCCAGCGCCTGCAGCACCTCGCGTTCCCCAAGCCAGCCGCGTGCCGTCACGATCTCGCCAAGTCGCTTGCCCGACTGCTTCTGCACGCGCAGCGCCTCGGCCACCTGCAGCTCCGTGATCAATCCCTTGCGGACCAGCAGTTCTCCCAGTGGCAGCGGGTCATATAACTTCGCCGCCGGGACCACCTTTGGCCCCTGGCTGGAGTCCTTGCTGGCGGTCGGCACGTAATGCACAAATCCGGTGATCTGGAGCGCGTCCATCACCAGCGGACCGGCACTGACAACCTTGAGCCTGCCGCGCTGGTGCAGCAGCCGGTCCTGCAGGTCCAGCAGAATTTCAATGGCCTGGCTGTTGACCTGTGGCGTGTCCGACAGGTCGCAGGTAATACTGAGGTCACCGCCATCAACACAGCTGGCGAGTGCCTCCTGGAGCTCCTTGTTGATATCAGCGTTCGTCAGCGGGCCGGCCGCCGCCACGAATGTTTCCAGCCCGACGCGCGACGTAAATACCTTGCGGTCGAGCCTTTCTGCAACAGCGCTCATACCGTGACTGCAGGGGTCCGTCTGCCCAGCACCGCCAGTTGCTCCGCCAGCGGCCCCGGCTTGCCGAGCAGATAGCCCTGCAGGAAGTCGACGCCCATGTGGCGCAGCAACTCCCGCTGCTCCGCCGTCTCCACGAATTCCGCAACAGTCTGCAAACCCATCGTATGACCGATCTGGTTTACGGACTCGACCATCGCGGCCGTTACCGGATCTGCGACGATATCGCGCACCAAAGTTCCATCAATTTTCAGATACTGCACGTCAAACGATTTCAGGTATCCGAACGAGCTTAGCCCCGCACCGAAGTCGTCCAGCGCGAAGCTGCAGCCGATACCGCGCATCACCTTGATGAACTTCTGGGCCAACTGACGGTTGGCAATCGCCGCAGACTCGGTGATCTCGAAACAGATCATCTCGGGCGGCACCCCTGACTTCGATACTGCGTCCTGACAGAACTCCAGGAAGTCGGGGGCACAGAACGACTGGCCAGACAGGTTGATGCTGATCACGGGCCGGACGTCCGGCTTCGCATTCATGAAACGAGCGCAGTGCATCAGGGCATTCTCGACGACCCAGCGGTCAATCGACGACATCACCTGGTAACGCTCACTGGCCGGGAGAAACGCATTCGGTGACAGAATCTGCTCACCGTCGTTCAATCTGAGCAACACCTCGAGGTGAGGCACTCCGCCAGGGTCCCGCGGCACGATAGGCTGGCCGTAGAGCAGGAAACTGTTTTCCCGCAATGCCGCCTGCACAGTGCCGACCATCCACATGCTGGCCTCGCGCTGCTGCAAGATGCTGTCATCGGACGCATAGGACTGAACCCGGTCGCCGCCGGCTTCCTTCGCAACTCCGCACGCAACGACGCCATGCTTCATGACCTCCTCACCGTTACGCGACGCCGGCCCAACGAGCGCAACGCCAATGCTTGCGGTAGCCTGGACCGGCGCTCCCCCCCACTCCAGCTGAATCCCTCGCAATGCGCCCAGCAGCTTCTCTGCAATGGCGGCGCACTTGGACGCATTGCAGTTTCGTATCAGGACGCCTATCTCGTCGCCGCCAACACGCGCGATGCTGTCCGTATCCCGCAGTTCCCCGGCGATTACTTGAGTGAACCTGCGAATAACCATGTCCCCTGCTTCGTGACCGATGGTGTCGTTTATGCGGTGAAGCTTGTCGATATTGAGATGCATAAGACCGTGAGAACCGCCCGTTCCACGCAGCGCTTTCACCTCAGCGTCCAGCAGGTGTTCGAAACTCGTGCGGTTCAATGTGCCAGTCAGACCGTCGTAACTGCCCTGGATAATCTTGCCGGCCTTGCGGGCCATAACCAGAAGCAGGTTCTTGTCGCTGTTTGAAAAGGGGCGCGTCGACAATGGATTCGCTATCACCAGTACGCCGTCCGCCGACTGGTTGGAGCTACGAATCGGGCAGGCCATCAACCGGTACGGCGCACTGCCGGGAACGGCTGCCCGGATGTCGTCATTGTTAAAGAACCTGATCTCGGAGCCCTCGATGGCTCTGGCGTATAACAGGCTATCGATCGTTGACCGGATCCTGTGAGCATTCATCTCGTCGGACTTCACGCGACTGACAACAAGAACGTTCTTGTCACGCAGGTACAGCAGGGCAAGGCCGGCATCCAGATAATCGGCGCAGTTCCGGACCAGCGACTGGAATGCCTCGTAGCCTTCCCGGAAATAGCTGACCTGGTCGTCGGTGTGATAGACGAGATTCAGTTCCTCGTAACGCTCCGACAACTCGAGCGCCATCGAATCGAGCTCGGTCTGCAACAGAAGCTCGTTGCGTACACAGGCCCCGAGCGCGAGCAATGCATCGTAGAGGTCAGTGGCGGAATTGTTCGCACTCACTTCGTCGAGCCACCAGACCAGAAACCCCGCTTCTTTCCGGTTGCTGGCAAATATCATCGTTATCACTGCAGTCTTGCCATCGGGCACGTTGATACGTTGCATACGGTCACCGGCGCTTGCCCAGGCCGGATGGCTGCCCGAAAGCGCGGTCATGTACTCGTCCACACGTTCATCGCTCGTTACAAGGACTTCTGCGCTTCGATCACAGAAGGCAAGGCCGACGCTGGCCGAACAGAGTCGTTTTGCCAGCGTCGTGTAACTGACGATGTCGAGGGCTCTGAATGCGGCGGGCATGCTCATGCCGATTGCGACTTGTCTGTCCGCGACCCGCGGGCGAAGAACTCGTTGAGCACGGCCAGAAGCTTTCTTACACTAAGCGGCTTCTCCAGGAAGTGGAGGTTACTGATCTGGCGAGACCAGTCACGATGCTCCAGTCCCGTCAGTGATGTGGCTACGAATATCGGGAACTGACGCTCCGGCACCTCCTTCTGGAGCCGTGCGCATAGCTCCTCACCGGACATCATCGGCATTTCGATATCGGTGATCAGCGCGTCGGGTGGCGCCTCGAGAATGGCAGCTAGCGCCTGCTGCCCGTTCGCGGCGCTATCGACCTGATAGCCACCGCGCTCCAGCCCAACGCGCAGCACCCGCAACGCAACCGCCTCATCATCGACAATCAGAATCCTGCACCTGCTCATATGGCTTGCTTCAGCAGGGCGCTGTCCTTCCACAAGCTGATCAGGAAGGTCGAACCCTTTCCATGGTCGCTGTTTACCGAGATCTGGCCATGGTGCAGCTCGACGATCTCGCGGACGAGGGCCAGGCCGAGGCCATGACCGCGCACCTTCTGGACCTCTGCACCGGTAGCGCGGTAGAACTTCTCGAAGATCCGGTCCTTGTCCTCCGGACCAATGCCAATTCCGGTATCGGAGACCCGAATCTCGATGGCCACGTCGGTTTCGCTGGCTGCCAGGCAAATCTGGCCACCTGCGGGCGTGTACTTGATCGCGTTTGTCAGCAGGTTGTTTATCGCGATTCTCAGCAATTCCTTGTCGACCGCCACGGGGCTCAGTTCAGCCGGAACATCGAGTGTCAGCTTGAGGTTCTTCGCCTCGCCACTGCTGGTTGCGTGGGTATAGGCATCACGCAACAGGTCCGCCAGCCGCACCCGCTGCTTTTCAACCTTGATGTTTCCCATTTCGATCTTGCTGATATTCAGCATGTTGTCGATCAGGGACGCCAGGCGTTCAACCTCGTCATTTATGACGTTGTAGGCCTCGGTGCGGAACGCGTCGTCACTGCCCTGATCTCCGAGCAGCGCCTCCGCATACAGGCTCAATGTGTTCAGCGGGGTCTTCAGCTCGTGGCATACGTGCGCGACAAAGTTCTTGCGGCCTTCGTCTACGAGTGACTCCTTGGTCACGTCGCGAACCACGATAAGGCGGCCGAATATGGTGTCCGGATCCTGCGGCGCAAAAAGCGGGTAGGCCTTGATTGTCAGCTTCTTCTTTTCAGCGCTCGGCTTGGTCAGATGAACCGTGTCGGCGAAATACCTGGACGTTGACGCCGTCTCAAAGCACCTCAGGAATTCGAGCGCCTCCTCGTCACGGCACCATTCACTGGGCACACGGTTGATAATGTCCGCTGGCTCGACGTCGAGCAGACTACGCACACGTTCGTTGGCAAAAGACACCCGCCCATCCTCTGCCAGGATCAGCAGCGCTTCGGGTATGGCCGTAAGTACGCTCTCAATCCGGGTCTTCTTGTAACCGAGGAGCTTCTGCGATGCGAGCAGGTCGCTGTTAACTTTCGATAGCTGGTCGATCCTGGACCGGGCGAGATCGGAAAACCTGTTGAAGCGCTGGACAAAGTCCCTGAGATCGCCAGTGGCCTCAACCGTGCACGCGTTGAATGAGCCGCTATTGATTCGCGACGCTATCTCCTCGTTTACAACGTGGATCTGCCGCGTTTCGCGACGAACTATGAAATAGAACAGCGGCGTCAGCGTGAAAATAATCAGCGCCATTGTGGCGATCAGCGGTAACTGGCCGGCGCTGAAACCAAGCGCAGGCACGAAGTAGCCGATGCGCACGGCGCCAACGAGATCCTCTGCGTCAACAACCGGTGCATAGAACTCCATGACGTCGCGGTTGAGGGTGTCCAGGCGAAACGCGCGCTCGCCTGACCACGATCCAAGGGGTGAATCAACCGGGATGCGATCGAGGTCTATGCCCGACGAGTTGACCCCGTTCAGCACCTTGCCACCCTGATCGACGACCATGGCGTACGCAAAGAGCGTGGCGTCCTGGCCGAGCTGCAACATACGCAGGGGGCCATGATCCTGTCGTCGGGAGCGGAGATCGGCGAACGGGACGTCGGCAAGTATCCTGGCGATACTCGCGCCCTGCCCGCGCAACTGGTCGACACGCTCGGTTCTCTGGAAACTGAGCAACAGGTAGGCCGTCAAGGCAATAACAATCACTGAGGCGCCAATCATGGTCAGCCCCAGTCCTTCTTTTTGCCAAAGGTTCGAAAAGTTAATGCGCACCGTCCGCCTACCCATAAGCGGCTATCCCGAAAACAGTATTGCAGTCGTGGGAGCGGGGCCGACGTGACTTATGTCACCTTTCGCGCATCGGGTGCCGGCGCATCTGAGGCGATCACACCGGGGAATTTACTCCAGATAGGCGCTTAGCCGCTGCTTCAGGTTGCCCCAGTTCACCGGCTTGGTGATGTAGTCGGTGGCACCGGCACCCATCGCCGCTTTTACGGAATCCGAGTCTGAGAGCGACGTAATCATTATGATCGGAACGGTGGCGCCTTCGCTGGTGCGCCGGATATACCGGCAGACGCCAATGCCATCGAGCTCGGGCATGCAGGCGTCCAGCAGAACGATCCCGGGACGATGTGCGTCGAAGTACTCGATTGCCTCCCGCCCGTTCGCCGCTTCCACGACCTGCAGGCCAAGCCGCACCAGGTTCGCGCTCAGCAAGAGCCGCATCGTGGGATCGTCATCAGCTATCAGGACGTTGGTTGCTCGGGTCATAGCGTACTGCCCAGGGTGACCGGCACGGCGCGAAACGCAAACCTCTCGCCAACAGGTTCGTCGAAGTTGCTGATTATTGTCCATTGCGGTCGCCCGGAACCGTGACAGGGTTCAAGTGCCCTGCGCGACCCGCGCGAGGCACTGCCATCAGGGCAACGGCTACGGCCTTGAGCGAATCCGGTGGTGCGGTCAGCTATCTGCTACGGAAGCCCCTGCCAGGGCTTCGGATGCCGATTACAGCGACTGAATGAACTTCAGCAGCGCCGCACGCTGGGTACTGCTCATGGTGCGGAAGGCTTCCCTGGCGGCTTCTGCCTCACCACCGTGCCACAAGATGGCTTCGCTGAGATTCCGTGCACGGCCATCGTGCAGGTAGGCTTCCTGGCCACCCGAAACCCCGGCCGTCAGGCCAATGCTCCACAAGGGCGGCGTGCGCCACTCGGCGCCCGACGCATCGGCTTCCGGCAGGTTGTCCGCCAGGTCCGGGCCCATGTCGTGCAACAGCAGGTCCGTATACGGGCGGATGATCTGGCTGCGCAGCTCGGCGAAAGGATGGTGCGCGCTGGTTGTAAGGGTTGGGGTATGGCAACCGGCACACCCGGCGGTGCTGAACAGGGTCTCGCCCTGCAGGGCTTCAGCATCATTCAGGTTTCTGCGGGCGGCAACACCCAGCAAGGCAACATAGCGCACCAGGTTGTCCAGGTCCGCAGTGTTCAGTTCGACACCGGGAGTGCCACAGCCCGATTGCGCCGAGCCGCAGTCCGGCTGCGGGAATATCGCCGTCGTCACGCCCATGTCGGCATTCAGCGCGCTGGCAACCTGGTGACTCAGCCGCGCCGTGCCGGCCTTCCAGCCAAAGCGGCCCAGCCGGGTCTGGCCGGTTTCGGGATCGGTCAGGGTCTGGGCCCGGCCAGAGATGCCGTCAGCATTGGAGTCGCCAGGATCTGCCATTGCCGTAATGGCATCTTCCGGGACCGCTTCGAGCAATCCCAGGCCGACCAGCGGCATCGTATTGCGCACTGAAAAATTACTGGGTACGGGCCCGACGAAGGTGTAGTTGGGCTTTCGCAACTGGTAGGGCGTGCTGTCGCCGTAGTTGCCGTTGATGAAGGTGTAGCTGCTGATGCTGATGCTGCCTTCACCGGCGCCGCCGGTATTGAACGGCTGCAGGGAGCTGCCCAGCTGGGGATCCGGCGCTCCGGTGGCAGTGCCGACCTTCGTGACGGCGTTGGCGATGGTCGTATTCAGCCCCGGCGGAATCGCGCGGCCATTGTTGATGTGGCAATCCACGCAGCGCGTCGTATAGAACTGCGGCCCCAGTTTGCCAACCTGCTCCGTATAGACCGGATTCTCGGTCGGAAACTCCGAGTGCACGCCCGTCTGGAAATTTGTGTGGGGTACGCGGCGCCCCA
>Ga0224500_10001920_pt1 | contig 11746 bp, 6 predicted proteins | sample SF_Oct11_sed_USG_FD_168126 | JGI IMG/M metagenome (GOLD analysis project Ga0224500, IMG submission 168126) | Sediment microbial communities from San Francisco Bay, California, United States - SF_Oct11_sed_USGS_4_1 | ecosystem: Environmental > Aquatic > Marine > Sediment | place: USA: California... | reverse complement strand
ATCGCGGGCTTCTCCAACACGGACGTAGGCGCGGTCGTCCTGAAGGGCACTACCGGCAGCGCGCGACTCGGCAACCCGCCACACCGGGTGATCGAAACGTCGATGGGCATGATCAACGCCATCGGGCTGCAGAACCCCGGTGCCGATCATGTCGTCGACAGCATCCTGCCGACACTGGATTTCAGCGAGACGCGTTTCTTCGCCAACGTCAGCGGATCGACGATCGAGGAGTACGCGGAGGTGACCCGTCGCTTCGACGATTCGCCGATAGACGCCATCGAGGTCAACATCTCCTGCCCGAACGTCAAGCAGGGCGGCGTGCAGTTCGGCAACTATCCCGACATGTCCGCGCGCGTCGTCGCCGCCTGCCGCAAGGCGACGACCAAGCCGCTGATCACCAAGCTCTCGCCGAACCAGGCCGACATCCGCGAGAATGCCCGCCTCTGCATCGAGGCTGGTACTGACGCCCTGGCCGTGATCAATACCCTCTCGGGCATGGCGATCGACGCCAGGACCCGCCGCCCGGTGATCGGCAACATCCAGGGCGGCCTCTCCGGTCCCGCCATCAAGCCCATCGCGCTGCTGAAGGTCCATCAGGTCTACGAAGTCGCCGGGCCGCGCGGCATCCCCATCATCGGCCAAGGTGGCATCTGCTCGGCCACCGACGCGCTCGAGTTCATCATTGCCGGCGCGACGACCGTCGGCGTCGGCACCGCGCTGTTCTACGACCCGCTGGTCTGCCGCAAGATCAATGCCGGAATCCTCGCGTACCTGCACGACAACGGCATGCAATCCGTCACCGAGCTGGTCGGGACACTCGATACGAGTCACCCGGCGTAGGCCGCCATGTCGTCGGCCTGTGGGCCCCGGGGCGCCGCGTAACCCGCGGCGGCGGCTGCCTCCAGGCCGCGTAGCGCTCTACGAATGTTCCCTGTTGTCCGGCCCGCTGGCCGCGGCCGGGGCTTCCCCCTTTCGCTCCGAAAGCCGCCAGTCGCTGCAGGGGGAACCCCGCCCTGGCCGCGGGCCTATCGTCGCGACACGCAAAGCCACAACGCGGTCGAGGGGGGGGCTCCTCGAGGAGCGACTTTCGCCACAGGCGGAGCGAGTCAAGGAGGCTGCCCCGACAGGCGACCACGTCCCGATGGCCGCGTAACTCGTGCGGGTATCGAGGGGCGGGCGGCCCCAACGGACGCGCCGGTCTAACGTTGGCGCAACATCAGCCGGCTCGGCGGCATCGGCCGCGCCGGGCGACGCCGCGCTACCGAAGCGGCGCCGTGCCAGCGGCGCCCGGCGCCTGCGCGCCGGCGCCGGAGCCCGACTCCGGTGGCAACGTCTTGTTGTACTGCACGGCGGTCGGGTAGGCGAACTCTATGCCGAGCTTCTCGAATTCCTCGTGGATTTCGAGGTTGATCGCCTGCTGGATGTCCATGCTCACTCCGTAGGCCGGGTCCAGCACGTAGAAGACGGCCTCGTAGTTCAGCGAGAAATCCCCGAAGCTCACGAAGTGCGCGCGATCGAAGCGCGTCTTGTCGTGCGTACGGATGGCCCGCTCGATGATCGCCGGCACCGCCTTGATCTTCTCCCGCGGCGTCTCGTAGACGATGCCCAGCTTGTAGACGATGCGGCGCTCGTACATCACGCCGAAGTTGCGCACCCGCGACCCGAGCAGGTCCGCGTTCGACATGATGATCTGCTCGCCATCCAGCGACCTGAGCCGCGTGCTCTTGATGCCGATGTGCTCGACCGTGCCCTTTTCGTTCCCGACCACAAGGAAGTCGCCGACCTTGAAGGGCTTGTCGAGCGCGATCGAGAGCGAGGCGAGCAGGTCGCCGAGAACCTTCTGGACGGCCAGGGCGATCGCGATACCGCCGACGCCGAGGCCGGCGATCAGCGCCGTGATGTCGATGCCGAGATTCGCCAGCAACAACAGGGAGGCCAGTACCCAGACCGCGGTAACGCCGACGAATTTCAGGATGTTGAGCGACGCCGAGCCGTCCTTGGCGTCGCGTGTGTCGAGCAGGATGCGCTGGTTGATGAAGAACCGGACCGTCGCCGTCCCCCACATCGCGACCTGCAGCCAGACGAAGAACAGCAGCACGCCAGTGATGTACTTGTCGAGCTTCTCGGGTACCTCGAGCCAGCGCAGCGCCAGGAAGCTGGCAACGACGACCAGGAAAATCCGCGTCGTGCGCTTCAGCAGCGACATGACCAGCTCCAGCGGCGCAGCGGACTTGTCCGGCGAGAGCTTCTTCAGCCTGCTCGTGACCAGGCGCTTCACGAGTGGCAGGACCGTGAACCATAGCGCGAACTGCAGGCCGGCCTTGATCCATGCCGCAATATCGTTGCCGAAATAGACCTGCTGGCCGAGCTCTTCCAGTTCGTTCATCTTGAATCCATGCGTGAGGCCGCGCCGGAAACGGCGGGCGGCGAGTTCCCATATTGTAACCGCTGCGTCCGCCGTCTTCGAGCCGAACCCATTGAGTGGGCTGTCAATTCTCCAGCGGCCCCGTGTTGCGACCCGCGTCACGATTCCCGCATTTAGTCAAACCGGAGCGCGCCAGATTCTGTTATCTCTGTCGCCAGTCGTTACCTGTAACAGCAGCGCATGGGGCCGGCGGGCCCGCGGAGATGGTTTGCGGCTGACACAGCCGTTCGTGACAAGGCGGATCAAGTGAACACGCAGATGGTCTGGCGTCCAACGGGATCGCTCACCAGCCGGTTGCTCAAGCTGATCGGCGTGACCGCAGTGCTGGCCGCGCTGACCGGCGCGGCGCTCTCGGGCATTCACGCCTACATCGACCATGGCGCAGGCCTCAGCCGGCAACTCCAGCAGGCGGAGCTTGCGTATCGTGATGCGGCGGCGAGCGCCGCGTCGCTTGCCGACGCCCGGGCCGCCAGAGCCGTGATAGCCCTGGCCGCCAAGGCCGCCGGCGCGGACTCCGGCAGGATCGTCGGTGAAGACGGCAGCGTCCTTGCGAGCTATCCGATGTCCGCCGACGCCGCGGCGCCGGCGGGTCTCGCCGCCACGCTGCTGCCCAGCGTCGACCTCTCCGCGCCTCTGGAGATCGATTATCAGCGGGTTGGCACCCTCGAGTTGTCGATATCGCGCGCTACCGCCGCGTCCGCGCTGGCATCGCTGCTGCTGCTGCAGGCGCTCGGCCTCGGCGTTGCGGCGTTCGCCGCCATCGCAGTCACTCGGCGCATGCGCGAGACGATTGGCCGACCCGTCCAGGACCTGCTCGATACGATGGAACGTGTCGCCAAGGAGCAGAACTACGACCTCCGCGTGCAACCGGAGGGCCCGGACGAGATCGGCAGCCTGATCAACAGCTTCAACGGCCTGTTGAGCCAGATCGGCGAGCGTGACGAACGCCTCGCCGAGCACCGGCGCCAACTGCAGGAGCTGGTCGTCGAGCGGACGCGCAACCTGCAGAGCGTCGCAAAGGAAGCGGAGCATTCCAGTCGGGCCAAGGGTGACTTCCTTGCCCGCATGAGCCACGAAATCCGCACGCCCATGAACGGCGTGGTCGGCATGGCCGAGCTTCTCCAGAACACCCGGCTAGACGCCACGCAGCTGCACATGCTGCACACCATGCGCTCGTCGGCCGACGCGCTGCTGGAGATCATCAACGACATCCTGGATTTCTCGAAGATCGAGGCGGGTCGCCTGCAGGTCATCAACGAGGACTTTGCGATCGTCGAGCTCATCGAGGAGGTCTGCGACCTGCTGGCAGCACGCGCGCAGGAACGCGGCCTCGAGTTGATCTGCCACGTGGACGGCAAGGTGCCGGCCTGGGGCAACGGCGATCCGGTTCGCTTCAGGCAGATCCTGACCAACCTTCTTGGCAACGCAATCAAGTACACGGAACACGGTCACGTCGTCGTCCGCGCGCTCCTCGCGGGTGAGGACGAGAAGAGCTTCCGGTTGCGACTTGCCGTGGAGGACACCGGCCTCGGCATCCCCGAGAACGAGATAGACAGTGTCTTCGAGGCATTCACTCAGGTTGATTCCTTCGAAACCCGCAAGCATGGCGGGACCGGACTCGGTCTCGCCATTACCCGGCAGCTCGTGGACCTGCTGGACGGCGAGGTCGGCGTGTCGAGCAAGCTCGGGCAGGGCTCGACCTTCTGGTTCGAGCTGCCGATGGCGCGGCCAGAGCGCACGCCGCGGCAGGCCGCGGCCTGGTCGCTCGCCTCGATGCCGGTGCTGCTGGTGCAGAGCCAGGAGGTCGCCGCTCAGGCCCTCACCGAGCTCCTGGAGTCTGCCGGCGCGAGTGTCGCCCGCGTCAATACGGGGGACCGGGCACTGGAGCGCGCAGCGCTGGCGGGTCCGTTCAAGGTCATCATCGTGGACAACGTGCTGCCCGACATGAGTGGCGCCGAGTTTCTGGAGCGCTTGCGCGCCTCCTGCCCGGTTGCCGCGCCGGTGATCATGCTGACGCCGGTTATCGCCGCGGCCAAGGATGGGCTCGCCTGCGAGCCGGACGAATGGCTGGCGAAGCCGGTCCGCAGGACCCGCCTTGCAGAGGTCGTGGATCACGCGCTCGGCCGGGCGGACCCCTCCCAGCCGCGGTCCGGGGGCGCCCAGGGCTCGGCGATCCGCATGCTTGGCCTGGATGTATTGCTGGTGGAAGACAGCCCGGTCAACCAGGAGGTTGCCTGCGGCATGCTCGACGCCCTGGGCTGTCGTGTGGTGTGTGCGGGTGACGGAACCCTGGGCGTCGAGCATGCGCTGGGACGCCACTTCGATGCCGTGCTCATGGACTGCCAGATGCCACTCATGGACGGCTTCGAGGCCACCAGGAAGATACGCACAGGCGAAACCCACGCACAGCGGCCGCCCGTCCCGATCATCGCGATAACCGCGAATGCGCTGCCCGGCGACCGCGAGCGCTGCCTGGCCGCGGGCATGACCGACTTCATCAGCAAGCCGTTCACGCTCCGGAAGCTGCAGGCCGTCCTGCAGGCCGTCACCGGCGTCTCCGGCGACCTCGCGCAGGCGAACAAGCCGCGCGACCGGACCGACGCGCATGACCTCCCGGTGGTGGAGGTCGGGCAGATCGAGGAACTCCGCTCGCTGGGACGGCCGCAGATCGTCCGCCAGGCCATCCTGCTGTTCCTGAAGCAGGCGGTCCAGAAGCTCGACGAGCTGGATGTGGCAATGGACGGCGCCGACCTGTCTCGGACGGAGCAGGCCGCGCATGCGCTGAAGTCCTCCTCTCTCAGCCTGGGCGGGCGGCGCTTCGCGGCCGCCGCAGCCGACTGCGAGGAGGCTGCGCGCGCGGGCGCCCTGGATGCCGCCAAGACCGCGGCACGGCGGCTGAGGCCTGAATTCCGCGAGCTCTGCCGCGCCCTGTCGGCGCTGGCGCAAGCAGACGAGCGTGCCGCGTGAGTCCGGGTCCTGCGCGGATCCTCGTTGCCGACGACGACCCGGTCGCGCGTCTCGTCGTGGCTGCCGCCCTGGCGGCTGACGCCCATACGGTCCTCGAAGCCGCCGACGGCATCGCGGCAGTGGAAGCCTTTGAGTCCGACCGACCCGATTGCGTAATACTCGATGTGGTCATGCCGGGCCTCGACGGCTTCAGTGCCTGCCGCAGAATTCGCTCATTGCCTCATGGCGGCGACGCGCCGATCCTCATCCTCACGAGCCACGACGACACGGCTTCCGTTTCCCGGGCCTACGCGGCCGGTGCCACGGACTTTCTGTCCAAGGGGTCCGGCCCCCGCCTGATCACCGAGCGCGTACGCTTCCTGATGCGGGCCCACAACGCCCACCGCGAGCTTGTCGTCAGCCAGGGTCGTCTGCGCGCCGTGCAGGCCATGGCGCGGATCGGCCACTGGGAGCTCGACCGCGAAGGAAACACGATCGACTTGTCCGGCACGGTCAGCAACATCCTTGGCGGAGCCGACGGCGGGGCGCTCGGCATCGGCTCGCTGCTGTCCGCGCTCAGCGCCGAGCACCGCAAGGCGCTTGTCGATTGCGTCGCGCGCTGGCGCGACTGCGGTGAGCCGTTCCGTCTCGATGCCCGCTTGGGTGACGGCATTCACGTCCACATCCAGGGAGCTTCGACGCCCGCGGCTCACGCCATCACCGGCGACTCGCTCACGCTCGCCATCCAGGACGTGACGCTGCTGCGATCGGCCCAGGAAGAGGCGCGCCGCCTGGCGCTCTTCGATACGCTGACCGGCTTGCCGAACCGGAAACGCTTCACGGAGGTTCTCGACGTCGCGATCAGCGGCCGGCCGCGCTCATCCGCCATGGCGGTGCTGGCCATTCGCATACAGGGCCACGAGCGAATCCTCGAATCGGCGGGCCAGGACGCCTGCGATCAAGTGCTGGTTGCCGCCACCGGGCGGCTGGAAGCGGCAGGCTGTGCCGACGCCTTCTCGGGCCGGATCCTGGCGCATCTAGACGGTGGCGACTTCGCGCTGGTCCTGCCTGACTGCGCCTCGGCCGCCAGCGCGGCGGTGGTCGCGGAACGGCTGCTGAAGGCCCTGCGCGCGCCGGTCAGCGCGGGGGCCTGGACCGTCAGCCTGCTCACCCAGATCGGTATCGCCATGTGGCCTCAGGACGAGTTGACCGGCGCCGCGCTGCTTGCCGGTGCGCAGGCCACCGCGGCGCGGCGCTCCCCGGAGACCGGCGCCGGTTATGACTTCTTCACGCCGGAGGTCCTCAGCCGGGCCCGCCGCCGCATGCAGGTCGAGGCGGCCCTGCGCGAGGCTCTCGCAGCCGGCCAGCTCAGCGTCGTCTTCCAGCCCCGCGTCGAAATGGACGGCCTGCACATTGCCGGCGCCGAGACGCTTCTGCGCTGGTCACACCCCGGGCTCGGCGAAGTCTCGCCACTCGAGTTCGTACCCGTCGCCGAAGAGGCCGGGCTGATCGTCGATATCGGACACTGGGTCATGGAGCAGGCCTGCTACCACGCACAGCGTTGGCGACGGACCTACAACCGCGCCGTCGCGGTTTCCGTGAACGTCTCCGCGCAGCAGCTGGCGGAGCCCCGGCGGTTGGTCGCCTCCGTTCGCGAATCTCTGGAGCGCTCGGGGCTGCCAGCCTACTCGCTTGAACTGGAACTGACGGAGTCGATGATCATCCACGCCGAGGCCCCCGTGATCCGCGCGCTGGAAGGAATCCGCCGCATGGGCGTTTCCATCGCCCTCGATGACTTTGGCACCGGCTACTCCTCCCTCAGCTACCTGCGCAAGCTGCCGGTGGACTGCCTGAAGATTGACCGTTCGTTTGTGGCCGACCTGATCGACGACAGCAGCGCCGAGGGCGTCTTGTCCGCCATTCTCTCCATCGCGCGTACGCTCCGCCTGCGCACCGTGGCCGAGGGCATCGAGACTCATGCGCAATACAGGATGCTGCTTGGCCATGGCTGTCGCGAGGGACAGGGTTACTTTTTTTCCAGGCCGCTCGCGCCAGGCGACTTCCACGCGCTGCTGGCGAACCCCTCGCTGGCGTCACTCGCCGCGTCGCTTGCCGGCGCCGCCTGAAAGGGTGCCGGCTCAGCCGTCCATCCCGAGTTCGCGCATCTTGCGCGTCAGCGTGTTGCGACCCCAGCCGAGCAGCCTGGCCGCATCCTGGCGCCGCCCCTCACTCTTCGTCAGCGCGACCCGGATCAGGGTCCGCTCGAAGTCCGGCACCGCCAGGTCCAGCAGCGGTTTGCCGGGCGCCGCGAGCTGTGCGCGCGCCCAGGATTCCAGCTCGCGCAGCCACCCCGCCATTGTCGAAACCGGGGCCCCGGCGCCGCCGAGGTCCGGCGGAATGTCCTCGAGCCGGATCTCCCGTCCTGGCGCGGTGACTGTCAGTCGCCGCGTCGCGTTGACCAGCTGCCTGACATTGCCGGGCCAGCCGAAACCCGTGAGGCAGGCCGCCGCCGCGGCGGCGAGCGTCTTCGGTTCGACGCCGAGCTCCGCCGCGGCGGCGGCGAGATAGTGCTGCAGCAGCTCCGGGATATCGTCGCGCCGCGCCCGCAGTGGCGGGATCTCGATTCGGATGACGTTTAGCCGGTGCAGCAGGTCCTCGCGGAAAAGACCCTTCTCGACCCGCGCTTCCAGATCCTGGTGCGTTGCGGCGATGACGCGGACGTCCGCCTTGATCGGCGTGTTGCCACCGACCCGGTAGAACTCACCCTCGGCCAGAACCCGCAGCAGGCGGGTCTGCAGGGCGGCGGACATGTCGCCGATCTCATCGAGAAACAGCGTCCCGCCGTGCGCCTGCTCGAAGCGCCCGCGCCGCAGTGCCTCGGCGCCGGTGAACGATCCCTTCTCGTGACCGAAGAGCTCGGACTCGAGCAACTCTGCCGTGAAGGCCGAGGTGTTGAGCGCGACGAACGGCTTCGCCGCGCGGGGGCTGTGCCGGTGAAGCGCGCGCGCGACCAGCTCCTTGCCTGTGCCCGATTCGCCGGTGATCAATACCGTCATGCTCGATCGCGACAGTCGGCCAATGGCCCGGAAGACCTCCTGCATTGCCGGCGCCTGGCCGAGGATTTCCGGGATGCTTGCCGGCCGCTCGCTTGCCTGGCCGAGCATCGAAGCCTGCGCCGCGGCACGCCTGACGAGCTCGACGGCCTGGTCAATGTCAAACGGCTTGGGCAGGTACTCGAAGGCGCCACCCTGGTAGGCAGCGACCGCGCTGTCCAGGTCCGAATGCGCGGTCATCACGATAACCGGAAGCTGCGGATGGCGTTCGCGAATCGCCTCCAGCAGCTTCAGCCCGCTGGAACCCGGCATGCGCACGTCGGTGATCAGCACGTCCGGCTCGGCCCGGGCCAGCGCGCTCAGCGCGCTATCGGCCTGCTCGAAGGCCCGTGGTCGCATGCCGGCCTGGCGCAGCGCCTTTTCCAGGACCCAGCGAATCGAGGCGTCATCATCGACCAGCCAGACGTCAAGGGCTCTGTTCATTGTTCATCCCGATAGGCAAAAGCAGCGAGAACACCGTCCGGCCGGGACGGCTCTCGAATTCAACCAGTCCATCGTGCCGCGTCGCGATGTCCTGGGCCACGGCCAGACCCAGCCCGGTGCCACCGGGTCGGGCCGTCACCAGAGGATAGAAGACCGTCTCGCGCAGCTCGGCGGGGACGCCCGGCCCGTTGTCCTCGAACTGCACGGATGCCACGAGCCGGTGGCGCCTTTCGCCGATGGTGGCGCTGGTCAGTGCGCGAGTTCGCAGGGTCAGCCGGCCATGGCTACCGAGCGCCTGGATCGCGTTGCGCGCGAGGTTCAGCATGGCCTGGATCACCTGGTCCCGATCCAGCTCGATCGGCGGCAGACTCGGGTCGTAGTCGCGGACGATCTCCAGCGCGGCCGGACTTTCCGCTCGCACCAACTGAAAGACACGGTCGAGGAGCTCGTGGACGTTGACTGGCTCGCGCGACATCGCACGGGTCGGGCCCAGCAGGCTGTCGACGAGCGCGCGCAGGCGATCGGCCTCGCCGATGATGACCCGCGTGTACTCCCTGAGCGCGTCGCTGGGCAGCTCACGCTCGAGCAACTGCGCCGCGCCGCGCAGGCCGCCAAGCGGGTTCTTGATCTCGTGCGCAAGCTGCCGCGCCATCATGCGGCTGCCGCCGAGCTGGGCCAGCAACGCGTTTTCGCGGCTGATGCGCGCCTGGCGGGTGGTGTCGGCGATTTCCACCAGGACGCAGCCCGCGGCCTCCGGCAGGTTGACGGGCGTGAAGGTACAGTCGACGAGGTATCTCGCGTCGCCGCGCATCGCCGGCACCAGCTCCCACTCCCGCTGCGCCAGCGCTTCGCCGCTCGCACGCGCGCGCGCCACCAGGGAGTCGAGCTGGTCGCCGCCCACCAGCAGGTCGGTGATCCGCTTGCCGAGCGCCGCAGCCGAGCTGACCGCCAGCAGGTCCGCGGCGGCGATGTTCAGCTGCACGATGCGCGAGCCTTCGTCGATGACGACCACCGCCGTGGCCAGCGCGTCGAGCAACGTCGCGCCGTCGATACGCGCTGTGGTCCTCGGCGCCTCAGGAGCCACGGGGGCTTCCCCGCGCCGGCCGGGTCCGGGTGGCTAGTTGGCCCGGTTCGGCAGAGGCGTCGGTCGCGGCCCGGGAGGGCGCGGTAACGGACTGACGCTGGGTCCGGTCGGCGGTGCCGCAGTCGACGCCTGCCGCAGGTAGAAATTGAGCTGCGGGCTGGTGATCACCACGTTGCCGGCGCCGTCGACCACCGCGGCGCGAAGAAAGTGGGTTCCACGCGAGAGGCCGGTGAGCGTGGTGGACATCCCGGAAAACTCCGGCGCCCGCTTGCCATCGATGAATACGACCAGCTTGTCGCCCGGACGCAGGTCCCGGTCGAGTTCCAACTGCACGCTGACGGTGGCGTCCGCCCCATAGAACGACTCGTCCGCCGCCGGGCTCGTGATCCGCAACGACTGGTAGGCGGGTCCGGCCGGCCGCGCCGGGGGCTCGGATTGGTACAGGTCCGGCGGCGCGGACTCCTGCGGCGCGGTGCCGAGGCCAGCGTACGGTACGAGCACCGCGTCCGGCGCTCCCGGCTGGTCCGCGTAATGAACGATGCCGTCCTTGTCCACCCACCGATAGATCTCCTGGGGCCACGCCACCAGGGAGACGAGCAGTCCGACGATCAGGAGTAATGTGCGCATACCGACAGCATATCCCCGACCGCGCGGCCTGACAAAAACGGGGACGCCATTCTGTGAACGCCGTCCCCGCCGCCATCCCCGGAGACGGCTTCAGAGGCTGTAGTACATGTCGAATTCCACGGGGTGAGTCGACATCCGGTAGCGCGTCATTTCCTGCTGCTTCAGGCTGATATAGGCATCTATCAGGTCGTCGGTGAACACGCCGCCCTTGGTCAGGAAACCGCGATTCGCATCGAGGTTCCTGAGCGCCTCGTCGAGCGAGTAGCAGACCTCGGGAATGTTCTTGGCTTCCTCCGGCGGCAGGTCGTACAGGTCCTTGTCGGCCGCGTCGCCCGGGTGAATCTTGTTCTGGATGCCATCGAGGCCGGCCATCAACAACGCCGCAAAGCAGAAATACGGGTTCGCGGTCGAATCCGGGAAGCGCGTCTCGATGCGCCGGCCCTTGGGATTCGACACCCAGGGGATGCGGATCGACGCGGACCGGTTGCGTGCCGAGTAGGCCAGCATGACCGGCGCCTCGAAGCCGGGCACCAGCCGCTTGTAGCTGTTGGTGCTGGGGTTCGTGAATGCATTCAGCGCCTTGGCGTGCTTGATGATGCCGCCTATGTAGTACAGGCAGGTTTCGGACAGGCCCGCATACTTGTCGCCAGCGAAAATGTTCTTGCCGTCCTTCTGCAGGGACTGGTGCACATGCATGCCGCTGCCGTTGTCGCCGACGATCGGCTTCGGCATGAAGGTCAGCGTCTTGCCGTAGCCGTGTGCGACGTTCCACAGCGCATACTTCAGCAGCTGTACTTCGTCGGCCTTCTTCATCAGCGTGTTGGCGGCGACGTTTATCTCGCCCTGGCCGCCGGTCGCCACCTCGTGATGGTGCACTTCGACCTTGAGCGTCAGCTCCTCGCAGGCCTGGCACATCGCGGTGCGCAGGTCCTGGAAGCGATCCATCGGCGGAACCGGGAAATAGCCGCCCTTCACGCCGGGGCGGTGTCCGAGGTTGCCGCCTTCGTATTGCACGCCGGAGTTCCACGCGCCCTGCACGGAATCGACGTTGTAGCTGCAACCATTCATCTCGTTGGTCCAGCGGACGCTGTCGAAGATGAAGAACTCGTTCTCCGGTCCGAACAGCGC
>Ga0224500_10001919_pt1 | contig 11746 bp, 6 predicted proteins | sample SF_Oct11_sed_USG_FD_168126 | JGI IMG/M metagenome (GOLD analysis project Ga0224500, IMG submission 168126) | Sediment microbial communities from San Francisco Bay, California, United States - SF_Oct11_sed_USGS_4_1 | ecosystem: Environmental > Aquatic > Marine > Sediment | place: USA: California... | reverse complement strand
GAGCCAGTTGCTTTGGACGAAAGTGCGGCGGGGGCTCAGCATGGGCCGAGTGCAGTCGGTCGCGATGCGGTTGATCTGTGAGCGCGAGGCCGAACGGGAGGCCTTTCGAACCGAAGAGTATTGGTCACTCACGGCTCTTTTGGCCGGCGCCAATCCGCCTTCCTTTGAAGCAAAGCTCCATAGTATCAACGGAGCAGAGGCTTCCATTGAAAACAGCGAGCAGGCCGTTCGTATCGTTGAGGCGATTCAGGGGAAGAGCTTTACCGTGCAGTCGGTCGAGCGCCGGGAAAAGAAGCGGAACCCCGTCGCGCCGTTCATCACGAGTCGCTTGCAGCAAGAGGCGTCGCGCAAGTTGCACTTCTCGCCCAAGAAAACCATGACGCTGGCGCAGCAGCTCTATGAAGGGATTGAAATCGGCGCCGAAGGGGCAACCGGCCTGATTACCTATATGAGAACGGATTCGCCTCGCATTTCAGCGGAGGCGACGGCAGAAGCGCGCGAATTGATTCAGGCGCGGTTCGGCTCGGACTATCTGCCCGAAACGCCGAATGTCTACAAGACGCAGAAGGCTGCGCAGGAAGCTCACGAGGCGGTGCGGCCGACGTCGGCTGCGCGCGATCCGGAAACCATCCGTCAATATTTGGATCACGATCAGTACAATCTCTACAAATTGATCTGGAATCGATTCATCGCCTCGCAGATGGTGCCGGCGATTTTGGATGTGACGCGGATCGATTCCACGCCGGTCGGGACGAAGGATCGCTATATCTTCCGGTCCACCGGGACAATCGTGAAGTTCCCCGGCCATACTATTGTCTATATGGAGGGGATCGACAAAGAATTGCCCACGCAGAAGCCCAAGGCAGATCAAGAGGCGGAGGATGACAGCGAGCGGCAGTTGCCAAATCTTGCAGAGGGCGATCAGCTGCGGATGGTTGAGCAGGAGGGGCAGTCGGCGCTTGGCCTGACCTCCAAACAGCATTTTACGCAACCGCCGCCTCGGTACAACGAAGCGTTGTTGATCAAGGAACTGGAAGAAAAGGGGATCGGGCGGCCATCGACCTATGCCGCAATCATCTCGACGATCCAAGATCGCAAGTATGTCGAAAAGACCGAGGGGCGTTTAGTCCCGACGGAAACGGGGCGAACCGTCAACGACTTCTTGATGAAGGGGTTCCCCGAACTCATCAATGTCGATTTCACCTCGCAGCTCGAAGTTCAGCTCGATGAAGTGGAAGAGGGGACCAAGCCCTGGGTCACGGCGGTGCGGGATTTCTATACGCCCTTTACCAGAGAGCTCGATCACGCCAAGACGATTCCTGGGCCCAAGGATACGGTTGAGCCGCCCACGAACGTCCCCTGTGAGAAATGCGGCAAGATGATGGAGATCAAATGGGGGCGGAATGGGAAATTCTTGGCCTGTCCCGCTTACAAAGATGATCCGCCCTGCAAGAACACCCAGAATTTCGAAAGGCTGCCGGACGGCATCATCAAGATCGTACCGAAGCTGGAGATCACGACCGATCAGAAGTGCGACAAGTGCGCCAGCCCAATGGTGGTCAAGACTGGGCGATTCGGCAAGTTCATCGCCTGTTCCGCCTACCCGCAGTGCAAGACGACGAAGCCGTTGGCGCTCGGTGTCAAGTGTCCGCAGCCCGATTGTGGCGGCGATCTTGTGCAGAAACGGACCAAGAAGGGGCGCTCATTCTTCGCCTGCAGCAATTACCCCAAATGCGAATATGCGCTCTGGGACCGTCCCGTGCCGAAAACTTGTCCGACCTGCCAGGCGCCGTTCCTGATTGAAAAGGTCAGCAAACAGGCCGGCCGGAGCGTCCAGTGCCGCAACGAAGAGTGCGGCTACCGAGAAGCGGGGTGAGCTAGTCGGGTTGGTTCTTCTCGTTCCATCGCCGGGCAGGGACCAGCCGCTGGTTGTTGTTCCAGTCGTTTCTTTGATGCGTCTTCTAACCGATGTGGTCTTCGCTCCGAGCTCTCCATCGAATTCAACCTGGAAGGCCTTCGCGCCGACAGCCTGCCCATCCCTCCACCCAGTAGCCAAGCGGAATATGCCGAAGTGTTTGCGTATCGGACTCCACAGTCATTCTCCGCGCGGCAGCTAAACGGTAAATCCATGTGTGGGAGCGAAGTGAGGAGACGACGGAAGACGTGGCCGTCGACTGGATCACCGCCTACCGACGAGGCCCCCCAGTTGTTGGATTGCAAGTCCCGACCCCTGTTCATAGACCCGTACAGGCGCGCTCGTTGTCCGAGGCGTAGGGATTTTCATGATCGCCGACGCGTCGGGTGAATGGAAGGCAAGGTCGGCATCGGTGGCCGTCTAGGGCCTCTGTTCGTCGAGGCTTCTTCGGAGGACGGCGGCGATATTGCTTGGCATGCGGGCCGTGGGTAGGTCATGGATGGCCGAGTCCGCGCCCCATGCGGTCGCAATGGCCTGCTTGATGTCCTGCGATGGAGCGTTGATCGTCCGAAGAAACAGGCGATGAGGCCGGTCTGCACGGTAGTCCGGTTGTCGCCTCGGTTGTTTCAGGTACCGCGCAATGAGTTCGACCGCCATGTCGTGCAGTATGGTGCCCTGGAAGAGCAGGGCCTGCCGTTTCCGTCGTTGCGCATTACCCGAGATCTTCATGCCGCCGATCGCCAGATCGCTGACACCCCGAACGGCGACGTCCGGCTCCCATCGATGGAGCGCAGCCGCGATCCGTTCAAGGATGAATCGATACGTGCTGCGGATGTTCGCGAGGTGGGGATGCAGATCGAGCGGAAGGACGAACGCGTACGAGAGACATCCCGGTCCCTGCAACACGGTGCCCCCGCCGCTCGCCCGCCGAAGGATGGGGACCCGGTCCTGTTCGCATGCGGCGAGATGTACGTCTTCGACCAGGCGGCAGGAGGGGCCCAAGACCACAAAATGGAGGTCGCTCTCCCAAAAACGGAGCAGAGGCTCGCCGCCGTGCTCATCCAGTTCATCCAGCAACGCTTCATCCAGGGCCAGGTTCTCGGCCGGCGAGGGTAGGGTCAGATCGAGCAGCCGGAGCGCGCGCACGTCAGGACCGCTTCGAGATGAAGAGATGCGTGGGTGATCCGTAGAACGACTCGGCCGCTTCCATGACGGTCTCGCTCAGTGTCGGATGCGGATGAATTGAGGCTGCGACATCTTCCGCGACCGCTCCCATCTCGACCGCCAGGACCCCTTCGGCGATCAACTCTCCGGCCCCCACACCGCAGAGTCCCATTCCGAGGATGCGGCCGGACTCCACATCGAGTACGAGCTTCGTGAGGCCTTCGGTGCGTCCCAATGTCGTGGCGCGTCCCGACGCCGCCCATGGAAATCGCGCGATCTGCACCGGTTGTCCCGATGCCTTCGCCGCTTCTTCCGTGAGCCCGCACCAGGCAATCTCCGGATCGGTGAAGACCACTGCCGGGATAGCCGCTGCGTCGAAGGCTGCCCGCCGGCCGGCGATGACGTTGGCGGCGGTCAACCCTTCGTGTGTGGCCTTGTGGGCGAGCATCGGGTCCCCGATCACGTCGCCGATCGCGAAGATGGTTGGCTCGGCCGTGCGCAGCTGTCGATCGACCTGGATGAAGCCTTGCGGTGACAGCTTCACCCTCGTCTGTTCAAGTCCGAGTCGGTCCGCGTTGGGTGTTCGCCCTACGGCGACGAGCACGCGGTCGAAGGTCTCCGTGTTCGTTCCGTCGGAACTCCTGAAGGTTGCGGCCACTCCATCCTTCCGCGGGTCCAGTCGTTCCACCGTCGTGTTGAGCCTGATTTCCTTGAACCGACGCTGCATACGTTGCTGCAGCGGCCGCACGAGGTCGGGGTCGATGCCGTTGAGCAGTCGCGCCAGTGCTTCGACCACCGTGACCTGGGAGCCGAGCGCCTGATACGCGGTACCCAACTCCAGGCCGATGTAGCCGCCGCCGACGATCAGAAACCGCGCGGGAACGTCCGGCAATTCGAGCGCGCCGGTGGAGTCCATCACGCGCGGATCGTCGACCTTCAACGACTCCGGAATCACGGGCCGTGAGCCGGTGGCGACGATCGCATGGGCGAACGCCAGTTCCCCTTGCCGGTCCGGGCCGGACAGGAGCAGCGTCGTCGCGTCCTTGAACGACGCCCGCGCCCGGATGACCTCAACCTTGCGGCTGTTTGCCAATGTGTGCACGCCTTTGGTGAGTTTGCCGATGATGGCCTGCAGGCGGCTGCGCAGTGCGTCCAGGTCGAGACGAGGCTTGCCGAAATGAAGACCCCAATCCTTCGCTTCTTCCGCCTCCGTGAGCATTCGGGCGGCGTGAAGCAACGCCTTCGATGGAATGCAGCCCCGTAAAAGACATGTGCCGCCGAGCTGCGAATCCTGATCGATCAGGACGGTGCGCAATCCGAGGTCGGCTGCGTGAAAGGCCGCGGCATAGCCGCCGGGCCCTGCACCGATCACCGCGACGTCATAAAGGGATTCAGACATGGATACCTCGCGTGAAGCGGCCGATGCCGGTGAGAAGCATGATAGGAGCCTTGCTTTCTAAGTGCCGGATTCCCATTTCACAGCCCCAAGAACATTGCCTGGAAGTCCTCCAGGACTTTGACGATCTCGTTGGTAAAGCGCGCTCCGACCGCTCCGTCCACCAGCCGATGGTCGTAGGCTACGCAGAGTTGCAGCATCCGGCGCGGCACGAACTGGCCGTTGCGATACACGGGCGTCATGCGGGCCTTCCCCACACCGAGGATGCCGACTTGTGGCGGATAAATGATCGGGGTAAACGGCCCCGCGCCGAGCCCTCCCATGTTGCTCACTGTGAACGTCGCCCCGCGCAGTTCTTCCAGCTTGATCTCCCGCTTCCTGGTGCGTTCGGCGAGATCGGCTAGCTCATGGGAGATCTGCAAGAGATCTTTCTGGTCCACCTGGTGGATGACCGGCACGATCAACCCGTCCGGCGTGTCCACCGCCACGGCGATGTTGTAATAGTTCTTGTAGATCACTTCGCCGTTGGTGAGGTCCAGCGTCGCGTTCAATTGCGGGTACAGCTTCAGAGCGTGCGCCACGGCTTTCAAGAAGAGGCTGGTCAGTGTGAGCGTGGCACCCTTCTGTTTGAATTGCGGGGCGTACCGTTTCAGCAATTCCATGAGATCCGTGATGTCGGCGTCCTGGAATTGGTGGACGTGGGGGATGGTCGTCCAGGCTTGCGTCATGTTCGCCGCGATCTTGCGCCGGATTGACGGGAGCGCCTCACGCCGTTCGGTCCCGTACATCGTCGAGAAGACCCTGCCGCCTTTGTCATCCTGGCCCACCGGCTGGCCGCTACGTCTGGTGCGGTCTCGTACGAAGGTCTTCACGTCTTCGTCGGTAATCCGGCCTCCGGCTTCCGATCCCTTCACCTGCGTTAGATCCACGCCCAGCTCGCGCGCGAGTCGGCGGACGGATGGAGGAGCAGCGACTATGGCGCCGGTGCGCGGTGAGGGGGGCGAGGAAGATTGTGACTCAGGCGGCAGAGGCGCCGGCTTTTCTGTTTTCCGAGAAGGTGCAGTGGAGAGGCCGGCCTGCGGCTCCTTTCCCCGTTCCAGGTCTTTCGCCGTTTCGGTTTCGACAGTTGAGAGTGGTTGCGCCTTGGGCGGGGCAGCCGGTTGTTCCAGCACCGACGGCTTGGCCGCTTGCGCGGCATCCTCGGCGCCGTCCAGTTCGAGGAGCGCTTGCCCGACCTTGACGTGATCGCCCCGGCGCACAAGCAGGCGTGCGACAGTCCCGGCAGACGGCGCCGGCACGGGGACCGTGGCCTTTTCCGTCTCGAGCTCGAGCAACGATTGGCCCTCGGTCACGTGATCGCCCTCCTTGACCAAGAGTTGGATCACGTCACCGCCTTCGACGCCTTCAGCCAGAAACGGCAGTTCAACCCTCATAGCCTGTCCTTATCTAAATCCACGTCCACCATGATAGCTCACTGCTGCCAGGGGGCCTGGTCGTCCGCCGAGACGCCGACATCACGGGCTGCTTGCCGGACGACCTGTGCCTCGATGTGTCCTTGCCGATGGAGTGCGTACAGAGTCGCCACCGTCAGATGCTCGGCATCGATCTCAAAGAATCGCCGCAGGGCCTTGCGGGTATCACTGCGGCCGTAGCCATCCGTGCCCAAGGCAAGCAGGCCGCCGCTGATCCAAGGAGCGATCTGCTCGCTGACAAGGCGGACGTAGTCGCTCACGGCCACACAGGGGCCGTCGAGTTCCTGCGAGGTCTTCTGGAGATAGCTGACGCGCGGCGGCTCGTCCGGATGCCACATGTTCCAGCGTTCGGCCTCAAGCGTGCGCATGCGCAAGGTCTTGTAACTGGTCACGCTCCACACGTCGGCTGCCACCCCGTAGCGCAGCAAGAGCGGCTGGGCCCTGAGCGCCTCGTTCACCAGTGGGCCGCTGGCCAGGAGATGGGCCCGGTGCCGGGCGCGCTCGGGCGCCCGCCGGAACCGGTACATGCCCTCGCGAATGCCTTCCGCCGCATCGGGCGGTATGGCCGGCATCGCGTACGGCTCGTTATAGAGGGTAATGTAATAGGACAGGTCCTCGTGTGCCTCGTACATGCGTGTCAGCCCGTCCTGCAGAATGACCGCGAGTTCGAACATGAAGGCCGGATCATAGGCGGCGATCGTCGGGTAGGCGGTGGCCAGCAGGTGACTGTGCCCGTCCTGGTGCTGCAGGCCTTCCCCTTCCAACGTGGTGCGGCCTGCCGTGGCGCCGAACATGAAGCCCCTCGCCCGCATGTCGGAGGCGGCCCAGATGAGATCGCCGATGCGTTGAAAGCCGAACATCGAATAGAAAATGTAGAGCGGAATCATGTTCACGCCATGTGTCGCGTAGGCGGTCCCGGCGGCGATGTACGAAGACATCGCGCCCGCTTCGGTGATGCCCTCTTCGAGGATTTGCCCGTCGGTCGCCTCGAAGTAATAGAGGAGGGAGCTCTTGTCGACCGGCTCATACACCTGTCCCACGTGTGAGTAGATCCCGTATTGTCGGAACAGCGCCTCGAGTCCGAACGTGCGCGCTTCGTCGGGAATGATCGGCACGAGGTGTTTCCCGAAATCCTTGATGCTGAGCAGGCGGCCGAGCATGCGGGCCAACCCCATGGTTGTGGAGACCGAACGCTCGCCCGAGCCTTCGAGGAACTCCTTGAACTGGTCGAGCTCCGGCGCCTTAAGGGACTCGACTGTCACGCGCCGTTCCGGGAGGGGGCCGCCCATCGTCTTGATCCGTTCGGCGAGGTAGAGAGCCTCGGGACTTCCGGCCGGGAGTCGGTAGAACGGCGTCGAGGTGAGTTGATCGTCGGGCACCGGCACGCTGAACCTCGTGCGGAACTCGCGCAGCTCCTGCTCGTTCATCTTCTTTTGCTGATGGGTGATATTGCGCCCCTCGCCTGCTTCGCCCAAGCCGTACCCTTTGACCGTCTTGGCCAAGATCACGGTCGGCTGGCCCTTGTGCTCGACGGCGGCTTTGTAGGCGGCGAAGAGTTTTCGCGAGTCGTGGCCACCGCGCAGCATCTTGTGGAGCTGTTCGTCCGAATAGGTCTCCACCATCTTGAGCAATCGGGGGTCCGCGCCGAAGAAATGCTTGCGGACAAACGCGCCGCCTTCGACGGTATATTTCTGATACCACCCGTCCACGACCTCGCCCATCCGCTTGACCAGCACACCTTCGTGGTCTTGCGCCAGGAGCGGATCCCAGTCGCTCCCCCAGATCACCTTGATGACGTGCCAGCCGGCGCCGCGAAAGATGGCTTCCAGCTCTTGAATGATCTTGCCGTTGCCGCGGACAGGCCCGTCGAGTCGTTGGAGGTTACAGTTGACCACCCAGATGAGATTGTCGAGCTGCTCGCGGGAAGCGAGCGTGATGGCGCCGAGACTTTCCGGTTCGTCGGTCTCGCCGTCTCCGACGAAGGCCCAGACCCGCTGCCGGCTCGTATCCTTGAGACCCCGGTCCTGCAGGTAGCGGTTGAACCGCGCCTGGTAGATGGACATGATCGGTCCCAGCCCCATGGATACCGTGGGAAATTCCCAGTAGTCGGGCAGCAGCCGGGGATGGGGATAGGACGACAAGCCTTGTTCGTCGGGATCCAACTCGGCACGAAAGTGGTGCAGCGCCTCTTCCGGCAGGCGCCCCTCGACATAGCTGCGCGCGTAAATGCCCGGCGCGGCATGGCCCTGAAAGTAGACCAGGTCGCCGCCCTGCGGCGCATCTTTGCCGTGAAGAAAATGGTGGAAGGCCACTTCGTACAGGGTGGAGGCCGAGGCATAGGTCGAGATATGCCCGCCGATGCCCGGGCGTTGTTTGTTGGCCTTGACGACCATGGCCATCGCGTTCCAGCGAATCAGGCTGCGGATCCGGCGCTCGATTTCAAGGTTGCCGGGGTAGGGCGGTTGTTCAGAGGTGGCGATCGTATTGACGTAGGGGCTGTTGACGGGAGTGGGAATCTGCACACCCCGCGCGCCGAGACGCTCACGGAGCCGCTCGAAGAGGTAGGTCGCGCGGCCGGCACCGTGTGTGTCGAGCACATACTCCAGCGAATCCAGCCATTCCCTGGTTTCCGCCGGATCGCTGTCGGTCTGCGGGGGAGGAGTGCGAAGGTCGTCGCTCATGCCGGTCCTCTGTGCGTCATCGGCTCGCCTTCATCCGAGCGGGAGGATCTTGCGAAGGCGCACACGTGAAACGTCCTGGAGAACTCTCACCGCTCGGCAGCCATGATCAAAACAGTGGTAATGGCAGGTGTCCGTGAACCCTTCTAGCAGTTTAGGCACCCCGATTCATAGAGCTGGTTGCGTCCCATTATAGATCTCTCGTTCGTGATTCACACGGGATAATTCCAGTTCAGGGTTGGGTTGCTCCCGCCGGGGAACGAGGTCGAGTCTTGCAATCATACATGCGCGGGGCCTCGTCGGGACGCGGTGCGCGAAGCCATGGCCGCGTCCTCGACCAATAGTCATGCCAGATCGTTCGCCCGCGCACTCATTTTCTGCCCGCTGAAGCAAGTCCACCGCCAAGCCTGACCTGTCTTCGTTCGAACTCGGACTCATCAAACCGTCGGCGCATTCACCTGCACGAGGCTGCCGCCGGTTCGAGCCCATAGGGCGGCTCCGGATAGTATTCCAACACCTGCTGGACGGCGCGTGCATGGTCCGCTCCATGAAGACGGCCCACCAGCCAGAGGGCCATGTCGATCCCCGCACTGACTCCGGCACTCGTTACGATCTGCCCATCAACCACATAGCGGACATGGTCCAGCACGGTCGCTTCGTTTTGTGCTCGTAACGATTCAATGGCCATCGAGTGGCTGGTGATTCTGTGCCCTTTGGCAGGTCCGGCTGCAAGGAGGATCGCCGCGCCGGTGCAAACAGACGTGGTCCACAGGCAATTGCTGCTTGCTGTGTCGACCCAGGCGAGCAATTCGGGGTTGTCGATCTGCGGGGTCGGCTCAGCTGTGCCCGGCACCACAAGGAGATCCGGGAGCGGGGCGCTTGCAAAGTCATAATCGGGAAGCACCCGAAGTCCTCCCAGGCAAGTCACGGGGTCTTTCGACGGAGCGACGAGATAGAGTTCATCGTTTCGCTTGGCCATCCAGCTGGATGCAAAAAAGACATCCTTCGGGCCCACGAAATCGAGTTCGGCGACACCGTTGTACACGAGGAATGCAATTTTGAACGCCATGACTCAGTTCTCCTTCTTGCCGGCCACGGTTGTACGGAACCGCTGTTGATATTCCTGGGGGGTGATCCCCCGGTGACGCTGGAACGCTCGCCGCAGTTGTTCGCGGCCGGTAAAGCCGCAGTCCCGGGCGGCTACATCAAGAGAGATGCCGGTTGCTTCCAACAGGCGGACTGCATGTTCAAGACGAAGTTTTTCCAGGTAGTAAGCCGGGGTGTCGCCGGTCTCCGCGAGGAAGACTCGTGCGAAGGTCCGGTCGCTCATGCTGGCCCGCTCGGCCATCGTGTCCACGGTGATCGATTCTCGGTAATGCTCAGCCAGCCATGATAGCAATGGCGCCAAGCGCCGTCCCTCAGTCGCTTGGGCTTGCAGGCTTGTGCTGAACTGAGACTGTCCGCCGGGGCGCTTGAGATACATCACCAACATGCGGGCGACGGCGAGAGCGGCATCACGCCCCAGATCCTCCTCCACCAGCGCCAAGGCGAGGTCCATGCCGGCCGTGATACCGGCAGAGGTAAAGACCTTTCCGTCTCTGACATAGATGGCATCCGGATCGACCTTCACCCGGGGATAGGCCTTGGCGAGGCGCTCGACGTCCATCCAGTGGGTCGTTGCGCGGCGGTGGTCCAGCAATCCGGCTTCGGCGAGGGCGAACGCCCCGGTGCAGATGGAGCCGATGCGGCGGGTGCGGCGGGACATGGTTCGCAGCCAGGCGAGCAATTTGCGGTTCCCTGTTACGGGCGTCATATCCGGCCCCCCGGCCACGAGCAGAGTATCTGCCGTTCCGTGGAAATCACGCCACGAGGCGTCGGCGATCAGGCCGAAGCCGAGCGCGGCTCGAAAGGGGCCGGCGCGATCGGCGAGTAACACGAGCCGGTAGGGGGGAGCGGAACCGCTTGGTGCGAGGTGGGAGGAAAGGGCGAACACCTCATGCGGCCCGATGAGGTCCAGCGCCGCGGCCCCCTCGAAGCCGAGGAGCAGGATCGTGCGCGTCTGGGTCTTGCGCTTGCGAGAAGCAGGGCGAGCGTTCATGGCGTCATCCTCCCATGAGTCGTCCTATGGCACAATGACAAAGATGCGGCAATAACTGCCACGTGCGGCTTGAGTCGTCACTTGCAAGACGCGACCCTTGTTTTGGTGGGTTTCCACCGTTCCACATCAGGCTAGTCCACCAGCAGGGCCGCGATCTGGGGGAGCCAGGGTAGCAGGGCTGCACCAAGGCAGATCGAAAGCGCCACGATCGAGGCGACGAGATCGTCGTCGAGTTTAGTTTCCGTTGCGAAGATCACCGCCATCACCGCCGAGGGCATCCCGGCGATCAACAGTACCGACGCTCGCTCCAATCCCGTCAGCCCCAACAGCCAGGTCGCGATCCAGCCGAGCAGCAATCCTCCGGCCATGCGCAGAACCACGCCGAGGCCGGCCAGTTTCCAGGTCGTCCGCACCGCATGCACGCTGATCGAGAGACCGAGCACGAGACTCGCCAGCGGGATCGTCAGCACGTGCATCGGCGTCAGGATCGTCCGCAGCCCATCCGGCAGATGAAGCCCGGCGGCCTTCACCGCCAGGATCGCGACCAACGCCCAGAGTGGAGGCGAGGTGATGAGACGTCTGAGCGCCGCATGGGATGAAGAATCGCTCGCGCCATACCAGAGGGCCATCGGATAGAGCGCCGTGAACGTGAGCGTCGTCTGGCCGAGGTCGAAGAGAATCGCTTGCGCGAGGCCCTCCTCGCCGAACGTGGCCAGTGTGACGGGATAGGCGAAATAGATCGAATTGATGGAGCCGACGGCAAGGAGGAGGCCTCCCTGCGTCGGGCGGTCGAGCTTCATGGTACGGGCGAGCGCCCATGCAATGAGGACGAGTGGAATCGTGATGAGGCAGGCCGCGAGCGGAATCTTCCAGGCCGTCGGCGAAAACACCACGCGATCCAACGACACCAGAACTGTCGCCGGCAGCGTGACCGAAAAGACGAACGTCCCCAACCGCTCGGCGTGGTTCTTTCCCAATAAGCCGGACAGCCGCAGCGATGCGCCGACGACGAAGAGGATGAGA
>Ga0224500_10001918_pt1 | contig 11755 bp, 9 predicted proteins | sample SF_Oct11_sed_USG_FD_168126 | JGI IMG/M metagenome (GOLD analysis project Ga0224500, IMG submission 168126) | Sediment microbial communities from San Francisco Bay, California, United States - SF_Oct11_sed_USGS_4_1 | ecosystem: Environmental > Aquatic > Marine > Sediment | place: USA: California... | reverse complement strand
GGATCGTCGCCTGGAAACGAGGCGAGCAGCGCCTCCACCGCATCGGCCAGCTCCGCCGCGTGCGCGTCGAGATCGGCCGCGTGTGCGATCTCGGCGAGCGACAGCAGGGCGAGGGCCACCTGCGGGTGCTGCGCGCCGAAGGCCTGCGCGCTCACGCGCAGCGCCTCGCGCCCGCGCGAATGCGCGTTCGGGAGGTCGCCGAGCAGGTAGTCGATCCGCGTCAGTCGCTGGAGCAGCGCGGCGATCAGCGGCGTGTCCGCCGCTTCGCGCTGCAGCGCCGCAAGCGAGCGCACGTAGAGGGCGCGGGCGCGGATCAGGTCGTGCTGGAATTCGAGATCGGCCAGCACGATGCGCGCGTGCGCGGCTTCGAGGCTGTCGGGCCCAGCGCGCGCTTCCGCCGCCTCGAGCTCGCGCCGCGCCGCGCCGCGCGGATCTTCGCGACCCGCCGTCGCTGCCTGCGGCGCTGGCATCTGGGCGGCGTCTGTTGCCGCACGATCCGGCGTCGGCGCGGCGGGTCCCATCGCCGCGCAGCCGAGCGCGCACGCGCACAGGAGCAGCGCCGCAGCGCGCGCGCATGCGCGGGGCGATCGGTTTCCGGGGGGAGAGCTCGCCATGCTCGTGGATTCTATCGCGCGCGCCAACGGACGCGTGCAGCCGAGGCGCTGGCGCGCCGCTGCGTTCAGAACTGGAAGCGCGCCGAGAGCGTGGCCTCGTGCTGGAGCAGGCCCTGCCCGAACCCGGCGTCGTAGTCCGCGTAGACGCGCAGCCGGTCGCCCACGGAGATCGACCAGCCGATTCCCGCCAGGATCCAGTCTCGGGGCAGCTCGGCCCCGGCGATCTCGAAGCGGCTCGAGGCCACGGCGCCGCGCAGCCGCGCGCCGATCGCGCGCTCGCGGTCGCCGAACTCGCGCAGCCAGAAGGCGCGCAGCTCGGTGCGCATGCGCACGCCCTCGCCGAGCTCGACGAGCCCGTGGGCGCGCCCGCCGAGGCTGCTCACCAGCGAGGTCAGCGTGTCGCTCTCCACGATCAGGTCGAGCGAACTTGCGCCGGATTCACTGAAGGCGTCGCGCGAGAGCTGTGCCCAGTCGAAGGCGGCGAGCGGCTCGAGGCTGACGGGGCCGAGGCGCAGCGCGTTCACGCCCAGCTCTCCGCGCGCGCCCACATCCTGGCTGCTGAAGTCCGCCCGCGCGCTGCGCTCGACGCCGAAGCCGATGCGCCGGCTGCTGTCGTTCCAGGCGTGGGCGTAGCGGCCCGAGGCGCTGGCGTGGAAGCGGGGGTCGAGGTAGCCCGCGTAGAGCGCGCCCTGCACCGCATCTCCGCTGCCCTCGCTGGCGCGGCGCGCGAGATCGATGTCGGCGTGCGCGTAGCCCGCGGCGAGCCCCGCCACGAAGCGCTCGCCCAGCTGGTAGTCGACGCCGAGGGTGGTGCCGAGGATGCGGTAGTCGACGTCGGCGCTGTTTCCGTCGCCGTCCAGATTGCCGAGCACGCTCCAGCCGTCGAGCCAGGCGCCGACGCCCGTGTCGCCCTCGATCGGACCGAAGAGCTGCAGCGGGCCCGCGCCGGCGGCGCGGCTCCCGCCCGAGCGGCCGGCGGCGCGCAGCGGGTCGGACCCGCGCGGCCGCCCCGTCGCCGCCTCCAGCGGCGCTTCGCGCGCGCCGAGCAGCGCCGTCTCGCGGCCCCACAGCGCGTCGTCCACGCGCCTGTGCAGCGCGCGGGAGAAGCGCAGGCCCGACGCGCGCCAGGCGGTGGGGAAGGCGCTCAGGGGCTCGCCGCCGATGGCGTCGAGCAGGGCGGGGACGTCGCCGGCCGCGATCACCTGGAGATCCGCGAAGACGTCCGCGAGGTCGGGACTCGGAGTGCCCGCCTGCTCCGCGTCGAGCAGCTGTCCCACCGTGAACTGGTTGGCACTGGTGGCGAAGGAGGCGAAGCTGGCGCCGTTCGGGACGAGGGAGAGCTCGACGCTGTTGCCTCCCGGATAGTCCAGCGTTTCGTCGAGAAAAGCGAAGTAGTTGGTTTCGGGCTCGGGGAACCTTCCCGTCAAACTATTCGCCGCGAGGATCAGGAGGGGCGCTGAGCCCGCGTAACTGCCGGGCGCGGCGAGCACGCGCAGACGGGCGCCGTCGAGCGTCACGTCGTTGGCGTACAGAATGTCTCCTGCGCTGAAAGGATCGATGTTCACCTCGAAGACGGAGCCGGGTGCGAAGTTGACGTTGCCCGCCACCGTGAGTGTGCCGTTGCCGCTCGCCGGACCGGGGGAGACGACGCCATACACGTCCACGTCGCCGACGAGGCTCGTCGGCGTGCCGCCGAGCACGCCGCCGCCGGCCACCGTGACCGTGCGGGAGGTGAGCGTTCCGTTCACGTCGAGGCGGCCCTGGGAGATGGTGGTGCCGCCTTCCGCCGTGACGTCGCCGGAGAGGATCAGCGTGCCCGCGCCGCGCTTCTGCAGCGCGAGCACGCCGAGCGCACCGGCCGCTGCAGGCCGGATGTCCGCGCTGAAGGTTCCGGCGCTGGTTTGATCGAAGATCAGCGTCACATCGTCGAGCAGCCCCGTCTCGATGTCGCCGGGGAGGCTCCCGGCGTTTCCGATCAGCGTGCCCTCTTCGAGGGCGATGGCGACGCCCGTGGCCGAAGACGCGAACGTATTGCTGCCGAGCAGGGTGAGCGTGCCGGCGCCGGTCTTGAGCAGCTGGCCGTCGCCGCTGATGCGGCCGCTGTACGTCCGGCTGCTCGCCACCTCGAAGGCGAGCTCGGCCGGGTTGGAGCTCGAATCGAGCGCGACATCGCCCTGGATCACGCCGCTGGCGTCGGTGAGCAGACCGCCCTCGATGCGCGTCGTGCCGGTGAAGGCGCCGCCGCCGGCGAGCCGCACGGATGCGTCCGCAACCGTGCTCTGCTTGATGAGCGTGCCGCTGCCGTTGAGCTCGCCGTTCAGCGTGAAGGGCTGCGCCAGATCCAGCGCCAGGCTGCCGTCCGGACCGATGTCGATGGCACCGGCAGACGAGAGCGCCCCGCTGAAGCGCAGCGTGCCCTCGCTCACCGTCGTGCCGCCGGTATAAGTATGGGCGCCCGTGAAGGTGATCTCTTCGGGACCGGTCTTCTCGACGCGGCCCTTGCCGCTGATGCTCCCGGTGTAGTCTCCGGCTCCGCCACTGTCGACCGGGTCGAAGATCAGCGCGGCCTTGTTGACGATGTCGCCCTGCAGGCTGGTGGTGTCGCCGCGCAGCGTGCCGGCCTCGATGCTGGTGCCGCCGGTGTAGAGGTTCGCGCCGCGCAGCGTGAGCGTGGCCGCGCCCTGCTTGACGAGCTCGCCGCCGGCGACGGGCGGCGCGGCTGCGTCGATCAGCGGCGTCGCCACCTCGAGATCGTTGGGCGTGTCGAAGATCAGCTGCTGCGCGTCGCCAATCGCAACGCGGCCGTTCTCCGGCAGCAGATCGAGCAGGGTGAGCTCGGCCGCGCCGCTGCGCAGGAAGGTGGTGCCGGCGGCGGAGCCCCGGATCACGAGGTTCGCCACGCCCGAGCCGTCGAGGACGAGATCCTGGCTCACGTCGGGCAGCGCCGAGTCCAGCTCGATCACGCTGTCGTCGGGCAGGTCGAAGACGATCGTGTTGCCCGGCTCCGCGGCCGCGTTGGCGAGATCGATGGCGGCGCGCAGCGAGCCGCTGCCCGCGTTGCTCGTCGTGGTGACCGTGAACTCTTCGGCCCCCGCGGAGAGGGCTGCGGCGATCAGCAGCGCAATGGCGCGCGCGCCGCGGGCGCTCCGGCCGCGCAGCGCGCAGCGCTGCCGCGCGCCGTGCTCTCGTATCGCGCGCGTGCCGGCCAGGGCGGGAGGGTCAGGGCATGGTGGGCGGGTAGGGCAGCAGCGCGAGGTGTCGCGCCCGCTTCACGGCCACCGCGATCTCCCGCTGTTGCTTGGCGTTGTTGCCCGTGATGCGCCGGGGCAGGATCTTGCCCGTCTCGCTCAGGAAGCTGCGCAGCAGCTTGGCGTCCTTGTAGTCGATGAGGGTCGTCTTGTCGGTGGTGAGACGCGAGACCTTCTTGCGCCCGAAGCCCTTCTTGCGCGCCTTGCGATCGCGCTTGCGCGCCTTCGCGCGCAGCCGCGACTTGACGGAGGACTCGCGATACTCGCGGTGCTCTCGCCCCTCACGACCCTCGCGGAAGTCGCGTCCTTCGCGGCCTTCGCGAGGCTCGCGCCCTTCGCGGGGCTCGCGGTGTTCGCGGTGCTCATGACCCACCTTTGCTCTCCCTCTCACGATCCGCAGTGTGTCTGCGCGCGGGTTGTCTGCGAGGCTGCCGCGCTGCGCCGGGCGACGATCCGGAACACCAGGCGCCGGGCCCGCCCGCGGGAGCGCGAGCATAGATCATCCCGGGAACCCCCGCAGCACCCCCAACGCGGCGCCATATCCCCGGAATTGCATGCCTTTCCGCGTTCGGAGCAAGACGCCGGCGACGCCGCTGGCGCCTCCCTCGGAATCTGCGATCAAATCGTGCGAGACGTCTGCCGATGCCAGTGCGGCGGACGAGTCCGTTCCAGGAGGCCCCATGACGCTCGATTTCGGCAAGAAGCTCCGCGGCGTTGGCGCGCTGCTGGCCTGCGCGTCCCTCGCCGGGTCGCTGGCCGGCGCGCAGCCCGCCGCCGGGCAGGAAGCCGCCGCGGAAGCTGCGCGCGGCAGCACGACAGCCGTCGGCGACGCCGGGCCGTCGGAGGCGAAGCCGCTCACCGCGGCGGAGGCGCTCGAGCTCGCCCGCCAGGCGCTCGAAGAGGCGGAAGGGCGCAAGGTCGCGGCGGACGCGGCCTACGCGCGCATGCGCCGCCGGAATGAGCCGCGCGGCGCCGCGCGCGAGGAGATCGTGCGCGAGCGGAAGGAAGCGCGGATGGCGTACGAGGCCGCGCGGGCGGCGTACGAGGCCGCGCGGGAGCGCGCCAGCATGCGGCGCTAGCTCGCCGCGCCGCGCCGGCTCCGCGGCGCGTCTGGGCTAGGCTTGCGCCGCATGGGGGACTCGGTCGTCACGCGCTTTGCGCCGTCGCCCACCGGGCATCTGCACGTCGGCGGCGCGCGCACCGCGCTGTTCAACTGGGCGCTCGCCCGGGGACGCGGGCGCTTTCTGCTGCGCATCGAGGACACCGACCGGGCGCGCTCCTCGGAAGACGCGACGCGCGGCATCCTCGAGGACCTGGCCTGGCTCGGTGTGCACTGGGACGAGGGCCCGGAGTGGCGCGATGCGCGTGACGGCGTCGTGATCGGCGGGGACCCGCGCGGCGTCGGGCCGTTTCACCAGGCCGAGCGGCGCGCGCTGTACGATCGTCACATCGAGCGCCTCATCGAGAGCGATCGCGCCTATCCGGCCTTCGAGAGCGCCGACCGGATCGAGGCGGCGCGCCGCGCCGCCCAGGCGGAGAAGCGCGGCTACCGCTATCGGCGCCCCGCCGACTGGGATCGCGCCGCCGCGCTCGAGCGCATGCGGCGAGAGGATCACGTGGTGCGCTTCCGCATGCCCGAGACGCCCGTGGAGTTCGTCGACGACGTGCTCGGCGCGCTGCGCTTCGGCGAGGAGCACCTCGACGATTTCGTCATTCGCAAGCGCGACGGCTTCCCCACCTACCATCTGGCCGTCGTCGTCGACGACGCGCTGATGGGCGTGACCCACGTCTTGCGCGGCCAGGAGCATCTCAACAACACGCCGCGCCATGTGGCGCTGCAGCGCAGCCTCGATTTCCGCACGCCGCGCTACGCCCACCTGCCGCTCATCTTCAACGCCGACGGATCGAAGATGTCGAAGCGCGACAAGGACAAGGCCGCGCGCGGGGCGCTGCGCGCCGCGCTCGCGGGCGATCCCCAGGCGACACGTGAGCGCGTCGATCGGATCGTCGGCCCGGATCGCCTCGAGCGCTGGCTCTCGGACGCGAAGCGCCAGCTCGAGCCCCGGGAGCTCGCGGCGCTGGGCGAAGCGCTCGGCGTGGATCTGCCCGGCATCGACGTCGAAGACTTCCGCCGCGCCGGCTACCTGCCCGAAGTGGTCTGCAACTTCCTGGCGCTGCTCGGTTGGAGTCCGGGCCAGAAGGACGACGAGGGGCGCGACATCGAGCGCTTCGATCGGGCATTCCTGGCGGAGCGCTTCACGACGCAGCGCATCGGGCGCGCGAACGCGCGCTTCGACCGAGAGAAGCTGCTGTCGTTCAATCAGAGCGCGATCGCGGAGCTCGGGGACGCGGATTTCTTCGCGCAGTGGAGCGATTGGTGCGCGCGCTACGCCCCCGACGTGCTCGAGCGCTTCGACGAGGCTTGGCGGCGCCGCTTCGCCGCCGCGATCCGCACCCGCTGTCGCACGCTGGCCGATCCGACCGCGCGGAGCGGGCCGGGAGCCTTCGCGCTCGTCGCCGACGACGCCTTCCCCTACGACGCGCAGGCCGTCGCCAAGTTCCTGCACAAGGGGGAGCCCAGCGGCTGCGCGCTGCTGGGTGAGGTGCGCGCTTCGCTGCTCGCCGCGCAGCCCTTCGAGCCGGCCTCGATCGAGGCGGCGGTGCGGGCGTTCTGCGAGCAGCGCGGCGTGGGGATGGGCCGCGTCGCCCAGCCGCTGCGCGTGGCGGCGACCGGCGGCGCGGCGAGTCCGCCGCTCGGCGATACGCTGGCGCTGCTGGGGCGCGAGCGCGTGGCGCGCCGGCTGGAGCGCTGTCTCGCCGAGTGTGCGCCCGCTGCGTGAGGCGCTGCGCGCTCAGCCGCGCCCGGCGACGCGGCGCGCCACGCCCGAGAGCGCGTAGAGCGCGACCGCGAGCAGGATCGCCAGCGGACCGGGCGGCAGCGAGAGCGCCGCGCCGGAGGGGTTGCCGAGGGAGTAGCTGAGCAGCAGTCCCGCGCTGGTGCAGGCCACGCTCACGGCGATCGCCACGACCATCATGCGGCGCAGGTCCGCCGTCCAGTGGCGCGCGATCGCGGCGGGCACCGTGAGCAGCGCGATCACCAGGATCACGCCCACCACGCGGATCAGTGTGACGATGCCGAGCGCGATCAGCACGAGCAGCGCGAGGAAGAGCTTCTCCACCGGAAGCCCCATCACCTCGGAGAACTCTTCGTCGAAGGACACCGCCTGCAGCTCCTTGAACAGGCACAGCACCACCGCCGCGATGGCGAGGTCGAGCACGCCCACCAGCAGCACGTAGTGCCAGGACACGAAGAGCAGGCTGCCGAAGAGGTAGCTCATGAGATCGGGCACGTAGCCCGGTGTCAGCGCGACGAAGACGATGCCGAGGGCCATGCCGAGCGCCCACAAGATGGAGATCCACGTGTCGAGGCCGGCGCCCATGCGACGCGCGCCCAGCCCGATGGCCAGGGCCGAGAGCACGCCGAAGCCCGCGGCGCCGAGCATCGGCGAGATGCCGATCAGGTAGCCGAGGCCGACGCCGCCGAATGCCGCGTGGGCGAGTCCGCCGGAGATGGAGGAGATGCGCTTGGCCACGATGAAGGTTCCGAGCACGCCGCAGGCCAGGCTGGCCAGCAGGCCGGCGATCAGCACGCGCTGGAAGAAGGGAAGGGTGAGCGCCTCGAGCATCAACGGGAGTCCTCCTCCGGCGCGGGCGGCCCGTGCGGCGCGTGGTCGTGCGCGATGGCGTCGATCGCGGGGCCGTAGGCCGATTCGATCAGATCCGCGGTGAGCGCGCGCGACGCGTGCATGAACAGGCGCCGATTCAGGCAGGCCACGCTGCGCACGTGGCGGGATACCGCGCCGATGTCGTGGGAGACGAGGATCACCGTCATCTCACGGGTCAGGTCGCCGAGCAGATCCCAGAAGCTGCGGCCGATGCGCTCGTCGAGGCTCGACATCGGCTCGTCGAGCAGCAGCAGGCGCGGCCGCACGGCGAGCGCCCGCGCGATGAGCACGCGCTGCAGCTGGCCGCCCGAGAGCGCACCGATGGGGCGGTCGGCGCATTCGAGCATCTCCACCACGTCGAGTGCGCCGCGCGCGGTCGCCAGGTCGTCCGCCGAGAAGCGCCGCAGCAGGCCGCGTGCGTAGAGCCGACCCATCAGCACCACGTCGAGTACGCGGATCGGAAAGTCGGGATCGAAGCGCGCGTGCTGCGGCACGTAGCCGACCTGGCCGCGCGCGCGGGCCGGCGGGCGCCCGAACACCCGAACGGTCCCCGCGTCGGGTGCGATGAGCCCGAGGATCACCCGCAGCAGCGTGGTCTTGCCGCTGCCGTTCGGACCGAGCAGGGCGAGCGTCTCGCCGGGCTCGATCACCAGATCCACGTGCTCCAGCACCGATCGGCCGTTGCGCGCGAGACTCACGTCTTGGAGTGCGAGGGCCGGCGCGCTCACGGCACGATGCCTTCGGGAAGCGCGCGGGCCACCGCGCGGAGGCTCTCCACCCAGTCGTAGGCGAGGGGGTCGAGCATCTCGACCCGGGCGCCGATCTCTCGGGCGATGACGTCGGCGCTGGCGCGATCGAAGTGTGGTTGCGCGAAGATCACCTTCACGCCGGCTGCGCGCGTGCTCGCGATCAGCGCCGCGAGCGCGCGGGCGTCCGGCGCCTTGCCATCGCGCTCGATGGCGATCTGGGTCAGGCCGTAGGCGCGCGCCAGATGACCCCACGCCGGGTGGAACACCACGAAGCGCCCGCCGCGGTGGGGGGCGAGGCGCGCCCGCAGCTCCCGGTCCACGGTGTCGATGTCGGCGTCGAGTGCGCGCCGGTTGGTCTCCAGCGCCGCGCGATCGTCGGGCAGGATCGCCGCGAGCGCGGCCTCGATGCGCGCGCTCATCGAGCGCGCGTGGTGGGGCGCCAGCCAGATGTGCGGATCGTCACCGGCGTCCGCGAGCGCGGCGCACAGGTCGACCTCGAGCGGCCCGGCGGCCGCGGCGGTGAGGTCCGCGAGCCAGGTCGCCTCGAACGGGAAGTGGGGATGTCCGAGCTTGACGTAGAGCGCGGCGTGCGAGACGTCGGCGAGCTGATTCAGCGTGGGCTCGTAGGTCGCGGGATTCGCGCGCGGCGGCAGCATCACGACCACGCGCACGCGCTCACCCGCGATCCGCGCCACGAAGTAGGCGAGCGGCAGCACGGACACGGCGACGAGGGGGCGCGGGTCGCGTGCCTCGGGTCGTCCGCACGCCGCGAGCAGCAGCAGAAACCAGAGGGCGCACACGCCGCCGCGCACGTGGCGCCTCCCGCACGGCCCGCGTTGCATGTCGTCCCCTTCGATCGTCGATCCGCTGCGCGGCGGCGGATCAGCCGCCGGCCTTCAGCGTCTCCAGCACTTGCGCGGGATGCTCCGCGGCTTTGGGAATCTTCTTCCAGTGCTTCTTGATCACACCGTCCGGACCAATCCATACCGTCGAGCGGATCACACCCGTGACCTTCTTGCCGTACATCATCTTCTCGCCCCAGGCTCCGTACTTCTCCATCACCTGCTTGTCCGGATCCGACAGCAGGGCGAAGGGCAGCTTGAACTTGGCGATGAACTTCGCGTGCGATGCCTCCGAATCCGGCGACACGCCGAGCACCACCGCATCGAGCTTCTCGAGCTTCTTCGAGACGTCGCGGAAGCCGCAAGCCTCCTTCGTGCAGCCGGGCGTGTCATCCTTCGGGTAGAAGTAGAGGATCACGTTCTGGCCGGCGAAATCCTTGAGGGCCACCTTCCTGCCGGTGGCGTCCTTCAGGCTGAAGGCGGGTGCCTTCTTGCCTGCTTCGATGGGCATGGTCGATTCCTCCTCATTGCGCGCTTGCCGGCCGCGTCGCGTTACGGCCCTCGGCCTGCGACGCGTCACCGGCCCGTCCGCCGCGGCTCCGGGGCGGTGCGGGGCGATCCCACCTTTTAGACGCCCGGTTCCGGGACGGCAACCCCCGCGGCGCGGCGCGGGAGCGGGCCGATTTCCGCCGTTCGACCCGCGTCGGGTAGGATGAGGCGCCCAGCACCGGGAGCGAGGACCCATGGCTGCGACCGATTTCGACCTCTTCACCATCGGCGCCGGCTCGGGCGGCGTGCGCGCGAGTCGGGTCTCGGCGGGCCTGGGCGCGCGCGTGGCGGTGGCGGAGGAGCGCGATCTGGGCGGCACCTGCGTCAACCTGGGCTGCATTCCGAAGAAGCTCCTGATGTACGCGTCCGAGTTCCGCGAGGCGTTCGAGGATGCGGAGGGCTTCGGCTGGCGTGTCGGAGCGCGCAGCGCCAACTGGCGCACGCTGATCGAACGCAAGGATCGGGAGATCGCGCGGCTCACCGGCGTGTACGCGCGCCTGCTCGATGAGGCGGGCGTGCAGCGCATCGAGGGGCACGCGCGGCTGCTCGACGCGCATCGCGTCGCCGTGGGCGAGCGGACCTTCACGGCCGAGAACATCCTGATCGCCAGCGGCAGCTGGCCGATTCTGCCCGAGGTCCCCGGCATCGAGCACGTCCTGACCTCCAACGAGATGTTTCACCTGGACGCGTTGCCGGCGCGCGTGGCGGTGGTCGGCGGGGGCTACATCGCCGTGGAGTTCGCGGGCATCCTGAACGGGCTGGGGGCGCAGGTCACGCAGCTGTACCGCGGCCCGCTCTTCCTGCGCGGCTTCGACGAGGATGTGCGCACGGCGCTGGCCGAGCAGATGCGCGCCGCCGGGATCGACCTGCGCTTCGACGCGCGCGTGGTGCGGATCGAGCGGGCGCGGGGCGGCGCGCTGCACGCCGTGCTCGACAGCGGGGAGGTGGTCGCGGCGGACGCCCTGCTGTGCGCGATCGGGCGCCGCCCCCTGACCGAGGATCTGGGCCTCGAGAACGCGGGCATCGCACGCGACGCGCACGGCGCCGTCATCGTGGACGCGTACTCGCGGACCTCGGCGCCCAATGTCTGGGCGATCGGGGACGTCACCAACCGCGTCAACCTGACCCCCGTGGCCATCCACGAGGGCATGTGCGTGGCCGCGACGCTCTTCGGAGACGGCCCCCTGGCGCCGAATTACGAGAACGTGCCGTCGGCCGTCTTCAGTCAGCCGCCGATCGGAGTGGTGGGGCTCACCGAGGCGGAGGCGCGCGAGCGGTACGGCGGGATCGACGTGTATCGGAGTCGCTTCCGCGAGCTCAAGCACACGCTGTCCGGGCGCGACCAGCAGGCGGTGGTGAAGCTCGTCGTGGATCGCGCATCGCAGCGGGTCGTGGGCGCGCACATGCTCGGCGCCCACGCCGCGGAGATCATCCAGGGCATCGCGATCGCGCTCCAATGCGGCGCGACGAAGGCGCAGTTCGACGCGACGATCGGCGTCCATCCGACGTCCGCCGAGGAGTTCGTCACGCTGCGCCAGAAGCGCGAAGCCTGAAGCGCGCGGGCGCTGCGTCGGGCGTTCAGGCGCCCGGCTGCTTGAGCGCGCTGTGGCGCTTCAGCGTGTCGAGCGCGACGCGGGCTTCTGCGGACTCCCAGTCCAGGAAGCGCGCCACGGCGCGCGCCAGCCCCGGATGGGCCAGGTGGTGCAGGCTGTAGGTTGGCCGGGCGTCGAAGCCCCGCAAGAACTTGTAGTCGCCGCCCGCGCCGGGCTCGAAGCGCTGGAGACCCGCTTCGATGCAGTGTGCGATGGCGGCGTAGTAGCAGGTCTCGAAGTGCAGGTAGCGGGCGGGCGCGAGCGCGCCCCAATAGCGCCCGTACAGCGCATCGCCCTTGACCACGTTGAGGGTGGCTCCGATCCAATCGCTTGCGCGCCGCGCGACGGCGAAGCACAGGCGGTGGCGGAAGCGCTCGCGCAGCAGCTCGAAGAAGCGCAGATTCAGATAGGGTCGCCCGTAGAAGTGGGCGTCGAC
>Ga0224500_10001917_pt1 | contig 11765 bp, 12 predicted proteins | sample SF_Oct11_sed_USG_FD_168126 | JGI IMG/M metagenome (GOLD analysis project Ga0224500, IMG submission 168126) | Sediment microbial communities from San Francisco Bay, California, United States - SF_Oct11_sed_USGS_4_1 | ecosystem: Environmental > Aquatic > Marine > Sediment | place: USA: California... | reverse complement strand
CAGGCGGCATCGGTCTCATAATCCTTTGGTCGTTGGTTCGATCCCAACACGGCCCACCATCCGCATCCCACCGCGTTGTTGCCGCGTCGATCTCTGATCCGCGTCAAGGCTCGGGACCGAGGCACTGTGGACACTGCGCCCACAAGTTCAGACCACTTACGGTCCGTTCGAACCCGAGATCAGGGCGCCATCGATGCGAATGCACACCAGCGCCATGCGCGGACCCGACGCATGGGGGCGAGTCCGCAAGAGTCCGTGGCCTGCACGCATGGATCTGGCGCAGAGCCTTTCCGGGCTTCTGCTCGGCCTGTTCATGTGGGGCCACATGGCGTTCGTGTCGTCGATCCTGATCAGCAAGGACGCGATGTGGATCGTCACGAAGGCTTTCGAGGGCTACTTCGTCTTCGGCCACAGCTTTCCGGTGCTGGTGTCGTTCGTCGTCGCCGGTGTGGCGGCGCTGATCGTGCTGCACGCGTTCCTGGCCATGCGCAAGTTCCCCGCCAGCGCGCGGCAGTACGGCGTGTTCGACGAGCACCGCAAGACGCTCGGCCATGGCGACACCACGCTGTGGTGGGTGCAGGTGGTCACCGGCTTCGCGCTGTTCTTCCTCGCCTTCCCGCACCTGTTCCAGATGCTGATGCATCCGGCCGACATCGGCCCGTACGGTTCGGCCGACCGGGTGTGGAGTGCGCGCTGGTGGCCGCTGTACCTGGTGCTTCTGTTCTGCGTCGAGCTGCACGCCGGCATCGGCCTGTACCGCCTCGCGGTCAAATGGGGCTGGTTCCAGGGCGATGACCCGAACGCGAGCCGCGCCCGCCTGAAGCGGCTCAAGTGGGTGCTCACCATCTTCCTGCTCGCGCTCGGGCTGGCCACGCTGGCGGCCTACATGCGGATCGGCCGCGAGCATGCCGACCGCGTCGGAGAGGTCTACACGCCCGCCTGGGTGAAGGCTGCGGAGCCCGCCAATTGAAAGTCGTCCAGACCGACGTCCTCGTGATCGGAGGCGGGCTCGCCGGGCTGCGCCTCGCGGTGGCGGCCAAGCGGCGCGGCCACGATGCGATCGTGCTGTCGCTCGTGCCGGCCAAGCGCTCGCACAGCAAGGCCGCTCAGGGCGGCATGCAGGCGAGCCTGGGCAACGTGATCAAGGGTCAGGGCGACAACGAGGACGTGCACTTCGAGGACACGGTGCGTGGCAGCGACTGGGGCGCCGACCAGCAGGTCGTTCGCATGTTCGTCAACACCGCGCCCAAGGCCGTGCGCGAACTCGCCGCCTGGGGCGTGCCGTGGAGCCGGGTGAAAAAGGGCGACCGCGAGGTCGTCATCAATGGCCAGCGCGTCACCATCACCGAGCGCGACGAGGCGCATGGCCTGATCGCGCAGCGCGACTTCGGCGGCACGAAGAAGTGGCGCACCTGCCATGTCAGCGACGGCACCGGCCACGCGATGTTGCAGGCGGTGGCCGACCAGGCGATCGCCGACTCGATCCCCGTGCACGAGCGCACCGAGGCGCTGGCGCTGATCCACGACGGCCATCGCTGCTACGGCGCGGTGGTGCGCGACCTGATCGACGGCTCGCTGTCGGCGTACCTGGCCAAGGCCACCGCGATCGCCACAGGCGGCGCCGGGCGCCTGTACCGAGTCACCACCAACGCCGTGATCTGCGAAGGCATCGGCCACGCATTGGCGCTCGAAACCGGCGTGGCCGCGCTCGGCAACATGGAGGCGGTCCAGTTCCACCCCACTGGCATCTTCCCGGCGGGCATCCTGGTCACCGAGGGCTGCCGCGGCGACGGCGGGCTGCTCAAGGACGCCGACGGTCACCGTTTCATGCCCGACTACGAGCCCGAGAAGAAGGAGCTCGCCTCGCGCGACGTGGTGTCGCGCCGCATGGAGCAGCACATCGCTGCCGGTAAGGGCGTCAAGAGCCGCTTCGGCGACCACCTCTGGCTCGACATCACGCTGCTGGGTGAAAAGCACATCAAGCACAACCTGCGCGAGGTCTACGAGATCTGCCTGAACTTCCTCGGCACCGACCCGACCAAGGACTTCATCGCGGTGCGCCCGGCCCAGCACTACACGATGGGTGGCGTTCGCACCGACCCCTCGGGCCAGAGCCCGCAGTTGAAGGGCCTGTTCGCCGCCGGCGAAGCCGCCTGCTGGGACATGCACGGTTTCAACCGCCTGGGCGGCAATTCGGTGGCCGAGACGGTGGTGGCCGGCCGCATCGTCGGCGAGTCCATCGCCGACTTCTGCGACGCCGCCGCGAACGACGTGACCGTACCGATGGGTCTGGTGCGCGAGTTCGTCGAACGCGAGAAGGCGCACCTGAAGGTGCTGGTCGACGGCGGCGGCACCGAGGACGCCTCGGCACTGCGCGTGCGCATGCAGGAGATCATGACCGCGCAGGTGGGCATCTTCCGCAATGGTGACGACTTGCGTTCGGCCGTCGACGAACTGCAGCAGTTGCTGGTTCGCAGCCGCAACATCGGCCTGAAGAGCCGTGACGCCGGGGCGAATCCCGAACTCGTCACCGCGTACCGGGTGCAGAAGATGCTCAAGCTCGCGCTGTGCGTGGCCTATGGCGCTCTGCAACGCACCGAGAGCCGCGGCGCCCACTTCCGCAAGGACTATCCCCGGCGCGACGATGCCGCCTGGCTCAAGCGCACGCTCGCGCGCTGGACCGGCGCGGCCGACACGCTGCCGCACCTCGACTACGAGCCGCTCGACGTGATGTCAATGGAGCTGCCGCCCGGCTGGCGCGGCTATGGTGCCAAGGATTACATCGACCACCCGGACACGCCGCGCCGGGCCGCCGAAGTGGCCGCTCTGCGCGAGCGGCTCGGCGCCGCCGACCGCTTCACTGTCCAGCAAGCGTTGATGGCCTACGAGCACCTGCTGCCCGCCGCGCTGCGCGGCCGCAACGAGCGCATCGACGAAAGGTTCGAGGCATGAGCGCCGCACGGCCGCTCCGAAGGCGCTTGCTCCCCCTCGGGGGGACGACCCGCAGTGTCTTGGAGGGCCCATTGAGCGCCGCACGGCCGCTCCGAAGGCGCTTACTCCCCCTCGGGGGGACGACCCGCAGGGTCTTGGGGGCCACATGACCGAATCGCCCGTCAAGGTCGTGCCTCGCAACGGCGCTGCACCGTCGGGCGCCGGCCGCAGGCTCCAGATCAAGGTCCTGCGCCACAACCCGCGCGATCCGGCCAGCACGCCGCACTGGCAGAGCTACGAAATCGAGGAAGCCGACGGCATGACGCTGTTCATCGCGCTGACCGAGATCCGCGAGAAGCAAGACCCGTCGCTGCAGTTCGACTTCGTCTGCCGCGCCGGCATCTGCGGCAGCTGCGCGATGGTGATCGACGGCAAGCCCACGCTGGCCTGCCGCACGCTGACCAAGAACCACGGCCGCACGATCACGCTGGCGCCGTTGCCCTTCTTCGAATTGATCGGTGACCTGTCGGTCAACACCGGAAAGTGGATGCGTTCGATGAGCGAGCGCCTCGAAGGCTGGCTGCACATGCGCGACGGCACGCTCGACATCGGCCGCATCGAGGCGACGATGGACCCGGAGCTCGCCGACAGGATCTACGAGCTCGACCGCTGCATCGAGTGCGGCTGCTGCGTGGCCGCCTGCGGGACCGCGCGCATGCGCGAGGACTTCGTCGGCGCTGTCGGCATGAACCGCATCGCGCGCTTCCGGCTCGACCCGCGCGATGCACGCAACGACGCCGACTGGTACGACATCGTCGGCGACGACGACGGCGTGTTCGGCTGCATGTCGCTGCTGGCCTGCCACGACGTGTGCCCGAAGGAGCTGCCGCTGGCCACGCAGATCGCGTTCCTTCGGCGAGCCATGGTCAAGCAGGGGTTGCGATGACTGCGTACGTGACCTTCGGCCTGTGGTTCGCGGCCATCCTCGGTTTCATCGGCATCACGCTGGCGATGAACGCGGTGCTGGGCCCGCAACCCAAGCCTCGCGGCAGCAAGCTCGAGCCCTTCGAGTGCGGCGCGACGCCGGTCGACCCGCTGAACGTCAAGGCGGTACCGATCAAGTACTACGCAGTGGCGATCGTCTTCATCCTGTTCGACCTGGAGACCGTGTTCCTCTTCATCTGGGCCCTGGGCGCGCAGCCGCTCACCGGGTGGCTGCTGTTCACCTTCGGCTTCTTCGTCTTCCTGCTGGTCCTGATGCTGGCCTACGTGTGGAAGAGCCGGCTGATCGAAGGGGTCACCGAATGAGCGCGGCACGGCCGTCCCGAAGGGCCTTGGGGATCTCATGAGCACCGCCGCGAAGACGACCATCCCGATCGTGCCGGCCGGCACCCCCGTGGCCAAGGTGCCCACCTTCGACGTCTTCACGACTAAGAAGGACGAAATCGTCGGCTGGGCGCGCAAGTTCTCGATCTTCCCCTACCCGTTCGTCACCGCTTGCTGCGGCATGGAGTTCATGTCGGTGAGCTCCACGCTCTACGACACCGACCGCTTCGGTGCCGCTCTGCCGCGCTTTACACCGCGGCAGAGCGACTTGATGATGGTGGTGGGCACGATCACGCACAAGCAGGCGCCGGTGCTGCAGCGCATCTGGGAGCAGATGTGCGAGCCCAAGTGGGCGATGGCGTTCGGCGTGTGCGCCACCAGCGGCGGTTTCTACGACAACTACGCGGTGGTGCAGGGCATCGACAAGATCATCCCGGTGGACGTCTACATTCCCGGCTGCCCGCCGCGCCCCGAGATGGTGATCGACGGCATCATGCAGCTGCAGGACAAGATCGCGAAGCAGCACCACGTGATCCTGAAAGGGGACTTCTGAGATGGCCGAGCGCATCACGTCGCTGCTCGGCGTCGAGGCGACGCTGTCGCACGGCATGCCGGTCGTGCAGTTCGCGCCGGCGCAGGTGCTCGATGCCGCGCGCGAGCTGCGCGACGTCCACGGCTACGACATGCTGCTCGACGTGACGGCGGTCGACTGGATGGGCCAGGCGCCGCGCTTCGAGGTCGTGTGGCACTTCTTCCGCAGCACCGACTGCACGCGCGTGCGCATCAAGACGCGCGTCGAGGAGGCCGCGCCGGTGGTCGACAGCCTGACGCCGCTGTACGGATCGGCCGCCTTCATGGAACGCGAGTGCCATGAAATGCTGGGGATCGCCTTCCGCGGCAACGCCGACCTGCGGCCGATCCTGCTGTACGAAGGGTTCGTCGGCCATCCGCTGCGCAAGGACTACGACAAGCACCACGAGCAGCCGCTCGTCCAGTATCGCGACGCCGAGGGGCAGGGCTAGCCAAGCGCCATGGACATGAAGATCCCCAACCCCGTGCGCGCGGCCTTCGCGCCCACTGCCGAGCAGGACGGCCGTGTCATCGTCAACATCGGGCCGTCGCACCCGGCCACCCACGGCACGGTGCAGATCATCACCGAGCTCGATGGCGAGCGCGTGCTGCGCGCCGACGTGCACTGCGGCTACCTGCACCGCGGCTTCGAGAAGGAGTGCGAGTCGCACACCTGGCACAACCTGATCCCCTATGTCGACCGCCTGAACTACTGCTCGGCACTGATCAACGACTTCGCCTACTGCGGCGCGGTCGAGCAGATGATGGGCATCGAGATCACGCCGCGCGCGCGCATGCTGCGCACGTTGTTGAGCGAGTACTCGCGCATCGCCGACCACATCACCTGCGTGGCCGCCGGGCTGATGGAGCTGGGCGCGATGACCGCGTTCCTCTACCTGATGACGCTGCGCGACTACATCTACGAGCATCTGGCCGACGTGACCGGCGCGCGCGTGACCTACAGCTATGGCCGCATTGGTGGCGTCGCGCGCGACCTGCCCGAGGGCTGGCTCAAGCGGCTGGACGAGGTGCTCGCCGAGTACGAGAAGTTCATCGACCGCATCCACGGCCTGATGGACCGCAACCGCATCTTCGTCGACCGCATGCGGCGAGTGGGGGTGCTCACGCAGGCCCAGGCGCTGAGCTACGGCGTCACCGGGCCGATGCTGCGCTCCACGGGGCTGGCGCGCGACATCCGCAAGGACACGCCCTACCTGGCCTACGCCGACCTCGACTTCGAGGTGCCCACCGGCATCCTGGGCGACAACTACGACCGTTACGTCGTGCGCATGCGCGAGATGGACGAGTCGGTCTACATGATCCGCCAGTGCGTGGACCTGCTGCCCGCCGGGCCGGTGATGACCGACGACCCGCGTTGCGCGCTGCCCGACAAGCAGCTCGTCTACAACGAGATCGAGTCGCTGATCAGCCACTTCAAGCTGATCATCGATGGCCCGCGCGTCCCGGCCGGCGAGACCTACTACTCGCAGGAAGGCGCCAACGGCGAGCTCGGCTTCTTCATCGTGTCCACCGGCGAGGGCCAGCCGTACCGCGTGCACTGCCGGGCGCCCAGCTTCATCCACATGGGCGTCACGCACCTGATGCTCGAAGGCGGGCAGCTCGCCGATGTGGTGCCCACCTTCGGCTCGGTCAACATGATCGGCGGGGAGTGCGATCGATGAGCAATGCGTTGTTCACGTCGCTCGTCGGCGAGTTCGACCGGCTGCGCGCGCGCTTCCCGGCCGGGTTCGATTCCTCGCTGACGCTGCCCTGCCTGCGGCGCATCCAGGAAGAGCGCGGATACGTGGCGGAGGAGGACATCGACGCGCTCACCGCCTACCTGGGCGTGCCGCGGATCCAGGTCGAGGAGGTGCTGAGCTTCTACACACAGTTCCGCCGCGAGCCGGTCGGGCGCTTCCATCTCGAAGTCTGTCGCAACGTGAGCTGCTCGATGCGCGGCGCCGAACGTCTCATCCGGCACCTGCACGACAAGCTCGGCGTGGCCATCGGCGGGACCACTGCCGACGGGCGATTCACGCTCAAGACCTGCGAATGCCTGGGATCGTGCGGTACCGCGCCGGTGATGGTGGTCAACGACGAGTACCACGAGAACATGAGTCCCGAGAAGGCCGACGAGCTTCTCGGCAGGCTGGGCTGACCGGATGACGCCATGACGCCCAACCGCGACGCCCGCATCCTGATGACCTTCCCGGTCACCGCGACCTCGCACCTGCTCGCCGAGGCGAGGGCACGCGGCCAGTACAGTGCCCTCGACAAGGCACTGAAGACGATGACGCCGGCAGAGATCGGCAAGGAAGTCACTGCCTCGGGCCTGCAGGGCCGCGGCGGCGCGGCTTTCTCGGCCGGGCGCAAATGGTCGGTGATCCAGCTCGACGACGGCCAGACGCACTTCCTGTGCGCCAACGCCGACGAGGGCGAACCCGGTACCTTCAAGGACCGCTGGATCCTCGAGAACTCTCCGCACCAGCTGATCGAGTCGATGCTGATCGCAGCCTACGCGCTGCAGGTGCGGCACGCGTTCGTCTACATGCGCGGCGAATTCTCCGGCCCGTACCGGCGCCTACAGGCCGCGCTCGACGAGGCCTACGACGCGGGGCTTGTCGGCGAGAACATCCTGGGCACCGGCTTTTCCTGCGACATCATCATCTACCGCGGTGCCGGCTCCTACGTCTGCGGCGAGGCCTCGGCACTGATCACCTCGATCGAGGGCAAGCGCGGCTACCCGCGCAACCGCCCGCCGCGGTTGACCGTCAAGGGCCTGTACCAGAAGCCGACGGTGATCAACAACGTCGAGACGCTGTCCAACATCGCATGGATCGTGAACAACGGGTCGGCCGCGTTCAAGGCGATCGGTTCGCCCAAGGCACCCGGGACACGGCTGATCTCGATCTCGGGCCACGTTGCCAAACCCGGTGTCTACGAGATCGAGATCGGCTACCCGTGGAAGCGCCTGATCTACGAGGACGCCGGCGGCATGCTCGGCGGCGCCGCGTTGAAGTGCGTGATCCCGGGCGGCATCTCGACCAAGGTGCTTACCGCCGCGGAGGTCGAGACCCTGAACCTCGATCCGACCGAAGTCGAGCCGGCCGGCTCGTCGATGGGCTCGGGCGGGATGATCGCGATCGCCGAGGGCACCTGCATGGTCAGGCTGCTGCAGGTGATGCTGCGTTTCTATCACCACGAGTCGTGCGGCCAGTGCACGCCCTGCCGCGAGGGCATGGGCTGGCTGCACCGCATCATCGATCGCATCGTCATGGGCATGGGCCGCGTCGAGGACCTGGACCAGATGATCCACATCTCCAAGCTGCAGGACGGCAACACGATCTGCGGCATGGGCGACGCGGCGGGCTACGCCGTGATCGGGATCCTCGCCAAGTACCGCCACGAGTTCGAGCACTGGATCACCACCGGCCGGTCGCTGTGCGAAGGGAAGCTGGAATGCCTCGCATCTTCATAGACGGCCAGCCCTTCGACGCCAGCCTCGAGCACACGGTGATGCAGGTCGCCGACGCGAACGGCATCTACATCCCGCGCCTGTGCTGGCACCCCAAGCTGTCGATCGCCGGCAACTGCCGCCTGTGCGTGGTGCAGGTGGAGGGCCGCAGCTGGGTCGAGATCAGCTGCAACATGCCGGTGAGCGAAAACTTGCGCGTGCAGACCGACACCGAGCTGGTGCGCGCGCACCGCAAGGCGATCCTGCAGTTCCTCACGCTCAACCACCCGGTGGACTGCGGCATCTGCGACAAGGCCGGCGAGTGCACGCTGCAGGACTACCACGTCGCCTACAACGGCGAGGCGTCGGTCTCGCGCGAGCCCAAGGTCGAGATCACCAAGTTCTACAGTCTGTCGAGTCGCATCACGCTGGACAACGAGCGCTGCGTGCTGTGCACCCGCTGCGTGCGCTTCACGCACGAGGTGTCGAAGTCGCACGCGCTGGGCGTTCAGGACCGTGGCGACTACTCCGTCATCCGTCCGTCCCAGGGGCCCGGCGCGAGCCCACTCGAGCACGACGCCTACTCCGACAACATCATCGACCTGTGCCCGGTGGGCGCGCTGCTGTCGAAGGACTTCCTCTACAAGGACCGGGTCTGGTACCTCAAGGCCACGCCCTCGGTGTGCCCCGGCTGCGAGCGCGGCTGCAACATCGACGTGTGGCACCGCAAGCCCGAGTGGGCGCTGCGTTCGCTCGACGCGAGGCACAACACGGCGATCGCACGCGTCACGCCGCGCGACAACCCGGCCGTCAACGGGCCGTGGGTCTGCAACAAGGCGCGCGACCTCGCCCAGATTCTCGAACGGCCGCGCGCCCATGCGCCGATGGCCAGGGGCCGTGAAGTGCCCTTCGACGAAGCCCTTGTCCAGGCACGCGCCTTGATCGCGAAAGCGCGCCGCCCCGTGGCACTGGTCTCGAGCTGGGGATCGAACGAGGAGCTGCAGGCCTTCAAGGTGGCGTTTGGCGAGCGTTTCGCGTGCTTCGTCAAGGCCGATCACCAGCCCGCCGATGGTGAGGTGGTGGCCGACGAGCTGCTGATCCGCGCCGACAAGAATCCCAACGGCCACACCGCACGCGCGCTGTTCGGCAGCGCGCCCGTCGCCTTTGCGCCGGATACCGACCTGGTGCTCGTGTGGGGCGAGGGTGCCGACTTCGCGGCATTGCCGCGCGGCGTGCCGGTCATCTTCCTCAATGCGTACCTGGCGCCCGAGAACGGCCACGCCGACGTGTTCTTCCCGATCAGCGTGATGACCGAGCAGCGCGGCCACTTCAGCAACTTCGAGGGTGTGACGAGCGCGTTCGAGCGCTGCTTCGCCAAGCCACCCGGCGTGCTCGACGCGCAGGGGCTGTTCGAAGCCCTCGGGGTGTACACGGCCAGGGAGGCGGTGACGCCATGATGCAGGACCTGGTCGTCCACGCGGTCTACATCGGTTATGCGCTGGGCATGCTGCTGACCTTCGGCACCATCCTCACATGGGTCGAGCGCAAGCAGGCGGCGGTCATGAGCGACCGCATCGGCGCCAACCGCGCCTACATCCGCCTGCCCTACACGCAGATCAAGCTGGTGTGGATCGGCCTGTTCCACGGCATCGCCGACGGGCTGAAGATGATGCTCAAGGAGGACTTCCGGCCCGACAGCTACGACAAGTTCGCCTACGCGATCGCGCCATGGGTCGTGTTCGCGCCGGTGCTCCTCGTGTTTGCCGTCATCCCCTTCGGCGGCTCGCTGCACCCAGCCGAGCTGTTCTCGGGGCTGCCGGCGGTGGCCGCGTGGTTCGGCGAGCGCAGCTACCAGTTGCAGATCGCGCGGCTCGATGCCGGCCTGCTGATCATCTTTGCCTTCGGCGGCCTGACCGTGATCGGCGCGATGCTCGCCGGCTGGTCGTCGTCGAACAAGTTCTCGATGCTCGGCGCGCTGCGTGCCGGCTCGCAGATGATCTCCTACGAGCTGGTGATGGGCCTGACGGTGCTGGGCCTGGTCCTGATCTACGGCACGGTGGACCTGACGGCGATCGTCGATCACCAGTCGGGCACCCTGTTCGGATTCCTTCCTGCCTGGGGCGTGTTCCTGCAGCCGTTCGCTGCGGTGCTGTTCGTCACTGCCGCGATGGCCGAGAACCGGCGCATCCCGTTCGACCTGCCCGAGGCCGAGAGCGAGCTGATCGCCGGCTACTTCACCGAGTACTCGGCGATGAAGATGGGCCTGTTCATGTTCGCCGAGTTCATCGAGATCGCGGTCATCGCGGCGATCTTCTCGACCCTGTTCCTCGGCGGCTACAACCTGCCGTACATGAACGACCGCGGCTTCGCGCTGCCCGGCGGCACGGTGATCGCGCTGAGCCACGGCACGGTCGTCGTGCTGCAGCTCGTGACCTTCCTGGCGAAGGTCCTGTTCATGAGCAGCTTCCAGATCCTCGTACGCTGGAGCCTGCCGCGCTTCCGCTACGACCAGCTGCTGCGCTTCGCGTGGAAGTTCCTGTTCCCGATCTGCCTGGCCAACCTGGTGGTCACCGCCGTCGCGGTGTGGGCGCTCGGAGGCTTCCAGTGACCAAGCTGTCCAAGGTCGAGCGCGGCCGCCGGCGCATCTACTGGAACGAACCCACGATGGGCGCGTGGGAGAACGTCTACCTGCTCGAGGTGGTGCGCGGCCTGTCGATCACCGGCGGCGTGTTCCTGCGCAACATGTGGCGCTGGTGCACCGGCCGCAAGGGCGCGGTCACGGCCTACTACCCCGAGGAGATGCGGCCCGATTACGCGCAGGGCAACCGCGGCAAGCATGTGCTGACGCAGCGCCCCGACGGCAGCCCGCAGTGCGTGGCATGCAACATGTGCGCCACCGTCTGCCCGGCCAAGGTGATCGAGATCGAGGCAGCGTACGACGCGAACGATCCGACGCACCCCAAGAGCCCGGCGCGCTTCGAGATCGACTACTCGCGCTGCATCTTCTGCGGCTTGTGCGTCGAGGCCTGCCCCGAGGACGCGATCCGCATGGTCAAGGACGTGCCCAACCTGCCCGGCCCCGACCGCCATGCGATGTGGATCAAGAAGGAAGAACTGCTGACGTGGCAACCGGCGCGCGACGTCGCCAAACCATACTCTGCGCGGCCCGCGGCTGCCGCGAAAGGCGCCGCATGATCGAGAACCTGCTGCTCATTGCGTTCGCCACCGCGGCCGTGACCGGTGGCGTGCTGATGATCGTGCTGCGCCAGCCGATGCGCGTGGCACTCGCGCTGATCGCAACGATGATCTCGCTGGGCGGCATCTACGGCCTGCTCGGCGTGCACGTGATCGCGGTGTTCCAGATCATGATCTACGTCGGCGCGGTGATGGTGTTCATGGTCTACGCGATCATGCTGCTCGACGTGCGCGACCCGTCGTTCACGGAGCGCTACTCGCGCCTGCTGTGGCCCGGCGTCGCGGCATG
>Ga0224500_10001915_pt1 | contig 11768 bp, 8 predicted proteins | sample SF_Oct11_sed_USG_FD_168126 | JGI IMG/M metagenome (GOLD analysis project Ga0224500, IMG submission 168126) | Sediment microbial communities from San Francisco Bay, California, United States - SF_Oct11_sed_USGS_4_1 | ecosystem: Environmental > Aquatic > Marine > Sediment | place: USA: California... | reverse complement strand
TCTGATGGTCGCCGGACGTCTGCACTGGCACGCGGCTGGCAGCAAGACGCCGGCCAAGACGACGCTTGCCGCCATCGAGTTCGATGGCGGTACGCTGGCACTGACCGAAGCGGGCACGCAGCGGCGCGCCTCGCTGCACCTGGTCCAAGGGCGCGGCGCACTGTGCGCGATGGACCCCGGCGGCATCGACGTGATGACCTGCACGGCCGCCGAGTTCGCGGCGCGGCTGGCCGCCGAGAACCACACACTCAAGCGCTCGCTGACCAACCCGGCACTGTTCAGCGGCATCGGCAATGCGTACTCCGACGAGATCCTGCACCGCGCGCGCCTGTCGCCGGTGGCGCTGACGCGCAGTGTCGACACAACCGTAGTCGGGCGCCTGCTCGATGCGACACGCGCGGTAATGACCGAGTGGACCGGGCGGCTCCGTGCCGAAGCGCACAAGCAGGCAGGCTGGCCGCCGAAAGTCACCGCCTTCCACCCGCAGATGGCGGTGCATGGCCGCTATGGCGAGCCCTGTCCCGCGTGTGGCACCAAGGTACAGCGCATCGTGCACGCGAACAACGAGACGAACTACTGCCCGCGCTGCCAGACGGGCGGCAAGCTGCTCGCCGACCGCTCGCTGTCCAGGCTGCTCCATGCGAGCTGGCCCAAGCACATCGACGACCTCGAACGCTGACTCAGGCGATCGATGGCCAGACGACGGCGCAGACGTGGCACGAGCTGCCCGCCAACGCAAACAAGTGCCAGATGAAATGGCCGAAGCGCAACGACGCATCGAACATGAAGAAGCCCGCGCCCACCATGTAGGCCACCCCGCCTCCGATCAGCCAGGCCATCGCCGTGCCGTTGACGTGCTGCAAGTCAGGCCACAGCAGCAGCGCTGCCAGCCAGCCGAACAGCAGGTACAGGCCGGTGGACACGCGCGCACTGGTCAGGCGCCGCATCATCTTCAGCCAGGCGCCCGCCAGCGCCAGGGTCCAAATGAGGGCACAGGTGGCGGCACCGGCCCGCCCGCCGAGCAGCCCGAGCGCGAAGGGGGTGGCGCTGCCCGCGATGAACAGGAAGATCGCGGCATGGTCGGCCGAGCGGGCCCACAGCTTGGCGCGGCCACCCGGCAGCGCGTGATACAGCGTCGAGACGGCGTACTGCAGCACCATCGTCGCCAGGAACAGGCCGATTGCCGCCTCGCCCACCCGCCCGCCCTGCCGCGCTGCCGCGGCAGCCAGCCAGGGCCAGGCGGCCAGGGCCAGCAAGACGCCCAGCGCGTGGCTGGCGGCGTTGGCCCACTCCTCCTGACGGCTTTGGTCGCGCATGTGCGCAGTGAACGCCTCGCACGCGCGCCGCGCATCCCCCCAAAGAGGGCAGACCGGTCGACCAGGGGGGTCAGGATGTCACGTTGCCGCTACGCCTCCAGCAACGACCGGAGCATCCAGGCCGTCTTCTCATGGGTGTCCAGGCGTTGCGTCAGCAGGTCGGCAGTGGGTTGGTCGTCAGCCTTGGCTGCCACGGGGAACACGCTGCGCGCGGTGCGCGCCACGGCCTCGTGTCCGGCCACCAGGAGGCGCACCATCTCCATTGCCTTAGGGGGCTTGGCCGGCGCGTCGGCGATCGAGCTGAGCTTGCCGAACTGCGCATACGAGCCGGGCGCCGCGTGCCCGAGAGAGCGGATGCGCTCGGCGATGGGGTCCACCGCGTTCCACAGCTCCGTGTACTGGGCCATGAACATCGCATGCAGCGTATTGAACATGGGCCCGGTCACGTTCCAGTGGAAATTGTGTGTGGTCAGGTACAGCGTGTAGGTGTCGGCCAGCAGCCTGGACAGGCCGGCGGCGATCGCCGCGCGGTCCTTGTGGCTGATGCCGATGTCGAGGGCCGGTGCGGCCTTGTTCTTAGCCATTTCGTCCCGTCCCATCAAGCCAGATCGAAACGGTCGAGGTTCATCACCTGCGTCCACGCGCCAACGAAATCCCTGACGAACTTTTCCTTCGCGTCGGCGCTCGCATACACCTCCGCGAGGGCACGCAGCACCGAGTTGGAGCCGAACACCAGATCGGCGCGGGTCGCGGTCCAACGCGTGCGACCGCTCTTGCGGTCGCGGCCCTCGTAAATGCCGGCGGCGGCGGGCTTCCACTCGGTGCCCATGTCGAGCAGGTTCACGAAGAAATCGGTCGTGAGCGCGCCCGGCCGGTCGGTGAACACCCCGTGCTTGCTGCCGCCGCTGTTGGCGCCCAGCACGCGCAAGCCGCCGATGAGCGCCGTCATCTCCGGCGCGGTGAGCGTGAGCTGCTGCGCCTTGTCGACAAGCAGGTGCTCGACCGGAACGCTGGCCGGGCCCTTGAAGTAGTTGCGGAAACCGTCGGCGATCGGCTCGAGTACGCCGAACGACTCGACATCGGTCTGCGTCTGTGTCGCGTCGACGCGGCCGGGCGCGAAAGGCACCTCGATGGTCACGCTTGCCGCCCTGGCCGCCTGCTCAATGCCCACGCCGCCGGCCAGCACGATCAGGTCGGCCAGCGACAGCTTGCCCGAGGCCTTCTGGATCTCTTCCAGCTTGACCAGCACCTTTGCCAGCTCGCCTGGCGTGTTCGCCTCCCAGCCTCTTTGCGGTGCGAGGCGGATTCGCGCGCCGTTGGCGCCGCCGCGCTTGTCGCCGCCGCGGAAGGTCGAAGCCGAGGCCCAAGCGGTCGAGACCAGTTGCGCAACCGTGAGGCCCGACGCCGCGATCTTGGCCTTCGCGTCGGCGATGTCGGCCGGGGTGGGCTTCCAGGTCGCCGCAGGCAGCGGGTCCTGCCACAACAACTCTTCCTTCGGCACTTCGGGGCCGAAGTAGCGCGCGCGCGGACCCATGTCGCGGTGCGTCAGCTTGTACCAGGCACGCGCAAACGCATCGGCAAAGGCCTGGGGGTTGTCGCGGAAGCGGCGCGAGATCTTCTCGAACTCGGGGTCGAACCTCATCGTGAGGTCCGTCGTCAGCATCGTCGGCTTGTGTTTCTTCCCGGGGATGTGGGCGTCCGGGATGATCTCCGGCGCGTCCTTGGCCACCCATTGCTTGGCGCCGGCGGGGGACTTGACCATCTCCCACTCGTACTTGAAGAGATGCTCGAAGAAGTCGTTGCTCCAACGAGCCGGCGTGGTGGTCCAGGTCACCTCAAGGCCGCTGGAGATCGTGTCCTTGCCGTGGCCCTGGCCATGGTCGCTCATCCAGCCCAGGCCCTGCGCCTCGAGCGGCGCGCCCTCGGGCTCTGGACCCTTGTGCGACTCCGGGGCCGCGCCATGCGCCTTGCCGAAGGTGTGGCCGCCCGCGATCAATGCGACGATCTCCTCGTCGTTCATCGCCATGCGGCCAAAGGTGGCGCGGATGTCCTTGGCGGCGGACACCGGATCGCCGTTGGCGTCGGGTCCCTCCGGGTTCACGTAGATCAGGCCCATGTGCGTGGCCGCGAGCGGCTGGTCGAGGTCGCGGTCTCCGGTGAAGCGCTTGTCCGCGGCGAGCCACTTCGTCTCGCGGCCCCAGTTGACATCGTGGTCCGGTTCCCAGACGTCCTCGCGCCCGGCGGCGAAGCCAAACGTGCGAAATCCCATCGACTCCAGCGCCACGTTGCCGGCCAGGATCAGCAGATCGGCCCACGAGATGCTTTGACCGTACTTCTGCTTGATCGGCCACAGCAGCCGGCGGCTCTTGTCGATATTGACGTTGTCGGGCCAGGAGTTCAGCGGCGCGAAGCGCTGCTGCCCGCGCCCGCCGCCACCGCGGCCATCGGCGGTGCGATAGGTGCCGGCGGCATGCCAGGCCATACGGACGAATTGCGGGCCGTAGTGGCCAAAGTCGGCCGGCCACCAGTCCTGCGAATCGGTCATCAGCGCCAGCAAGTCCTTCTTGAGTGCAAAGTAGTCCAGCTTCTTGAACGCTGCGGCGTAGTCGAACGACTCGCCGAGCGGGTTGGACTTGCTCGAATGCTGACTCAGCAGGTCAAGCCGCAGCTGCTGCGGCCACCAGTCCTGATTCGTGGTGCCGCCCCCGGCGGCGTGATTGAACGGGCACTTGGCTTGGGTGGACATGCGTTTCCTTGACAACGGTTGAACGTGCTCGAAGATTAGGAAAGCTGCCGCGGCACGTCCAGTGGAAACCCTCTAGCGCGCCGATAGCCCCCACGCTCATCGCGGCGATAGGCGCATCCTGCGCGGCCTGCGCTACGACAACCGCGTCACCCCGGCCAGCTCGCAGGCGTAGACCGCGTTGCGCAGCGCCGCGATCGCCTCGTAGCGCGTGAAGGTGCGCCGCCACGCGAGCACGACGCGGCGCGAGGGCACGGGCTTATCGAAGGGGATGTACCTGACCAGGCCCGCCGGATCCTTGGGCACCGACAGTTGCGGCACCACGGTGATGCCCATCCCCGAGGCCACCATGTGCTTGATCGTCTCGAGCGACGAGCCCTCGAAACTCTTGCGGATGCCCTCGGCATCGCTCGAAAAGCGCGCGAACTCGGGGCAGACCTCGAGCACGTGGTCACGGAAGCAGTGGCCGGTGCCCAGCAGCAGCATCGTTTCGCGCTTCAGCTCCTCGGCGCCGATCGACCTGCGCTTGGCGATCGGGTGCGACTTGGGGACCGCCACCACGAACGGCTCGTCGTACAGCGGTGCGATCGCCAGTCCGGTGTCCGGGAAGGGCTCGGCCATGATGGCGCAGTCCAACTCACCGGTGCGCAGCATCTCCAGCAGCTTGACGGTGAAGTTCTCTTGCAGCATCAACGGCATCTGCGGCGTCATCTCGATCGCGTGCCGCACCAGCTCCGGCAGCAGGTACGGGCCGATCGTGTAGATGATGCCGAGCTTGAGCGGCCCATTGAGCGGGTCCTTGCCGCGCTTGGCGATCTCCTTGATCGCAGCGGCCTGCTCGATCACGCTTTGCGCCTGGCGCACGATCGCCTCGCCCAGCGGCGTGACGCTGACCTCGTTGGCGCCGCGCTCGAAAATCTTGACGTCCAGTTCCTCCTCGAGCTTCTTGATCGCCACCGACAGCGTGGGCTGCGAGACGAAGCAGGCCTCGGCGGCGCGGCCGAAGTGGCGCTCGCGGGCGACCGCAACGATGTAGCGCAACTCGGTCAACGTCATCGCCAAAGGATAGCGCAGCCCCTGGCGGCGCCGCGGTCTCGCCTGCCGGCACCGTGGGTCGCATCTGGCGCCACGTTGCGCACGGTCATTGCGCAGTGCTCGCGTGGCGCCGATGCTGAATGTCACGGCATGTGCCGGAACCCGAGAATCCCCATGAGACGCTTCATCGCCTGCGCATCAGTAACCCTGAGGGCGGCGAGTTCGGTCGTGGCGCTGGCCGCGTCGTTGTCGGCCTGTGTCGTGGTACCGATCGACCCGCGCACCGGGCAGCCCTATCCATGGCCACAGCCCGACGGCGGCCGCACCACCGTCGTGATGCCACCCGTGGCCGCAACGCCACCCGGGCCGAGCGTAATCACCGCCCGGCTTTACCCGCTCAACGACGTCGCCAACCAGGGCGGCCTGCTCAGTGCGGTCGTTGTCGACAGCCACTCCGGGCGCGGCACGATCACCGTGAGCTATCGTGGCGACACGCTGCAGGGCGAGGCCACGCGCGTCGATCCGAACTACGTGGGCTTCGGCCGCGTGCACTCGGAGGTGCTCGGGGTGGCGCCCCGCAACACCCCCGGACAGCGCGGCATCGCGAATGCGTTCGGCACCAAGGGCGTCAATGCGCAATGCGAGTACGTCATGACCGCCGCAGCGCAAGGCACCGGCGTGTGCCTGTTCTCTGACGGCGCCAAGTACCAACTGCACTTCGGCGCGGGCTGACGCCCGGAGCGCCGGTCAGGCCCTGGCGTAGTCGCTGCGCGAGGCCAGCCAGCGCTCCACCTGCGCCATCGCGGCCTGCGGCTGCTCGCGCAGCAGGCGCCCGGCGGCCGACCGCGCGACGTCGATCAGGGCGCCATCGGCGACGAGGTCGGCGAAGCGCAGCAGCGCTTCGCCGCTTTGGCGCGCGCCCATGAATTCGCCCGGGCCGCGGATCGCGAGATCGCGGCGCGCGATCTCGAAGCCGTCGGTCGTCTCGGCCATCGCGCGCAGGCGGTCCTTGGCGGCGGTCGACAGCGGGGGGGTGTAGAGCAGCACGCACACGCTGGCCACGGCGCCACGCCCGACCCGGCCCCGCAATTGGTGCAACTGCGCCAGGCCGAATCGTTCGGCGTGCTCGATCACCATCAGGCTCGCGTTGGGCACGTCGACGCCGACCTCGATCACGGTGGTGGCCACCATCACCTGCATAGTGCCGTCGGTGAACAGCGACATCACGGCGGCCTTCTCGGCGCCGCTCATGCGGCCGTGCAGCAGCCCGACCATGCGCCCGGGCAGCGCGGCGCTGAGCTGCTGGTGCGTCGCCGTCGCGTCGCGCAGCTCGAGCGCCTCGGATTCCTCGACCAGCGGGCACACCCAGTACACCTGCTTGCCGGCCGCGACCTCGTCGCGAATGCGAGCGATCACCGCGTCGCGCTTGTCCTCGGCAAACAGCTTCGTGACGACCGGCGTGCGCCCGGGCGGCAACTCGTCGATCGTGCTGACCGCGAGGTCGGCGTAGTAGGTCATCGCCAGCGTTCGCGGGATCGGCGTGGCGCTCATCATCAGGAGATGAGGTTGCGCTCCATGTCCTGCGGAGGGCATGACGCCCGCCCCCAACCCGCCCCTCCCCATCGCGGGGGAGGGCCTGTCTTGTTCGACGAACTTCTCTCGCAGCGCCAGCCGCTGTGCCACGCCGAAGCGGTGCTGCTCGTCGACGATCGCCAGGCCGAGCCGGGCGAACACGACATCGTGCTGGATCACCGCATGCGTGCCGATTACCAGGCCTGCGCGGCCCGACTCGACTGCCGCGAGATGTTTGCGCCGCTCTCTTCCCTTGCGGCTGCCGGTCAGCCACGCCACCTGCACACCCAGCGGCTGCAGCCACTGCACGAGCTTGTGCCAGTGCTGCTCGGCCAGGATCTCCGTGGGCGCCATCAGCGCGCACTGCCACCCGGCATCGATCGCGATCGCGGCCGCAAGCGCTGCCACGACGGTCTTGCCCGAGCCGACATCGCCCTGCAGCAGGCGGTGCATCGGCTGGCCGCGCGCGAGGTCGGCGGCGATCTCCTCAGCCACGCGGTGTTGCGCCGGGGTCAATGCAAACGGCAGCGCCGCGAGAAACCGCTCGTGCAGGCCGCCGCGCGTGGCAGACAGCGCTGGCGCACGCAGCTTGGCGCGCTCCTGTTGCGCGGCCTGTTGCGACAGCTGCTGTGCAAGCAGTTCGTCGAACTTCAGGCGCTGCCACGCCGGATGGCTGCGATCGTCCAGGGTGGCCAGCGTCGTGCCCGGCGGCGGGTGGTGCAGGAAGGTGACTGCCTCGCGAAGCGAGGGCAGGCCCGGCGGCACCACCGCGGGCGGCAGCACTTCGTGCAGCGACACGCGTGCGAGCGCCGAGACGATGGCCTTGCGCAGGTAGGCCTGAGGCAGCTGAGCGCTCGTCGAGTAGACCGGCGTGAGCGCGTGCGGCAGCGGCGCGTCCGCCGGCACCACGCGTGGGTGCACCATCTCGCGACCGAGGAAGCCGCCGCGCAGCTCACCACGCACGCGCAGCCGCTTGCCAGCCGCATACGCCTTCTGTTGCGAGCCGTAGAAGTTGAGGAAGCGCAGAACGACGGCCTCGCCTTCGTCGTCGACCAGGCGCGCCACGAGCTGGCGGCGCGGCCGGTACTCGACGCGGCAGTCGGTCACCGTGCCCTGCACCTGCACCACGTCGCCGTCGTGCGCGTCGGTCAGACGGTCGAGGCGCGTTTCGTCCTCGTAGCGCATCGGCAGGTGCAATGCCAGGTCGATGTCGCGCGCGAGGCCGAGCTTGCGCAACGCGCGCTGTGGCGCCGACAAATCACGCGGCGCCGCGGGCGCAACGGTCGCGCGGACCTCGGGCGCAGCGGGCATGCGGCGATTGTCGCTTCTCGATAATCGCGGCCATGCGCCTCGCCCTGCTGCGTGTGTCGGTTCTCTGGCTCGCCCTCGCGGCGGGCGTGCAGGCCGCGCCCTGGGACCTGCCGCCGCTGGACCGCGTCCTCAACTACCAGCCCAGGCAGCACCTGCAGGTGTTCACAGCCGACGGCGTGGAAATCGGCGCGTTCGGCGCCGAGCGACGCTTCTACGTGCCGATCGCGAAGATGCCCAAGCTGCTCAAGGATGCGGTGATCGCGGTCGAAGACTCCCGGTTTCGCGAGCATGCCGGCATCGATCCGAAGGGCATGGCGCGCGCGGCGCTTGCACTGCTGACCGGCGGTATGCGGCAGGGCGCCTCGACGATCACGCAGCAAGTCGCGAGGACCTTCTTCCTCGAGCAGCGCTTCTCGGCCGAGCGCAAGACGCGCGAGATCCTGATCGCGCTCGAGATGGAGAGGAGGCTGACCAAGGACCAGATCCTCGAGCTGTACATGAACGAGATCTTCCTCGGCCAGCGCGCCTACGGCTTTGCTGCCGCGTCGCAGGTGTACTTCGGCAAGCCGCTGGACCAGCTGTCGATCGCGGAGACCGCGATGCTTGCCGGGCTCCCGCAGAACCCGCATTACGCCAATCCGATCGCCAACCTCGAGGCGGCCACCCGGCGCCAGCGCGTCGTGCTCGAGCGCATGCGCGTGACCGGCGTCATCAGCGCCGAACAGCAGGCAAAGGCGCGTGCCGAGATGCTCGTGATCCGCACTCCAGGGCCCAGCCCGGTCAGCGCGGGCCATGTGGCCGAGATGGCGCGCCTGGCGGTGTTCGAGCGCTTCGGCGCCCAGGCCTACACGATGGGCTTGCGCGTGACCACCACGTTGCGCGCCGCCGACCAGCGCGCCGCCTGGCTTGCGCTGCGCGAGGGCGTGCTGGCGCACGACCGCAAGGGCGCGTGGCGCGGTGCCGAGGCCACCGAGACGCTTCCAGGCGGCAACGCGACCGACGGACCCGAGAGCCAGCGCGCGGCGGCACTGGCGTTGCGCGACCATCGCGACGACGAGATGCTGCGCGCGGCGATCGTGCTGGCGGTCAGCCCCAGGGAAGTTCGCGTGCAGCTCGCCAGCGGCGAGCGCGTGACGATCACCGGCGACAGCCTGCGTTGGGCCCTGAAGTCGGGCAGGCCGGCGTCAACGCTCAAGCGGGGCGCCATCGTGCGGGTGCTCGCACAGGGCAAGGGTTACGTGCTCGCTCAATGGCCGCAGACCGAGGCAGCTTTCGTGGCGCTCGATCCTTTGACTGGCCGCGTACGCGCGCTGGTCGGGTCTTTCGACTTCAACCGCCAGCCCTTCGATCACGTCACGCAAGCCTGGCGCCAGCCCGGATCGAGCCTCAAGCCACTGCTGTACTCGGCTGCGCTCGAGCACGGCGTGATGCCCTCGACCGTGATTGACGATGCGCCGTTCACGGCGGCCAACGGCTGGTCGCCTGCGAACAGTGATGGACGTTTCGAGGGTCCGCTGACGTTGCGCGAGGCGCTGGCGAGGTCGCGCAACCTCGTCAGCGTGCGCGTGCTGCAGCAGGTGGGTGTGGGCGCCGCGCGCGACTGGCTCGCGCAATTCGGCCTCGACCCTGCCAGACAGCCCACCGATCTGACACTCGCGCTGGGCAGCGGCAGCGTGACGCCGCTGCAGATGGCGCAGGCCTATGGTGTGTTCGCCAATGGCGGCTATCGCGTGCCACCGATCGTCATCGAGCGCATCACGGATGCCCAGGGCAGGGTGTTGTTCGAAGCGCCTGCCGCATCGCCGCTGACGGAGGCGCAACGGGCGATACCCGAGCGCAACGCATTCGTGATCGGCACCCTGCTCAACGACGTGACCCGCGTCGGTACCGCGGCGCGGGCACAAGCTGCGCTTCAGCGCAGCGATCTGTACGGCAAGACCGGCACGACGAACGATGCCGTTGATGCCTGGTTTGCCGGTTACCAGCCGGGCGTCGTCGCCGTGGCCTGGATGGGATACAGCGAGCCGAGAAGCCTGGGCGAGCGCGAATCGGGGGGTGGGCTGGCGCTGCCCATCTGGATCAATGCCATGACCGCGATTCTCAAGTGGGTTCCTGTGGTGCAGCCCGAGCCGCCGCCAGGGTTGATGCGGCTGGGCGACGACTGGGTCTACGACGAAGCCCTGGTCCTGGGCTACGTTCAGCACATCGCCGAGGATGGCAGCGTGCAGCGCGCACAGCCCTTTGCGCTGCCGCCGGTGGCGGCGGCACCGGCGGCGTCCGCGCCACCCTGACGCACTGCGACCGCGCGATGTCGCCTCAGGCGGCGAGCGCCGCGGGCACCGCCACTGCGGCGCGCCGCACCTTGAGCGACGCGCATGGAACAATCGTGGCGTTTGCCGCTCTTCAGGCCGGTACCGCCTGAATGTCATGCCTGCCCCGTTGACCCTCGCCGACTTCGATTTCGCCCTTCCGTCGGAACTGATCGCGCAGCATCCCGCGCCAGAGCGCAGCGCGTCCCGCCTGCTCGACGGCCGTGGAGCGGCACCGCGCGACCACATCTTCCGTGACCTGCCCTCGCTGCTCGACCCGGGCGACCTGATGGTCTTCAACGACACGCGCGTGATCAAGGCGCGGCTTTTCGGCCGCAAGGGCAGCGGCGGCGCCGTCGAGGCGCTGGTCGAGCGCATCGGCGAGCACGGTGAAGTGCTGGCCCAGCTGCGCGTCAGCAAATCCCCGCGGCCGGGCACCGTGATCCGTTTCGCCGAGGCGTTCGACGCCGAAGTGCTGGGCCGCGCGGGGCCGGACGAGTCGCTGTACCGGCTGCGCTTCCCGTGCGACCCGTTCGCGCTGCTCGAGGCGCACGGCCATGTGCCGCTGCCGCCGTACATCACGCATGCCGACGACGCCGATGACGAACGGCGCTACCAGACCGTCTTCGCGGCGCGGTCTGGGGCCGTGGCCGCGCCGACCGCGGCGCTGCACTTCGACGAGGCGGTGCTCGCCGCGCTTGACGCGCGCGGCATCGCGCGCACGCAGGTCACCCTGCATGTGGGCGCCGGCACGTTCCAGCCGGTGCGCACCGAGCGCATCGAGGACCACCGGATGCACAGCGAATGGTGCGAACTCGGTGAAGACACGTCAGCCGCGATCGCCGCGGCGCGTGCGCGCGGCGCGCGCGTCGTCGCGGTGGGCACGACGACGGTGCGAACGCTCGAATCCGCGGCGCGTGCGGCTGGGGCAGCGGGCGGTGGTGCGCTCGCACCGTGGCACGGCGAGACCGACATCTTCATCACGCCCGGGTTCGAATTCCGCATCGTCGACGCGATGGTCACCAACTTCCACCTGCCCAAGAGCACGCTGATGATGCTGGTCAGCGCCTTCGCCGGTCACGCGAACGTCATGGCGCTGTACCGCCACGCCGTCGAGGCCCGCTACCGCTTCTTCAGCTATGGCGACGCGATGATCCTGTCGCGCGCGGCGGCTACTGCAGCGCCGCGCTGAGGTTGCCGACGTTCGCCCGCACCCCGGGCAGCGGCTCCAGGCCCCAGCGCTCGGTGATGAACTTGAGGACCGAGCCGGTGTCGTAGCTCGTGTGGTCCACGTGGCCGCGCTTGACGGTCGGGCCGATCAGGATCGCCGGCACGCGCGTTCCAGGGCCGAGGCGGTCGCCCCAGCCGGGTCCGGTCGGTGGCGGGACGTGGTCCCAGTAGCCGCCGTTCTCGTCGTAGGTCACCACGATCAGCATGCGCCCCCATTGCGGGCTCGCACGCAGCGCCTCGAGCACCGTGGCG
>Ga0224500_10001914_pt1 | contig 11773 bp, 11 predicted proteins | sample SF_Oct11_sed_USG_FD_168126 | JGI IMG/M metagenome (GOLD analysis project Ga0224500, IMG submission 168126) | Sediment microbial communities from San Francisco Bay, California, United States - SF_Oct11_sed_USGS_4_1 | ecosystem: Environmental > Aquatic > Marine > Sediment | place: USA: California... | reverse complement strand
CCGTCCCGATACGCTCCCCGCGATTGCCGAAGGCCGCGCGCTGGCCCACTACAATCTCGGCGTGGCGTTCCGGCAGAAGGGCTATTACACCGATGCGTTGCGCGAATACCGGCTGGGGATCGAGGCGGGCGAGGATCGGCAGCTGACCCAACAGGCGATCGCTGAAGTGCATCTCCTGCGGCGGGATTTTGCCGCCGCGCGCGAGCTCTACGTCACGCTGACCCGGGAGCAGCCTGACTCGCCCAAACTCTGGAACGAACTGGGAGTGGTGCACCACCAGCTGGGGCATCCGACGGACGCGCTCACGGCCTTCAGCCGGGCGTTGTCCCTGGACGCCGACTACGCGCTGGCCCGGAGCAACCTGGCGATCACGCTGGCGCATGCCGGGCGAGTGGACGACGCGATCGACGCACTGCAGCGGGCCGCACGATCGGCGCCTGATCTCCCGGTGCCGCGACTGAACCTGGCCTTGCTCCTCGCCGGCGCCGGGCGGCTGGAAGCTGCCCTGCGGACCTACCGGGAGATCCTCGAACGGCACCCGAAGACGGCCCCGGCCTGGAATGGGGTGGGGTTGGTGCTGCAGCAGCTCGAGCGCACGGAGGAGGCGCGGAACGCCTTTGCCCGAGCGGTCGAGAGCGATCCGGATTCGGCGGAGGCGCACTACAACCTGAGCTTTGCGCTGTCCGCGTTGGGTGACCACGAGGGTGCCTTGCGGGCCGTGACGCGGGCGCAGACGCTCGATCCCTACTACGTGCCGCAGAAGCTCCGGCTGACGATCGACTTGCAGTACGAGGATCCGACCATCGCCGTGGCGCCGGAGATCAGCGGGGATGTGCGGCTCGGAGGAATGCCGGGCGGCCTGGAGTTCGATCCGACCATCATCGAGCAGATTCTGGGGGGCTTGAACCGCCCCAGCTCGAAGCCCGCGCCGCAGGACGGCGGGCCGCTGGCGCTCGCCCGCGACTATCTATCCAAGGGGCTGCTCGAGCTGGCGACGGCCGAGTGCGCGCGGGCGCTCACACGCGGCGCGGACCAGACCGACGCGCACGTGCTGAGCGGCCAGATCTTCCTGCGCCGGGGCTTGTACGGCGAGGCGCTCGAGCGGTTCCAGAGCGCCCGGGCCTTCGCGGCCGAGCGCGCGGACGCGCGGCTCGGCGAGACGCGTGCGCTGCTCGGGTTGGGTCGGGCGACGGACGCGCTGGAAGACGCGCAGGCCCTTGCACAGGCGGCTGCGGACGATCCCGAGACGCAACTCGTGGCGGCCGAGGTCCTGCGGGCGGTAGGTGATCCGGCCGCGGCGCTCGACGCCGTGCGGCGGGCCCGACAGCGGGCGCCGTGGCGGGCGGACGTGATGAAGCTCGAAGGCGACATCGCCCTCGGGACGGAAGATCTGGATGCGTCCCAGCGCGCGTATACGGCCGCGCTGGAGATCGACCCGAACATGGTGACGGCCTACGCCGCGCTCGGCGCGGTGCACGAGCGCCGCGGGGATACGGCCGGTGCCGAAGCGGCGTATCGTGCGGCGGTCGAGCGGCTGCCGACGTTCACGGATGCGGCGGTGCCGCTGTCGCGGTTGCTGTGTCGCACCAAGCGCGCCCGCGCGGCCGTCCGTCTCCTGGCCGACCTCCTGCTCGCCAACCCGGCCGACCTGGAGGGGCTGTTCGCGCTCGGGCACGCGCTCGTGGAAGACGGGCAGCTCGAGCAGTCGCTGCGGGCCTTCGAGCGCCTCCTGGCGTTTGATCCCGACTTTCCACCGGCGCACTTCTACTGTGGCATCGCGCTGGCGCGGCTGCGGCGCTACAGCGAAGCGGTGAGTGCGTGGGAGCGGGTCACCGTGCTCGATCCCGGCGGGGAGCTGGCCCAGAAGGCGCGGCGGCACGTGCGCACGGCGCAGGATCTACGGCATATCTTCGAGACGGAGGTGGTGTAGGTGGCGATCGAGGGTCCCCTCAAGGAGCTTGGGCTCCATGACGTCTTCCAGCTGCTGGATCTGAGCCGGAAGACCGGGGTGCTTCGCGTCACGTCGCCGCTGCGTCGGAACCAGGGAACGGTCTACTTCGACGGTGGGGCCATCGTCGGTGCCGAGGTGCGTTCCAACCCGCATCCACTCGGCGAGATGCTCGTCCGGACCGGCCGGTTGACCGAGACGGAACTCGCCATGGCGCGTGACCTCCAATCCCGGGGCGACCGGCGCCGGTTAGGGGAGATCCTCGTGGCGACCGGTGCCCTGACGCACCGCGAGTTGGAGCGGCAAGTCCGGCTGCAAATCGAGGAAGTGGTGTTCGAGGTCGTGAGTTGGCAGGAGGGGTACTTCTCTTTCACCGAGGGGCCGCTCGCCGATCTGCACACGGAAGCGGAGATCCGGATTCCCACCGAAGCCGTCCTCATGGAAGGCGCGCGGCGGATCGATGAGTGGTCGCGGATTGAGCGGCACGTTCCCCACCTCGCGGTCGTCCCGAGCCTCGAGGCGCTGGAGGACACGGTGCATGGGGCGCTCGACCTGCTCCCGGGGGAGTGGGAGGTGCTGGCGCAGATCAATGGCGAGCGGGATGTCCGCAAGTTGGCGGCCGACCTCGGCCGTTCAGAGTTCGAGGTGGCGAAGACGGTGTTCGGGCTGTTCACGAGCGGCGTGATCTCGATCCAGGACCCGCATCGGGGGGCGCCGGCGGAAGCCGGTCCCGGTCTGGCCGAGCAGCTCGCGCATGTAACGGTGCTGTTCGAGGCGGGGGAGCTCGAGGCAGCTCGGCTCGAGGTGGACGCCCTCGCCACGACCTGGGGGAACGAGCCGGCCGTGCATGCCCTCGCGGCGCGGATCGCGCTTCAGGCCGGCCGCAGTCGGGAGGCCGAGACGGCCGCGCGCCGCGCGTTGGGACTGGACCCCGTGCTCCCGGACGGGCATCGCCTCCTCGGAGACGCGCTCGTCGCGCAGGGGCGCCTGGGGGATGCCGCGGAGTGGCTTGATCGATGGCTCGCGCTGGACGGGCGCGCGGGGGTGGCGAGCGGGGAGGAGCGGGATCGGGTGACCGAGGCGATCGCGGCCGCGCGGGCCTTGGATACCTACTTGCGGGGGCAGCGTGGCTGACGCCATCCGTCGGATGACCGCCGAGTTGGCACGCGATCCCGCGAGCCTGGTCTTCATCCAGTTGGCCGAGCACCTGCGCCTCCAGGAACAACTCGATGCCGCCATGCGTGTCGTGCGAACCGGACTCGAGCGCTACCCGGATCGGCCGGACGTGGTGGACCTCTATGCGCGGATTCTCGCCGATGCGGGGAACCGCGACGCCGCCCGCGAGGCGTGGGAACACACCTTGACGCTGGCACCGCGCCACGTGGGGGCGCTCAAGGGGCTGGCCTATCTGGCGTATCACGAGCGGGACTATGACGCCGCCCTGGACATGCTCGAGATCGCGCTCTCGGAAGATCCGGCGGACGAGCAGGTCGTCGCCGCGCTGCACACGGCCCGGGCCGCGGCCGATCGCGAAGATGCGGAAGCCCGGCTGCGCACCGGGGCGGACATCTTCGCCGGGATCGAGGGCGCGGATCACGCCCTGCTGTTGATCGACGAGCGCGGGCTCGTGCTGGGTGGGGTGTTGCGCGACTCCCGCGGGCTCGTGGTTTCGGAGGAGGTCGCGGCCTACGTGGCGGGGGCCGCGCAGGAGGCCGAACGCGCCGCCCGCTTGCTCGCACTGGGCGCCTGGCAGTCCCTCGAGTGCGAGGGCACCGACGGGCACTTGCACGTCTCGACGCCGTCGCCCGGGGCGATCCTCCTGGTCCGCCGCGACCGGAGGGTGCCGGCGGGACGCGTGGGGTTGCTCGCTCGGCGGGCCGCCGCCGCGGCGCGCGGGTGGCTGGAGGCGCAGGCCGGATGAACCCGGAGCGGATGTACGACGCGCTTGACCGGATCACGCGGGTGCGCGGGGTCCGCGGCGCCATGGTCGTGTCGGCGGAGGACGGGCTCGTGGTGGGCGAGGCCGTCATGGAGGGCGTGCGCGGGAACGCCGTGGCGGCGCTGGCCGCATCACTGGCGGCCCGGCTGGGGCGCGCTGCCGGGGCCGCGGAGGCGGGGGCGCAGCGGTTCGTACACCTGCAGGCCGAGGTGGGCGCGATGCTGCTCATGCCCGGGGCCGACGGTCTGGTGATCGTCGCGGTGACGGACCAACACGTCAACGTGGGGCTGGTCCGGCTCGAAATGCAGCGCATGGTGGAGGACATTGCGTGAAGGCCCGCGTCGTCGAGCCCTGGCTCCTCGCCCCGGTCGAGCGCTTCGTCCGCGAAAGCGGGGCGCGCCTGACCATGGTGATGACGCCGTCCGGGCAGGTGCTGGCCCAGTACGGCTTCACCCGCGCGGTCGACGTCATGTCGGCGGCGGCGCTCGGGGCCGGCATCGCGGCCTCGACGGGCGAGATCGTGCGGATGCTGGACGAGCCGGACTTCCGGGTCCTGAACCATCAGAGCGCGCAGCACGGGATCTTCCTCGGCCGGTTCGACTCGCGGCGCGGCCCCCTGCTCGGCCTCGTGGTCTACGGGGAGGACACCTCGATCGGGCTGGTACAGTTATTCTTCGAGGACTTCGTGGCAGACCTCGAGGAGGCAGCGCCTGCGGAAACGCCCCGCGGTCCGGTGCTTGCAGCCGACTTCGAGCGGGATCTCAACGAGAGCTTGGCGACCCTTTTCCGGTAGACCGCCCATGTCGCTCGTCAACTTCACTTCCCGCGAAATCACGTGCAAGATCGTCTATTATGGACCCGGCCGGTCCGGAAAGACGACGAACCTCCAGTACATCTACGGGCGCGTGCCGGAGGATCGGCGGGGGCGCATGGTATCGCTGGCCACGCAGACCGATCGCACCCTGTTCTTTGACTTCCTGCCGCTCGAGTTGGGGTCGATCTCCGGCTTTACCACCCGGTTCCAGCTCTATACGGTTCCGGGCCAGGTGTACTACAACGCCACGCGCAAGCTCGTGCTCCAGGGAGCGGACGGCGTCGTCTTCGTGGCGGACTCGCAGATCCGGCAGCTGGACGAGAACATCGAGAGCCTGCAGAACCTCCAGGCCAACCTGCTCGAGCAGGGGATCGACGTCCGGACGATCCCGCTCGTGCTGCAGTACAACAAACAGGATCTGCCCAGCGATCTCATCCTCCAGGTGGCGGACCTCGAGGAGCAACTGAACTTTCGGATGGTGCCCGCGTTCGGTGCGTCGGCGGTGGTGGGGAAGGGGCTGTTCGAGACCCTGCGGGCCATCTCCGAGCGCGTGCTGCGGAAGCTGAGCGAGGCACAGCCGGCGTGACGCGCACCTTGAACCCGCGGTTTTCCTTCGACACGTTCGTCGTGGGCCCGGCCAATCAACTGGCGGTCAGTGCGGCCCGCACCGCGGCCGAGAACCCGGGTGTGTCCTACAACCCGCTGTTCATCTACAGTGCGTCCGGCCTGGGCAAGACGCACCTCATTACCGCCATCGGGGCGCGGGCGCGAGAGCTGGCCCCGGAGCTGCGGGTCGAATACCTGACCCTCGAGGAGTTCGTCGACGCCTACCACGCCGCCGTGGCGGCGGGGCATGGCGAAGCGTTCCGCAGCCGGTTCACCGACGTGGATGTCGTGCTGATCGACGATGTGCAGTTCGTCGCGCAGCGCCTCGAGACCCAGGCGGAACTGCTCCGGTTGATCTCGCACCTGCTTGCACAGGCGCGCCAGGTCGTGCTCGCCAGCGATCGGCCGCCGCGCGATATCGAGCAGCTCGACGAACGCCTCATTTCCCAGTTCGCCGGTGGTCTCGTCGTGGACATCGCGGCGCCGGAGTTCGAGAGCCGGCTCGCGATCCTGCGGCGGAAGGCGGATGAGCGGGGCGTCGATTTCGAAGGGGCCGTGCTCGCGGCAGTCGCCGAGTACAACGCGCGGAACGTCCGAGAGTTGCTGGGGCTGCTCAACCGCCTGATCGCCTTCCAGGCGGTGAACGAGGGTGCCCTCACGGTGGAGGGGGCGCGTACGCTGCTCGGATTGGAGAGCGTCCTGCAGGAGGACGTGGAAACGGAGGAGGGCGTCCCGGAGACCGTCCCGCCCGCCGTGGACGAGTTCGCCGACTTTCTGGACTCGGTGGGATCGGCGCTTGCGCGGCAGGTCGACGCGTGGCGCAAGCGGATCGAGGAATCCGTCGAGTACTGGGATGGGCGGGGCTACCGCACGAAGCGCCTCGAGCGGCTGCTCACGGAGGAAACCCCGCTCGGCGCCGAACAGGCGGTGCGGGCCTACGAGGCGGACGTGGAGCACCTCCAGGCCCTCGCAGCCGACATGGCCGAGCTCGACCCGCCCCGTGCCGGGGACCCGGTGTTCCGCGATCCGGAGCGGATCGATGACGCCGAGGCGGCGGTGCAGGAGGCGCGTGAGGGCGCGGGGCCACCGCCCGGCCCAGCACCCCACCTCACCTTCGAGTCCTACGTGGAGACGGCAGGCAACCGCGTCGCGGTGACGGCGGCCCGGGCGGTCACGACCGATACCTCGGTGCCGTACAACCCGCTCGTCATTGCCGGTCCGAATGGTGTCGGCAAGACGCATCTGCTCCACGCCGTCGCCAACGCGTTGGCCGTACGTCCCGAGGCGGTCGTCGCCTGCCAATCCGCGCAGGCCTTCCTGGACCAGTACGTCGACGCGCTCGAACGGAACCGTCTGGAGATGTGGCGTGCGCGGCATCGGCACGCCACGGCGTTCCTGCTGGACGACATTCACCTGCTGTCCTTGAAGCCCGGGTCCCAGGAGGAGCTGTTCCACCTGTTCAATGCGCTTGCCGACAGTGGGCGCCAACTCGTGTTCTCCGCGAGCGGTCCTCCCGACACGCTCGACGGGATCGACGAACGCCTCGTCACTCGACTGCAGGGCGGGTTGGTCGTCGAGTTGCCGGCGGCGAATCGCGAGGTGCGCAGCGTGGTGGCGCGCCGGGAGCTCAACGAGCGCCTCGGCACCACGGACGATGCGGTAGTCGCGTATCTGGCGGAACAGCCGGACCCCTCGCTGCACACGCTGGTCGAGGTGATTCAGCGCCTGGCGCAGGAACTCGAAGCATCGGGCGAGGACCTGAGCTTGGCGCTCGCCCGCCGCGTGGTGGACGGTGATGCGGCCGCCGTGACGCGGCCGGCGCGCCGTTCCCGGTCGTCGGGCGTGGTGATGTCGCCGCTCGCCAGCGTCCGGAGTCCCGAGAAGGTGGTGTGGCGGTGGCCGCACGTGGGCGACCGGCTCATCGAGGACATGCGCTGATGGCCATCAAGGGCAGTCTCCGCGAGGCGTCGCTCCCCGACGTGCTGCAACTGCTCGCCTTGGGGCAGAAGACCGGCTGTCTGTCGGTGGCGGACCGGGCCAACTTCGGGTCCATCTACTTCGATCGGGGGCGTATTACCTACGCGTCCATCGTGAACCGTCCGGATCGGCTGGGGGACATTCTGGTGAAGCACGGGCGCCTCCAGCCCGAAAACCTGGTGGCCGCGATCGAGGTCCAGGCCAAAGACCGGCACCGGCGTCTCGGACAGATTCTCGTCGATGAAGGTTGGGTCTCCCGCGTGGATCTCGACCACTTCGTCCGGTTCCAGATCGAGGAGGCCGTCTACCTCCTCTTCACGTGGACGCAGGGGACGTTCAAGTTCGAGGCGGGCCTCCGGCCCACGGAGGACGAGCTCCTCGTCTCGATCAACCCGGAGTCACTGCTCCTCGAGGGCGCGCGCCGCACGGACGAATGGAGTCTGATCGAGAAGAAGATCCCCTCGTTCGATCTCATCTTCGTGCCGAACGCCGAGCACGTCACATCGGACGAAGTGGAGATCACCTCGGACCAGTCGCGCGTGCTGGAGCTGCTCGACGGGGCGCGCGACGTCACGCGACTCGTCGAGGATTCCGGACTGAGCGAGTTCGACGTGGGCAAGGCGTTGTACGGGCTGCTCTCCGCGGGGTTCGTGCAGCGGGCCGGCCGGAGCCAGGCCGCGCCCCGAGTGGCGGTGAACGAGGGTCGCGTGCAGGAACATCGCAACCTTGGCATCGCGTTCTACAAGACCGGCATGTATGACGAAGCCGGTCGCGAATTCCGCCGCGTGGTGGACCTGAAGCCGGAGGACGCCGATGCACTGGCGTGGCTCGGACTGGTGGCCCTGCGGCAGGCACGGTGGCAGGAGGCGGTGGACACCCTCGCCCCGATCGTGGAGCGGGGACACGCTCCGCCCGCGGTCCTGCACAACCTCGGGGTGGCGTGTGAACAGCTCGGCGACTTCGAGCGCGCCGACGCGGTGCTCGGTGACGCGGGGACGCGCGCCCGGCACGATCCCCGGATCCTGACGAGCTGGGGCATCGTCGCCCTGCGCCGCGGCGACTACGCGGGAGCCGCCGGGCGCCTCGATCGGGCGCGGGAGGTGGCGGGCGACGTCGTGCTCCCACCGGTGTGGTACTGGGCGCGCTCCCTCGCCGCCGCGGGGCAGGGCAACATCGAGGATGCGGAGGCGATGTTGTCGGAGGCTGGAGAGCACCACCCAGGGCATCCGGTGCTGGTCACCAACCGCGCCGCCTTCCTCGAGCTGATCGGGGAACCGGACCAAGCGGCCAGCCAGCTCGACGAGCTCCTGGCTGAGGAACCGGCGCTCCCGCAAGCGTGGAAGAACCGGGGGGATCTCCACTACCGGGCCGGGCGCTATGACGACGCGGCGGCGTCCTACCGCCGCGCGATCGCGTTGCAGGCCGACCTCGGGGACGACGTGTACTTCAAACTCGGCAACATCGCCTTCCGGGCGGGCGATCAGGCAGCGGCGGCGGAGCACTGGACGCGGACCCTCGCACTCAATGCCGGACACGAGTTGGCCCGGACCAATCTGGAGGCGCTCGGAGCGCCGGAATGACGGTGGCGCCGGAGGATGGACTGGGGGACCTGCTCGCACAGATCGCTGGGGCACGCGGCCTCACCTGTGACGGCTACAAACCGAATTGCCTGAGGCGACGCCTGGCCGTCCGCATGCGGGCGCGTGGGGTGCACACCTATGCGGCCTACGCGGCGGTGTTGCGGGACGATGCCCACGAGTACGACCGCCTCCTCGATGCGCTCACCATCAACGTCACGAAGTTCTTCCGGAACCGCGAGGCGTGGGACGTCCTGGCCACGCGCTTTCTCCCCGACCTGTGGGAGCGGCGCCGTGGAGCCCTGCGGTGCTGGTCGGCCGGGTGCGCCACCGGGGAGGAACCCTACACCCTGGCGATCGCCTTGCTCGAGCAGGCGCGACGCGGCGGGACGAAGGCGGGGACGTACACCGTGGATGCCACGGATCTCGATCCGACGGTGCTCGACCGCGCGCGGGCCGGCGTCTACCGGACCCCGGCACTCGACGAGACCTCCCCAGCGCTCGTGGAGCGCTACTTCACGGGGAGGGATCCCTGGGAGGTCGGGCCGGAGGTGCGAACGCTCGTGCGGTTCCACCGCCACGATCTGCTCCGGGAGCCGCCACCGGACGCGCCCTACGATATCATCACGTGCCGCAACGTCGTGATCTACTTCGAACGCGCCAATCAGGAGCGGCTCTACCACGCGTTCGCCGACGCGCTACAGCCCGGCGGGATCCTCATGCTCGGAAAGGTGGAAACGCTCGTCGGTGATGTTCGGGAGCGGTTCCAACTCGAGGACATCCGCGAGCGGATCTATCGACGGCGATGACGGACACTCCGCTGCGGCGCGCGATCGGGCTTGGTCAATGGGGCATCTGTCGCGAGCAGGGCGAGCTCTCCTGCCTGGGACTGGGGAGCTGCATTGCGCTGGTCCTCGACGATCGGGAAGCACAGGTCGGCGGGATCGCGCACATCGTGCTTCCCTCGCCTTCGCTCTCCCGCGATCGCTCGAACCCGGTCCGGTTTGCGGACACCGCCGTGCCGTTCCTCGTTGGGGAGATGGTGCGGGCTGGCGCGGTACGTGGCCGACTCACGGCGCGTCTCGTGGGCGGCGCGTCGCTGTTCGCCGCCCTCACGACGCCGGGGACGGTGCAGATCGGTCAGCGCAATCTCCTGGCCTGCCGCGCCGCCGTGGATGCGGTGGGGGTGACGGTCGTGGGGGAAGCCGTTGGTGGGGAGATCGGTCGGTCCGTCTGGTTCGCCGTCGATACGGGTATCGTCATGGTCCGATCGGTGGGGCATGCCCTCGAGCCCCTCTAGGGCCGACGCGCGCACGGTGCTCGTCACCGACGACAGCGTGCTCACCCGGCGGGTACTCGCCGATCTGATCGAGGCCTCGGGTCGATATCGGGTCGTGGCGACGGCGCGGAACGGCATGGACGCGATCGCCAAAGTGCATCGCTTCCACCCCGATGTGGTCACGATGGATCTGGAGATGCCCGAGCTCGACGGGCTGGGCGCCATCGGGTACATCATGAGCGAAGCACCGTGTCCGGTCGTGGTGGTGAGCGCCTACGCCGGACCGGGGACGGCCCTCGCGATCCGTGCTCTGGAGCTGGGCGCCGTGGAAATCGTCGCGAAGCCGATGGACGCCCACCGCGACGCGATCGCGACGATCGGCCCCGCGCTCCTCGCCGCCCTCGACGCCGCGGTGGAGGCCGATTGCCAACGAGTGCCGGTGTTGGCACGGGTTCCCGCCTCCCCCCGCAGCTCGGGTCCCACGGACGTTCTGCCGGGCCGCGCCACCAGCGTCGTCGCCGTGGCGGCGAGCACCGGGGGACCGCGCGCGCTCGCCGACGTGGTGCCGCGACTGTCCCGCGGGCTCGGCGCTGCGATCCTCATCGTGCAGCACATGCCGCCGCGGTTCACGCGGAGCCTGGCGGAACGACTCGATCAACAGAGTGCGCTGCGTGTCGTGGAGGCGGACGACGGCGCGCCGATCCTCGAAGACACCGCGTATATCGCGCCGGGCGATTATCATATGCGAGTGGAAGCGGAACGCGGTGGCGCACGGGTGCGTCTCGACCAGGAACCGCCGGTATGGGGTGTGCGACCGGCGGCGGACCCGCTCTTCCGGTCCGTGGCCGAGGTGTTTCGCGGGCGGACCGTGGGAGTCGTCCTGACGGGCATGGGGCGGGATGGGGCGCAGGGACTCCGCGCGATTCGGGCCGCGGGCGGGACGGGAATCGCTCAGGATCGCGATTCGTCGATCATCTTCGGGATGCCCCAGGCCGCGATCCAGGCCGGCGGCGTGGACGTGGTGGCCCCGCTGGCGGACATCGCCGGTCTGTTGCTCGCCGCACTGCGCCGGGAGCCGGCGTGAACCGATGGCTGCTCGTGCGCAGTGACGGGCGCGTCCTGGCGCTCCCGGCCGGCTCGGTCGAGGAACTCGTCGAAATCGCGTCCCCGCTGCCGGCGCCTGGGGTGCTCCCGGCGGTCCGCGGCGTGGCGCCCTACCGGGGGCGGCTGGTGCCGCTCGTCCATGTGATGGCCGCCATCGGCGACGTGACGCCCCCGCCGGAGGTGGGGACGACCGCGGTCGCCGTCCTCGTGGACGGCCGGCGGATGCTGCTGGAGGTGGATGAGGCGGACGCCATCGTCACCGCGCCTGAGACGTCCCTGCCGCCGGGTTGGGGCGGGCAGTGGGCGGTGGGGGCGGTGCGGCAGCCTGAGGGCCTGGTGCCGGTGCTCAACCTCGAGTGGCTGGTAGACCGGCTGATGCGCACCGCAGCGAGTCGCTCGGTATGACATCCGGGGACGAGGTTCAGCTCGTGGTGTTCCGGGTGGGGTCCCAGATGTTCGCCCTGAACATCTTCCAGGTCGAGCGGGTGCTGCGGTACCAGGAGGCGACACCCCTTCCCGGAGCGCCGTC
>Ga0224500_10001913_pt1 | contig 11775 bp, 10 predicted proteins | sample SF_Oct11_sed_USG_FD_168126 | JGI IMG/M metagenome (GOLD analysis project Ga0224500, IMG submission 168126) | Sediment microbial communities from San Francisco Bay, California, United States - SF_Oct11_sed_USGS_4_1 | ecosystem: Environmental > Aquatic > Marine > Sediment | place: USA: California... | reverse complement strand
TCGCGAGCCCCGGTACCAGTACCTGTGGGTCCCCGCTCTCACGGGCCGGCGGTACGAGCGCGTCGACGTTTGCCTCGGCGTCCGCCACGGCGCCGGTGTGGACGAGCACGTGCACCAGGTTGGCCCTTGCGATCACCTCGAGCTGCCCGCCGCCGGATCGCTGCTCCCATGCGACTACCTCCTCAGCCTCCCGCCGGAGCTCATCCCACTCACCGAGGTGGTAGAGGGCGCGCAAGCGCTCACCGCGCTGCCACATCTCGGGGCCCTTCAGGCCCCGGCCTCGCGAGAACTCGACGGCCTCGTCCCACTGCGCAAGGGCCTCTCGAATCCCGACGAAGTACCCGAGCCCATCTCCGAGGTTGTTCATCGTCACCGCGGTCGAGCGCCCGAGACCCAGGCGCAGACCGAGGACGACTGCCTCCCGGTTGAGATCGAGACACGCCGGATCGCCCTGATAGCCGACCACGCTCGCCTGTGCCTGAAGCAGGCGCGTGACGTCCTGAACGCCTAGCTCGTCAGCAAGCGAGAGTCCTTTGTCGATGAGTGGGGTCGCGTCCGCGAAGCGGCCGCCGATTCCAGAACGGGTCGCCGCTGAGCCATATGCAGCGACGAGCTCGGGGCCGGGGGGTTGCCGCTCGAGAACCGCTATCGCCTCGAGGCCGAGGTTCTCGCTTCGCACCACGTCGCCGAGCGCCCATACGAGAGTGGCGAGTTCGCTTATTGTCCGCCCCGCCGCTCGCTCGTCGAGCCCCCGGAACGCTTTGATCGCCAGCTCGTACAGCTCGATGGACTCCGCGACGTCGCCGCGATGAACAAGGATCCCTGCGAGACCCGCTCGGGCTGTCGCGAGCGCGTGCTCGTCGTCGCCTGAGAGGTCGAGCGCCCGGCGGTAGTACGCCTCGGCTGCAGACGTCTCCAGCTGCGACGCTCGATCCCCTGCGAGCAGCAGAAAGCGGACGAACTCGCTCATGATCTCGGGCCGCTCAGCTCGCGCCGCCTGGGTCAGGTCGACGGCCTCGCCGTAGTGATAGACGAGGATCTCCGCGTGATCGACGACACGCTCCCCGGCGGTCCGCTCGACCCAGCCGGCAGCCGCGAGATGTTTCTCGGCCCTGGGTGAGCGTGGGATCTGCTGGTAGGCCACGTCACGGACGAGGGCGTGCCAGAAGGCGAACTCGTCCTCGCCTTCGATCGACGAGACGCGGATGGGGCGGATGAACTCGCGGTGCACCAGCTCGTTCAGCTCGCGGCGGGTCTCGCCCCGCTCGCGTCCTCCGACCGCGGCCACGGCTCCCGACCAGAAGATCCTGCCCACCACCGCCGCGTCGTGGAGGAGCGTCTTGAGCTCCGGGCGGAGCGTGTCGAGCCTTGCAGCGACGAGCGCGTGCACCGTCTCGGGCACGGCGAGATCCTCGATGGTGCCTCTCTCGGCGAGCATCCGTGCGAACTGCTCGGCGTAGAGCGGGTTCCCGCCCGCTCGCTCGAGGAGCGCCGACTGCACCTCAGCCGGCAGGAGCGTGCGGTCGAGGAGGACCTGCAGGAGGCGGCCCGACTCCTCCGTCGAGAGGGGTGATAGCGAGATGGTCGTCGCGTTGCGCCTCCCGCCACCCCAGCTCTGCTGGCGCTCGAAGAGCTCGGGCCGCGCGGTGCAGAGGACGAAGAGCGGCACGGGCATGCTCCAGTCGAGGAGGTGCTCGAGGAACTCGACGAGGGCACCGTCCGCCCAGTGGATGTCCTCGACGACGAGGACGCACGGGCGATGCGCCGCCATCGCCTCGAGGAAGCGGCGCCAAGCGGTGAACGTCTCCTCCCTGCTTGCGGCGGAGCCCTCTCCGGCGCCGACGAGCGGGCCGAGTCTGGAGACGACCCATGTGCGATCGGACTCGTCCTCGAAGAGCGCGGACACCGTCTCCGCGAGCTTTGCCGCAGCCGCCTCCTGGTCGTCCGACTCGAGGATGCCCGCCTCGGCCTTCACGATCTCGCCGAGCGCCCAGAACGTGATGCCCTCGCCGTAGGGCAGGCAGCGCCCGTGACGCCAGGTCACGACCTCGGGCCGGTCGTCGAGCGCGGTGCGCAGCTCCGTGACGAGCCGGCTCTTCCCGATCCCGGGCTCGCCGACGACGGTCACGAGCTGGACGGACGACTCGCGCTCCGCCCGCAGGAACATCTCGAAGAGGAGCGTCCGCTCGTGGTCGCGGCCCACGAACGGGGTCTGCGTCGCCGCTTCGGGCTGGCCAACGCGGCTTCGGGCATGCGTCGCACGCCAGACCGGAATCGGCTCCGCCTTCCCCTTCGCGGCGACCGGTTCGAGCGGCTCGAACGTGATCACGCTCTCTGTGGACCTTCTCGTCGCCTCGTCGACGATGACGGCGCCGACGGGCGCAGCCGACTGGAGCCGAGCCGCCGTGTTCACGACGTCGCCCGTGACGATCCCCTCGCCGCGCTCGGGGCGGGCGCCCAGTGCCACTACGGCCTCCCCGGTCGTTACGGCAGCGCGAACCGCCAGCTCGAGACCTTCGCCTGCAAGCTCCTCGATCGTCTCCAGGATCCGAAGACCGGAGCGAACCGCGCGCTCGGCGTCATCCTCGTGCGACACGGGCGCGCCGAACACTGCCATGACCGCGTCTCCGATGAACTTCTCGACCGTGCCGCCGAAGCGCTCGATGTCGGACTTGGCGCGCTCGTGGTAGGGCCGCAGGGTCGCGCGCACGTCCTCGGGGTCGGCGCGATCGGAGCGATCGGTAAAGCCCACTAGGTCGACGAAGAGCACGGACACGACCTTGCGCTCCTCACCGATCGGAGCCGCTACCTCGAGCGACTCCCCGCACGCGAGACAGAATCGCGCCCTGTCGGGGTTCTCCTCACCACATGCGGGACAGACGAGCACCCGCGTCCTCGTCCTACTTGAAGCTCGCGAGGAGCTCGTCCACCGGGAGCAGCGGAAGCGACTCGATCTTCGCGCTACCGCGCGCTCCGAGCGCGACCGACACCCGCGCGATGGTCATGTCGTCGGAGGCCTCGACGATGTTCACGAAGTCGTACTCGCCGAGCGCTGCCCACTGGTGAAGCACCTTCGCGCCCATCTCCTCCACGTCTCGGTTGACCTCGGCGAGTCGGTTGGGATTCGCGTGCAGCGTCTGCACGCCCTTCTCCGTCAGTGTCGTGAGCATGAGATAGGTCGGCATGTCACTCCCTTTCGTCGCGTTGGTTGCGGAAGAGATCCTCTATTTCATGGGGGTCTCCGCGCGAGCGTAACCGAGCCTCCTGGTCCACGTAGAGGAGTGCCCCGCCGAGGAAGAGCAGGGGAGCGAGAACGGTGTCCGAGAGAAAGATCGCCGTCCGAACGGTGTTGTCGGCCTGTGATTCGAGAAGCAACGCAAGCCCCAGTCGCATCAGGAAGAAGAGGATGACGAGCGTCGCGAGCGACGCTGCGGCGTGGATGTAGTCCACGCGGCCAAGAGCCAAACCACGTTGGAGCGAGCCCGTGAACGAGGCGCCCTCGACCATCGCCGCGGGCACCGCAAGTCCGATCAGGGCGAGCCAGAGGACGCCGGCGAGCGCGAACCACGGGAAGAAGAGCGCCGCAGGTACGAAGACAAGCGAGCCCACGCCGACTGCGACGAACCACGATCGGCGCGTCGTGCTCGCGTCCGTCGCGAGCTTCGCCGCGTAGGCGTACGCGGCGGCGAAGACGGGCGCGACGACGACCAGGCTGAGGGCGACCCCCGCCCGGTCGATGTCTGCAGTTAGCTGGTTGATCACGCCGACCACGATCCCGAGAGGCAATGCCCGCAGGAAGTTCTGGCCGTACAACCGAATGGACTCTGCGACGAGCTGGCCGACGGTTCGCAGCTCAGGCGGAAGCGGCGGTGGCAGCTCCTTCGTCGTCCTCGCCTTGCGTGCCATTCAGCAGACGCTACTCAGCTACAGCAGCGAGCAGGCGAGGCAGCGCATCCGAGATCGCCTCGAGAGCGCGTCCGATCCGCCAGCGCGAACGATCACCCTCCGAGAGCTCGTTCGAGATCGCCCGGACTTCGATCGCAGGTATTCCGGCACTCGCGCATGCCCGCAGGACGGCGAAGCCCTCCATCGCCTCGACTCTCAGGTCCCGGTGCGCATCACGAGCCGATCCGCCGACCGACGCACTCGTTCCGATCGGAAGCACGAGTGCCTCGGGGATGGCTGCGCGTACCGATGCGAGCAGATCGCCGTCCGGCTCGACGCGCTCCACGACGGGAACCTCGGCCGAGATGTCGCAGTAGACCGCCTCGCCTCCGACGACGAGCCCGCCTGGAGTGATCCCGCGCGCCCCGGCGATGCCGACGTGCAGCACGACTCGGGGCGGCCGAAGCGCGAGCTCCCGTGCGGTAGCGGCCGCAGCTTCAACCGGTCCGACACCACACACGAAGCCCACGTGTCCACAGAGCTCGATGTCCGTCGCAGCAACGAGGAGGACGTCGGTCTGGTCTGTCGGCTTCGCCATTGTCTCGATTGCTGATCCTACGGTTCAGTCGCCCGAAACGAGCCTGAACACCGGATGGCGGGTCGCTTCGGCGAGCCACGCTGCATCCGACGAGTCGAGCGAGACGTCGAAGAACGGGCGCGTGACGCGCCCGCGGCGGTAGTACTCGCGCAGGACCGGAATCGCCTCCACCGAGGGGAGCTCTTCGACCGCGAGACGCTCACTCGTGCGGCCGCGCCGGAGCTGCACCCATCTTGCCGCGCGCGCATTCTTCACCCAGTTGCGATCGCCGTACGGGGCCACGAGCCACCGCTGGTTTCCTTCTTCCACCATCGAGACGGGTGTCGACCAGAGCGTTCCAGTCTTCCGGCCGGGCACGGTGAGCAGGTAGGTGCGCGGTCCAGCCAAGCCCAACCGGGCGAGCGGACGCACGAGCGCATTGACGGCACGGCGCCCTGTGCTCAGCCGATACGGCTTCGGACCGTCGCCCATGTCCGAAGTAAACCCGCAGCAGGTATCAGCCGCCGTCGCGCACGACCGTCGCCTCAGGTCCGGACGCGAAGCCGCCCGGGTGCGAGATACTCCACCGATGAGCTACACGATCTTCGCCCACTCCGAGCTCGAGTGGGTTCCTCGCGGCGACGACGACACGCGCTCGATCGCTCGACTCTCGGACTCGATGACACAGTCTCGCGCGAATCTCTGGCGCTACTCGCCGGGCGCGCGGGGAAAGCGGCACGCGGATCACGGGCAAGAGGAGGTCTTTGTGGTGCTCGACGGGACGCTCACCGTCGATCTCGGCGAGCCGCCCGAGCGTCACGAGCTCTCGCCGGGAAGTGTTCTCGTGGTTCAGCCGGGCACGATCCTGCAGCTGCGCAACGCAGGTTCGGACGAGCTCGTTCTCTTCATCTACGGAGCCCCGGCCGTGTCAGGGCAAGCCGAGTTCTTCCCGGATGTTCCTTAGGCTCAGGTCGCAGCCAGGCTCGTAGCCTCGGCCCGCTCGAGGACAAGCTCGCCGTCGCGGACGTCGGCCCGCACGGTGTCGCCTTCGACGAATCGCCGCTCGAGTAGCTCACGCGCGAGCGGGTTCTCGAGCTGCCGCTGGATCGCGCGCTTGAGCGGCCTCGCCCCGTAGGCCGGGTCCCAACCCTCCTCCGCGAGCAGTTCCTTTGCGGCGTCGGTGAGCTCGAGGTCGAGCTTGCGCTCGGCCAGCCGCTCGCGGAGGCGCGCGAGCTGAAGCTCGACGATGTCGGAGAGTTGCTCGCGGGTCAGCGCGTCGAAGGCGACGATCTCATCGATGCGGTTGAGGAACTCAGGCCGGAAACGGTCCCGCAGCTCATTCGACGAGCGAATGTTCGAGGTCATGATCGCGACGGTGTTGCGGAAGTCAACCGTGCGGCCGTGCCCGTCGGTGAGCCGCCCGTCGTCGAGAAGCTGTAGCAACACGTCGAACACTTCGCTGTGCGCCTTCTCGATCTCGTCGAGAAGGAGAACTGCGTAGGGCCGACGCCGAACGGCCTCGGTCAGCTGCCCGCCTTCCTCGTAGCCGACGTAGCCCGGCGGAGCGCCGACGAGGCGGGCGACCGTGTGCCTCTCCTGGTACTCCGACATGTCGAGTCGGACGAGCGCCCGCTCGTCGTCGAACATGAACTCGGCGAGCGCGCGGGCAAGCTCGGTCTTCCCGACGCCGGTCGGGCCGAGGAAGATGAACGAGCCGATCGGCCGGTTCGGGTCCTGGAGGCCCGAACGCGCGCGGCGAAGCGCGTTCGACACCGCCTCCACAGCAACGTCCTGGCCGATGACCCGCTTGTGCAATCGCTCCTCCATATGGATGAGCTTCTCGACCTCGCCTTCGAGGAGACGCGAGACGGGAATCCCGGTCCAAGCGGCGACGACCGCCGCAACATCGTCCTCGTCGACCTCCTCCTTGACCATCGGGGCCTCGACGCGATCCTCGCGCTCGACGAGCTCCTTCTCGAGCTCCGGGAGGAGCCCGTAGCGGATCTCGGCGACGCGCGTGAGATTGCCCTGCCGTTCCTCGCGCTCGGCCTCCATGCGCAGCTCGTCGATCTGCTTCTTGATCTCGGCGACTCGCTGGAGCCCTTCCTTCTCGCGAGACCAGCGTGCGCCGAGCTCGTCACGCGCGGACTTCGCCTCCGCAAGCTCCCGTTCAACGGGCGCGCGAACGTCATCCGACTCGTTCACCATCGCGGCGAGCTCGATCTCGAGCTGCCGAACCCGACGCTCGGCCTCGTCGAGCTCGACGGGCGAGGAGTCGATCTCCATGCGCAAGCGCGAGGCCGACTCGTCGACGAGATCGATCGCCTTGTCGGGAAGGAAGCGGTCGGAGACGTAACGGTCGGACAGAACGGCGGCGGCAACGAGCGCGGAGTCGCGGATCTCGACTCCGTGGTGCGCCTCGTAGGGCTCCTTGAGCCCACGCAGGATCGCAATCGTCTCGGCAACCGACGGCTGGCCGACAAACACCGGTTGGAAGCGGCGCTCGAGGGCGGCGTCCTTCTCGATGTGCTTGCGGTACTCGTCGAGTGTCGTCGCGCCGACGGCCCGGAGCTCGCCCCGCGCAAGCATCGGCTTCAGCAGGTTGGCCGCGTCGATCGCGCCCTCGGCCGCACCCGCGCCGACGATCGTGTGCAGTTCGTCGATAAAGAGCACGATCTCGCCGGCGGCGTTGGAGATCTCGGCGAGGACAGCCTTGAGGCGCTCCTCGAACTCGCCGCGGTACTTCGCTCCGGCGAGCAGTGCCCCCAGGTCGAGCGCCCAGACGCGCTTGCCTTTCAGCCCTTCCGGGACGTCGCCCGCGACGATGCGCTGCGCAAGCCCTTCGACGACCGCGGTCTTGCCAACCCCGGGCTCGCCGATCAGAACTGGATTGTTCTTCGTCCGCCGGGAGAGAACCTGGATCACGCGACGGATCTCTTCGTCGCGCCCGATCACGGGATCGAGCTTCCCCGCCTCGGCGAGTGACGTCAGGTCGCGCCCGTACTTCTCGAGGGCCTGATACGAGCCTTCCGGATCCTGCGACGTGACCTTCTGCCCGCCTCGTACGTCGTGGAGTGCGGCAAGGAGCACATCGCGTGGCACGACCTCGAGCGCCAGCAGCAAGTGCTCCACCGATACGAACTCGTCACCGAGATTTCGCATCTCGTCGAATGCGCCGTCGAGCACACGGCTGAGTCGAGGCGATGCCTGCGGCTGGACGTTCCCGCCCGAAGCCGTCGGCTGCTGCCGGAGCTGCGCCTCCGCCTCCGCGCGCAGCTCGGCGGCTCCGTAGCCGGCTCGGTCGACGAGCGCACGGGGTAGCTCCTGGTCGAGAAGCGCGAGCGTCAGATGATCGGGAGTCAGTTCTGGGTTGCCCACGCGCCGTGCCAGCTCCTGTGCGCCCGCGAGCGCCTCCTGACTCTTGAGGGTCAGCTTGCTGAAGTCCATGTCATCTCCTCGAAGCCGGGGGCTGCGCCGACCGATAAAGCACGACCTCGCGCCTGTACGACCGATGCACCGAGGCGATCTCGGCGCGGAGCTCACGCTCCAGCCGCTCCATCCGGACGCGCGCTCGGCTGAGCTCGTCCTGCAGCCGAAGCACATGCTCGACGCCGGCGAGATTGAGGCCGAGCTCGGTCGTGAGCCGATGGATGAGCTGGAGGCGCTCGACGTCCCCGTCCGAGTACAGGCGCGTACCGCCCGGCGTGCGTCCAGGTCGCACAAGACCCTTGTTCTCGTAGAGCCGAAGCGTCTGGGGATGCATGCCCACGAGCTCGGCAGCCACAGAGATCATGTAGCGCGGGCGGTCGGGCATCAGAGGCGCACCCCTTGCCAGCCGCGCTTTCCGGCGATTCCGACGGCCACGAGCGTGATACCGATCGGCACACCGACGATCTGCGGCCAGCCACCGTCGGCAAAGACCAGCTCGTAGATGTTGATAAGGACGAATATGACTCCCAGAGCAACAGCCCCCCGCCACCACTTACGCGCCGGCGTGGTCATGGCGCGAACACCTGCTCACGAGGGTTCTCGCGCGACACCTTCTGGTACCCCTCGAGCGCATCACGCTCGGCCTTCGTCAGCTTCTTGGGAATCGTCACCTTCACGCGTGCGAGCAGATCGCCTCGCCCGCTCCCCTTGAGATGCGGCGCTCCGTGGCCCTTCACTCGCAGGAGCCTTCCGCTCTCCGTCCCCGCCGGGACCTTGAGCGAAACGGAGCCGTCCGGAGTCGGAATCTGGACGCTGGCCCCGAGCGCAACTTCCGCAAAGGTCACCGGCACGTCGAGAACGAGATCGGCACCGCGCCTTTCGAACAGGGGTGACGGCTCGACGTCGACAACCACGTAGAGGTCGCCCGCCGGACCGCCGCTGCGGCCCGCCTCGCCCTTCCCTTTGAGCCTGACGCGCGTGCCGCTCCGGGCTCCTGGCGGAACCTTGACGGCGTACTTCTTCATGGTTCGCTCACGCCCCGCGCCGCGACAGTGCCGGCACGGCTTCTCGACGATCGAGCCGTTCCCCTGGCACCTGGGGCACGGCTGCGAGAACGCGAACAATCCCTGCGCATCGGACACGACGCCGCGCCCCGCGCACTGCGGACAGACGACTGGGGAAGTCCCCGGCTCGGCACCCGTGCCATGGCAGACGGAGCACGCGGTCTCGGCTTCGACCGGGACACGCACCTGAATGCCTCTAAGCGAGTCCTCGAAGGAGATCCTCACGTGCGTCTCGAGGTCGTCGCCTCGAATCGGCTGTCGGCCGCCCCGCTGCCGAGCGCCACTACCGAACATGCCTCCGAGCAAGTCTCCCAGGTCGCCGAGGTTGAACTCTTCGAACCGAGCGCCACCCGTGTCGGCGCCGCCCGGGAAACCGCGACCACCTGTCGAGCCGAACGTATCGTAGGCGCGACGCTTTTCGGGGTCGGAGAGCACGTCGTAGGCCGACTGCGCCTCCTTGAACTGCTCCTCCGCGCTGGCGTCGTCCGGGTTGCGATCGGGGTGGTGCTGACGGGCGAGCTTCCGATACGCCTTCTTGATCTCGTCGTCGGAGGCGTTCTTCGCGACACCGAGCACCTCGTACGGGCTACGCGTCATTCGGCGATGATCACCTTGGCAGGCCTGACGACCTTGTCGCCGAGCCGATACCCGCGCTGGACGACCTCCAGCACCGCGCCGGATTCCCCGTCGCCGTGAGGCCGCGCGAGGAGCGCCTCGTGGACGTGAGGATCGAACGCTCCGTCGGTATCGATCTCGACGAGCCCCTCCTTCACGAGTGCCATGCGCAGCGACTGCTCGACGAGCTTCACGCCGCCGACGAGTGCCGCCTCCTCGTGACGCTCGGCCGCCTCGAGCGCCCGTTCGAGGTCGTCGAGAACGGGAAGCAGCTCGCGGACGAGCCGCTCGTGGGCGTGCGCGACCAGACGTTCCTGGTCGCGCGCCGCTCGCTTGCGGTAGTTCTCGAACTCTGCTGCGAGCCGCTGGAGGTCGGCGAGGTACTCATCGCGCTCGGCCGCCAGCTGGGCCATGGGGTCGACGTCTGGGGTCGGGCCCGCTTCGTCCGACCCCTCGGCCTCTGGAGTCAGACCCGTGGGATCTGACTCCTCTTCCACTGTGGCGTCAAGGTGTTCGCCGCTCACGACTTCGCGGCCTCTTCCTCGTCGATCACCTCGAAGTCGGCGTCCTCGACGACTTCGTTGTCACCGGCGCTGCCGTTCCCGGAGGGTTGCGAGGTCGCTTGCGCAGAGGCCTGTGCGTAGATCGCGTCGGCGAGCGATCGGGCTGCCGTCTCGAGCGCCTCGGTCTTCGCGCGGATGTCAGTGACGTCGCTGCCCTCGACCGCCTGCTTCAGCTCCATGATCCGACCTTCGATCGTGGACGCCTCTGCCTCCTCGACCTTGTCTCGGTGCTCCGCGAGCGTGCGCTCGGTCTGGTACGCGAGCTGCTCCCCCGCGTTTCGCGCGTCGGCAAGTTCGTGCAGCCGGTGAGCCTCCTCCGCGTGCGACTCGGCCTCGGAGATCATCCGCTCGACGTCGTCGCCGGAGAGGCCGGAGCCTCCCTCGATGCGGATCTGCTGCTCGTTACCCGTGCCCAGATCCTTGGCCGACACGTTGATGATCCCGTTGGCGTCGATGTCGAACGAGACCTCGATCTGCGGCATCCCGCGCATCGCCGGCGGGATCCCGACGAGCTGGAACTTCCCGAGCGTCTTGTTGAACGCCACCATCTCGGACTCACCCTGACCGACGTGGATCTCGACCGAAGGCTGGTTGTCCTCGGCAGTCGTGAACGTCTCGGACTTGCGGGTCGGGATGGTCGTGTTTCGCTCGATCAGCTTCGTGAAGACGCCGCCTCTGGTCTCGATCCCGAGCGAGAGCGGGGTCACGTCGAGCAGGAGCACGTCCTTGACCTCGCCCTTGAGCACGCCGGCCTGGATGGCGGCGCCGACGGCGACGACCTCATCCGGGTTCACACCCTTGTGCGGGTCCTTGCCGATGAGCGCCTTGACCTTCTCCTGCACCGACGGCATGCGCGTCATTCCCCCGACGAGGACGACGTGCTCGATGTCGGCTGCGGTGAGGCCCGCATCGGCGATGGCCTGCTTCGTCGGCGCGACCGTGCGCTCGAGGAGAGCGTGCGTGAGCTCGTCGAGCTTCGCCCGCGTGAGCTGGAGATCGAGATGCTTCGGCCCTTCGGGAGTGGCGGTGACGAAGGGGAGGTTGATCTGCGTCGTCATCGTCGACGAGAGCTCGATCTTGGCCTTCTCGGACGCCTCGTACAGCCGCTGGAGCGCCATCGGGTCCTGGCCGAGGTCGATTCCCTGGTCGCGCTTGAACTCCGCGATCATCCAGTCGACGATCGCCTTGTCGAAGTTGTCGCCGCCGAGGTGGTTGTCACCGTTCGTCGCCTTGACCTCGAAGACCCCGTCGCCGAGATCGAGAACGGACACATCGAAGGTGCCGCCACCGAGGTCGAAGACGAGGATGGTCTGCTCGGCACCCTCCTTGTCGAGGCCGTACGCGAGTGCGGCTGCCGTCGGCTCGTTGATGATCCGCAGGACGTTGAGCCCGGCGACCTTTCCTGCGTCTTTGGTCGCCTCGCGCTGGGCGTTGTTGAAGTACGCCGGAACCGTGACGACGGCGTCGGTGACCGACTCGCCGAGGTACGCCTCCGCGTCGTGCTTGAGCTTCTGCAGGATCATCGCCGAGATCTCCGGCGGGGCGTACTCCGTGCCCTCGGCCGCAACGCGCACGTCGTCGTTCGAGCCCTTGGCGACCTCGTACGGGACGATCTTCATCTCCTCCGAGACCTCTTCGAACT